>Ga0137409_10002651_pt1 | contig 19084 bp, 35 predicted proteins | sample CZODoug1_16funga_FD_122059 | JGI IMG/M metagenome (GOLD analysis project Ga0137409, IMG submission 122059) | Vadose zone soil fungal communities from Angelo Coast Range Reserve, California, USA - CZODoug1_16fungal (Hybrid Assembly) | ecosystem: Environmental > Terrestrial > Soil > Vadose zone... | reverse complement strand
ACTCCTCATCCGCGAGTCGCAAAGGCAAGCGCTGACCGCTTTCGAGCGCGCGCATCTGAAGCTTCATCATCGGCTCGACCGTGGAGACCTTGCAGTTCCCCAACGACCTCGTCGGGATCCTCAACGGTAAGTCCTCCCTGGGGCGCTTGGGTCTTCAGATTCATGCCACCGCAGGCTTCTTCGACCCAGGCTTTCACGGGACCGCCACCCTGGAGATGGCGAATGTGTCCCGGCTACCCATCCGCCTGCACCCAGGCATGCTGGTGGCCCAAATGGCGTTCTACCGGCTGTCCCGGCCCACCACGATGCCCTACGGCTCTCGTGGGCTTCAGAGCCATTACCAGGGCCAGAACGGCCCGACGGCCAGCCGGTACTCTAAGCGTCCCGATCCTGAACAGCTACGCCTTCCTGGCGTGGAGTGGGACCAGTACGAGGTCAGATAATGGAGGTGAGCCATGGCTGCTTCCAGGGTGGCGTGGAGGTTTTTGATGCTCTCCGGTTGGTCTGGGCTGATGTGGCCGGGTACGGCACCAGGGACTTCCGTGCGGTGGGCGGTCCGGTCTTACCAGCAGTCAGCTACGACCTCTACGGAGAAGCCGACATGTTGGGCGAGTGGCCTGATGGCGCCCCTGACGACCCACTCCTCATCCTCCTCGTTCACCACGAACACGACGGACGCATCAAAGTGACACACTGTCCCTTCCTGGCCGATCGCCTGGAGAGCCTGGAGCACATCATGATGAAGGCCAAGATGCAGGCCTGGGTCTTGTTCACTCAACAGTTCGTGCGTGGCCTCCGTACCGCCGCCCATTACAACCAGGACGTGGTGTTCTCATGAACCCTGAAGTTGCGGCCCGAACCGCTATCGCCCACATCCGCCAGCACTATGACGAGTCCATCTTCCCGCCCCGTCCCAAAGGACCACACACCCAGGTGTATGACGGCGAGGCTGCCGCCGTTGCCCGACTGATCTGTGACCACGTCCTGGAGGAGTTCGAGCGCATGCTCGACGAGGACGACGAGGACGAGGTCGAGGTGACTACCGACCTGGAACAGGTTCGTGTCGTGGCTCCGAAGGTGATGCGACGCAGCGGCGCCAAGAACGTCGTCTCCTCACCTCATCTTCAGTCGGCGTTCATTGATGAGGCTCGCTCCGTCATGGGCCAACCAACCGACAGTGACGTGTTGGCCATGATCACCAAGCGAGTCAGGCTCGTGTTCAATTTTGAACAAGAACCCGTTGTCGGCACGGTGACAGAGATCGTCTACCACCCGGCCTCGACCTACATCGTGCTCGACAACGATCACCACACGATGTACCCAGTCAACTCGCTCCAGAGCATCGAGGAAGCATGACCGACGCACTGTTGTGGGCGTTCGAATACCTCTACCACATGGACAAGGCCAACGCCTGCATGCACTGTGCGCCGGTCCGGTTCTCGCCCATCACCTTCCGGCTGGCCGAGACCCTCTCTGCTTACCAGAGAGCGAATGAGATGGTGGCCGAGGTGATGGCGCATAAAGGCAAGTACGAGGAGGACCCAGGCCGATGACTACTGACACGGTGACACGTCTGGAAGTCGAGCTTCTCAAACTCATCCGAGAGGTTGACGGTGGATATTGCCTGGCCGGGATCCTGCTGGGTGACGACCACGAACTAGTGGCCGACCTCATCGAGGCCATGGGACAGGTGCCCCCTGTCGAAGTCTCATGAGTCTCGGCCTCAGCATGATCGTCAAGAACGAGGCCAAGACCTTGCCCCGCCTGGCTGAGAGCTTGCGTAGCCAGATCGACTTCTGGACGATCGTGGACACCGGCAGTACCGACGACACCATGGCGGTGGCCTGGGAGGTCTTCGAGGGGATCCCCGGTCAGTTTCTCCATGACGAGTGGCGAGGCTTCGGTCGGTGTCGGACCTACGCCCTACGAGCGGCCCAGCAGCACACCGACTGGGTCATGTGGATCGACGCCGACGAGACCCTGGTCGGGACCATCGACACCGACCTTGACGGCAACTGCATCGAGGCCCTGCAGCACTTCGGCAACCTGCGCTACTGGTTGCCCAGATTGACCAAGGGACCTGAGTGGGGGTGGGAGGGACGAGCGCACGAGTACCTGACCCATCCCGCCGCCCAGCGAGTCAAGACGAAGGACTTCTACATCGTCCACCACGCCGACGGTGGCAGCCGGGGCGACAAGTACCACCGGGATCTCACCCTCCTCCTGGAAGACTGGGAAGAGCACCGGGAGGCCCGCACGGCCTTCTACCTCGGCCGCACTAACCAGGACGTCGGCGCCTTGCATGAGGCGATCGGCTGGTACCGCACCAGACTGACCATGCCGGGATGGCAGGAGGAGACGTTCTACACCCTCTACAGCCTGGGACTCTGTCTCCTGGCAGCAGGAGCAGCAGACGAGGGCTGTGGCGCTCTGTGGGCCTCCTGGGGTCTCTGCGACTGTCGTGGGGACCCTCTGGTCGCTCTGGCCGAGCACTACCGCTCCACCAGCCAGTGGCATCTGGCCTGGCACGCCGCCTCCTTGGCCCAGGAGTACCACGACTCGGCCTACCCAGGTCTGTTCATGGACGCCAATCTGGAGTGGCGGATCCCGTATGAGATCTCCATCGCCGCCTGGTACACCGGACACCGGGACCAGGGCCAGGTGGCCCAGGAATGGCTGGCCTTGCACGATGACATCCCTGAGGCCTACCGCACCTCTATCGAGGCGAACCTGGCCTTCTACTCTTAGTCGTTCAACCTGCGAGCTTGCTCGTAGGCGAGGATGAGGGCCTTGACGGCGCCCTCGTCCCACTCCCTCGGCTGGCACTCCTCTAGCTCATAGAGTTCATTGACCGGTGCGTCGGTGATGAAGTCCTCGAAGTCATGGTCGCACCACGGTGGCGTCCAGGCCCCCGAGCGGCACACGAACACGGTGTCGAAGTGGACGTCGTTGGGCAGCCCGTTGTCGAAGCAGCGATTGACATCGATCAACATCTCGGGTTCCGCCTCGAAGGCCCAGGTCTTCCAGGTTGGGTAGCGAACGTGTAGCTCCGCATCCAGCATGTGGTAGCCAACCATCCAGTCCTCACAGGAGAAGTGACTGGTGCCCTCATCGTCAGTCAGGCCCTCCACGGTGCCCTGGTAGCCGGAGTCATGGTGGGCGTCGTACAGCCACACCTGGCCCGTCGTGTCGGCGGCAGAGCGCCGGACCTCTTCGTGGAGGGCGAAGCGGTTCGAGTCGGCGTAATAGAGCACCGCACTCTCATCGATGTCGAAGCGCTCCCAGAAGTGCATCCAGTCATCGTTCACCTTGGGGCGAGGGATGTTGTTGCGATCGAAGTCAGCCGCCCTGACGACCCACAGCGCCCCGTAGAACAGCGAGTTGTTCTCTGCGTGCCCCCAGTCGTAATACATCCACAGTTTGGGGTCATGGCTCAACTCGGGGAAGAAGAAATCAAAATCGACCACCAGCAGGTTCTGTGTCATGTCTTCGGCGTCCTCATGTGAGTGGTACTCGATCTTGATGTCGATGTCAGCAGGCATGCTCACCTCGCCGCCTTCAGCACAGCGACGTCCTCCGACAGATGGTCGATCCGGTCAGCCAGGTGGTCGACCCGTCCTTCCAAGCGAGTGAACCGGGCGCCGATCTCGTTGGTAATCAAGTACACCACGCCCAAGATGATCCCGGTCATAGCGACCGTCACGGCGATGATGGTGGTGATGTAGGCGGAGTTGCTCATGACTGCTTCTCCTTGGGTTGATTGGTTGTGAGATCAGCCTGGAAGCCGGTGCCCTTGGCGATCCAGGTGTACTTGCGGTCGAGGACCTTGTTGGCTTCGACCTGGGCGCCCTCGGGGTCGCTGACCCTGGTCCCGTACAACTCGATGTAGCGAGCCTGCCCCTGGTGGGCGATGACGACGACCCAGCGACGGTCCTGAGCCGACGTGCTGTGCGGGTTGCGAGGGGGTGCCAGCGAGATCATGACTCCCCCGAACTGTCGATCTGTATCCCGCTAGCCAGAATGGCGTCAGTAATGTCCAACGCCATCACTGCTCGATCAGGGCACATCGGACACTGCAAAGGCCAGTGCATTGCCATCCGCCCCACCACCAGCAGGGCCAACTGTTCTCGCACAGAATCGGCGTTCGGCTCAGTCATGGTCGGCCTCCGATCTGTCGATCTGGGGCACTTCGATAATCATGTAACCCTCGGCCGCTATGGCGTCGAGTACCCGCTGGGCGCTCGCTGGATTGGAGGGCAGCCAAGGCAGAAGCGTTGCCAATCGCTCTGCGAGAGGTGTCACCTTCGGGGATACATAATCGGCGTTCGGCTCGCTCATGACGCCACCCGCAGCGCCTCGCAGGCGGGGCAGGGAGGCCGGGGACCATTGAAGTCCCAGGTATCGGGTAGGTCAGCCCCGCACAGCGGCTTGTCGTCCTTGGAGGGCGGCAGTCCCAGCCAGGTGCGGAACAGGTGGTTGTAGTCGGAGGGAGTGGTAGGTGCCATGAGGATCAGTATACAGCCTCGCCCTGACGAATGCACGTCAGGGCGAGGGGAACTGTGCATCAGTGGTACAGGTTTTTTACAGCCCTTGGGTCACACCGTTACTTGGTTGCCTGCGGAGCGACAGGTACGTAGTCCCCGAATGAGCAGTAGGTCGTGCCGTCGGGATGTTGGGACGGTGATGACACCGACACCGACGTGATCACCGAGACTCCATAGACGGTGCCGTAGCTGGTCGACTCACACACTCCGAGATTGGTGGTCGAGGCGGCAGCACCAGCAGGACCAGCAGGCCCAGTGATACCGGGAGCACCGACGGGGCCACGAACCGTCGAGGCGGCGCCAGCGATGCCAGCGGCGCCCTGGTGTCCCCGAGGACCTGGGTGCAGTCCACTGGCGGCGAAGCCAGCCACTGCCCCAAGCAGTGCGGCCAGGACGAGCGAGACAGCGAAGAGCCACCAGTTGCGTGGTTGGTCGTTTCGGATCTCCTCGAACACGTCGGTCTCTGGGTTGTCCTCCAGGATCGGCTCTTCGATTGCTTCCTCGATTATTGCCATTGTCTTGCCCCTTCTTTCTGTTTGGTTGGATGCCTGGGCTGCCCGCCCAGGTCTTTCGTCCCCAGAACCCCGCTACCTGGATGGCAGCGGGGTAATGGGTTGCAACCGGATGCTCAGCCTGCCCCAGGCGAGCCACCCCGGTGGCGATCTCTGCGGTGATCTATGACTCATCGTCCTCGTTGTCGAAGGTGGTGCCCAGGATCAGGTCTGCGGCCTTCTGGGCCTGGGCAGCGGCCTGAATGATCAGCTTGTTGTCGCCCTTGAGGACGTCCCGCCAATGCGCCAGGTAGGCAGCGCTGGACTCGATGGTGTTCAACTCGATGCCAGCGATACCCGACAGCATGGCGGCGCCCATCTCGGCCACCAGTTCCTCTTTGGAGTACACCGGGTCCCCGAACCGCCCGAAGGTGCCGTCGGCGATGCCGTCACGAGCGAGCCGCTTGCTGTGGCCGGTCGAATGAGTAGCTTCGTGGTACAGGGTGCTGTAATAGGCATCAGCGCTCACGAAGTCGTTGCGCTGTGGCATCTGGATGCGATCCTGTGAGGGAGCGTAGAACGCCATCTCGCCACCGTGGCGAAGCGAGGGGCCGGTAGCGAGGTAGTTGGTGATCAGCTTCTCAGCAGCGTCGATGGCGTCGACCTCGGTCACCTCAGGCTCAGCCGGGCGGCGAGAGCCTTCGGGCCAGTCAGCCTGCTCGACGTTGAAGACGTTGTAGGTACGCAGCAGCGGGATGGTCTTGTTGACCAGCTTGCCGTCGACCTCGTCCTGCTTGCGGAGAAGGTTCCACCAGATGATCTGGACGCTCTTCTCGCCCTTGCGGACCTGCCCACCCCGCTCCAGGATCTGCTTGTAGGTGCCCCACCACGAGGACGAGTAGTGGCCCTCGTAGCGGGCGTAGTTCAGGATGAAGGTGTTGATGCCCCGGTAGAGCTTCTTGCTGGCGAGGTTGCGAGGACCTCCATCGCTGCGCCCTCCCTGCCACTGCTGCTGCCAGATGACGGTGCCCTGGTCCAGCAGCGCCAGGACCTTGTCGGTCATATCCTGGTAGGTGTCCTTCAGGGGGCCTGGAGTCTTCCGGGCCGGTGCCTTGCGTTTCTTGGTTGCGGTAGCCATGTCTAGATAATACCCGATCTCTTGGTGGAATACACGTCAGCGTGAGAGGAACTGTGTAGGTCGGATGTCACAGGCATGACTCCTCCTTCTTGGCCCACTCATCGACGATGATGGCCTCTCGGACTGCACGGTCAGCGGGTTTGAGCGCCCAGCTTTGGACGACCAGCCACCCGTGCCGCTCTTCATTGCGGCGACGGGTAACGGTGAAGCGACCAACGACGTACTCGTCGCCCTTGTTGATCAGGTACCACTTCACTTGGCCTGCTCCCGGCGTAGTGGCGGAGGAATGACCCTGTGCCCGATGGGCGGAGGTGCGTCGCTCAGGGTGATCCGACGTTGGATCTCGGCCAGGAGATCCTCCGTCGGCACACCGGAGAGGTCCAAACGGACCTGCTGGTCGTTCGTAGTCATCAGAACTCGACCTGGTTCTCATTGAACCAGCCCAGGCGGTAGGTGGTGTTGCAGCCGGGCGTGGTCTGGTCGGAGTACTCATAGCCGGAGCAGCGAGCCACCCAGCCCTCAGGGAAGTCTTTAGGGAAGGTGGGGTCACGCTCGATGGTGTAGCCGGGCGAGCCACAGTTGTCGCACTGCTCCCCCGCCCAGTCAGTGTTGGCGACCCGGTCCAACAGGTCCTCGATGTTGTCAGCGATGTACTGGGGTGGGAAGCGATGGATGGACTCAGAGAGCCGGATCCGTACAGCGATGACATCGCCCTCACGGGGGCCGAGCAATCGGCGGATGTTCTCAGGGATGGGGTTGGTAGCCATGGGGATCACGTTACAGCATCCACACACGAGAATGAGGGCAAATGTGTGTGCGGTATGTCACATACACAAATCCCCTCACCTGACTGTGTGTATGGCCCTCCATGCTGTACCTTGATGTCATGGCTACCGACACCACCGCACTTACCCCCGTCGAGATCGACACCGAGCTATCCCGCATCTGGAATGCTCGTGCCCGAGTTGAGGCCTCCTTAGCCGCAGCCCGTCGATCCGCCAATCGCAGTGAGCACAACGCCAGGGCAGAGGCTGGTCGCATCAGTGACCTGGAGTCACGGGTCGCCGCTTTGAGTTACGAGGCCTCCCCCTACAACGCCGAGTATGCCCGCCGGGGTTTCTGGAACCGGTACTTCCTGGTCACCAACGCCAACGGTCACGTCCACCGGGGCACCGACTGCACGACCTGTTTCGTCACCACTGAGTACGGCTGGCTGGTCGACCTGGCCGACTGCAACGAGGACGCCATGATCGAGGAGTGGGGTGAGAGGGCCTGCACCGTGTGCTTCCCCTCCGCACCCACCAACCCGCTCTACAACCGGCCCGCTCGCATTGATCGTGAGGCCCAGGAGGCCCGTGCCGCTGAGAAGGCAGCCAAGGACGCAGTCAAGGCTGAGAAGGCCATCACCGACGTTGACGGCTCGCCCCTCAAGGACAGTCACGGCTACCCGCTCAAGACCAAGAACGCCGCCCGCAACGAACTGAGCCAGGCCTTCCAGAACCTGACCTGGTACGGCTCCCAGGAGTACATCGACACGATCCACCGCCTGGTGCCCGCCTTGGAGGCTGCTGGGGTCGACTGGAAGAAGTCAGCCACCAACGCCATCGCCAAGGTCGCCAAGGAGATCAACAAGCCGAACCCCTGGGCCCATCAACTGACACCCGAGCAGGTCGCCGGCACCGCCGCCAAGAACGCCACCAACCTGGCCCTGGCCCAGGCACTCCTCAAGGAGGTGCTGTCGTGAGTCGCCACCCCTTCGCCAGCCTGGTCTCTGACGAGACCAGGAAGGCTCACCGTGCCACCTGGTACGTGTACGCCTGGGACGGCCAGGGCAACACCGAACGCCTTCGCCACACCTCGACCATGAGAGGCCTGTGGGGCCACGATGTCGAGTGCTCCTGCGGCTGGCAGTCCCGCACGGGTGGTGGCACCCACCGCTACGTCGAGGACCGCCTGTGGCAGCACCGCCTGGATGAGGAATACAAGAGGGAGGAGGCCGAGGTGGTCGCCTACGCCAAGAAGGTCGGCATCAGCTACGCCTCACACTGGCCCGCTCCCGCATCCTTCAAGGGTGCTATGACCTGTGGGACCTGTCACCGCACCTGGGACGACGCTGTCGTCACTGCCGTGACCCCTGTCCCTTCGGCTCGCTGCCCCTTTGAGTGGTGGCACTCATGAGTACCCGCAAGGACCGCTGGCTTCGCCTGAGAGAGGCTCACACCTGGGCTGGCTACCGATCGGCTCACTTCGCTCGTGAGACCGGGACGCTGGTCGTCGTGGTCGACGCCGCCGCTCAAGGCCTGGACGGGGGCAAGTGGATGACCATCTGTGACGACCACGGTCAGTGTGTGGGCCACGAGACCTTGGCCCTGGCCCAGGCTCACGCCGCCAACCCTCTGGGCTGGTGTGAGGTGTGCAATGGCTCCGACAGATCGGAGGTCGATGGAAGCTGAGAAGGTGCTGAGATCCACACACTTGCCCTCACTGAAGTGTGTGGATCTGATACCATGTGCTCGTGACCCCAGTGGGACTCCGAGACTCAGCCATCCCTTCGTTAAGTTTCAGCCTGCTCTTACATATTTCCCCTCGCTCCGACGTGTACTCCTCCCCTTGATGCTGTACCATGGCCTCATGGCTACCACCGACACCGAGTACCAGCAGGTCTACGAGGGCATCTGTGCCGTCGCCGCCCGCTGTGACGGGGCACGCACTGAGGATGGGGTTGGCTTCAACGGCCAGGACACCCACTTCGGTCGCCGGATCGCCGCCGTCGCATTCGCCGACTGGACCGATGACGTCAAGGCTGAGGCCGCACGCATCGCCAACACCTACCAGGGCCAGATCCTGAGCTACACCGGCCTGGACGTTACGGCTCTCGCCGTCGTGCAAGAGGCCAAGGAGGCAGGCACCAATCATGGTGCCCGTGACGACGCCCGTGGCTACGAACGCAAGGCCAAGGGTGCCGACAAGTTGGCCGAACGCAAGATCGATGTGGTCGATGGGGACCTGGGTATCTTCTACGCCAAGAAGGATCCTGACTTCTCTGCCCTGCTCGATGCCTGCAAGGCTCTGCCTGGTCGCAGCTTCGACTGGAGCCACAAGTGCAATGTGGTCCCGCCCTCCGACCAGGTTGACGACTTCATCCTGGAGTGGGACTTCCCCATCACCGATGCCGCCCTGGCCCTCCTCCAGGCCCCCAAGCCTGAGTTCTTCAACATCACCCTGGCTGACAACGGCCAGAAGCTGATCGTTGACACCCCCTACGGTGCAGCCCTGGTCGAGGCCATCAGGGTCCTACCGGGCCGGTCCTATAAGGGTGGCTCACTCAACACCGTGGATCCGACCCCCAAGGTGCTCGCCCTGGTGGAGGCCTTCAGCCTGAAGATCCACCCCGACGCCCGTGCCGCCTGTGACAACGCCGTCAAGGCCTTGGAGGCCAAGGAGGCCTCTGCCCTGGTCGCCCAGGAGGTCGGCACCATCCTGGCCCATGTGTCGGGCCAGAAGGACCCTGGTGCCCTTCCGCTCGCCTTCATCGACATGCTTCGCAACGTCCTTCCCACCGAGATCGCTGAAAGGGTGATCGTGTCATGAGAGTTGATCCGAAGCAGGTCTGTGAGGTCTGCCGGGGCACCGGCAAGAGCTATGTGGAGCACCCCGACGGGACGCTCACCGAGGTCGTCTGTGGCTACTGCAAGGGCCGCAAGGACTCCACCTGGGTGGAAGAGAGGTTCTGGGCTAGGGAGTACACAGAGGGCACGGTGAAGGGTCTCATCGTGTGCTACTTCGTCGCCCTCGTCATCACCAACGGCCTCCCCTTCTGGAGCCTGGCCGGGGACGGCCCACCGGCCATGTTTGTCCTGCACTGCCTGGCCTGGTTCGTGGGCATCGCTGGGCTGGTGTGGTGGTTCTGCAACCCCGCCGCCAAGAGGAAGGCCAAGGCTGCCAAGCACGCTCCTGGGTTCACTGAGCCACGGGAGCAAATCATGGGTGCTGTCCTCATGGGTGGTGCGCTCCTCAAGCACGAGTGGGACCGGAACCACCACCACCAAGCTGCTTTCCCACCGGTTCCCTCAGCACCTCAGCAGCAGCCCATGACCTTCTGGCAGTCAGTCCAGAACCCCCCTCAGGCCCAACTAGATGCCCGTTCGCAGCACGCCACCAACTGGGCAGTGGAGCAGGGACGCCGGGCTGCCTGGAATGCGAATGCTCGCCGAGGTCGTTGACCGCAAGCCCCGTGCCTGATGTCACACCGTGATACCACACACTTCCCCTCACTCTGACGTGTGTACCCCCCTCCTGGGGGGTACACTGGTCTTATGGCTACTACCACCACCACTGCTGTCAACTTCGACAGCTTCCTCCCCGAAGGGGAGCACCTCTTCGACTTCCAACACGTCGGTGTCGCCGAGGCCTTGGTCAACACCGCCGACGGCAAGGGAACCTGGATCGCTGACGAGCAGGGACTGGGCAAGACCCGCCAGGCCATCGTCACGGCCAAGGTCCACGCCGCCGCCCGTCACCAGGACGCCAAGGTCCTGGTGGTGTGCAAGTCAGCCCTGAAGGCCAACTGGGAACGAGAGATCAACCGGTGTGCCCCTGAGTGGAGCACCCAGATCCTGGGGGGCACCCGCCCCTATGAGACCCTCAATCAGGTCTGCATCATCTCCTTCGATCTCCTCTCAGCCTGGGCCGACAGCCTGCTGCTGGAGGGGTTCAACGCCCTGATCATTGACGAGTCGCACTACGTCAAGAGCCTGGGCACCAACAAGAAGCCGGTACAACGCACCGTCGCCGCCCTCGCCATCGGGGAAGACATCCGCACCCGCCGGGGTCTGGTCCTGCTGCTGTCCGGCACGCCCCTGCTCAACCGTCCGGTCGAACTGGTCACCCAGCTTCGCCTGCTTGGTCGCCTGGAGCAGATCGCCCCTCAGCCCCGCAAAGGTGACAGCATCAAAGACTGGGACTACTCCTTCAAGTGGACGTTCTGTGGCCCCACCCACAACGGTCACGGCTACGAGTTCAAGGGCGCCTCCAATCTCGACCTGCTCAACCTCCGCCTCCGTAGCCACTGCTTCATCCGCCGCCTCCGCAAGGACGTGCTCGACCTCGATGAAACGCACCGCATCCACACTCCGCTCAGCCTCAACGGTGGACTCGACCAGTACAAGGCCATTGAGAAGGCCTTCAACCCTTCCGGTCCTGGGGCCTTCCTGAAGCTGCTCACCGACCTTCGCCTGGCTGTTGGCCTGGCCAAGATCCCCGCCGCCATCGACTGGGTGCAGACCTTCGTGGAGGAAAACCCCGGCAAGAAGCTGGTCGTCTGGGCCTGGCACATCGAGGTCCAGCAGGGCATCGCCGCCGCCCTCAACAAGGCAGGCATCAAGGCCACCTACCTCCGGGGAGCCAAGGACGTTGAGATCGCCAAGGACGGCTTCAACCAGGGTGACACGCAGGTGCTGGTGTGCTCGCTCCAGGCCCACCGTGAGGGCCACACGCTGACCGGGGACGGCCACAACGTCACCGACTGCTTGTTCGTGGAGTCCCCCTGGCATCCTGGGGCTGTCAGCCAGGCTGAGGACCGCATCAATCGTATCGGCCGGGAGGCCGACGCCGTGTTCGCTCATACGTTGGTCGTTGAGGATACGGTCGACGGGTGGCTGGTCGACCTGATCGCCAGCAAGTGGCAGACGTTCAGGTCAGCCGCCGACGGGACCATCCCCGAGTGGGAGCAGGAGAGCATCCAGGAACTGCTCCTGGGCAAGCTGAAGGAGCACATCGGCTAGGGTCTCCCCGGCTGACGACCCAACCTGAGCCAAGCCGACCCCGACCTGACAACCCAACCCACAGAGCTACCAAGGACCGGCCTACGGGCCGGTCCTCTCGTTGTCCAGGCCTGGCAGGATGGAGGCTGTGAGGCCCTTGCTCTGGTGCATCGTGGTCGTCACCCTGCTGGCCTACACCATGCTCATCACGCTCATCATCCTGCACCTATCAGCCAACATGCCCTGAGAGGCCCCTGTGGTGCCCCAGGAACTGCCGTAGACACCCAGGACATATGAATGCCCCAGAGACCCGTAGGAACAGGTCTCAGTCTTCTCTGGTGGTACAAGGAGCCTTCCCTGCCCAGGTGTCAAAAACCGCCCTCGTCCTCCACGTAGAAGTTCGCCTCGCCCCAGGGGCACTCCTCCCGCATCACCACCAGGCACCGCCGGATGGAGGCATCCGAGGTGCCGAAGGCCTCGGTGCTGTGGTCGCACCGGGAGCAGGTGGCCATGACGCTCTCGATCGTCCCGTAGTCCCCGTCCAGGTCGATCTCATCGATGTCACAGTGAACCCTCATTGCTCTTCGCCCTCGTTCCAGGCCCCAGGACTCTCGTCTGCCCACTCAGCCACCAGTTGTCCGGCTATCCAGGTCTCGTGGTTCGACGGCACCTGGTGTCCGGGAGGCAGGGTGCAGGCATAGGTCGACCGGCTCAGGCCGGGCCAGAGGGGGTTTTTCTCGCCTCCGCACAGTCGACCGCTGCACCATTCAGTCGAGGTCATCTTCGCCTCCCTGCATACGCTCCAGGGACATGCCGTGCTCAGTCAGGGCCGTCCGTAGGGATCTAAGCACCGGCAACCGCTGCCGTGCCGCCGCCCGCACCTGGTCACCCCGTGCCGTACCGGCCGAGCCGTAGTGCTCTGTGATCGCCTCGGCATTCTCCTCGTCCAGGACGATCCGGGAGTCGACCGTGATCTGCAGTCCGACGGCTACGGCCAACACCTTGGTCTCGGTCAGGTTGAGGTACAGAGGCACGCTGGTCGTCATAGCCGCCCCCGAACGCCCGCCCACCACCCACAAGGCCCATGAATACATGTCCGGTTGGAGCACTGCATGCAGTAACTGCCGAGCGGCATCACGGGCATCACCTCCTCTCGCTACACCTGGCACCCTAGCCGTCCCCTGCCCATCCCGCCCCAGGCCCAATGACCAAATATCGCCCTCGACCGACGCTACTTGAGCCATATGCACCTATGAGGCACATATGCCATACATGCCATACACCCAGCACATGAGCATCCATACAAGTCAACAGGCTCTGCCTTCAACTCATGGAGTAAGTGATCAACTCAACCTCACACACCCCTTACCCATAGCCTGGACACACCCACACACCACACACACCACACACACCACTCCACTGCACTCCACTGAGCTATACCCTGTTTGATCATTGCTACACCTGTAGGTACCTCTGGGTACGTCCAGTAACCACTAGCTACTGGGAGAGACGAGCAACCCATACACCACAAGGGTATTCCAGCAGGTAGGGCAGTCCATTGGGGCATTCGGTGTCCATATGGCTCTCTGGGTGTACCAGGTTGTGCGTTGCCGTACCAGGGGCACCCCCACCCTTAACGAGGCTCCAGGCTACGGTGGGACCAGGACACGTAGATAGGTGTGATCGAAAATGGGGGGTAGTACCTGTGGGGGCCGGAGTAGTACCTCTCAAGGAGTACTTCCAATGATCAAATGTGTTCCCCTGACTCTCCACGACTACTGTATTGACTTTGCTACCCTAAAACAGCAGGTCACTGCAGGTGTGTTCCTACAGCTTCCTCCCCTAAGTGGTTCCTGTAGCTCTCCTGGTTTGCTTCTTCCTGCCCGTAGCCGTAAGGGGTGTCCATTCCGTCACCTTGAAGCGACCGTAGCCCTGTGATCTGCTAGCGCCGATTCCCTGTTCTTCGGCCGTGAGCCAGACCATGGCCCACTCCTTCTCCGAGAAGTCATAGTCGGACTTGACCGTGGCCGAGATCCTGACGTCGAAGCACACCTCTTCAACCGTGATTCCGGTACCTCGCCAGGTGGGAACGAAACGGGTCTGTAGCTCGTCGTGCTCCTTCTTGATGGCCCCACCCAGATCTCGGATGTAGAGCTTGTCGTCCGGCACCATGATGTGTTCAGCAGCGAAGGAGATGACGCCTTTGCTGGTGGCGCCGTAACGGGCCGGGAGTTTCTCTGACGCTCTGGCGATGGACACCGATTCCTTCAGGCACGCTTTCAGGTGGCGACCCTCCAGATGGATGCCTTCTTTTTCCCGCCCGGTCTGGGTTATCGGCTTAAGCCGTTCACCTGGCGATCGGCCAGGGACTGGGTTGCTTCCTCGGCCACCTGGGCATCACTGCGTTGGTCGCCTCGGGCGAAGATCCGGTCCAGTTCCTCCTCGATCTCGTGCTCGTCCTTGTAGCCCGCCTTGGCCATCAGCCAGCTACGGACCACGTTCGGGTTCCTCGGCGTGCCCCCGTGTAGCTCCTTGACCACGAGTTCGACGTGGAACTGGAACGGCCAGGCCTGGGCCGAAAATGCTTCGAAGACGGACTTTCGTTCCTCGGCGATTCCCATGTTGCTCCTTTGGGTTGGGGTGGGATGGGGTTGTCAGGTGGGGGGTGGAGAGGCTCGGGTTGTCAGGGCAGGATCGGGTAGGGGCGGGCTGGCTGGGGTAGTCAGGATTGGAACGGGATGGGAAGGACTGGGTAGGGACGAGGAGTCAGGTGGGGGATGGGACGGCGTAGGGCGGAACGTCAGGCCAGGATCGGGAAGGGGCGGCATGGGTTGTCAGGTAGGGGCGGGGATGGGAAGGAGCGGGAAGTCAGGAGAGAGATGGAGTGGGCTGGGTGGGATAGTCAGGTGCGGGGCGGGTAGGCACGGGAAGGGTAGGTGAGTCAGGTTCGGGTAGGGGTGGGCTGGCTGGGGTTGTCAGGGCAGGAAGGGGCGGGGATGGGGTGGCGAGGGTCGGGCCAGGCGGGGCCGTCAGGGTTGGCCTGGACTGGGATGGATAGGGCCGGGAAGTCAGGATTGGGCGGGGCGGGATAGGCGGGGCTAGTCAGGGCGGGACTGGAACGGACAGGACCGGGATGGGCTGGGTAGTCGGGTGAGGGGAGGAGTGGGTTGGCAGGGGCTGGGATGGGCAGGATGGTCAGGATCGGAATGGATGGGTATGGGCAGGGTAGTCAGGTGAGGCGGGGGCTGGCTCGGAGCGGGGCGGGATGTCAGGTAAGGGGGGGCGAGGGTAGGCATGGGCTGTCAGGTGAGGGCTGGGGAGCTATGGGCAGGCCTGGGGCGGGTAGTCGGGTGTGGGTAGGAAAGGGCTGGGCGGGCGGGGTAAGTCAGGGACGGGGAAGGGCGGGTAGGTTAGGGCTGTCCGGTCAGGATAGGCCTGGGACGGGCTGTCAGGTGTCCCGGAAGACTTCGGCCACCTCCTCTTCGGTGATGTTGGTGTCGCCAACCTTCGTGGTGTTGTCGGGCAGCCTCTTGGCCAGGGCGTCGAGCCGGCGGGCTCGCAGATTCATGGTCTGCGCTCGGGTGTGGTATCGCTTCGAGGCGAAGATGAGATCGGGCCTGGTGCAGTCCCGGATGCGGCGTTGGGTATGCGTGGAGTCGATCTCGACCCTGATGTCGAAGGGGGACTCCTGCCCGCCGAAGATCGAGTCCCGGCGCCGGGATATGCTGCGGAAGCGCCCGATCTGGCTCTTGATCTGGTCGATGGCGACCATCTCCAGCCAGTCGTTGTACAGGCTCGGGTGTCCGTCCCGGAGCTTGTCCAGGACCTCAGCGGCCAGTTGAGAGGTGTGGTAGTCGACTCCCGCTTCCTCGACTGAGGTGTGGATCACGCTTTGGACCTCGTCAAAGATGTCGAAGGATGTCTGCTCGAAGGTCTCGGCCGTAGCCGCACTGCCTTTTCTGGGCATGGGGTCCCCCCTTGGATTGTTGGGAGCGCATCATAGCATTCTGTGATTTTGGATGCTGGGGGTGGATCTTTATTGAGGCACACCGACGTTGTGGAAGAGCTTCATGTGCAGGTCGAACTCCTGACGACTCTGCGACAGCCTGGAGATGTTCCTGCCGTGTACCCCATACAGGGCGATGCAGTAGCGGCAGCCGAGACCACTGGCCTCCTCCGTTCGTATGGGTAGTGGCTCCTTCCAGGTGATGTCTGGGTAGGCCGATTCGAGATCCTGCTCATCCATACTTCTCGTCTCTCCTCTCTGCTTCCACGGTGAGACGCCCCATGACGTCCAGGGTCCGGTCTCGTGAGACGGCCAGGGCGTCGATGCCCAAGATCTCCACCCTCCACTGCTGGGACATGAGGGCTCGGCGGTACATAGAGGCGGGTTCTTCGGCTCTGACGGACCCTCGATCCATGAAGAGGTGATCGAGGAGGACTTGGGTCTGCACGAGCATCCAATCCCACGCCGGGGGCGAAAGTTCCTGGGGGAGGTTCCATAGGCCATCGACGTCCTTTTCGATACGCTCCAGTTCTACTATCTTCACCGGCTCGTAGTTATGCGAGAACTGATTGACGATGACGGCGATCATTTTCCTGGGTGAGATGGTGATGATGTCACTGGCCGGATAGAGATGTCGCCGGGTGGGCAGGAGCGTTTCCAGGTCCTCCAGGTCGTTGCCAAGCTCGTGGCATTTCTTCGCCACCGTCGAGTGATCCAGACCGGCGTAGAAGGCGATTCTGCGCAGGCTCGTGCCCTGGAGGTGGAGATGGCCCATGATCTGGTCCCGCAGATGCTGGCCCTGGTGGTTGGTACGGCTGATGACTCGGAGGGCATTGAGCAGGATCTCGGGATCGGACACTCATCGGCCTCCCGCCTCACTGACACCCCGTGTGCCCTGCTGGTTACTCTGTGGGATTAATCGACACCAGGTTTTGTGAGGACAAAAAGTCCTGCTCATGACGTCCCCCAACCCCTTCTCAGGAAGTTCCCAGGAACACCCCTGGATTCCTGCTCTTGGGATAGCATGCCAGCAGAAAAAATGGAAGGGTAGACAACAGAAAATAATCCGCCCGCTACACTCACGAGAGAGGCTGGAGATTGCATGGCACGAGCGTCGAGACAACTTCGGGGGGCCGACACCGGCGATGAGGCCTTCATCCGCTGTCGTACCTTCTCCCACGCCTGGGACGAGTTCTACCCGATCGACCTGGCGGCGCCCCGGTACGGGTGGCGGCTGTCCCTACGCTGTATGCGCTGCCAGACAGAGCGACACGACAACCTCGACTTCAAGGGCCGGGTCATGTCCCGGCGTTACCTCTATGTCGAGGGCTACCAGACGCCCAAAGGCGAGGAGAAGCCGGAGAAGTCGTACTTCCGGGAGGAGTTGTTCACCCGGCTACGTGCTCAACTGGAGGAGCACTCGGCCGTTGGCCAAAATATGTCCGAAGTGACACCGATCGAAAGTGCCAAAAAGGCTGGAGCTACTGCGAGCACGAAGACGACCAGGAAGAGGGCATGACCGAGAGCGTCAAGATCGAGACGGTAACCCCGGCTATAGCCCGCAAATGGCTGGAGGGAAACGTCGACAACCGCAGGCTGCGGGAGACCAGGGTTGTCTACCTGGCCCGAATCCTGGCCGACGGCGAATGGGAACTGACCGGGGATGCCATTGTCTTCGATGATCAAGGTGTTCTCATCAACGGCCAGCACCGGCTGAGTGCGGTCGTCATCGCCAATATCCCAGCCCGATTCCTCATCCTGCGTGGCGTGCCGACCACGGCCCAGGAGGTCATGGACCAGAACCTGAGCCGCTCGGTAGCCGATCAGCTTCAGCGCCGGGGCATCTCCTACCCTCACGTCATCGCCTCGGCGCTCGGCTGGCTGGCCCACTTCGAGTACACCGAGGAGACCGGCAACGTCCACTACGCCAGTTCGGCCCTGCGGCCCAGCCTGCGCCACCTGCTTTCCCTCTTCGAGCAGAACACCGAGTTGGCCCAAGAGGCCCAGGGCATGAGTAAGCTCAGCTACCACCTGAAGGTCCGGCCTGGGCCGACTCTGGCTGCCAAGCACCGGTTGATCCAGGTCAACTCCGAGGAGGCTGAGATCTTCTTCAAGCACCTGGCCGAGGGAGTCGGCCTCAGTCGGGACGACCCCATCCGGCGCCTGCGGGAGTGGTGCCTGGTCGACAAGTCCTCGATCCGTGGCTCCGGGCGGGCGCCGACCTACCGCTACATCGCCCAGGTCTTCAAGGCCTGGAACTTCTGGCGGGAGGGTGAGAGTGTCCAGCGCCTCACCTGGGTCTTCTCGCCGACCAAGAAGGAACCATGGCCGGTTCCCAAGTAGAAGCTGAGATCCTGGCCCACCTAGTCGAGCACAACCCCCAGACCCGTGCGGCCAAGATCGAGGGTTTCGGGGATCCCCCCAAGGAGGAGCCGTTCCTCCTGTCCCTGCGACCCACTGACGTCGCCCGCCTGCGCCATCAACTCTTCGACTGGTGGTCTCGTCCGGGCGAGTGGCAGCTAAAGATGGCCGGGCAGGGGCGGCGCTCCCTGATTGCTTGCGGGGTTCTCAGGGCCTGGGAAGATCGCCTTCGAGGACGTCGCGGACCGCTTTGAGCAGCGACTCCGGTGTGAAGGGCTTGCTCAGGAAGGCCGTCCCGGGCGCCACGTTTCCTTCGTGGAGGACCGTGTCGCGCCACTTCGCTTCAGTTTCACCGACCATTCCGGCGATCAGGTCGAGGTTGATTTGAGGGAAGTCAACTTTGCGAGCCAGGTCATAGACGTCGTAAATCTCAGCGGAAAGGTGCGCGCGACCGTTGGCGACAAGAATGTCATCGTCGAAATGTTCTGCCCCGACGCGAACGAGCAAGGGCTCGGACCCTTTTCGCTCGCGTCGACCACGCATTCGATCAACTTCGTGACCAACCCCGGCCTGCTGCGCATCGCGTTCGGCCGCTATCTGCAGATGCTCGAGCCCGATCTCGACGTGAACCAGGGACTGCTCCAGAACCTCGACCACTGGATCGCCCGCGAGGGCAGCCTGCTGAACCCCCGCTTCCCCGCCCCCCTCGGCATGCGCGCCAACACCCGCTTCCGCGTGATGTCCTGTATCTTCGGCGCGCTCGCCCAGGCCAACGGCGGCCA
>Ga0137409_10002650_pt1 | contig 19085 bp, 19 predicted proteins | sample CZODoug1_16funga_FD_122059 | JGI IMG/M metagenome (GOLD analysis project Ga0137409, IMG submission 122059) | Vadose zone soil fungal communities from Angelo Coast Range Reserve, California, USA - CZODoug1_16fungal (Hybrid Assembly) | ecosystem: Environmental > Terrestrial > Soil > Vadose zone... | reverse complement strand
CCGCTGCGCCAGGTGGCGGGTTTTACCGGACCCCTGGAGCGGGCGCTGGATGTTGAGACGATTACGCCGCGCGCGCGTCCGATTTTGCTGTGGCGTTGTGCGGATTGGCAGGACGTCCGCGGACGCCGTTTGATGCAGATCGCGTCTCTCATTCTGGAACGCCGTGTACTTCGGGCAGTGCGTGAGGAGCGTGGCTTGACGTATTCGACCACGGTCTATGCCCAGTCGAGCAAGGTCTACCCAGTCACGAGTGCGCTCCATGTCGAGTTTACGGCTGACCCAGATAAAGTCGCAGAGGCAGCGGCGCTGGCCAAAGCCGTAGTGGAACGCTTTGCCGCTGAGGGCCCACGCGACGAGGAAATGGACACGGTCCGTAAGCAACTGCAGAATATTCTCGGGACCACATATAAGGAACCACGCTTCTGGGTCGATGTGCTGTCGGACCTGGAATACCATGGCACGAAACTGGAAGACCTGGAGGGAGCCATCGAAAAATACCTGGCGTTTAGCAAGGATGAGGTGGCTGCAGAGATGCGTAAAACTGTCGTGCCAGAGCGCTTCGCCATGGTCCTGGCGCGCCCCAAAACTCCCAGCGCTGCGGAGGAGCGCCGCAGTACGAACTAAATCAGAGTGCATGAGATTTGTACACTTACGCGGTCATCCTGGCTTGGTGCTCGGCAGCGATTCGCGCAAATGTTGAAATCCTGGTCGCTGCCTTATTCCAGGCTGTTTCCGCTGTCGGCATCCTCTTTGTGGATGATCATAGCCAAGACGGCACCCAAGAAAAGATTGCGCGTATACAACACCAGTATAGGGACAAGGTTTACCTTCTCCCTCGCGCCGACAAACTTGGGCTTGGTATGGCCTATGTCGCCGGCGTTAAGTGGGCCTTGGCCTGACACTACCACGTTGTTGTCCAAATGGACGCCGAGTCGAGGTGCCTCTGGTGTTCATTGATCGCCGTGTCGGCTTCTCGAAAATGTCGATGTCCATCGTCATGGAAGCGGTGCTACGAACGGACGATACGCTATCTCCGCCCCAACCCTCATGCGCCAGTGCTAAGACTGTGGTGCGCAGCTGCAGAGAACCTCTTTCTTGATGAATAGACACGCTGGGACGCCGGCTGGTACTGGAGTGTAGCAGCATCCGGCTCCTATAGCCTGGCTCCGCAATGCTCTTCAGCCCTTGCATTGCAAGGAGTGCGAGGGCAAAAAAGCGCGTTTCGGATTATGTCTCATGGCTCTGGATTATCGTAGATACCCAAATTCACAACGAGGTCAGAGGGCCTTTCACTATGAACCATAACATCGCTGCGCGCCGCGTTTTGGGCTCTGTGTTTGACATGGTAGCAGGTATGTGTGCCATGCTTTACGCTGGCATTGTTCTGCTCTGGATACTGGCTTCTCCCTACCCTGCCTTGCAAGATTATCTTGAATGGCTCTATCAGGGGCATGTATTTGCAGCTCTTGTCAAGGCAAATGCTAGTGCCGTGGCAGCCTTTCAGATGGCGCTTTATCCTATCCCCAATTCGTTGATGCAAGTGATGCTAGGTTTGCTCAATCTTTTCCTGCTACCAATCCTCGCTGCAAAGATTTTGCTGATCATATATTTGATCAGTTTTATGGTCATGCTCATGCTCATTGCCCGCTATGTCAGCCTTGCCCATAGTGGAAAGTTGCTCTTAGTTTTGACCACAACCACTGCTTTGAACTCCAGTTTCTGGAACGGTTACATAAATGTCCAGATGTCTCTACTACTTTTCAGTATCTTCTTTTACCTGTGTTATCTGAAAGGGCATCAGGGATTGGCGATATTATTCACCTTTTCTCTTGCCATATTCTTTTGTCATGCTATAACTTTTGCGTTCCTGGTGGGCTTTCTTGGAATAAGAGAAACTACTCTGCAGCCGGAGAAATGGCTTAGGTGGCCTAGATTCAAGATATGCGCAGGGATTCTGCCTGCACTTGGCTTATTGCTGTGGTATATCGTGGCCAGAGGACCAAGCTCGGCAACAGGAGTTAGTCCTCTGCCCGGTAAGGCAATAGGCGACTCTTTTGGGGCCTTCCTCGCCTACAAGCTATACACTATTATGAAGCAGGGGGCCTTCCATGTCTTCGAGTTCCCCGATAGGACCTCCCACTTGGCGAGTCATGACACCCTTTACTGGGTAGGGGTAGCCCTCAACGGCCTTTTCGCAGTGCTTCTCGTTGCCGCTCTGCTGTGGGGGATGTGGGATGTTTATCGTAGTAAACGCTGGCCCGACCTTCGTTTCCTACTCCCACTTGTCGTCTGTATCGGGGTCCCATATTTCATGTTGCCCCAGGTATTTCTCGGTATAGTGAATTTCAGCGAACGCTTGCTCTTGCCGACCCTCATCGTACTTTTTTGTCTCCTTCCTGTGAGGCCAGCCATGTTCGCCGCCCTCTGCGTACCCGTGCTCACTGCTCTCCCGCTCACCATGGTTTTCCTCATCAACCCCCAGATATTGGCACATCACAACCAAGGCATGTACCATCGGTTCTTTACACACCGTCCCTATCAGTTTGCAGTGAAGCCTGAAGTCTTCTCCTCCTTGGGAACTCATCCCTATCTTCCTCTAGACTTTGAGACAAGTGTCCTCTTCAATCGTCACTAGTCTGTGGTCAACTGCAGACGTGCTAGAGCCATGCTGCGCAAGTAATGGATTGGGGAAGCAGTGATGCACTGTAAGGGATTAGACAGTTCGAGGCCAGGCTCCCTGGCTTCGGTTTCACCTCTTGAGTGGATGCTTTGATGGGAAGATTTCCAGCATCGCTTGTCATGAACCAACACTTTTTGTGGGTGATCTTGGTGATCACTCATCTGGCGGCGGCACTCTTTTCCCGCGGTTACTATCACTTTGACGAGCATTTCCAAGTACTCGAATTTCTCCAGTGGAAGCTGGGACGTACCCCAACCGAAGCGATGCCCTGGGAGCTGACTGAGGCCATGCGCCCTTGGACCCATCCTCTGCTCTTTTATCCTCTGGAGTGGGCCTCCCATCATTTCTTGTCACTTTCTCCCTTCACGAAAACAGCGCTCCACCGCCTCGTGCCGGCGCTCCTCGCTTTGCTGGCCATCCACCGACTCCAACGGGACAAGTCCTCTGGGCTGCTTTTCCTGTACACTATACTTTTTTTCCTTCCCTTCCTCGACGCCCGCATCAGTTCGGAGATTATCGGAGGGGAGACGTTGGCCCTCGCATTCGCCTGGGATGAAAGACCGCAAGGGCGCTTTAAAGGCCATGTGGTCGTTGGCGCTCTCTTGGGCCTAGCCAGCGTCATCCGCTTCCATCTATGGATCATGGTAGGGGGGCTGGCTCTTTTCCACGTGCTCCAACAGGACTTCCGCAGGGTCGGAGGACTGGCCCTGGGGGCGACAGCCGTCCTAGTGCTTGCCGTCTTCATTGATCGCTGGGGATATAACACGTGGACCTTCGTGCCATGGAACTATCTCCATCAGAACTTGCTGCTGCACAAGTCCTCCCAGTGGGGTATCTCTCCCTGGTACGCTTATGTGACTATGCTAGTGGTAAACACCGCGTATCTGCCAGGGATAGTCATACTGGTAGCGCTCTTATGGCAGTGGTGGAAACGCCCCCTCTCCAAGCTCACGCTGATGACCGTCCCGTTTGTCGCCATTCACCTGGTGGTGGGGCACAAGGAACTGCGCTTTTTGTTTCCTATGGTGTACTTCCTTCCTCTATGCCTCTTTGCTTTGTGGGAAGACACCAAGGATATCAGGGCTGCGAAGTCTATCGCCTATGTTTTCATCACCCTCGATCTCCTCTTGCTCATTCCCACCTCCCTACATGACGCCAACCCTTACATCGGTCTCTACCAAATCCTAAGGGACAATCCGCGACTGCACGGGGCCACACTGTGCTATCAGGGAGAAAATCCTCTGAGGCCTGGCAACCTCGCCATCAGCTATTATCTTGGCGATCTCGGCCTACAAGCGACTAGACTCCCCGAAGACAAAATCCCCTCAGGACTCGTGATAATGGACCGCCTGGGAGCATATTTACAGCTGCGGGATGAAGCCCGCTGCCAACTATTAGGCCAGCGCTACTCTGCGTGGGCTATTAACGCCCTGGCCAACATGTTGCAGGCTAAACCCCGAGCACGCTTGAAAATGTGGTCTCTCTGGAGTTGCCCATAAAGAAACGGGAACATAGTACTACCAAACATGGGGACCTAAGCAGTGGCCTCGGTGTTATGTCATGTGATGCCATCTTGCTGCCCCTTGTGAGGCTTAAGGGCTCTCACGCAGACCGCGTGATAATACAAGAATCGGCCTATCTCAGTGTCCCAATGTTTTGCACTCTGGTTTAGAGAGGGCGGAGTGGTCGCGAGAGCTAGCGTATATCCAAACGGTAGTCCTCGACTGTTTTCGCCCCACTGCGAAAGATTTCGACGGTGATAAGAAACCGGCCCTGCGGGGTCTACACCCGTTCAGCTTGTATGACCGTACCCCGGATATAGAGACAGAGGGTCGCAGTGAGGGATTTGCGACTGGACCTGACCTGCACTGGCCAACCATAAGGCCGCAACGGGTAAGGACCAACCAGAGCCTGCGACGGAACTACAGGCTCTCCTCCTTGTAAGCCTACCAGGGGCGTTTTTCCCCTCGCCCGATCTATGTTTACATTCCCATACGAGCGCGTGCTTCATCCATGACCTGCGGCGTAATCTCCGCATAGCCCTGCTCCCGGGCAAATTCTTCAATGCCCCGGCGCACCATAGCGCGCACAAAGCTCGGGGCACGCTCCAGACGTTGCTCAGCTTCCGCAGCCCAACGCAAGTCCCCCTGTGTAGTGTTAAAGGTGTCCTGAACCATGGCGGAGAAGGGGCAACTCGCACCTGGGGTCCGCAGCGTTTCTGTGACGCTCTCGGACGGATTTGCTAAATGGCTCTGGAGCATCTCCATGGGTTGAGAAGGCACTGTGGCGCCGCCAATTTTTACGCCTAGAGAGCGCACCATCTGCGTCTCCTGCGGGTTGATGAGCAGCGTCACACCCCACTCACAACTGGGGCAGCGGAAGGTGGCGGACATGGAACCATCATCATCCAGGCCCCCGTTCTGGTCAAACTTCATCGGTTCGTCACACTCCGTACAGACAAATTTCATGGTGCCGGACTCCTTACGGGATCTTCGTGAATGGTCTCTAAACACGTGCGTACGCGCTCTCCCATCTGGAACAACGCCTGCCCCGCCGGGGAGGTACCATACTCCAGTATATATGGCGTACCACGATCACCGGCCGCGGCCAGGCGCGGATCAAAGGGGATACGCCCTAGCAGCGGCACACCCAGGGGCATCTCCTCCGGCGAGGTCGGGCCAAAGAGCGGGTGCACCTGCTCGCAAGTCGGACACACGTACGACGTCATGTTCTCTACCAGCCCGAGCACGGGTGTATGCAAAAGATCGCGCGCCAGGGTAATCGACTTCAACACGACTAAGTGCGACACTGCCGATGGGATAGTCACAACCACGGTGCCGTGCAAATCCGGCAGCAAATCCCGAATGGTAGAAACGCGTTCAGCCCCTGGAGGGAGATCGAGCAGTAAAATATCCAACGCGCCCCACTGCACATCGGAGAGGAACTCACGCAGGGTATGCATCTCCATAGTGCCGCGCCAGAGAAAGGTCTCTGCATTTGGACCATTCCAGACCACAGGGGTCTTGTCTTCGGCCAGAAACAGGTCCATGGACATCAGCTGGACCCCAAGGGGCCCTATGGCTGGTAAGACACCGTTCGTATCGAGTTGCAACTGGTGACCGCGCACGCCGAACATGGTGGCGAGTGACGGACCATTGATATCCGCATCGACGACACCCACGCGCCAGCCTTGCATCGCAAAGAACATGGCTAGATTCGTGGTGATGGTGCTCTTGCCCACCCCACCTTTGCCGCTCATCACGGCAAGAGTACGCTTGACCCCGGCCATACGGGTTCTGAGCCGGGCGATCTGTTCAGCCACCTGCCCGGCGACGTTGGAGCCCCCATCGCCGGCAATATCTCGATAACGTTTAGGCATATACTTCCCCAAAACGCCAAAAGGGGCCCAGTGTAGCGTGCCCCTCTGTGATCTCCACTACTGCGGAGGACCCTCACCCCTCCCCTCTCCCTCGATGGGGGAGAGGGATAAATAGACGTGCGCTTGTGCCCGGGGATCGGCATTCGTATAGTAGCCGGGCGACCGGCCGGGCAGGACGCGGGCGCGAGTCGCGAAAGGAGATCTCCGCGATGGATTGCTGTAGCCACGAGGGTCCGTCGAAGGGCGACGCCAAGTTCGACATCAAAAAGGTGGCCGACGGCGTGCACGTGGCGGTGGCCGCGCCCGCCTACAAGGTCAACTGCAACACCGCCATCATCGAGAGCGACGACGGCGTGGTCATCGTGGACACGCATTCCAAGCCCTCGGCCGCCCGCCTCATCGTCCAGGAGCTGCGTGGCCTGACGACCAAGCCCGTCCGCTACGTGGTCAACACGCACTTCCACTGGGATCACTGGCACGGCAACGAGGTGTACCCTGCCGCCTACCCGAACGCCGAGATCATCACGAACCAGATCACGCGCGAGGCCATGGCCACCAAGGGGCTCAAGCGCATCCAGGACCACATCCGCCAGGGGCCCGGCGAGATCGCGCAGATCAAGGCCGACCTCGCGGTGGCGGGCAGCGGCGAGCGCCACGCCCAGCTCGCCGATGACCTGAAACACGCGGAGGCGTACCACGCCGAGGTGAAGGCGCTCAAGCCGGCGCTGCCCACCATGGCCTTCGACCGCACCATGAAGCTCTACCGGCGCGACCGGGAGATCCATCTGCTGTACCTGGGGCGCGCGCACACCGAGGGCGATGTCTTCGTCTACCTGCCCAAGGAGAAGGTCGTCATCACGGGCGATGCCGTGATCGGCTGGACGCCCTTCATGGGCGACGGCTATCCCGAGGACTGGGCAGCCACGCTCGATCGGCTGGCCGAGCTGGACTTCACCCACATGATCATGGGGCACGGCGAGGTGGCGGGGCGCGACTGGCTGCGCACCTTCCGCGGCTATGTCCACGACATGGTCGAGGCCGTGCGCACGGAAGCGCTGCGGGGCGCCACGCTCGAGGAAGCCCAGCGGCGCGTCCCCGAGGCGCTGGCGCCCACCTACGAGAAGCCCTTCTCCATCTACGGCGACTATCGCCCCTGGCGAGCAGGGCTCCTTCTCAATATCGAGCGCACCTACGCGATGGTGAGCTAGGGCTCAGGGAGACCACACATGGCAAGGCTGCCATCCATCACCAGCAAGGAGCAGGTCGCTCCGAAGGATCACGCCATCGTTGACGGCATCGTCCAGAGCCGCGGCGCGCTGCAGGGGCCGTTCACGATGTTCCTCCACTGCCCGGAGCTGGGCGGCCGCCTCGCGCACCTGGGCGCCTTCGTCCGCTTCGAAGGCTCGCTCGACATGCGGGTGCGCGTGCTCGCGGCCATGACCGTTGCCCGGGAGCTCGACGCGGTGTACGTGTGGGGCGCCCAGACGGGTGGCGCCCGGCGGCTCGGTGTGCCCGAGACGACCATCACGGCCATCCGCGAGCAGCACTCGCGCGGCATCCCGCCCGAAGACGCGCAGATCGTGGACTTCACGCGCGAGCTCATGCGCAAGCATCGGGTCGGCGACGCGATGTTCAAGGCGCTGCGGGCTCGGCTCGGCGATGACGGCTTCATCCAGCTCACGGGGGCGATCGGCTACTACAGCATGCTGTCGATGACGGTGAACGCCTGCGAGCTGGAGGCGGCCCCGGGCGCCGAGGTGCTGCAATGATCGTCGACGCGCAGGTCCACATCTGGAGCGGCGGCAAGCCGGCGAATCCGAACCACCGGCAGGTGGCGAGCTTCACCAAGGACGAGCTGCTCAAGGAGATGGCCGAGGCTGGAGTCGACGCCGCCATCATCCACCCGCCGACCTCGTGGGATCCGAATGCCAACGAGCTGGCCGTCGAGGCGGCGCGCCAGCATCCTGATCGGTTCGCCATCCTGGGCAACTTCCCCCTCGACCGCCCCGAGAGCCGGGCCCTGATCGACGGCTGGAAGAAGCGGCCGGGGATGGTCGGCCTGCGCTTCACCTTTCTGCAGCCGCACATGAAGACGTGGCCGACGGACGGGACGATGGACTGGCTGTGGCCGGCCGCCGAGCGGGCGGGGCTGCCCGTCGCGCTCCTCGCGGCGACCTTCATGCCCACGGTCGGTCAGATCGCGGAGCGCCACCCGCGGCTGAAGCTGATCATCGATCACCTCGGCCGGCCGTCGGGCACGAAGGACGACGCGGCCTGGTCCTCTCTGCCCGAGATGCTGGCGCTCGCCAAGCATCCCAATGTCGCCATCAAGGCCACGGGGGCACCGAGCTACTCGAGCGAGCCCTATCCCTATCGCAACATCCACGGACACCTCCGCCGCATCTACGATGCCTTCGGGCCCGAGCGGATGTTCTGGGGCACCGACATCACGCGCATGCCGTGCTCGTGGCGGCAGTGCGTGACCATGTTCACGGAAGAGCTGCCGTGGCTCTCGGGCCACGACCAGGAGCTCGTGATGGGACGCGCCGTCTGCGCGTGGCTCGACTGGAGGAAATGAGCATGGACATGCAGGCCGCGGTCTTCCGGAAGGTGAACGAGCCCCTGACCATCGAATCGGTGGAGATCGACAAGCCCTGGGGGCGTGAGGTCCTCGTCCGCACGGCGGCGACGGGCGTGTGCCACAGCGATCTGCATGTCGTTGACGGCGTCGGGCGGTTCCCGCTGGACAAGCCGATCGTCCTGGGTCACGAGGGCGCAGGCGTCGTGGAGGCGGTGGGGGCCGAGGTGACCACGGTGCAGCCGGGGGATCACGTGGTCGCCTGCCTCTCCGGATTCTGCGGCAGCTGCGCGCAGTGCCTCGGCGGCCATCCGAACCTCTGCGTGGGCGGTGCCGTCACCCGCGCGGAGTCGGCGGTGCCGCGGCTCTCGCAGCAGGGTCTGCCGCTCCGGCAATTCATCGGCATCTCGAGCTACGCCGAGCGGATGCTGCTCCACGAGAACTCCATCGTAAAGATCGACCGCGACCTGCCCCTGGACCGGGCCGCCCTCGTGGGATGCGGTGTTCTCACCGGCGTGGGCGCCGCGCTGCGCACCTCGGGGCTCGAGGCGGGACAGACCGTGGCCGTGTTCGGCTGCGGCGGCGTGGGCCTGGCCATCGTCCAGGGCGCCCGCATCGGCGGGGCGAGCCAGATCATCGGTGTGGACGTGTTCGACTCGAAGCTCGAGATGGCCAGGCGCGTGGGCGCGACCCACGTCGTGAACAGCGCCAAGGACGATCCCGTCAAGGCGATCCGCGCGCTGACGGGCGGCGCCGGGGTGGATCACGCGTTCGAGGCCGTGGGCAACACCAAGCTGGTGCGCCAGGCCATCGAGAGCCTCGCCATCCGGGGCACCGCGACGATCGTCGGCGTCCTGCCTCCCGACGCGATGATCGAGTTCCCCTGGATGGCCATCCGTCCGGAGTGCCGGGTGCAGACCTCGCGCATGGGCTCGAACCGCTTCCGCGTCGACATCCCGCGCTACCTCGAGTTCTACCGCCAGGGTCGGCTGCTCCTCGACCAGATGGTCACCCGGCGCGGACGGCTGGGCGACATCAACGAAGCGTTCCGCGCCATGAAGGCCGGGGAAGTCGCGCGCACCGTGCTGACCTTCGACTGATGAGCCCGGCCTGGGAGAACGAGCCATGAAGCAGGTCCTGATCGATGGCTACGGGCGGCCCGAGGAGTTCGCCCGGTGCGCGGAGGTGCCCGACGTCGGCGCGCCCGGTGCGGGCGAGGTGGTCTTCGACGTCCTCGCCTTCCCCATCAACCCGGCCGATGTCTCGTTCTGCCGGGGCACCTATCGTCTCAAGCCCCCGCTGCCCGCCACGCCGGGGGCTGAGTGCATCGGTCGAGTGACGGCGGTGGGCGCCGGTGTCTCCCACGTCAAGCCGGGCGATCTCGTCATCAACCTGCAGCGGGAGAACTGGACCCAGAAGCGGCGCGTGAAGGGCGAGGACGTCATTCCCGTGCCATCGCGCATGGATCTCCGCCAGGCGGCCATGCTGCGCATCAACCCGCCCACCGCGCTCCTGCTCCTGACCGATATCGTGACGCTGAAGCCGGGCGACTGGCTCATCCAGAACGTCGCCAACTCCGCCGTGGGGCGCCTGCTCATCCCCCTCGCCCGCGCGCGCGGCGTCAAGACCATGAACGTCGTGCGCCGCGAATCGCTCTTCAACGAGCTGAAAGCGCTGGGCGCCGACGCGTGCGTCGTCGACGGCCCCGATCTCGCGGAGGCGGTGAAGGCGCAGACGGGCGGCGGCCCGGTCCGGCTCGGCCTCGACGCGGTGTCCGGGCGGGCGACGGCGCGGCTGTCGGCCTGCCTCGGCGATGGAGGGATCGTGTGCAACTACGGCTCGATGAGCGGCGAGGATCCCGTGATGTCGCGCAGCACGTTGATCTCGGGCGGCCAGAGCCTGGTCGGCTTCATCCTCGGACGCGGACTGGCCACGCGCTCCCTCGAGCAGGTGCGCGGGATGTATGCCGATCTCGGGCGGCAGATCATGGATGGTACCCTGTACGCGCCGGTCGAGAAGGTGTACCCGATCGAGGAGATCAAGGCGGCCTTGACGCATGCGCAGCGGGGCGAGCGGAGCGGCAAGATCCTGGTGGCCCCGAACGGCATGCTATGACGAGCGAGCCAACCGAGAACGTGTGAGGACCTGATCCCATGGCGAAGAACACCGCGCTGCCCCTGGCACGCTTCAATGTCCTCGATCTGACGCGCGCCCGCGCCGGCCCGACCTGTGTGCGGCAGCTCGTTGACTGGGGCGCGCAGGCCATCAAGATCGAGATGCCGGGCGGGCGCACGGGCGACGGCATGGGCGGCGCGCGCCACGGCTTCGACTTCCAGAACCTGCACCGCAACAAGCGGGGCATGACGCTCAACCTCCAGGATCCCGAGGGTGTGAAGATCTTCAAGCAGCTCGCTCGGGAAACGGACATCGTCGTCGAGAACTACCGTCCCGGGGTGAAGAAGCGCCTGGGCATCGACTACGAGAGCCTGCGCCAGATCAACCCGCGCCTGATCTACGGCAGCATCTCGGGCTTCGGGCAGAGCGGCCCGTACCGGGATCGGCCGGGCGTCGATCAGATCGCGCAGGGCATGGGCGGGTTGATGAGCATCACGGGAATTCCCGGCCAGGGACCGGTGCGCGTCGGCATCCCCATCGCGGATCTCTGCTCGGGCATCCTGCTCGCGCAAGGCATCCTGGTCGCCCTCCTCGAGCGCGAGATCACGGGCGAGGGCAAGTGGGTGCACACCTCGCTGCTGGAGGCCATGCTCTCGATGCTCGACTTCCAGGCCTCGCGCTGGCTCATGAGCGGCGAGGTGGCCCCGCAGGCGGGCAACAACCATCCCACGGGCATTCCCACCGGTGTCTTCGAGACCAAGGACGGGCACATCAACATCGCCGCCGCCGGCGACGACATCTACACGCGCTTCTGCCGGGCCATCGAGCGCCCGGACCTGCTCACCGATCCGCGCTTCGCCACGGCGAGGGCGCGCTCCGCGAACCGTGACGTGATCATGGAGGTGCTCATGCCGGTGACCCGGCAGAAGCCGAGCGCGGAGTGGATCGCGTTGCTCAACGAGGCGGGCGTGCCCTGCGGCCCCATCTACAAGATCAACGAGTCCTTCGCCGATCCCCAGGTGCAGCACCTGGCCATGGCCCAGCCGGTTCATTCGCCGGCCCTCGGCGACCTCACGATCCTGGGGCACCCGGTCTCGTTCGGCGCGAGCCGTCTTCCGATCCGCAACAACGCGCCGGAGCTGGGCCAGGACAACGAGGACATCCTGACGTCGATCGGCTACACCAAGGACCAGATTGCCGACCTGGCCAAGCGCGGGGTGATCTGAGGCACGCGTCTCAGATCACTCCCCTGTCGCGTCAGTCGTTCACGCGGCTGATCTTGGCGCCGAGGCTCAGCAGCTTGCCCTCGATGTTCTCGTAGCCGCGATCGATCTGCTCGATGCTGCGAATGACCGTCCGGCCCTCGGCACAGAGGGCCGCGATGACCAGAGCGATGCCTGCCCGGATGTCGGGGCTGGGAATTCCGCCCGGCTCACCGCGGAGCCGGGCCGGGCCTTGGACCAGGGCCCGATGCGGGTCGCACAGCACGACCTTGGCTCCCATGCCGATGAGCCGATCCAGGAAGAACAGCCGGCTCTCGTACATCTTCTCGTGAAAGAGAACGGACCCCTTCGATTGCGTCGCGGCCACGAGGGCGACGCTCATGAGATCCGCCGGGAAGGCGGGCCAGGGGCCATCCTCCACCCGGGGAATGGCGTCGCCGAGATCGGCGCGGATCTCGAGGGGCTGCTCACCCGGCACCATCAGGTCGCGCCCGCGAAGCTTCGTGACGATCCCGAGTCGCTCGAACACGGCGAGCGTCATGCGGAGATCGTCAGGCCGCACGTCCTCGATCACGACTTCGTCTCCCGCGAGCGCCCCGAGAACGACGAAGCTGCCGATCTCCATGAAGTCCGGACCGAGAACGAAGTCCGCCCCCGTCAGTGCCCGACCACCGCGGATGGTGAGGAGATTGGATCCCACACCTTCGATCTGGGCTCCCATCGACTGGAGCAGGACACAGAGCCCTTGCACATGGGGCTCGGACGCCGCGTGGCGCAGGGTCGTGGTCCCCTCGGCCAGCACCGCGGCCAGGATCACGTTCTCGGTCGCCGTCACGCTCGCCTCGTCCAGGAGGATGTCTTGCCCGTGCAGACGTGATGCCGACAAGGTCAACCCCTCAGCATCAGATTGCATCGCGGCCCCGAGTCCCACGAGGCCGATCACGTGCGAATCGATGCGCCGGCGCCCGATCCGGTCGCCCCCGGAATGTCCAAACTCCGCCCGACCCTCTCGCGCGAGGAGCGGGCCCATCAGAACGAGCGCGCCACGGATCTTTCGAAGGAGGTCAGGGTTCGGCCGTGTCGTCTGGATGGCTCGGGCGTGCAGGGTGACGGCATGAGTGTCGTGTCGGGCCACCGACACTCCGAGGCCCTCGACGAGGGCGAGCATGGTTCGCACGTCCTCGATGTCGGGCAGATTGCGAAGGGTGACGGGCTCGCTGGTGAGGAGCGCTGCGGCCACGGCGGGGAAGGCCGCGTTCTTGTTGCCGCTCGGGCGAACCCGTCCCTTCAGCCGGGCCCGCCCGTCGATCACGAACGCTGCCACGACCGTGTCAGCTCAGGCGGAGATAGAGCACGCCGAGCAGGAAGATCAGGGGCGCCAGGCCCTGGATGACGGCGCCACGGATCATCTGGGGCGACGAGGCGGCGAGCACGATGGCGGCGGCGAGCATGGACGCGCAGTTCCAGGTCACCAGCGTCAGGCCGAGGCTCATGCGCCCCGTCGCGATGAGCGCGAGGCCTCCGAGCGCTCCCGCGGCCAGGAAGAGATTGTAGAAGCCCTGATTGAGCGCGAGCGACTTCGTGGTCTGCGCCTGCTCCGCGGTGCTGCGAAAGCGCCGGTAGACGGCAGGCGTCGTCCACCAGAGACTCTCCATGCAGAAGAACAGAACGTGCACGATTCCGGCCAGAGCAGCGGCGGCCCACATGACGACGAGCATGTCAGCGACCTCCTCGGTCCTTCGAGGCGAGGCTCCGGATCGTCATCCTCCTCGGAGAACGAAATCGAAGGCGCCGATCTTGCCGCCTTCGACGTCCCGGATCTTCATCACGAGCTTGGGATCGAAGATGCCGTCACGCTGATTGGCCGACTCCCCCGGGAAATAGAGCTGGGTGGTGAGGGCGGGCCGGCCGGGCGCCTGCACCTTGACGTGGATGTGTCGCGTGCGTCCCGGATACTGCGCGGGCACGACGGTCTCGAGCCGGTAGTGCCCGGCGTCATCGGTGAGCTGGTGTCCGCGCAGCCGCTGGCCGGCATTATCGTACCGGCCGCCGGCATCCGCCTGCCAGAAGTCCAGGAGCGCGCGGGGCACCGGCTTGCAGTCGGCCGTGAGCACGGAGCCCTCGACGACCAGCCTCGTCCCCGGCATGCCGGGCTCGATGAGGGAGGCCCGCGCCGGAGAGTTCGGCTTGAAGTACGGCCCTTCCGTCTGGGGCGGCGTGACGGTGCCCTCCCCACCGCAACCCGTGGCCGCTCGAGCCCCGGAGACCAGGGCCGCGGCCCAGGCCACCCCGACGGACAACGAGGCGATCAGAAATGCCCGGCGACTCCCCCGCTCGCTGCGTGTCTCCATGGCGCCCTCCCTCAGCGCCCATTAGAACATGCCGCTGGAGCTCACCGCTTTCTCGGGAATGGCCGAGACAGAACAGCCGTCGGCGCCGGATCATCGCGGCGGCCAGACGGCTGTCGGGACGGGCGACGGGCTACTGGGCCTTGACGAGGAAGTGCGCGCGTCGGTTCCGAGCCCAGCAGCTCTCGGCGTGCTCGGTGCAGACGGGCCGCTCCTTGCCGTAGGAGATGATGGTGATGCGGGTGGCCGGCAATCCCTGCGCGAGCAGGTAGTTCATGGTCGCCCGCGCGCGCCGCTCGCCCAGCGCCAGGTTGTACTCATTCGTGCCGCGCTCGTCGCAGTGCCCCTCGATGAGCACGAGGTCGTTGCCCCGCGTCTTCAGCCAGGCGGCATTGGCATCGAGGGTCTTGGCATCCCGGGGGCGGATGTCGGACTTGTCGAAGTCGAAGTACACGTCCTTCAGGTTCGCGTTCTCCTCGAACTGCGCAGGCCTCGCGGCGGGAGCAGGAGCGGGAGTCGGAGATGGCGTGACCGCGGGCGGAGGCGTCGGTGCCGGGGTCGGCGTCCCGGAAGGTGCCGTGGGCGGCGGCGCCGAGGCGCCGATGGTAACGGGGCGTTTCGGGCATCCGGTCAGCAGCAATGCGATGGCCAGCATCAGGACAATGGCCGGAGCCGATCTTGCCGTCGTGCGCACTGTGTCGCCTCCTCGCAAAGAGTTCGTATTCGATCCGCCGGGATGCCCGGGGCCTAGGCCATCTTAAGGGAACGCACCGCACTTCCTGCTATTTCGCGAAGGCCGCTCCGGCGACCCGCCTCACTCCCTGGTAGGAGACGGGGAGCTGGAGTACCATGTGGCCACCCTGGTGTTCGGCCCCTTCGAGGGGCGGAGAGGAGCAGGCGATGTCCTATGACCTCGTGATCAAGAATGGCTGGGTGGTGGATGGATCCGGGCTGCCCCGGTATCGGGGCGACGTCGGCGTGAGCGCCGGCCGGATCGCTGCCATCGGCCGCATCCGGGAGTCCGCGCGCGAGGTCATCGACGCCGAGGGCCGGGTCGTCACGCCCGGCTTCGTGGACGGGCACACGCACATGGACGCCCAGATCTTCTGGGACCCCCTCGGCACCTGCTCGTGCTGGCACGGGATCACCAGCGTGGTCATGGGCAACTGTGGATTCACCCTCGCTCCCTGCGCCAAGGAAGACCGGCACCTGGTCATCCGCAATCTCCAGCGGGCTGAAGACATCTCGGTGGAGGCCATGGAGGCCGGCATCGACTGGCGCTGGACCACCTTTCCCCAGTTCCTCGACACGCTCGAGTCCCTGCCCAAGGGGATCAACTATTCCGGCTATCTCGGCCACTCCGCCCTCCGCACCTACGTCATGGGCGAGCGGGCCTTCGAGAAGCCGGCCACCGAGGACGACCTGGCCACGATGGAGCGCGAGCTGCGCGGGGCCATCGCCGCGGGGGCCATGGGCTTCACGACCTCGCGCTCGCCGAGCCACGAGACCCCGGACCGGCGTCCCGTGGCCAGCCGCGTGGCCACGTGGGACGAGGTGCGGCGGCTCGTCGGGGCCATGGGCGAGATGAATGCGGGCATCTTCGAGATCGCGGGCGAAGGCGTGGACCGGACCGACGACGATCCGGGCTTGCGCGACTACCAGAGGCGGCTACGCGAGCTCGCCGTCGAGACGGGACGGCCCGTGACCTTCGGGCTCTTCACTCGCCGGGGTGCCCCGAAAGTCTGGCGGACCTATCTCGATCTGCTCGAAGACACCGCGGCCGCGGGCGGCCGCATGTTCGCGCAGGTGCACAGCCGGGCCCTGTCGTCCGTGCTCTCTTTCAAGACCCAGCTCCCCTTCGACCGTCTTCCCGTGTGGAAGGAGCTGCGAGCGCTTCCCCTCCCGGAGCAGGCGCGCCGCCTGCGCGATCCGGAGCTCCGACGGGCGCTGGTGCGCGCGTCGCGCGAGCGCGACGAGGGGAAAGCCCTGGGCACGGAGGCACGGCCGGTCCCGTTCGAGTGGCTCTTCGTCATGGAGACCCCGGACGGTCCGCACCGCTCCATCGCCGAGGTGGCGCGGGAGCGTGGCTGCGATCCCGTCGAGGCCATGATCGACCTCGCCCTCGAGAAGGACATGGAAGTCTTCTTCCTGCATCCCGTGGCGAACGAGAACCAGGACTACGCGCTGGAGCTGATCAAGCACCGGCGCTCGGTCGTGACCTTCTCCGATTCGGGCGCCCACGTCTCCCAGCTCATGGATGCCTCCCTCCAGACTCACCTGCTCAGCTACTGGGTGCGCGCGAAGCAGGCCCTCACCCTCGAGGAGGCGGTGCGGATGCTCACCTTCGACACCGCCACCCAGTGGGGCTTCACGGACCGCGGTCTGATCCGTGAAGGCTTCGCCGCCGACCTCGTGGTCTTCGATCCGGACACCGTGGGCGCCGAGATGCCCGAGGTGGTCAATGATCTGCCCTCGGGGGCGCGTCGCCTGATCCAGCGCGCGCGGGGATTCTCCGCCACCGTGGTCAATGGCGAGACCGTCCTGCGCGACGGCAAGCACACGGGCGCTCTTCCTGGAAAACTGCTGAGGGGGCCGCTGGCGAGTAGATCCTAGCCGCCGAGCGAGAGCCGTCGATCACCGACGCCCTCTGACGGGCTTGTGCTCGTCAGGGGGCGTCGGCTTTCTATCGGTCGACGTCCTTGACGAGACGAGACATCGCGGACGCGTTGGCGTCCTTCATCGCGCCCAGGCCCTGGACGACGCCTTCGCGGTCCACGGCGGGCCGATTCTGACTGACCTTCCATTTCCCAACGAGCCTGGTCACCGGCATCTCGATTCCGACGATCGCCCGGAGCTGCGTCTTGATGAAGTCCTCGGGCGCATCCGAGACCTTCCAGGGCTCCGCCCGGCCCGACTCATGGCGGGTGGTGAGCCGTTCGACGAGACTGCGAAGCCAGGCCTCATCCTCGATGATGCGCAGCGATCCGTAAGCATGGACGACGATGTAGTTGAAGGTGGGGACGACCTTGCCCGTTTCCTTCTTCGTCTGATACCAGGCGGGGCTGATGTACGCCTGCGGCCCCTGGAACACGGTCAGCGCCTCGATGTCGCGGGAGAAGTCGCGCCACACGGGATTGGCGCGGGCCACGTGGCCGCGGAGCGTTCCGAATGGCGCCGGCTCGGGGTCGATCTCGAGCGGGATGTGGTTGGCGTTGAGCCCGGTCGAGCCGAGCGTCACCAGCACGGCAAGCGGGTGCTCGTGAATCAATCGATGCAGCACCTCGACCCGCGTCTCCTCGAAATGCGCCGGCATGTACATGCGCTACACCCTCCTGTTGGCGGCCGGAGAAACACGTATGCCGCCCGGCCTCCAGCCTAGCGCATATCAGGGGGATTCGTGGAATCGCGAGGGGAAGGCCGTCAGCGGCCGTACCAGTGGCGATAGTAGTAGGGCTGGTACGGGTACACCGGATACGCGTAGATCACTCGAGGCGGCGGCGGGGGTGGCGCATATGCGTACGGAGCGGGGGCGGGCACCAGGACACATCCACCGAGAAGCCATCCAGCCAGGGCAAGCAATGCGAGTCTCATGACAGATCCTCCTGCGTGATAGACGAGGGAGCCGCTGTCATCTATTCGCCACGAGGATGTCCGGCGCGTGGGCGATTGCGACGCGAGGCGCGGGGAATGACACGGAGGCGGCGCGCGGCCGCCCCCGTGGTGTCATCAGTGGTGCGAGCCTGCTGTCCGACTAGCCGCCGCGGTGGCCGCCCCGCCCGCGGTCGTCATGTCCTCCACGCTCTTCACGGCCTTCATGTCGGTCTTCTCGACGCTCGTCGCGAACCGCTTCGCGATGGTCGCGTCCCTGATCCCCGCGCCGGCCCCATGCCGGGGCCCACTGGGGCGGGCCCTCGCGCCGCCAGTGTCTCCACTCCGGAGGGGGCGCATGGTAGTACCGCACGGGCACGGCGAGGATCGGCCGCGGAATGAACTCGGGCGCCACGACCACCCAGGGCCCATTGTGGCGGGGCGCCACGTACCACCCACCGTTGGTGAAGACGTAGTACTGCCCCCCGTAGAAGAAATAGTTGGCCTCCACCGCCGGCGCGTACATGACGGGGCTGGCGGGGACCACGACCAAGTGCGGCGGGGCCGGGACATTGATCCCGATGTTCACGCTTACCTGGGCCGCCGCCGTGCCCGCCGCCCCCATGACGGCCGCGATGGCAACCACACCAAGAATCATCCGTCGAAACATGGCTCCGTCCTCCTTGCTGGGAGCGGGCGATCTCCCCGCTCCCAGCCGATAAGACGAGACAGCCGCAGCGGATATTTACGCCGGCGGAAATGTCCCTCGATCACTTCCGGCGGAGATCGCGAACGTAGATGTCATTGGCGACGACCGAATTGGCCTTGATCGTATCCGCGTAGATGGTGTTGGCCGCGACTTCGGGCGCCTTCAGATCACCGCGCGTATCGCTGACCTTGATTCCCTTGGACTGATGAATGGCGCCGCGAACCTCATCGGCCTCGATCTTGTTGGCATAGATGACCTGGGCCCGCACCGCGTGCGCCTTTATCTCATCAGCCTGCAGGCTCGGAGGTGCGACGACGGTGAGGCCGGGCAACGAGGGCTGCTCCACGCTGCCCTCGATCCGCACGTGAGTGGCCCACGCCAGTCCCGCGGACATCGCGATTGCCGTGAGCGTGATGAGTGCCGTCCGATGCCATGTCTTGCGAGTGAGCATGCGAGCCTCCTGTG
>Ga0137409_10002649_pt1 | contig 19087 bp, 19 predicted proteins | sample CZODoug1_16funga_FD_122059 | JGI IMG/M metagenome (GOLD analysis project Ga0137409, IMG submission 122059) | Vadose zone soil fungal communities from Angelo Coast Range Reserve, California, USA - CZODoug1_16fungal (Hybrid Assembly) | ecosystem: Environmental > Terrestrial > Soil > Vadose zone... | reverse complement strand
TCGATTCCCACGAGGCCAAGAAATACGCCGAAACCATGACCGGCAATGCCTGGACTCTCCACGTCCTTCTCGACTCCCGCTCCTCCGCCGTCCGCTATCTCCGCTCGATCCAACCCGAATTCTCCCCCGCCGCCGCCCCCCAAGCCCGAGCCGTCGGCGCTGGAGGTCGCCCTCTCGTCCGCGTCGCTCAACATCCGCGAGGCCACCCCGGTCTTCGTCGAGCTGGCCGAGGAGCTGGACCCCGCCCAGGCGCCCCCGGGCGACGTCCGTCTGCAGCTGGCCCGCGTCGACAGGGTCGAGCAGCGCCTCGCGCAGGCGCGGGCCGACTACGCCAAGGTCGTCGCGCAGGCGCCGGAGCCCGACCGGCTGGAGCGGCGCATCCAGGTGCTGGGCGAGCTGATCGAGACGCTGGGCTGGGGGCTGGACCGGGTCAAGGTGCCGCGCATGATGGCCCAGGCGTCGTTGCGGATCGGCGAGGCGATGCCCTTCTACAACCAGGCGCTGGAGGGGGGCGACGCGGCCGCGGCCGAGCAGGCCAAGTCGCGCCTGACGGAAGCCCGCACGCTCTATATGCAGGCCAAGGCCGGCGCCCCCGAGCCCGAGCGGGTGGCCGCGCGCATCAGCACCCTCGACGAGCTGATCGAGACTCTCGAAGGCATCAAGCGGTAGGCATCACGCATGAAGACCGCGCGGCGCTGGCGCGCCGCGAAGACCCTCCCCCCTCCGCCGCCCGCGTTTTCTCCCGGGTCTCCGGGCTTCATCCCTCGGATGCTTGATGCCTCAAGCCTCCCCGATTTCCTGCCGACTTTTCCGCCCTTCCGCCCACTACGCGGGTGGAGCCGCAAAAAGCACTGCCTTTAGACTCGACCCGGAAGTAGGATGAATCCCATGGCCGAGGTCCAATCGAGGCCCCGCAAGACGGTCGACGACTTCATGAGGCTCCCCGAAGGCTCCCGGGCGGAGCTCATCGAAGGAGAGCTCCTCATGTCGCCGTCGCCGAAGGAAAAGCATCAGTGGCTTTCCGGGCAATTGCACCTCGCCTTGGGAACCTTCACCCGGGACCGCGGCCTCGGCCGCCTCTATATCCCGCCCTTCGACGTCCACCTGCCTTCGGGCGATATCGTCCAGCCCGACCTGATCTTCGTCTCGACCCGGAACCGCGGGATCATCCAGGATTGGATCCGCGGCGTGCCGGACCTGCTGGTCGAGATCGTTTCGCCCGACGCCCCCGAGCGCGACCGCATCGTGAAGCGGCACCTCTACGAGCGCAACGGGGTGCCGGAGTACTGGATCGCCGACCCGCAGGAGGAGACGATCGAGGTCCTGGGATTGTCCGGGTCCGTCTACGCGCCGCGCGGCTACTTCAAGGCACCCGACGCGCTGACATCGACGACGCTGCCCGGCCTCTCGCTTCCGATTGCCGCCCTCTTCTCCTAAGCCGGCATCAGGCATGACGCATCGGGCATGAAGACCGCGCGGCGCTGGAGCGCCGCGAAGAGGCATCCGGCATCCTCCCCCTCGCGTCTCCGCCGCCCGTCTCCCTGGAGGGTCTCCGGGCGTCCGGCATCGGATGCCTGATGCGGACTAGGCGCGGGCAAGGGCCATCTCGATCTGGCTGTCGTCGAGGGAGAGGACGTCGCCGACCTGGCGGCGGCAGCGCATTCGCACGTCGAGGACGCGGCCGTCCTCGAGGCGCAGCAGGCGGACGAGCATGCGGTCGCGCAGCCGGCGCGTGCCCGGCCCCGGATGATCGACCGACTCGATGCGGTACAGCCGGGTTTGGATCGCCGTTCCGGTGCTCATGCGGCCTCCTCAAACATGACGGTCTTGTTTGTGGTTCACTCGTGAACCTCAAACGAGACGGTCATGTTCAGTGTTTGCCGGCCTGCGCTTTCAGGACGCCGACCAGGTCGACCAGGCGCTCCGCGACGGAGAGCTGGATGCCCGCGACCGTGTCGAGCGGGAGCGACAGCAGCGAGTCCATCGCGCGCAGGACGTCGGAGGACTCGCGGAAGCCGCAGACCGCGCACCCGTGGAAGAGGGACTGGACCATGTCGCGCGCGCGCAGCCGCGTCTCCTCGTCGGCGAAGTCCGACAGCAGGTCCATGACGGCCTGCTCCACGAGCAGCAGGCAGCGCGGGACGCGGTCCAGCAGGTCGGCGAGGCTGTACGTCTTGTCGCTCGGGGGCCGCAGGAGGTGGCTCATGGAGTCTCCTATACCATCCGGCCTGCAAGGCGCGCGTGCGGGTCGGGTCAAGACTCCATGAACCGGACCTTCATCGTTCGTGATGGGAAAACCCGCGCAACATTGACACGGCCGCGTCATCCTTCAGTAGGAAGGATGAAGAGGGGAGCATGAACGCAGGCGCGCTGCCCTTGCCGCCTCCGGCGCCCGCCGGAAGCGCGGACCTGGCCGAATCGGTGGCCTGGCTGCCCTGCCGCCGCCGCGGCACGGGGCGGGTCTACGCGGAGCTGGAAGGGATCCTGGCGCGGGATGCGACGCCGTCGCGTCCGCTGCTGCTCATCCTCGAGAACCTGGAGATGCTGGACGGGCCGCTGTCGGCATTCGTCCTGGGTCTCGAGGCGATCGCGCGTCAGTCGGGTCGGCGGGTGCTGATCGCGGACGCGTCGGGGATTGTGCCGCTGCTGGTGCCGGACGGGGCGGGGTCGCGGGTGACGGTATTGCGGACGGAGGGCTGGGTGCGGTCGGGTCGGCCGGTGCTGATCGTGGACGTGTCGGGCCCCTGCGGGGACGTGCTGGCGGGGGTGCTGGACTCGTTCGGGATCGGGCGGGCGCTGGTGGAGAGCGGCCCGGAGGCGCGGCGGGCGCTGCGGGGGCTGGAGCCGGGGCTGGTGGTGGCGGACCTGGACCATGCGCGGACGGAGCCGCTGGAGCTGGCGGGGTTGTGCCGGGGCGGGGGGCCGTCGGTGGTGGGGCTGACGTTCCTGAAGGACCCGTGGGCGCAGCCGGCCTGCCGCCGCCTGGGCTTCGCGCGCGTGCTCAGCAAGCCCGCGCCGATCGCGGAGATCCTGGGGTCGCTGGGTTAGTCGAGTTCGGCGCGGTGGGTTCCCACAGTATGGATGAGCCAGACGACGACGAGGATCGCCAAAAGAACGGCTATTAGTGCAATCCAGAACCGACGCCGTCTCCAGAAGCCTCGTCGCCTGCGAATATAGTGGCGGAGTCTGACGTCTTTGCCTTCCTCGTGCCGAACTTCTCCGGTGCTCATGTAGTTGGCCTTTTTCCCACTTTGGAGTACCCCGTCAACGCTTCGCGTTACTCCCATTGCACTCCCACGCAGGGGAGATATAATTCGACGTCTTGGTACTGGGTGGGGGACTGGTCAGGGCTGCTTCACTGATCGGGGCTGAGGTTTCTCGTACGTTGCTACACTTTCCATGGCACATTTTCGAGCCAAGCCTGAGACCGAAGCAGCGGAAAAGGTTCAGGCCCTCTTTGCCGCATCGAAGGATTCGCTTCAGGACCGCCTCGATTCCTTTCCCAAATATGTGCGCCGCCCGGTCCTCACCCGATTCCTGGCGCTTTACGAGATCTTCAAACGCATTCTTCCCGTCAAGGGGTCCATCGTAGAGTGCGGAGTCTTTCGTGGATTCGGCCTTATGAGCTGGGCGAAACTTAGCGCAATTCTGGAACCCACAAATCTCACTCGCCGCATCTATGGATTCGATTCTTTCAAGGGCTTTCCAACTCCGCATGTAAAGGACAAGAACAAACTGATTGCGGCCAAGCGCGGGCATCTTTCCTCTGATTCCTATGATGAGTTGAATTCATTGATCGAGCTTTACGACATGGATCGGTACATCGGCCATGTGCCCAAGGTCAAGCTGGTGAATGGAGATGCCCGAAAAACGATCCCAAAGTTCATCAAGGAGCACCGGCATCTGGTAATAAGCCTGCTCTTCCTGGACTTCGATCTGTACGAACCTACTCGGCTGGCCATGCGTCATTTCATGCCGAGGATGCCCAAAGGATCCATTCTGGCCTTCGATGAACTCGACAACCCAATCTGGCCGGGTGAAACGGAAGCACTCCTGGAGGAAGCTGGCGTTCGCAACTTCAGGATTCAACGGCTCGAATTCGACCCCTATATCGGCTTCGCTGTAATTGAGTAGGCTTGTGAACAACTCGCAACTGAAGCTGCTCGCAAAGCGCATCCGGACCCATGCCCTCAAGATGACTCATACTGGGAGAAGCTCCCATATAGGCTCGATTCTTTCGATCGCGGATGTTCTCGCCGTGCTTTATGGAAAGATTCTCCGGGTCAATGCGGCAATACCTGACTGGGATGGGCGGGACCGCTTCATTCTGAGCAAAGGTCACGCCGCGGCGGGACTCTACGCCACTCTCGCTGAAACGGGATTCTTTCCCATGGAATGGCTCGGGTCCCACTATCAGGACGGATCTCGGCTATGCGGTCACGTCTCACACCTTGCGCTACCGGGGATCGACGCCTCCAGCGGCTCTCTTGGTCACGGACTCTCCATTGCCGCAGGGATGGCCCTGGTTGCCAAGAGAGATGGACTTCCCTGGAGGGCCTTTGCGCTTCTCAGCGATGGCGAGTGCGATGAGGGTTCCACTTGGGAACCCGCTCTCTTCGCCCCGCACCATCGTCTGGACAATCTTGTCGCCATCGTGGACTACAACAAGATCCAGAGCCTGGGCAAAGTGAAGGACACACTGGATCTCGAGCCATTCGCGGACAAATGGCAGGCATTCGGATGGGCTGTGCGGGAAGTGGACGGCCATGATATCCCTGAGTTGGTTTCGGTCTTGTCCAGCCTGCCTTTCGTTCCGGATAAACCCAATTGCATCATCTCTCACTCTGTGAAGGGAAAGGGAGTTTCTTTCATGGAGAATACCGTCCTGTGGCACTACCGACCTCCCGACAGGGCTGAACTGGAACGCGCCCTCGCGGACCTCGAGAAAGGCCCATGAGAACGGCCTTCGTCAAGGCGCTCATTGAGATCGCGTCAAAGGATCCCAGGATCAACCTGATTACCGGCGATCTCGGATTTGGAGTCCTGGAAGACTTTGCCCGTCAGTTTCCAAATCAATACCTGAATCCGGGTGTCGCCGAACAGAACATGGCCGGATTAGCCACCGGCATGGCTCTTTCCGGAAAGATCGTCTTCACCTATTCGATTGCAAACTTCCCCACCTTGCGTTGCATCGAACAATTGCGGAACGATGTGTGCTATCACGACGCCAATGTGAAGGTGGTCAGCGTCGGAGGAGGATTCGCCTACGGCGCCCTCGGAATCTCGCATCATGCCACGGAAGACATTGCGATCATGAGGGCCCTGCCGAACATGATGGTGATTGCCCCAGGCGATCCAGCAGAAGCCTATGCTGCGACCCGCCTGATCGCCCGTCACACGGGCCCCTGCTATCTCCGCCTCGGCAAGGCCGGTGAACCGATTGTCCATGCCTCGCCACCCGAGTTCAGAATAGGTCGCGCCATCAAGCTCCTTGACGGCAAACACTTCTGCATTATTTCTACGGGAGGAATGCTGCCCATCGCGGTGAAAGTGTCTTCTGAGCTGGCGTCCACCGGATTGACGTCACGTGTCTTGAGCATGCATACCGTTAAGCCGCTGGATGTTGAGGCAGTATCTGCGGCCGCACACGATTTACCGCTTATCGTCACCCTGGAAGAGCACAGTATCATCGGAGGACTGGGGGGCGCGGTCGCCGAGGTGGTCTGCGAACTGGGGGGAAAGCGCGCAACCCTTCTGCGGCTGGGACTCCCCGGGACGTTCAGTTCAGAGGTGGGGGGCCAGGATCATCTACGGCACACCTACGGGCTATCCCCAGAGCGAGTGAAGAAGGCGATTTTTTTGCGCCTGGAGCAACTCAAGTAGCGGCCGCGAAGGTCCTAAAGTTTCACACCTTCAACTGCCTTCTCACGCCTCGACACCGTTATTCTGCCCTGGGCCGGCCTGAATCTCAGCGACGACATAGAGATTCTTGAAAGCGTGGTCGGGTTGGTCCGGGTTCAGGGCAACCAAATCAGGGAGATCTGCCATTCCTTCCTGGATTCCAGTCAGCATTGGCATATCTCGATGCATCAGCCGCTTCAACCGGGCGCGAGTCGCCATCGACTTGGGGATTAGGCCCAATCCCGATGCGACCGATCTCAATCCGGATTTGAGCGGCGCCAGCATCCCATCTCCGGAGATCCGGTATCCCCCGAGGACGGTCGGCTGGAAGCCGTGCGTTCGGAGCACTCGGAAAAGCTCAGGCACCGAATAGTACGACGTGCTCATCGGACTCGGGATGAATCCTGGACGATCCTTATTGGGAAGTGAGAACACCAAGTGGCCGGACCACCGCATCACGCGCCTGCATTCCGCAAGGAAGGCGGCGATACTCTTCAAATAGTAGACAGCCTCATGGCAGATGATCGTGTCGAACGCGCCTGAGTGAAAGGGAAGGTGCTGGGCGTCGAGCTGAAGCAGGGGGAAGCGACGCGCCGTGCGCTCGGCAGCCGCCTCCAGATTCTTCCAAGTGTATTCACCGCCTACCAGAAAGCTGGATTGAGCTGCGAGATACTCCAGTCCCATGCCTGCACCACAGGCAACTTCCAGGACCCTTTTCCGCGCGCAATACTTTCGGCCGAAGTGATACCTGCAGTAGGCCATCGAGTATTGTTCCGGGGATGCCGGCATTCCCCACTGCTCCGTGATCGAGGAATACCCAGACTCGGGTCGCCGTCCCAGAACAATAAGCAAGGTCTCGAAAATCAGGGCAATGTCCAGCCTCATACTCCATTGACTGACATACTGGAGACCCAAGCGTGTCTTTTCAGGAGCAATCTTCTGCAGATAGTCCCTGTCAGGGTCCTTGCTTCCGCTAAGAAGCTCACCCTCATTATTAAATCTGATCGAGGCAAGGTCGGTCATTCCGGGCTTGACGGCAAGCAACTGCATTTCCGACGGGCTGTACAACTCGACGACCCACGGAATCTGGGGCCTCGGACCCACCAAGCTCATCTGCCCAAGAAGCACATTGATCAATTGCGGGAACTCGTCGATTTTGTATTTCCTAAGTGCCTTCCCAATGGGGGTCACACGGTGGTCGTCGTCAGGCGTGGAGGCCGCTCCCTTGTCGGCATCCACCACCATGGAGCGGAACTTGAACATTCTGAATGATCTTCCATGCAACCCGATTCGGAGGGCCTTATAGAACACCGGCCCTCCGTCTCCCAGCTTGATCGCTAACGCGATGGCGACAAGAATCGGCGACAGGAGCACGATCGCCAAGGCTGACCAGTAGATATCAAAGACCCGCTTTGCAAAGTCCGCAGCCGACCGATCGATTCGAGAGCATGAATCCGCCGACCTGTTTGAATGCTCGCGATTGGTTCCATTTGTACGGCTTTGGGCATCCCGAAAACGCTGGGTGAGACTGGCGGATGGCTTCGCCTCGAGCTTCGCGACGCCCGATAACGTGCTAGTTGTCTCGGACATGCCGGACTGGTTCGCCATCATCTCGCCGACGTCCTTTGCACGGCCAACTATGTCTTTGAGGTCGCGGTAGGTGAAGAGATGATCCCCTCTTCTAAGCAGTTTCCGCACCCGTTTCGCGGACGGATGGGATCGATACAGCCGTTTCCCTGGATCCTGCTTCCGCACCTCCTCGATGCTTGATACGCCGCAATAGAAATCCGTTAGGATCTTACTTGTCAGAACCCATAGGTGTTTAACAATTTCTTGAACCGAAAGGACTCCCCTTATGTCGCAGCTTCTCTGATCAATAATCGGACCGGCATCCAGCTTTGGAACCATCAGGTGCAGAGTTACTCCGGCTCTACGTCGTCGATCGAAGAGATACCAAAAGTATGTAGCCATGCCGGCATACTCCGGCAGTAATGACCAGTGAATGTTCACCGCCGCTTTGGACGGGATTGCCAGCACCTTCTCGCCGAGTACATGGCTTGCACCGACGGAGAGCAGGATTTCAGGATTGTGACTTGCGATTCTAGCCATGATTTCTGGCTCATTGACACTGGAACATATCACGATCTCTGCGGTTGGCGACCACTTCCCTACTAGGTCGACGACTGAAGTCGGTAGCCCTTTGACTTTAAGAACGAGAGGCATGAGGAAGTTCATGACAAAGCGAAACCAGGTGTACGGCAGCCCCGCCTTCTTGAGCAACCTCAACCCTCCCACGACGTTGCTGCTCTCGGAAGGAAGTTTGGTGGTGACGACCACGGCATGGATTTGGGAAGCAAACCGCTTCAAGAATGGCGCAAGTGCCAGCATGCTACTGACGTTATTGTTGGTGATGAGAACGGTCTTCACACTTTGCTCTCAGCGCTTGGTCTGACGAGGACGTGTTATCGACCGCCCGAATCGAGCACGTGAAGGGGGGCCAAGAGTTGATTCCATGCAAACTTCATGTATCATATTCACTGACTAATGCATCTTCGTTTGCGACAACCTCATGCAATACAAAGTCCCCTTCGTTGACCCCCGCGCACAATTCGCAAAGCTCAAGTCTTCAATCCTCTCCGAGCTCGAACGAGTACTTTCCCGCGGCAATCTGATTCTCAGAGACGAACTCAGCGAGTTCGAATCCAAGTTTGCACGGTTCGTGCGGAGGAAGTATGCCATTGGCGTCGGCAGTGGCTTTGATGCGCTGTACCTCCTACTCCGAAGCCTGAATTTCAAGCCCACGGATGAGGTAATCTCCGTCTCGCACACTTGCATTGCCACCATCTCCGCCATCGTCAACGCAGGCGCAAAACCCGTGCTGGTGGATGTCGGCCGCGATTTTAACATGAACATGCGTCTGGTGGCGAATGCCCTGACGCCCAATACTAAAGCCGTTCTGCCCGTGCACATGAATGGACGCGCCTGTGACATGAATCTGCTTTCGGAGGCCCTAAAGGGCACAGGCGTCATGATCATCGAAGATGCCGCGCAAGGCCTCGGTGCTCGGTATGAAGAGAAACCTGTAGGCACATTCGGTCTGGCCGCAGCCTTTAGCCTGTACCCCTTCAAGATGCTGGGTGTGCTCGGCGACGGAGGTGTCGTTGTTACTGATGATCCAGAACTCGCCCAGCGTATTCGAGTCCTGAGAGACTATGGAGAGGACCGGCTCACCGGAGAGATTCTCTGCTACGGTTTGAGTTCGAGACTAGACAACATCCAAGCCGCTATCGCGACGCTTAAACTTCCGCTGGTTTCCGAATTCATTCACCGGCGAAGAGAAATTGCCACGCGATACGAGAAGGCGCTCCAACGCTTTACGGAGCTGACGTTACCTCATTTTCTGGAGACCAATCGCTTCGATGTATTCCTGAATTACACAGTCCTTTGCAAACGTAGGGACGACCTGGCCCGCTTTCTGCGAGATTCAGGAGTCGAGGTTCTTACGCCCATCTCATTCATTAAACCCCTTCACAAACACGAGCGACTTGGCCTAAGTCACCTGAAGCTTCCTGAAACGGAACGCATTTCAGACGAGTTCGTCTACTTGCCCATTTGGCCCGACTTGAATGACGAGCAGATAGACTTCGTGATCGACACCATCCGTCGATTCTTCGACAGAAAAGGTTGATCAAACAACCACTCGATGCGTGTTTGGCTCATCAATACGGGGGAGCCGCTCCCCATTGATCCAGGTCACCGGCCGTTGCGGGCTGGTTTGCTAGCACGCCAGCTTCTGGCGGCAGGTCATGAGGTCGTTTGGTGGACCTCCACTTTCAACCATGGCCTGAAGACACAGAGATTCCCGCTGGACAAGACGATCGACGTAGAGAGTGGCTTCCGTCTGCGCCTTCTCCACTCGGTGAACTACTCCCGAAATCTCTCGCTCAGGCGGCTTCTGAACCACATCGGCGTTGCCAATCGCTTTCGATCCTCAGCAGACACTGAAAAGCGTCCCCACATAATCCTGTGTTCCCTCCCGACTCTCGAGCTTTCCGCCGCCGCGACTGAATACGGGCAGCAGATGGACATCCCGGTCCTTCTAGACGTCAGAGATCTCTGGCCAGACATATTCGTGGAACTCTTCCCCCGAGCCATCCGGGCTGCCGTTCGATTCGTTCTAGAGCCTCTATTTCATTCTTCGCGCCAGTCCTGCCGAAGAGCTGAAGCAATCGTCGGCATAACTCCTGAATATGTGGACTGGGGTCTCAAGAAAGCAGGTCGGGAGCGCCGGGAATGGGATCGTGATTTCCCCCTGGGATACTCCGATGAGACCCCCCCCGAGGAGGACATCCGCAAGGCTGAAGCTTTCTGGGATCAGCTTGGCATCAGTTCGAACTCCGATGAATTCAACGTGTGCTTTTTCGGAATGATGGGATGGCAGGTCGACCTCTCCACGGCTATCCTAGCTGCGAAGGAATTGGCGGTATCCGGGAGGAAGGTGAAACTGGTCCTTTGCGGAACCGGTGATCGGCTCCAGGATTACAAGCAACAAGCATTGTCACTGGGCGCGCCAGTGCTCTTCCCTGGCTGGGTGGGTCGACCCCAAATCTGGTCGCTGATGAGAAGATCGGCCATCGGTTTGTGTCCCTATATCGACACCATCAACCTGAAAGGCAACATCCCAAATAAGCCGATTGAGTACCTATCCGGCAGGCTCCCCCTTGTCTCCAGCATCTCCGGAGCCCTCAGTTCACTCCTGGAACGACACGAGTGTGGGATCACGTATGCGTATGGCAAAAGCGAGCACCTTGCTGCCGCCTTAGCCTCATACTATGATAAGCCTGAGATGCGTCTCAGGCAGTCCCACAACGCGTTCGAATTGTTCAAATCGCGGTTTCGAGCGGAAACCGTCTACGCCGAAATGACGACCTATATGCAGCAACTGGTTGCTTCACGTCGAGCCCCAGTATCGAATTGAAATTAGGAAGAGGCAATGCAATACAAAGTCCCCTTCGTCAAGCCGAAGGAGCACTATCAGCGCTACAAGCCGGAATTCGACGGCGCAATTTCGGATTGCCTCACGAACGGCGACCTGATCGCCAGGCATCACTTAAGGGACTTTGAGGCGGAGTTCGCACGCTACGTTGGAACCCGGTATGCCGTCGGGCTCAATAGCGGATATCACGCCTTGGCTCTTTCCCTGCTCGCCGCGGGGATCGGGCCAGGGGACGAGGTAATAACCGTAGCGCACACCTTTGTAGCCACGGTTTCTGCAATCGTTCATTGCGGCGCAAAGCCGGTCCTCATCGACGTGGGTCCCGACCATAACATGGACGTCACCCAGATCGAGAATGTCATCACTCCCAAAACCAAGGCGATCCTTCCGGTACACCTAAATGGACGATCCTGCGATATGGATGCGATTCTCCACATCGCCAAGAAGCGCAACTTGCAAGTTATCGAGGATGCTTGCCAGAGCCTGGGAGCTACCTTCCAAGATAGGCGGACAGGTTCCTTTGGTCTCACGGGATGCTGGAGCTTTTACCCCTTCAAGATCTTGGGCTGCTTCGGTGACGGAGGTGCAGTGACTACCGATAGCGCGGAGGTCGCGCGAAAAGTCACCCTGCTGCGCTTCAATGGTGAAGACCGGGAGACCGGCGAGTATCACGACCACGGCTACACGGCGCTTCTGGACAATGTCCAAGCGGCGGTACTCAGCGTAAAAATGCGTCACTTTCCGTCCTGGCTCGAACACCGTCGGAAAATTTCGAATAGATACCGGGAATCGCTGGCCGGTGTCGGTGATCTCAAACTTCCCCACTTCGATGATCCTCGTTTCAAGGATTCCTTCCAGAACTATGTCATTCGGACTCCGGCGAGAGACGCGCTCCGGAAACACCTGACTGCTGCCGGCGTGGAGACTATCGTGAGCTGGCCCAAGCCCATGTGGGAACATTCGGGGCTAAACATCGAGAAACAGAATTTGCCCCAGACCGCATCGCTTTGCCGAGAGGTGCTATCACTCCCCATGAGCGCTGAAACAACCATAGCCGAAGTCGATTCGGTCTCGCAGGAGATCAAGCGGTTTTTCTCAGCCATCTAGTTCATCCGTGATCAGAGCCGACTTGTCGATGGGGTTGGGCTTGAATTGGTGTCCTTGCGCTGGACAAGATTGATTGAAAAACCGTTCAGACTGGGCTGCTCAAGCAGGAATCTGGCAACGACTCGCGCTTCCTGTGTTGGTTTTTACCATCGCAATCCTCCTTGTCATCAGCCTTCTGTCAATCCAAGGCTGCACTCGAAAAAAACCTGTCCAGCTTGAGATGGTTTCCAGGACAGAGTTGGGCACCGGCTTCGCGTCCAGCGCCGTGAACGTCTCCATTTTCAGGCAGGCCGGAATGATTACTGACGGGCCAACCGAATGGGTTGCCTTTTATGACGCGGATGGATACCCGGCAATTACCCGGCTTTCCTACAACAGCCCCCCTGAACGTATCGCCAGAATTCAGCCAAGTCCAGGATTGCCGACCCTTGGCGATGGGCACTGTGTCATCAGCATCGGAAGCTCTGACGACGGGTACCTACATGTCATCTATGGAGCACACGGAGTGCAGCCCTACTACGCGCGGATTGCGCTTCCGATCAGCTCGAATAGTGTATTCACAGCGACCCTTTGGTCCGACAAGCTGACCTATCCGCAGTTTTACCGGACCGATGGATTGTTCCATCTCGTGTTTCGCGATGACACCTCGCATCGCATTTCCTCGCGAATCTACCAGTCAGGGACATGGGGCCCCATCAGCTCCCAATGGTCACTGGACCCGGGAACATTTCAGTCAGTCTATATCCAGCGTCTCGCTGTTGTCGGGAGCGAAATCGCCCTCACATGGATGTACCGGCTTCCCCCAACCCCTGATGATATAGTCCGAAACCAGGGGCTTTTCACGCTTCGAAGCCTTGACGCTGGCGCGACATGGCGAGACCTCAGTGGTCAGGTGTATCAATTGCCTCTCGAGCAAGGCTTGGTTCCCGAATTGACGGTCGTTGGGCCGAACTCCGGGCTGATGAATCAGTGTTGTTCGACCTGGGGTCCGGATCATCGCCTTTACATCACCTCCCTACATCAGGATGATGCGGGGATTGAGCAGGTTCACCTATTGACGGTCGACTTCGAATCGTCTTCTCTCCAAAAGGAGGCTATTACTCAGAATACTGAGGCTTTCGAAATCAAGGGAGGGGGTACCCTGGTTCTACCCCTAAGCCGGCCAGAAGTGGTTGTATCGAAGCATCAGGTTTACGTGATATACAGGGACACAGACCGGATGGTGATCGCGAGTCGCGGTATCCTTCCGAACTCCGTGCACTCATGGTCCTATCAGTCGTTCTCAGATGGAGTTCCACTCGGCGCATGGGAGCCAATTCTCGACCATGATGCCTGGGAGAAGCATCATCGCCTGCGAATCTATGTTCAGAGCGCTCGACAGGGCCCGCGGGACACGGAATCCCCCGGACCACCTGAAACCGCGGAGCTCCTGGAGTTCCGGGAGAGATTGCGTTGAGGTAATGGCTTGCTGAGTTCTCAACAATCCTGTTGCTACTGAATAACTTATGTCCTATCCTCTCATCACGCGCACCTTCACTTTTTCCCAGGAAAGACCGAAAGATCAAAATCGTGGAGTCAGAGGGAAGAACGGCATTACCCGCCGCGAGCAGAACCTCGGCGGCCTTAGTCCCCGCGCAGCCCAGTTCCGATCATTCGGTCGCGCAACGCCTGATCGCTCTCTTTAGACGCGCCACTCTGAACCGTCCTCATCTGGCGGTAGTCCTCGCGACTCTCCTGATCTTCGTCAATTCTTATACTTTGGCTTACCTGATCCGGTTCGAGTTCAAGGTCCCCACCCCGGAACAGGACTTCATGGTCGCGACCATCCCCTTTGTGCTTCTGGTCAAGCTGCTCGTGTTCTATGTCTCCGGAATCTACAGAATTCTCTGGGCCTATGTCGGAATCCGCGATCTTTTCAGGATCTTCCGAGCGTCAGCCTTCGCTTCGGCAGCAACCGTTGGCGCCAACTTTGTCCTCTGGCGTAACTTCATGTCTCCTCGGAGCGTCGTGGTTTTGGACGGTCTTTTGACCTTCCTGTTCGTCGGAGGACTTTATGCGGTTTTGCGGCACATACGTGAAACCGTAGGGACTGCCCCTCGACTTCCAGGCGAACCCGTTGTGATAGTCGGAGCCGGTGATGCGGGGCAGGCCCTCCTTCAGGAAATTCAACGAAACCCCTCCATGAACGCCACTGTTGTCGGTTTTCTTGACGACTCTCCTAAGAAACACGGCCATTCCTTGCGCGGCGTTCCGGTCCTAGGCCAGATTCGGAACGTCCGTGAGATTGCCTATCGGCTTGGTATTCGAAAAGCCTTCGTAGCAATCCCGAGCGCGAGCGGGCCGGTCATCCGCAGGATAGTCACGGCGTTGCTTGGCGCCGGACTCGCGATCAGAATTCTCCCCCAACTTGGGAAGGGTACCAGCACGCCCTCCTTCTTGTCTCATCTCCGAGGAGTCACGGTAGAAGATCTGCTTCGTCGAGAGCCGATCAAGCTCGACGATCGAGCCATTTCCGAATTCATCCGAGACAAGGTAGTGCTGGTAACAGGAGCTGCCGGAAGCATCGGATCCGAGCTATGTCGTCAGATCATCCAGTTTCGGCCCTCGCAACTGATAGTTCTGGACTGCGCAGAGTCCCCCCTTCACGACATCACTCTGGAGATGGGCACGGAGTTTGACAAGCGCAGAGTAATCCCCGAGTTTGCGGACGTCACGGATTCAGAACGCATCAACGCTATCTTTGCGAGGCATACTCCCTACGCCGTCTTCCACGCTGCGGCGCTCAAGCACGTCCCGATGATGGAAGAACACCCTCGAGATGCGATACGCGTGAACGTCCGGGGAACGCGAGTCGTAGCGGATGCCGCACACCGTCACGGCTCGGCCGCTTTCGTCTTGATCTCGACCGACAAAGCAGTAAACCCCTCGAATGTAATGGGAGCCACAAAGCGGATCGCCGAGACGATCGTCCGACAGATGAGGCAGTCCCCTACCCGTTTCATGTCAGTCCGATTCGGGAATGTCCTTGGAAGCAATGGAAGCGTACTCCGCATATTCAAGACTCAGCTGGACCGTGGCGGGCCCCTAACGGTGACGCATCCGGAGATGCGACGGTACTTCATGACGATTCCGGAGGCAGCGCAGCTCGTTCTTCAGGCTGCCGTATTGGGCAAGGAGGGCGATACCCTTGAACTGGATATGGGAGAACCTGTTAAGATTGTCGACCTGGCCCAAGACTTAATCCGGTTGTCAGGCCTGACGCCCAATGTCGACGTCCATATCGAATTCACCGGTATCCGCCCTGGCGAGAAGATATCCGAGGAGCTGGTCCACAATTCGGAAAGAGTAATCCCGACCGCGCATCCTCAGGTATCGAGCATTCGGAGCGATCAGGAATCCGGGCCGACGCGCGAGGATATCCAGCTGCTTTGTGGCCGGGCTCAAGAAGGGATGACTGCCCAGGCCCTTTCCGAACAGCTGCTGTCCCTTGCCAAACGCTAGATCAGGGTCCTCCCTTCTTCGCCTAGCGCGCAGTGAACTCAAAGGATCCTGCGGGTCGATGTTTGAACGAAGAAACCGACTTCAGAGGCGTGAGACCCACTAACACAGAATGACCATTCTCTACCGATAGGGCTAGACCTGGTTTGAACAACAACACATCAGATCCGACTACGGCCGGACTCGGTGACCCTCCCCCACATTTCTCCAAGCAACATTGGGGAACCGCGTCCCTCCTGCTAATCGCTTCAAGCTTCGGTAGCAAGGCACTTGGGGTCATTAGAGACATCCTCGTGGCCAAGTTCTTCGGTGCTGGCTATGTAGTCGACGCCTTCCAAGTCGGCCTTTCCGTATCCCAAGTCTTAGGGGCTGGGACAGGGATTGCTGCGGCAACGGCAATCGTTCCTCATTACCTTCGGATTTCGACAAGTGTCGGGCCGCACCACGCCCAACGATTCGCAACACAGATTTCACTGATAGTGGGTGTCTGCTCGCTCCTAGCATCTGCATTCGTCGCTGCGTTGCCGGGCTTATTCGTTTCGGCAGGAGCCCCGAACCTCCCCCCTGCAACTCATGATTTGGCGGCGGACCTTCTGCGCACGCTGGCGTTCATGATCGCAGGTCTAAATCTTGTCTATCTGATCACCGCTCTTTATCACGCGCACCATCACTTCAGGATACCGACCCTGGGTGACATGCTTTCACAAAGCGCTGTCGTGCTCTCTTTGTGCCTGTTTGCAACAAGCGCCGGCATACATTCGCTTTGTTGGGGAATGCTTGCAGGCTCTGGACTGGCAATCTTGCTGCAGCTAGTCCCTTTGGCTCGATCGCAATTCTTCCAATTTGGCCCGCCGCTGCTTGGAGCAGAAATTCGGGAGTTTCTGGCCTCCTTGTTGCCGATTCTCCTTTGCGACTATGCGCTCCATGCGCAGCTCGTTCTACAGAACTTCCTTTCATCCGGTCTGAATACCGGTTCAATCGCAAGCCTTGCCTATGCAAGCAGCCTGCGAAACGCGGTGGTTGCCATTGTTGCCACGAACGTTGCCCGAGGGATATTCCCAGCCTTGTCCCAGCTCGTAGCGAGCGGTCGCCAGGACGAACTGAGAAACGTTGTGACAAAGGTCATCAAGTACCTGGTGATGTTGTTCGTTCCGATCTCCTTCTTCTGCTGCTTCAATAGCGTCGCAATCATCCGAGCCATGTTCATGCGCGGCAAATTCGATGAATCTGCAGTCCAAAGCACCGCTCTCGCATTTTCGATCTTCTCGTGGGGACTGCTTCTCAATGGTTTGGTCCCGATCTTCCTTCGGATCTGCTACGCATCGGGGACGTACCGCGCGGCTCTAGCGTCGATGGTTTTCGGGCTCATTTGTTTCTTCGGCGTGAGCCATGCTCTCATACCTAGGCTGGGTATGGTCGGAATCGCATCTGCAAGCACGATTTCGCTGATTCCGATTGTGATCGGGACAGGGTTTTCAGTTCATCGGGTGGTCGGCGGTCTGCGCATTGGTTCCCTGCTCACGAAACTCATTATTTCGTGCTTGCTGGCAGCCGTCGCATCCTCCACTTGCCTATGGTTTCGCCCTGTCGGCCTATTCAGCCTCCTCGGTGCTGGAAGTCTCTTCGTTGCACTATACCTTTGTTTGTCACTCGTATTCTCCAAGGATGATGTGGTGGCAGTCTGGCGCGTCATCTCGCGAAAGGCCATCAAGAATCCTTAGAGGGGCGCCAGCGGTAGCCAGGACTCCCCTTGATTTTCGGTGCGGCTTCCAGTATTTCTTCGAATCGATTGAGGAACCCTTGGAGGAAGCATTGGCGGCACGCCCCAAATTGCTGGTGATTTGCGTCAACTACAATAGCGACTCGGACGCGGTCGCCCTGGCTAACGACTTCCTGCAGCAATCCGCCAGCAAGGTCATTCAGGTGATCGTTGCCGACAACACTGCCAGGGGTACGACCAATCCTGAAATGGTCCTTCCCGGCCACCACAACGGACAGGTGAGCGTCTTTTCATCCGGGAGCAACCTTGGGTACTTTGGAGCTGCGGCGGCCGCATTCGCGGCCTACCGGGAGAAGCATCCTGTTCCTGATTGGGTGGCCGTCTCCAATGCAGACCTTTCCATCCCCTACCGAACTTTCGTCTCTCGACTTCTAGAAGACGACCCAAGCTCCTGCGGAATCGTGGCACCCTCTATCCGCTCTTCGGTGACGGGCCGAGATCAAAACCCTTATATGAGAGACAGGCCATCGAGTTCGAGGATGCATTTCTATAAGGCGGTGTTCAGTTCCAAATTGATGAGCCGATTCTACCTACTCCTATCCAACCTCAAGCAGTCCCTGAGACTTAGCGCGTCAGTGTCGGGACCCGGCCCGGTCTCCTCGTCTCCCAAATCCACACCAACGGAGATCTATGCCCCGCATGGGTCATTTGTTCTATTTGGGAGAAGATACTTCGAGGCTGGGGGAACGCTCAACCACGGCACATTCCTTTATGGCGAGGAGATTTTTGTAGCAGAAACGGCCAGGAAACTGCAGTTGCCCGTGCACTACAATCGCGATCTGGCCCTCGTGCACCGAGAGCATACGACGACCGCCTCGGTAAAGAGTGATGTCCTTTTTCAGTATAGGAAGGATGCGGCAAGATATTGCGCTGACACCTTCTTTTGAATTCTGCCTACAACTTCCGTACCATCGTTAAACTCGAATCGGATTTGGTTCCTCGAAAAGAGCGCACCGCTTGAAAGAGAAGGTCTAATCTCCCATGGGAATTCCAACCCATCCCATCCAGTCCCCCGGAGATCCTCCGGATCCCGAGAGTGGCACAACGGAATGGTATCAACGGTACTACACGAAAAAGGGACTCCTGAGGAACGACCTCCTGCGCAACCGGGAAGTACTGTTCCAGAATCTGGCGGTTGACGAATCAGTGATACGAGCTCTTGGAAGCATAGAGATTGACCCCGGGAAAGCCAAGGTCCTGGACGTCGGATGCGGTACCGGCAAGAGCCTCCTAAACTTCCTACGGTTAGGCTTCGACGCGCGAAACTTACATGGGATTGACATTCAAGAGGATCGTATTCTGGAAGCTCGCTCTCTACTACCTAACGTTGATTTTCGCTGCGGGGACGCCAGCGCCTCGTTTTTTGAGGAGGGCGCCTTTGACGTGGTTTTCGAGTCTACGATGTTCGTGCAAATTACCAGCGAGGAGCTAGCAGGGAAAATCGCAAAGGAGATGATCCGCGTTACCAGAAAGGGAGGATTTCTAGTTCTATCAGATTGGAGATACTCGAAACCCGGTAACAAAGAATACAAAGGCCTATCCCTCAGCCGACTTCGAGAACTCTTTCAGGTCGGCTTAAGCACTAATCTTCTTGGGAGGTTTCGGGGAGCTTTGATTCCTCCCATTGGTCGCCTTCTTTCCAAGCGTGCCGCATTTCTGTATTTCCCGCTTCGGACATTTCTACCTTTCTTAGCCGGCCATCAAGTACATATTCTGAACAAGCGCTAACTAAGCAGGTACGGTTAAGTTTTTTGACACTGGCATTCTATGGCGCGGCTTGAGCATCGTCCGAAGGATGTGTCCCC
>Ga0137409_10002648_pt1 | contig 19089 bp, 23 predicted proteins | sample CZODoug1_16funga_FD_122059 | JGI IMG/M metagenome (GOLD analysis project Ga0137409, IMG submission 122059) | Vadose zone soil fungal communities from Angelo Coast Range Reserve, California, USA - CZODoug1_16fungal (Hybrid Assembly) | ecosystem: Environmental > Terrestrial > Soil > Vadose zone... | reverse complement strand
GCTCCGTTCACCTCGAAAAAGGTGTACGAGAGCGTCACGGTGTTGATCTCTTGGGGCAGCTTCGGGTCGATCAGGAATACCACGGGCATCCTGCGCACCTCTCCCGGACCGAGCGTCTGCTGCTGAAAACAGAAACATTCCACCTTCTTGAAATAGAGCACCGCCTGCTGCGGGCCGTAGCTGGGAACCGCCTGCCCCGTCACGGGCCGGTCGAGCGCGTTCCTGACCTCGTAGAGTACTTGAATGACTTCGCCCGGATGCACCGACACACTCGCCTGGAGCGGCTTGAAGACCCAGGGCAGACGCTGAGTGTTGGCGTCGAACTCGACCGAGATGTTGCGCGTGGGGTCGACCTGCGTGTTCTGCGCAGCCAACGCATCCGGCTGGAACACGTTACGGATGCCCGTCAGCTCGCAGATCTTCTCGTAGAAGGGCACCAATGCAAAGGCGAAACCGAACATCACGGCCGCGCAGACCAGCAGCTTTCTCAACAGCTTCCGGTTGGCGTTCGTGCGTTCTTCGGCGGTCATTGAGGATGACTCATTTGAGTACAAAATATTTGAGCATGATGCCCAGAAAAAAGACCAGCGCGATCGAGCCGAGCACCACGGCCGTTCTGACGTTGTCGCGCTGCTGCGCTCGGGTCATTTCACCACCGGCTGCTCGTGGAAGCTGTGGTAGGGAGCGGGGCTCGCCAAGTGAGTCCACTCCAGCGTATCGGCGCCCTCCCAGGGCTTCTGGCCCGCCTTTTCGCCCCTGCCGAGCACCGTCACCTTCAGGATGATCCACAGGAAAAGGATCTGCGAGAGCCCGAAGCCGAAGGCCCCGATCGATGCGATCTCGTTGAACCCGGCGAACTGCAGGGCGTAGTCCGGTATCCGGCGCGGCATGCCGGCAAGGCCGAGGAAGTGCATCGGGAAGAATGTGATGTTGAAGAAGATCATCGACAGCCAGAAGTGCCATTTCCCGAGCGTCTCGTCGTACATCCTGCCGGTCCACTTGGGCACCCAGAAATAGAATCCCGCGAAGAGCGAGAACAGCGACCCGGCGACGAGCACGTAGTGGAAATGCGCGACGACGTAGTAGGTGTCCTGCAGCTGGATGTCGATCGGCATGATCGCCAGGATCAGCCCGGTGAACCCGCCCATGGTGAACACGAAGATGAAGCCGACGGCGAACAGCATCGGCGTCTCGAAGGTCATCGATCCGCGCCACATCGTGGCGAGCCAGTTGAAGACCTTTACTCCGGTGGGCACCGCGATCAGCACCGTCGCGTACATGAAGAACAGCACGCCCGCGGTGGGCATGCCGACGGTGAACATGTGATGCGCCCAGACGATGAACGACAGAATCGCGATCGAGGCGGTCGCGTAGACCATCGAGGAATAGCCGAACAGGGGTTTGCGCGCGAACGCCGGGATCACCTGGCTGATGATGCCGAAGCCGGGCAGGATCATGATGTAGACCTCGGGATGCCCGAAGAACCAGAAGATGTGCTGGAACATCACCGGGTCGCCGCCCCCCGCGGCGTTGAAGAAGGACGTGCCGAAATGGCGGTCGGTCAGTAGCATGGTCACCGCCCCCGCGAGCACGGGCATTACCGCGATGAGCAGGTAGGCCGTGATCAACCAGGTCCAGACGAAAAGCGGCATCTTCATCAGCGTCATCCCGGGGGCGCGCATGTTGAGGATGGTGGTGATGATGTTGATCGAGCCCATGATCGAGGACGCGCCCATGATGTGCAGGGCGAAGATCCCCAGGTCCATACCCGGTCCCATCTGCGTCGACAGCGGCGCGTAGATCGTCCAGCCGGCCGCGATCGCCCCCCCCGGCACGAAGAACGAGGAAACCAGCAGGGTCGCCGCAACCGGAAGCAGCCAGAAGCTCCAGTTGTTCATGCGCGCGAACGCCATGTCGGGCGCACCGATCATCATCGGCACCTGCCAGTTCGCGAAGCCGACGAACGCCGGCATGATCGCGCCGAACACCATGATGAGGCCGTGCATCGAGGTCAGCTGATTGAAGAACTCCGGATGCCAGAACTGCAGGCCCGGCTGAAACAGCTCCGCGCGGATACCGAGCGCGAGCATCCCGCCGACCAGGAACATGGTGAAGCTGAACCACAGGTAAAGAGTGCCGATATCCTTGTGGTTGGTGGTCGTGACCCAGCGCATGATCCCGGAGGGGTGGTACCCGTGATCGTGCGCGTGGCCGTGGTCAATGATTGCGCTCATAAGGTCTCCTGGGTCCGTTCGCCGGTCCGCGGGTACTTCATTTCCGCGCGGCTCTGATGTCGCTCGGCTGGATCACTTCGCCCGTCTTGTTGCTCCAGCTGTTGCGCTCGAAAGTGATCACCGCTGCGATGTCCGTGTCGGAGAGCTGCTTGCCGAAAGCGGCCATCGCCGTTTTCGGCCTGCCGTTCAGCACGATCTCGATGTGGCGACCCTTGGGCTCCTTGATGAGCGGCGAGCTGTCGAGCGCGGGGAACGCCCCCTTCACGCCCTGGCCGTTGGCTTGGTGGCAGGCAACACAGTTGGCCGTGTAGACCTTCTCGCCGCGCGCCTTGAGATCGGCAAGATTCCATTTCTTGGTCGGATCGTCCGCCGCTGCCGCGGACTTCTTCTTCTGCTCCGCCACCCAGGCCGCGTATTTTTCCGCCGACACGACCTCGACCACGATCGGCATGAAGCCGTGGTCTTTTCCGCAAAGCTCTGCGCACTGCCCCCGGTAGGTGCCCTCCTTTTCCGCCCTAAACCAGGTGTCGCGGACAAACCCGGGAATCGCGTCCTGCTTCACGCCGAAAGCCGGAACCATCCAGGCGTGAATGACGTCGTTCGCCGTCGTCAGGATACGGACCTTCTTGCCGACAGGCACCACCAGCGGATTGTCGACTTCGAGCAAATAGTGCTCGCCCTTTTTCTCCTTGCCCGTGATCTGATCCTGCGGCGTCGACAGGGCGGAAAGGAAGCTGATCCCCTCGCCCTCGCCCTTGAGGTAGTCGTAGCCCCATTTCCATTGGTAGCCGGTGGCCTTGATGGTGATGTCCGGGGTGGTGGTGTCCTTGAGGTTAAGGATCGTCTTGGTGGCCGGCCACGCCATGAAGATCAGCACGAGGAAGGGGATGACCGTCCAGAGGATCTCGACCATCGTATTCTCGTGAAAGTGCTCGGCCTTGTGGCCGATGGACTTCCGATGGGCGTAGATCGAGTAGAACATCACGCCGAAGACGACTACGAAGATAACCAGAATGATCCACATCATCTTGACGTGGAGGTCGTCGATCTCCGCGGCAACGCGCGTTACCGGCGTAGGCAGGTCCCATTGATAGGCGGCGCGCGCCGCTCCCGAAAGCGCAAGGAGCCCGGCTGCCGCGATCCCTTTTTTCATCTTGTGCCTCGTGATTTTTCCTTGCTTAGCGATTGGATAAGCTGCGCCGCAGCTTCGCACTCGCTCTGACGAAACGCTGGCCTGGAAGGATGCGGGAGATTCCTAAAAAACCGCGATAAATTAACACACTATCCCATGTCGGGCAAGCCGAGTCTCCGAGGAAAGTCGTCCTTCAGTCCGGAATTTTTCGTCGCCCATTTCACCACCTGCCTGCCGTCGCCCGCAGTGCGCGCTTCGCCCTTCCAGGCGTGGCCGTAGACGATCTCGAGGGTTGCCGGCAGTCGTCCGTCGTTGCGCTCGTTTTCGTACGCGGCGAGCATTCTGCGCCAGGCGCGTCGCCCGGTCAGCGCGCGCGCGCGATCACTGGCGGCGCAAGTCTGGCCGGAGGCTTTCAGGTCGCGGGTGAGATCCTCGACGCGAGCGTAGGTGAGCGTGATCCTCTCGACGTCCATGACCGGAGCGGCGAAGCCGCAAGCGACGAGCATGTCGCCCATGTCGTGCATGTCGACAAAGGAGTGAACGCGCCGCGCGGACGAGGCTGCAGCGAACGCCGCTTTCAGCTCTTTCAGCGTGTCAGGACCGTAACTCGAGAACATCAGCAGACCGCCGGGTGCGAGAACGCGCTGGAACTCGCGCAGCGCAGCCAGGGGATCGTCGCACCAAGCCAGAGCCAGATTCGACCACACCATATCGGCCGCCCCGGCAGGCAGCGGCAGGCGGGCGAAATCCGCGCACAGGTAAGCGCTCCTCGCTCCATGGAAAAAGCGGCGCACCCGCCCCGCAAAGGATTCCGCGCGCGAGGCGGCGCGAGTCGCCGCATGGGCGAAATCGATGCCGAGCAGGTCCGCTTGTGGATAGCGGCCGCGCAGCAGCCCTAGGCCCCGCCCGGTGCCGCATCCCGCGTCGAGCACGCGCCGGGGGACCAGGCGCATGTAATCGAGGCGCTCGAGCATTCGCAGCTCGACCTCGCGCTGCGGCGCCGCCGAGTCACAGCTTTGTCGAGCGGCGCGTTCGAACGCGCGGCGCGCCTGGAGCGCGTCCACGCGAAAAGCATCCATGCTCAGAGAGGGCGAATCCCGAGCTTGTCGAGCAGCGCGCGATCGCGCGCTGCCTCGGGGTTGCCGGTGGTGAGAAGCTTGTCGCCGTAGAAAATCGAGTTCGCGCCCGCGAGGAAGCACAGCGCCTGTACCGCTTCGGGCATCTCGGCACGCCCGGCGGAGAGGCGCACGAAACTCGCGGGCATGGCAATGCGCGCGCAGGCGATCGTGCGGACGAACTCGCTCCAGTCCAGCTTCGGCCTCCCATGGAGCGGCGTGCCTTCTACCTGGACGAGATCGTTTATCGGCACCGATTCGGGCTGCGGATCCAGGCTGGCGAGCTGAGCGATCAGGCCGGCGCGCTGCGCGCGGGATTCACCCATGCCGACGATGCCGCCGCAACAGACCTTGATACCGGCGCGACGCACGCGCTCCAGGGTATCGAGGCGATCGCCGTACTCGCGCGTGGTGATGATGTCGCCGTAGAACTCGGGTGCGGTATCGAGATTGTGGTTGTAGTAGTCGAGTCCCGCCGCCTTGAGCAGTTCCGCCTGGCCTTCGCGCAGGAGACCCAGCGTCGCACAGGTTTCAAGGCCCAGCGCCTTGACCGCGCTCACTCTCTCGGCCACCTGCTCCAGGTCCTTCTGCTTGGGACCCCGCCATGCTGCTCCCATGCAGAATCGGGTTGCACCGTTCTCCTTCGCGGCCTTCGCGGCCGCGACGACGTCCTGAAGGGGAACCAGGGGTTCGTTTTCCACCCCGGTGCGATAGCGCGCCGATTGGGGGCAATAGGCGCAGTCCTCGGGGCATCCCCCGGTCTTGATCGAGAGCAAGGTCGACAGTTGCACCACGTTGGCGTCGTGATGCTGGCGATGGATGTTCTGGGCGCGGTGGAGAAGATCGTTGAAAGGAAGGTCGAACAGCGCCTCGATCCCCGCGCGGCTCCAAGTGCCGCGCGACCCCGACTGCGCCGGCTCGCGGTGAACCGCGGTGCCGGCTCGTTCGTTATTGGCGTGGGCGACTGGTGTCGGGATCAGCATGGCGCCAAGTCCCTGAATGAATTCTGGACGAGGTCCATGAAATCATCGCGGCAAGCTTCGCACATGTCAAATCATGATGGCTTCCTCGCCCGCTGCGGGCTGGTCGCATTGAGCTGGATCGCACAGGACTGCGCCCTGTGCGGAGCGAGCGGCGGCCATGAACCGCTCTGCACGGCCTGCGCCGAAAACCTGCCCGCGCTGCCCGAGCACTGTCCCCGGTGCGCGCTTCCCTCCCCCCGCGGCTCGGTGTGCGGAAACTGCCTCGCCAGTCCGCCGCATTTCGACGGGACGCAGGCTTTGTGGCTCTACGAATTCCCCTGCGACCGCCTGGTGCAGGCGCTCAAGTACCGCGCCTGGCTCGCGCTGGCCCCTTTCTTTGGAAACAAGCTCGCGTCGCGACCGCTTCCACCCATCGACCTGGTCGTGCCGATGCCGCTGTATCCGGACCGGCTCGCGCAGCGGGGATTCAACCAGGCCGTCGAGATCGCTCGGGTCTTCGCAAAGCGCTCGCGGCTCCGCCTCGCGCCGCGCGGTGCCCGGCGCGCGAAGGACACGACTGCGCAGACCGAGCTGCCCTACGAAGAGCGGACGAGGAACGTCCGCGGGGCTTTCGCCTGCGATCTCGAGCTCTCCGGGATGAGCATTGCCGTCGTCGACGACGTCATGACGACCGGTGCAAGCCTGAACGAGCTCGCCAGGGTACTCAAGCGCGCGGGCGCCGCGAGGGTCGAGAATCTGGTGATCGCGCGTTCGGTGCTGCGCTAGAGAGCGGCCGGAGTTCTCTAGTTCTCTTCCCGCGGATCGCGCGCGAGCAACGCTTTGGCGGCTTCGCGGGGCGAGGCACCGCGGAATAATACCCCGCACACGGCGCGGGTAATCGGCATGTCGATGTTCTTTTCTGCCGCAAGCGATTCGATGGCGCGCGCCGAGAACACCCCCTCGGCAACGTGGCCGAGCTTCTCGAGAGTTGCTGCCAGCGGCTCGCCTTGGGCGAGGAGCAGGCCGACACGCCGGTTGCGCGACAGTTCTCCGGTACAGGTCAGGATAAGGTCCCCGGCACCCGCAAGCCCCATGAACGTTTCCGCCCGTCCGCCGAGCGCCGTTCCGAGGCGGGCCAGCTCGGCCAGGCCCCGGGTGATGAGCGCGGCGCGCGCGTTCAAGCCCATGCCCAGGCCGTCGCTGATCCCGGCGGCGATCGCCATGACATTTTTCACCGCGCCGCTGATCTCGACGCCGGCGACGTCGGTGCTGTAGTACACCCTGAGGGTCGGCTGATGCAGTTCGCGCGCGAGGCGCCTCGCGAACTCGGCATCGCGTGCTGCCAGGGTCAGCGCCGTCGGGAGCCCCCGGGCCACCTCGAGCGCAAAACTCGGTCCGGACAAAGCGCCGCAGGCGGCGCGCGCTCCAAGCACCTCGGCCGCGACCTGATGAGGGAGCTTCCCGCTCGCCTGCTCGAAGCCCTTGCACACCCATACGACCGGTCCGGCAAACTTTGCCGCGCGTATCTTCTCGAGGACCTGCCGCAGCCCCACGGTCGGGGTGGCGACGAGGACGAGGTCTCCTTGGGCAAGCGCTCCCTCCAGCTCCGCGGTGACGGCCACTCGATCGGGAACCGCGACTTCGGGAAGATATCGGGCGTAGCGCCGCTCCGACGCTATCGCAGACACCAGCGCACTGTCGCGCGCCCAAAGGGTGACGCGATGCTTTTCGGCAAGCGCGACGGCCAGTGCGCTGCCCCAAGCCCCGGCTCCGAGAATGGCGATCTTCAGCTCAGAGACCCCAGACCTGACCGATCTTGAGATAACCGACCTGGCCATCGGCGTGGCGCACTTTGAGCCAGCCGCTGGTCTGGGTCTCCACCACATCCAGCGCAACGCCCTGCTGCGCCTGGAATACCAGCGTCGCCTGCTCGCTCGGTGACTGTCTGACATCGGCGAAGGGCGCGGTGACCACGACCGTGCGCTTGCCGGAGAGCGCTTTCTTCTCCACCCAGGTGAGATCACCCGCGTGGTCACGCACCTTCACCCAGGCGTCGATGTTGATCACGACTTCGACCGGGTAGGAGCGGCTCGCGACGAACAGCTTCTTCGCGCGCACGGACGGTGCGTCGTACATCAGCGTGCCATTTTCGGCGACGGAGCGAAATTCCCCCGCCGCGGCGGACGATGCGAGGCCTATCAGGAACAGGGCCGCAGCGCCTCGCATCAGTGCGCCACCTCGATCTTCGGCCCATCCGGCCGCGCCGAAGCATCAACGCGCTGCTGATAGATCGCCTCGAAATTCACCGGAGCGAGCAGCACCGGTGGAAAACCGGCGCGGGTGATCAGATCCGAAACCGTCTCGCGCGCGTAGGGGAACAGGACGTTCGGGCACACGATCCCGAGCACCGGTGCGAGCTCCGGCTCCGAGACGTTGCGGATCTGGAAGACACCCGCCTGCGAAGCCTCGACCAGGAACAGGACCTTGTCGCCGGATTTCGCGGTCACGGTGATAACCAGGGTCACCTCGTGCAACACATCGTTTACGCGCTGCGACTGCTGTGTGATCTGCACTTCGAGCTGGGGCTGCTCCTGCTGCATGAACGCCTGCGGACCTCCCGGGACCTCCAGGGACACGTCCTTGACGTAGATTTTCTCGATGCCGAAACTCGGCTGCTGCGCATCGCTCATCGGAGACCCTCGGAATTGAGAAAGTAGGCGGAGGCTAGGTCCGCAGCAGGGGTTCGAGCCGACCGGCGTGCTCGAGCGCGGCGAGTTCCTCGAACCCGCCGACGTGCGTCCCTCCGATATAGATCTGCGGCACGGTACGGCGGCCGGTTTTGCTCACCATCTCCTCGCGCAGGCGCGGGTCAAGATCCACCCGAACTTTCTCGATTTCGGTGACGCCTTTGGAGTTCAGGAGCTTCTCCGCTCGCAGGCAAAACGAGCAAAACGCGGTTGAATACATCCGAATTCTTGCCAATCATTTCTCCAGGGGAAGCCCCGCCTGCTTCCAGGCGCCGATCCCGCCGCTCAGCGAGAACACCTGGCCGAAACCCTGCTTGCGCAGGGTCGCCACAGCCTTGTCGGAGCGGTTGCCGCCTTCGCAAACCACGATCACCGGCTTGGCCTTGTATTTCTCCAGCTCCGAGGAACGCCCTTCGAGCTCGCCGATGGCGAGGTGCCGCGAGTTCAGCACGTGTCCCCCCGCATACTCGGACGCATCACGCACATCCAGCACCAGAGCGTTCTGCTGGTTGATCAGCAGAGTCGCCTGGAGCGTGGAGATCGAAGGCCCCGCGGTGCTGCGACGTATGGCGGGCCAGATCAGCATCGTGCCGCTCACGACCGCGAGCGCGACCAGAAAGACGTGCTCGGTAACGAACTTGACCAGGTTCACGTCGCCCATGTCACGAGCCCGTAGCGCCGCAGAGAACTTCGCGCATGGTGGAAAGGAGTTGCAGCGTGCGCTGGTCCCTTACGGAATAGTACACGCGGTTCGCTTTTCTCCTGGCGCCGAGAATTCCTTTCTCGCGGAGGATCGCCAAGTGCTGCGATACGTTGCTCTGCGAGGTCCCGACCGCCTCCACGATGTCGTGCACGCTCGATTCCTGCTCCCCGAGCACGCAGAGGATCTTCAAACGCAGGGGATGGGCGATCGCCCGCATGGCGCGCGCCATCTGCTCTATTTGTTCCCGCCGGCCGATCAGCGCAAAAATGTCCCGAGGCTGACGCTGCGTTCGCGGCTCTCGAATTTCCATGGTCGCTCATTATAAAATGCTTTCCTGCGGCGTGATGTGATAATAGGCCGTGTCGAGGGCGCTCATGCACAGAATCGTTCTGCTGCGTCACGGCGAGTCGGTGTGGAACATGGAGAACCGTTTCACCGGCTGGACCGATGTCGACCTCACGCAACGGGGCGTCGACGAGGCTAAACGCGCGGGCGAAGCCATGAAACAAGCCGGCTTCGTCTTCGATTCGGCCTACACCTCGGTGCTGAAGCGCGCCATCAAGACCCTGTGGCTCGCCCTCGAGTCGATGGACCTCATGTGGATACCGGTGCACCAATCCTGGCGCCTCAACGAGCGCCACTACGGCGCGCTGCAAGGGTTGAACAAGGCCGAAACGGCGACGAAATTCGGCGACAAGCAGGTGCTGATCTGGAGGCGGAGTTACGACATGCCTCCTCCCGCTCTCGACCGCGGAGACCCCCGCGATTCGCGGGGCGATCCTCGCTACGCCGGGATCGCCGAATCCGAAGTGCCCCTCACGGAGTGCCTGAAAGACACCGTCGCGCGATTCCTGCCGTACTGGAACGAAACCATCGCTCCGGCCGTGCGCGCAGGCCGCAAGGTCCTGATTGTCGCCCACGGCAACAGCCTGCGTGCCTTGGTGAAATACCTGGACGGGATGAGCGACGACAAGATTGTTGAATTGAATATCCCCACCGGGCTCCCTCTCGTGTACGAGCTGGACTCGAAATTGCGCCCTTTACGGCACTACTACCTCGGAGACGCAGCCGAGGCCGAAGCCCGCGCCCGCGCCGTCGCCGACCAGGGCAAGGCCAAGACGTGACGCCCGCGCGCCGGATCGGGCTGGGGCTGCTCCTCGTCCCGGCGCTGGCGCTGGCGCAGGGCGAGGCGGAGAAACTCGAGGCACTCCGATCGCGAATCGAGGGGCTGCGCTCCAAAATCGCGGAGTCCGAAGAAAGCCGCACCGAGGTCCGCGACCAGCTGCGCGACTCCGAGCGCGCGATTTCCGAGGCGAGCCGGGCTCTGCGCGTCCTCGCGACCAGGCGCGCAGCGGCGGACGAGCAACTCAAGTCCCTTTCCAGGCGAAGCCAGGGGCTCGAATCGGAAATCGGCTCGCGCCGGGAGACCCTGGGAAGGCTGCTCACGCTGCGCTATCTCAACGGGGAGCAAAGCGGCGCGAAGCTGCTCTTCTCGGGCGAGGAGCCCGGCCGCATCGCCCGCGAGCTGCACTACTACAGCTACGTTTCCCGCGCGCAGACCGAATTCATCCGCGAGTTGCGCGCCAACCTCGCCCGCCTGAAGGAGCTCGAGGCGGAAACGCGGGGGAGAAACGCCGAGATCGCCGCGATCGAGTCAGCGCGCCGAGGCGAGCGCGCCGCGCTCCTGCGCGAGCAGGCGGAGCACCGCAAGGTGCTTGCCCGGGTGTCCAACCAGCTGCGCGAGCAACGCCGTCAGGTGAAACACCTGGAGCGCGACGAGTCCCGCTTGTCGCGCCTGGTCGAGGAGCTTCGCAAACTGCTCGCGTCCGCGTCGCCGGGACTCCGGAACGACAAAGTTCCCGAGCCCGGTGGGGGGGGCAAGTCCCTTGCGGGCCTCAAGAGCGGGCTGCGCCTTCCCATCAAGGGTGAACTCGCGAACCGCTTCGGTGCCCAACGCTCAGGTGGCGGCCCTCCGTGGAAAGGCCTGTTCATCCGCTCGCCGGCGGGGCAGGAAGTGCGGGCGGTCGCGCCCGGACGCGTGGTATTCGCCGACTGGCTTCGCGGCTTCGGAAATCTGCTGATCATCGATCATGGCAAGAGCTACCTCACCATTTACGGCAACAACGAATCAGTGCTCAAACAAGTGGGCGATACGGTAAGCACCGGGGACGCAGTCGCAACCGTCGGTGCGAGCGGCGGCAACATGGAATCGGGTTTATACTTCGAAATCCGGCACGAAGGAAAAGCATTCGATCCCATGCGCTGGGTATCCTTGAAATGACCCGGTGCATAGCCTAGGGCCAACATCATGATGACGAAATTCAGGCAAGCCAGCTTGATACTGGTCGGAGTGCTGGCGGGAGTCCTGCTCAGCCTCAACTTTTCTGCGGTGGCACAGCGCGAGGCCGCGCGCTTCCCTCTCCCCGTAGACGAACTGCGCGCGTTCGCGGAAGTATTCGGCGCGATCAAGTCGAACTACGTCGAGCCGGTCGAAGACAAGAAGCTCATCACCGAGGCGATCAGCGGAATGCTGACCGGGCTCGACCCCCATTCGGCTTACCTCGACCAGGACGCCTTCAAGGAGCTCCAGGTCGGCACCCAGGGCGAGTTCGGCGGCCTCGGCATAGAAGTCGGGATGGAAGAGGGCTTCGTGAAGGTGGTCTCACCCATCGAGGACACGCCAGCGTTTCGCGCAGGCCTGAAGCCCGGTGACTTCATCATCAAGATCGACGATACCTCGGTCAAGGGAATGAGCCTGAACGATGCGGTCAAGCGCATGCGCGGCAAGCCGAGAACGACGATCCGGCTCACCATCATGCGCAAGGGCGACGCAAAGCCCTTCGAGGTCACGCTGACGCGCGATGTCATTCGCGTGCAGAGCGTGAAGTCCAAGGTGATCGAGCCCGGCTACGGATGGGTTCGCGTAGCGCAATTCCAGGAACATACGGGTGAGAATCTGGTCAAGCATCTCGAGGGACTCTACAAGAGCGGCCCCCTGAAGGGTCTGATCCTGGATCTGCGCAACGATCCCGGCGGGCTTCTCAACGGGGCGGTGGGAATTTCCTCCGCTTTCCTGTTGCCGCGCGCGGTGGTGGTTTCGACCGACGGCCGAACCGAGGACGCCAAGCGCAAGTTCATCGCCGCTCCCGAGGACTATCTGCGCGGAAACCGCGACGACTACCTCAAGAACCTGCCCGCGGCGATCAAGACCGTACCCATGGTGGTGCTGGTCAACGGCGGCTCGGCGTCCGCCTCCGAAATCGTGGCGGGCGCGCTGCAGGACCACAAGCGGGCCACACTGATCGGCACGCCGACTTTCGGCAAGGGCTCGGTCCAGACCATACTTCCGCTCGGCAACAATACGGCCATCAAGCTCACCACGGCGCGCTACTACACGCCCAGCGGCCGCTCGATCCAGGCAAAGGGAATCACGCCCGACATCATCATCGAGGATCCCACGTCGCCGACCACGGGAAGGTTGCGCGAAGCGGACCTGGAGAAGCACCTTCTCAACGAGCAGGATGCGGACGCCAAGTCGGAAAAGGCGCAGCGAACCGGCGCAAAACCGGCGACGGAGGCCGACGAGAAGCCGCCCGCGCCACTCGAGTTCGCCTCGGACAAGGACTTCCAGTTCCAGCAGGCGCTCAAGTTCCTGAAAGGCATGCCGCTCGCCACCGCGCAGAGCGCGCAGCCCGCGCCCGCCCCCGCCAAGAACTGATCAACGCGGACGCCTGCGGCGCCGCTTGATCTCCGCAGAATGGAACTGACGCGAAGCGCAGTTCATTCTGCGGACGGGCTTCCCCGGCTATGACAGACGAACAACTGCTTCGCTATTCCCGACATATTCTGCTACCCGAGGTCGGGGTCGAAGGGCAGGAAAGATTCCTGTCGGCGTCTGCTCTGGTAATCGGCGCGGGAGGACTGGGATCCCCCGCGGCGCTCTATCTCGCCGCGGCAGGCGTGGGGACCATCACGCTCGCCGACGGCGATGACGTCGATCTCACCAACTTGCAGCGCCAGGTCCTGCACGCCAGCGAATCGGTGGGCAAGCCCAAGACCGAGTCGGGGCGCGCCTCGCTGGCGAGAATCAACCCCGAGGTGAAGGTCGTGCCGGTTCAGCAGCGCCTGCAGGACGACACCCTCGACCCTCTGGTCGCCTCGAGCAGCGTCGTCCTCGACTGCTCGGACAATTTCGCGACCCGCCATTCGGTGAACCGCGCTTGCGTGCGACACCGCAAGCCCCTCGTGTCGGGCGCGGCCGTGCGCTTCGACGGTCAGGTGAGCGTCTTCGACCTACGCGATGAACTCAGCCCCTGCTATCACTGTCTGTTCCCGGAGAACGCGGAGCTCGAGGAAATGCGCTGCGCGGTGATGGGGGTATTTGCCCCGCTCACCGGCATCATCGGCACCGTACAAGCCGCGGAGGCGCTGAAGCTGATCGCCGGCGTCGGCGAAACGCTCACAGGGCGCCTGATGATCCTCGACGCTCTTACCATGCAATGGCGGACGATCAAGCTCGCAAAGGATCCGGCCTGCCCGGTGTGCGCCCGAGTTACGGTCTAGCCCCGCGCGAGCAGCGGCCACTGCTTCTCCCATAGCTCGGACGGCGCGCGCTTGAAGCCGCTCTTGGCGAATTGCTGCCAGCGTCCGATCACATAGCAAAGGAGCAGGTTCGCGCGCGGGCCGGGATCGGCCGCGGCGTCGGCGCCGCCCGCCCCTGCAGGAGCGGCCTGGCTTTGGGTGGCGGCCACCCGCAGGCACTGCTTGAGCGTCGCCTCCAGGCGGTCGTGCAGCTGGTTGATGCGGACCTGAAGCCGCTCGTCCTCGTTCACCAGCGCATCGCCCGACAGCACGCGGGTCATGCCCGGATTCTTCTCTGCGAAGCCGAGGAGCGAGGAAAGTATCGCCTCGATCTGCTTCAAGCCGTCGTCCTCCTCAGCGGTAATCTTGTTGACGAGGCCGAACAGCGTTTGCTCGATGAACTCGATCAGGCCTTCGAACATCTGGGCCTTGCTCGCGAAGTGGCGGTAAAGCGCGGCTTCGGACACGTCCAGTTCCTTCGCCAAAGCCGCCGTAGTGACCTTCTCGCCCTTGGGATTTTCCAGCATCCGCGCCAGCACCTGCAGAATCTGCAGGCGGCGGGCGCCGGGTTTGAGGGCGGGCATGGGCATCTCCCAGACGTGAGCGGAAGCGTTTATTGTATGACTCCGGGTAAGCACTTGCTGCCGGCTATTTGGCCTAGTTGGTGACGTCTGTCGCGTTCCACCCCTCCCCTCTTACAATGCGTCCATGCAGCTTTCTCCTAACTTTTCCCTGAGCGAACTGGTTTATTCGGAGACTGCCGAAGAGAACGGCATCGACAACACGCCACCGCCGGAGATCGTCGAGAATCTGAAGCGTCTCGCGGCCGGGCTCGAGGCGGTTCGGACCCTGCTTGGGGCCCCCCTTGAAATCTCAAGCGGCTACCGCTGCGCCGCCCTCAACGAGGCAGTGGGCGGATCAGGCGCTTCGCAGCACGTGCAGGGGCTCGCCGCCGACTTCGCCTGCCCCGCCTTCGGGACGCCCCTCGAGATCGCGCGCGCGATCCAGCGATCGGGAGTGCAGTTCGATCAGTGCATCCTGGAATACGGCCGCTGGGTGCACCTGTCCTTTGGCGACGCGTGGCGGCGCCGCATCCTGACCATCTACGAGGAGGAAAAGGGATATATCGCCGGTCTCTGGGACGAGGACGGCAAGCAGGTCGCCTAGGCGATCACTTCGAGCGTATCAGCGTCCCGACACCTTCGTCGGTCAGGATTTCCAAAAGCACCGCATGCTCGACCCGGCCGTCGATGATGTGCACGCTCTTCACGCCGGCCTTCGCGGCATCGAGCGCCGAGCTGATCTTGGGCAGCATGCCGCCGGAGAGCGTCCCGTCGGCCACGAGCGTGTCGATCTTCTTGGGAGTCAGGCCCGTCAGCAGCTTTCCGCTCTTGTCGAGCACGCCGGGCGTATTGGTGAGCACCACGAGTTTCTCGGCCTTCAGAACTTCGGCGAGCTTGCCCGCGACCAGATCCGCGTTGATGTTGTAGGACTGCCCGTCTTCGCCGACGCCGATGGGCGCGACCACGGGAATGAAGCCGCCTTCCTGGAGCGCCCAGATCACCTTCGGGTCGATCGAGGCGATCTCGCCAACCTGGCCGATGTCGATCTTCTCGCCGCCATTGCCCTTGTCGGAGAGAAGCATCTTCCTGGCGCGGACGAACGCTCCATCCTGTCCGGTGAGGCCCACCGCCTTTCCGCCCGCCTGGTTGATGAGCGTGACCACTTCCTTGTTGACCTGGCCGCCGAGCACCATCTCGACCACATCCATGGTCTCGGCATCGGTGACGCGCATGCCCTGGACGAATTCGCCCTTCTTGCCCAGGCGCGCCAGTTGCTCGTCGATCTGGGGACCGCCGCCGTGCACGATCACCGGGTTCATGCCGACGAGTTTCAGCAGCACCACGTCGTGCGCAAAGCTGCGCTTGAGCACGTCGTCCGTCATCGCGTTGCCGCCGTACTTCACGACGATGGTCTTGCCGTGGAAGCGCCGGATGTAGGGAAGCGCTTCGGAAAGAACCTTGGCCTTGTAGGCCGGTGTCAGGGCGGAGTCGCTCATCGGTGCGCGCATCTTCAGCGCCGATTGTACCTTCGGACGTAAAAAAAAGGCGGCCTGGCCGGCCGCCTTTTTCCCCTAACGGCGGATGCCGTTCGGCGTATTACTGAATCGTCAGCTGCTTTGCCGCGGCCGCCGCTTTCTTGGGCAGCGTCAGCTCGAGCACGCCGTCGGAGTATTTGGCGCTGGCACGCGACTCGTCGATCTCCTGGGCGAGCCTGAAGGCCCGCGCGATCTTGCCGACGTAACGCTCGCTATGCAGCAGGCGCTCCCCGTCCTTGGCTTCCTTCTCGACCCGGGTTTCGGCGGTGATCGAAACCTCGTCGCCGTCGATATTCACCTTGATGTCTTCTTTCCTGACTCCGGGAAGCTCGGCCACCACCTTGTAGTCGCCGTTTTGCTCGGCGACATCGACCTTCATGCGGCGCACCGGCACTTGAGCGTCGAATCCGACCGGCCGCACGACGAAGCCGCGGAAAAAATCATCAACCAAATCCCCGAAGGGGTCGTAACGCGTGATATTTGCCATGATCTTCCTTTTCCGAATAGGTTTGCGGGCGTAGCGCCCGTGCTTCGCAAATCTTGGGGCCGCGAAAGGAATTTCAAGGGCGCTTGCGGTCGCTTGCGGAAGAAGATAGATTGAGCGCCCTTCCCGGTGCCTGAGCGCATGTCTCCCGAATCTTCCGCTCCAACGCCACTTGAACTGGAGCGACACCGCCCCTATCTGTTGCGGTTCGCGCTCCTGCAACTGCGCGACCGCACCGCAGCTGAAGACGCCGTGCAGGACGCCCTCCTCGCCGCCATCCAGGGCGCATCGCGGTTCGCCGGGCAGTCCTCCGTGCGCACCTGGCTCGTCGGAATCCTCAAGCACAAGATCATAGACAGCATCCGCAAGACCGCGCGCGAGCAGCCGGTCGAGCGATTGGACGGCGACGGCGCCGAAGACCTGGATGCCTTCTTCGCGGGCGATGGCCATTTCGCCGACGCACCCGTGGAATGGGCAAGTCCGGAGCGCTCGCTCGAAGAGCGCCGCTTCTTCGAGGCGCTCGAGCGCTGCCTGCAGGCGCTCCCCAGGAACACCGCCAGCGCGTTCACGATGCGCGAGCTCATGGGACTGGAGACCGAGGAAATCTGTAAGGAACTGGGTATTTCCACGTCCAATTGCTGGGTGATGCTCTATCGCGCCCGGATGGGCCTGCGCGCCTGCCTCGAACGGACCTGGTTCCTGTCGGGTCCGGCCGGAGGCAGGTAAAGGAGCGCCCAGATGGCCTTCCGTCTGTCGTGCAAGGAAGCGAGCAAACTGATCTCCGAGGGGATGGACCGGCGCTTGTCCCTCGCCGAGCGCATCACCCTGCGCCTGCACGTGGGCATTTGCGATGCCTGCACCCGCTTCACCTCGCAAGTGGGGTTCCTGCGCCGCGCACTGAAGACCTTCCCGGGCCCCGATGACCCCGACCGACGCTAGAGCAAACCGCTGCCCGGCTTGCGGCGGCGAATTCGAGTGCGGAATGCAGGCTGGTCGCGAGCGCTGCTGGTGCGAGGAACTTCCGGGTCTATCCAATCCGGTCGCAGGTCTATCCTGCTACTGCCCGCTGTGTCTCAAAGTCAAAGCACGTAACGCGCGAGGTCCTCGCTCTGGGCAAGCTCCTTGAGCTTGGCGTCGACGAAGGCGGCGTCGATCCGGACGCTCTCCTTGCCGCGCCGGCCCGCGTCGAACGAAATCTCCTCGAGCAACCGCTCCATCACCGTGTGCAGCCGCCGCGCGCCGATGTTCTCGGTTTTTTCGTTTACCGACCAGGCGATTTCCGCCAGGCGCCGGATCCCGTCCGGCAGGAAGCTGATGTCGACATCCTCGGTCGCGAGCAGCGCCTGGTACTGGCGCGTAAGACAGGCATCGGTCGCCGTGAGAATTCTCTCGAAGTCCCCGACCGACAGGGAATCGAGCTCGACACGAATCGGGAAACGCCCCTGCAGCTCGGGGATCAGGTCCGAAGGCTTGGACAGGTGGAACGCGCCGCTCGCGATGAAGAGGATGTGATCGGTATTCACCATGCCGTACTTGGTCGAGACGGTCGTGCCCTCGACCAGCGGGAGCAGGTCGCGCTGCACGCCCTGGCGTGAAACATCGGCGCCCATCATCTCTCCGCGGCTCGCGATCTTGTCGATCTCGTCGAGAAACACGATACCGTTCTGCTCGACGTTCGTGAGCGCCTTCGCGCGCAGGTCCTCCTCGTTGACCAAGCGCGCCGCCTCCTCATCGGTGAGCATGCGTATCGCCTCGCGAATCTTCATGCGCCGGAGCTTTCTCCGCCCGCCTCCGAGGTTCTGGAACATGCCCTGTATCTGCTGCGTGAGCTCTTCCATGCCGGGCGGAGCGAATATCTCCATTTGGGCCTGCGGCGTCGACACTTCGATCTCGACCTCCTTGTCGTCGAGCTCTCCTTCGCGCAATTTCTTCCGGAACTTCTGGCGCGTGGCCGATTCCTCCTCGCCCGCGGATTTGTCCGGAAGCTGGGCGGCACCCGCTCCAAAAGCACTCGCCCCGCGAGCCGCCGGCAGCAACACGTCGAGCACCCGCTCCTCGGCCGAATCCTCGGCCCGGCGGCGTACTTTCTTCATCGCCGCCTCACGCGTGTCCTTGATCGCGATCTCCATTAGGTCGCGAACGATGGTGTCGACGTCCCGGCCGACGTAGCCGACTTCGGTGAACTTGGTCGCCTCCACCTTGATGAAGGGCGCGTCCGCCAGACGCGCCAGGCGACGCGCGATCTCGGTCTTGCCGACCCCGGTGGGCCCGATCATGAGGATATTCTTGGGCGTGATCTCCTGCCGCAGCGGCTCGGCCACCTGCTGGCGGCGCCAGCGATTCCGGAGCGCGATCGCCACCGCACGCTTCGCCCGTGCCTGGCCGACGATGTGCTTGTCGAGCTCGTGGACGATTTCCTGCGGGGTCATCGAGGACATGGAAAGCGGGCTGCGCTAGTCCAGCGTCTCGACGACGACCTGGTGGTTGGTGTAGATGCACAGGTCCGCGGCGATGGAGAGCGCCCTGCGGACGATGCCCTCCGCATCGAGCTGGGTGTTCTCCAGCAGCGCACGCGCCGCCGACTGCGCATACGGCCCGCCGGAGCCTATCGCGATCAATCCCGACTCCGGTTCGATGACGTCCCCCATGCCGGTGATGATCAACGAGGATTCGCGGTCGGCCACCGCGAGCATCGCTTCCAGCCGCCGCAGCACGCGGTCGGTGCGCCAGTCCTTGGCGAGTTCCACGGCCGAGCGCAGCAGGTTACCCTGGTGCTTGTCGAGCTTGGACTCGAAGCGCTCGAACAGCGTGAACGCATCCGCCGTTCCTCCGGCGAAACCCGCAAGAATCCTGTCGTGGTACAGGCGCCGCACCTTGCGAGCGCTCGCCTTCACGACGATGTTGCCCAGCGTCACCTGGCCGTCGCCGCCCAGCGCGACCTTGCCGTCGCGGCGCGCGGACAGGATCGTCGTTCCGTGGAATTGTTCCATGCGTCTGCGCCAGATGGGGTCGGGGTGCCGCCGATCAAGCCCT
>Ga0137409_10002647_pt1 | contig 19093 bp, 13 predicted proteins | sample CZODoug1_16funga_FD_122059 | JGI IMG/M metagenome (GOLD analysis project Ga0137409, IMG submission 122059) | Vadose zone soil fungal communities from Angelo Coast Range Reserve, California, USA - CZODoug1_16fungal (Hybrid Assembly) | ecosystem: Environmental > Terrestrial > Soil > Vadose zone... | reverse complement strand
GACTTTTCGCCAAACTTTCCGTCGAAGATCCAACAGTCCAGCAAGGGCGATTTCGTGCTGCCCTTTGATCTTTCCTACGAGCTGGACTTCTGGGGCCGCGTACGGCGCAGCGTCGCTGCCGCGCGGGAAGAAGCGCAGGCGACCGCTGCCGACTACGAAACTGCAAAGCTCAGCCTCGAGGCGGAACTCGCCCTGGACTATTTCGAACTGCGCAGCGCCGATGCTCAGAAGCAGCTTCTCGACGACACGGTAAAAGCCTATACCGACAACCTGCAGCTCACGCTCAATCGCTTCAAAGGAGGCGTGGCCCCGAAATCCGACGTAGCGCAAGCGCAAACACAATTGGACACCACCCGCGTGCAAGATACGGATGTCACCGTGCAAAGAGCGCAATTCGAACACGCCATTGCGATTCTGATCGGAAAACCGCCTGCGGAATTCAGCCTCGCAGCAGCACCGTTCAACTACCAACCTCCCAGCACTCCGGTTGGGCTGCCTTCTGAATTATTGCAGCGGCGCCCGGACATAGCCGCCGCAGAGCGCCGAGTGGCGGAAGCGAACCAGCAGATCGGCATCGCTCGCGCGGCGTATTTTCCCACCGTGATCCTCGCCGGAACCGCGGGATTCTCCGGCTCGCAGGGGTCCAACTGGTTCGGCTGGCCGAGTGGCTTCTGGGCCGTCGGTCCTGCCGTCGCGCAGGCCCTCTTCGATGCCGGGCGCCGTCGCGCCACTTCCGAATCGGCGCGCGCGAACTATGACGCCGCGGTCGCTACCTATCGTCAGACCTCACTGACAGCGTTCCAGGAAGTCGAAGACAACGTCGCCGCCTTGCGCATTCTCGAAAACGAAACGGAACAGCAACAGCAGGCCGTTGCGTCATCGCAGGAGTCTCTCCAACTCTTTACGAACCGTTACAAAGGCGGAGTCGACACGTACCTTCAGGTCATCACCGCCCAAACGATCGAGCTTGCCAATGAGCGAAACGCCATTGATATCCTGAGGCGTCGGTTGGACGCGAGTGTGCTTCTGGTCAAGGCACTGGGAGGAGGCTGGAATGCGTCTAATCTCCCTACGTTCGGTGCGTCCTCCGTTCGCGACCATTGAAGTGCTGCGATGGGCGCTTGCGCTGTGCTAGCGTTAAAGGCGCGCTAAAATCTATCGGCAAGTCCGGAGCAACCTTAAGGAGCAAACCCAAATCCGGATTAGGGTGTTTGCCTCAATTCGCAATCGGGAATTTTTGTGCCGCAAAGAGAGGAAAAACCCGATTGTCCGCAACTGACCCCTAGAATCGTGTGCCCGCGTCAATACAGCCAATCTGTTTGACATCCGACCCGCTCACGGATTTCCAACAAAACACGAAAGCGCACCTGGATCGCCGGATGACTACCGGCAAGCCTGAGGTGTTGACGGTTAAAGGTCCGACCGATACCGCTGCACGCAGTTGCGCGGCAGTCGATCGTCTGAAACTTAATTGGAGGAGAGGAGAACGTACAATGAACACGAAGAAAAACTCGACGATTGCGCTCTGTCTGACGGCGATTTTGGCTTTCAGTCCTGTCGCCAGCTTTGCGCAGGCTACTACCACGTTCAGCGGTGAAGCCGTCGCTTTGCGGGGAAATGCGCTGGGGATCTCGCTCGCCCTCTCAGATACTGGACCACTTGCGGCTAGCGGCGGAAATCTGAACACGTCCCTGGCGAGCGTCAATGTCTTGGGCTTGGCCTCGGCTCACGCGCTGAAAAGTACCACGTCTGGCAGTGGCACTAGCATCCCCACCTATATAGCGATTATCCACTCGACGGATGGCTGGAATTCGCTCCCGTAGAAAAGCCAGTTGTTGCGACCAACCACGATGGGGCGGAGGCTGCGCTCGGCACCGTTGTTGTCTATTTCCAGCTCGCCGTCTTCCGTGTAACGCAGCAGTGCTCCCCAGTTGGACAGGGTGTAATCGATGGCTTCACCGATCGCGCTTTTCGATAATACTTTCGGCTTTTCCGTCTGCAGGTAATTCTTGATGTCCTCCAGAATGGGACGCGATTTCGCGTACCGGGCCGACGATCGTCACGACGGGTTTGGAGCGGAGTTCCTGGTATTGAGCGTGATGGCCACACGGACACGGCAACTGGCGCTGCTCGGCCGCCGGGGCCTCGAACTTCAGCAGTTCGGCTAAGGCGGCGGCCCCCGCTTGGTGCAGAGCGGCTCGCAAGGCCGACTCCACGGCTTCCAGATCGGTCCGACCGTCCTTATGGCGTTGTGCAAAAACAAGGCCGAGGAATCGGTTTACTTCTCGCGCCACTTCCTCATGGATCGCAGCAGCGTTTTTTTTTCCTGCTCCGTCCAGCCGCCCCGTTGCTGCTCGACCGGGCGGAGTCGACAGATCTTTTCGTTGAGGGCCACCAGGTCCTGGCTCAGCTTCTGGAAGCGGTGAAACTCGGTGACCTCCTGCTGGGCTTTACGCAGGGCCGTGGGATTGCGAAAAGTCTCCGTCACGGTCTTGCCGGCCACGCGTCGAGTGAGGCGGAATTGCGGGTCATGTCCCGGGTCGTTGCGTTTGGCGCAGTGGCAGGACGGCTTGCCGCAGCGGCGCATGACCGCGGTAAGGGAGCCGGGTCGCAGATCACCCAAGCTGAGGAACTCCTCCAGGAGCTTGGATCTTTTGGTCTCCAAAGTATCGACATCGTCAGACATAAGGGTTCCTTTCTTTACCGCAGATTGTCTGTACGTATATAGACGTTCAGAAACATGCCACAAAAAAAGAAATCCCGCAAGATGGCACCTCCATGTCGCCCACCCGGGTTAGTCTTCACCGCTTGACAGCTACTTGACCGCGTGATAGCTACTTGCTGCGTCCCCGCCTATACCTAAAGAGGTAGTGGAAAGGGTGTGTCCAATGAAGGAATCCGGTTGTGTGTCAACGAGATTCAGCAGGAACACAAAAAGACTAGCGCTCGGAGCGATGTTGACCGGCCTGCTGCTGTTTGGGCTGGTGGAGATCTCCGCGGCACAGAGCGACTTTATCTACCCAATACGCGTGCCCCACGTGCAGGTGGATCCGAGCATGAACCTTCCCGATGGGATGCCCTACTGCAGGACCGGTTCGGGGCTGAGGCTCATCTGCTATGGGCCGAGCTTTGTGAGGAAGGCTTACAACTTCCCAGCGACCTCCACGCTGGACGGTACTGGGCAGACCATCCTCATCGTGGATGCTTTCGGCAGTCCCACGATTGAGAAAGATCTGGCCCTGTTCGACGGCGTGTTCGGTATCCCCGCTCCTCCGTCGTTTACCATTCTCTGTCCGGAAGACGGGTGTCCGGTTTACGATCCCAACGACACGCACCATGGTGAGGTAGGTTGGACTGTAGAGACTAGCTTGGATGTTGAGTACGCCCATGCCATGGCCCCTGGAGCGAACATTGTGCTGGTGGTCGCTTCCACCAGTTCAGGGAACGCCATCAACTCAGCCGAAGCCAGGGCCATCAAGCTGTACCCGGGAAGCATCATGTCGCAGAGCTTCGGCATCCCGGAAATTCTCGTTCATGGAAACAATGCGCAGCTCATGCAGGCGGAGAAGAACTATGCTGCGGCGGCGCAGGCAGGGATTACCGTGCTGGCCTCGGCCGGAGACAACGGCGCAACCAACGGTTTCGGCAGCGCCAACGCTTTGTTTCCAGCGTCCGATCCGCTAGTCCTAGCGGTCGGAGGTACTGAAGGGAAGCCTTATACTAATCCCGGCACCGCGACGTTGAGTTGCCCAGCGAGCACGACTTGCTCGGCTGGTCTCGCCACGTTCACTGGGCCGTGCAGTTCAGTCAATGGGTTCTTGACCAGCCCCTGTACGCCCGTTGGCTACGGAGGAGAGCAAGTCTGGAACGAGCCATTTTTTGCCCCTGGCGCCACCACGGGGGGAGCACCCAGCTTGTTCTTTCCAGTTCCCGCGTACCAAGACGGGCTGGGCTTGTCATCCAGAACCACGCCCGATGTCTCTTACAACGGGGCTATTCACGGCGGCGTGCTTGTGGCTAACAGCAGCGTGCTGGGCGTTCCGGTGTTTTTCATCGTAGGCGGCACCAGCGCAGGCTCCCCGCAGTGGGCTGCGATCATTGCGTTGGCCAATCAGGCGGCTGGTGGGCCTCTCGGGTTCTTGAACACTGCGATCTACAAGCTCGCGCAGTCGAGTGCCTACGCGACCGACTTCCACGACATCACGGTGGGAAACAATCAAATGCCGGGCACGCCGGTCGGCTTCAATGCTGGCACTGGTTGGGATGACGCGTCGGGGTGGGGCACACCTAACGTCGCAAACCTCATCCCAGATCTAGTCAAGTGCGCCACCACTTCGACCTGTCCTTAAGAGGCTAGACGAAAAGTCCGACGGTTGCGGAGGCGAAGCCTCCGGCCTAGGAATGGAAAATTCGTGCGCGGCACCTGACAGGTTCTTGGCGGGCGTTTACTCGATTCGGCGTCTCGCCCAACGACCGAAAGGTGTCCTCAAATGACCAAACGCGGGTGCTTGTCTGTGGCTAGTGGTGTGTCCAATCGCTTGTCTTAGTGTTTGCCCATTGTGTGTGCGTTGTGCCTCTCGGTTAGTCCCTGCACGTTCAGAACTCATGACAGAGAGTGCTCAGAAACGTTCCGAACGAGGTGATCTCTTTGCGAACGGCCGTTCTCATCCAGACCCGGATCAGCATCGTCGTTGGGTGGTAGTCTCCGAAAAGCTCGATCGCGGAATGTTCCCGGACGCGCAGGGGTCTAGCGGCAAGCATTCGGACGGCGGAAGTCCAGACTTGGTAAAAATCGGAGGCGGTTGTGAGAAACTCTGCGCAGGCTCGGCGAACGTCTGCGATGGCATCCGCCTTCATTGGCGACTCGATGGTTTCGGAAATTCTCGGTAATCGCCCATCTACTGCCAACGCGAGTGTCTTCAGCCGGTCACTGTGGGCAAAGAATTCGCGATTTTTCTTGCGTGGTGGAGGGCACTCACGGACGTACGTATATATGACGTACGTATATATAAGGACCGGAGCAACTGTAAGGACTTGGGGAAGGATGGTCCGGACTGCGCAGCTCGATTCGTGCAAGTGCTTGAAATGGCCTAACGACGAGAGTCTGAGGGCGGCGTGACAGGGGCAGCGTGACAGCGTAGGGTTGATTGTAACCAACCAGGGCAGAGTTCTAACCAGCTAGCGAATGTGGATTGTTCCGGCGTTGACTATGATACCCATTATGGGTATCATAGACCCCGGAATGGGTATTAGACACGCTCCAAATGCGATCGGTGAAGCGCTATATGGACGCACCCGACAGGCGGTGCTGCGCTTGTTCTTTGGGCAGCCGGATCGCCGATTCCTGCAAAAGGAGGTCATTCAGCGCATCGGATTGGGATCCGGGACCGTGCAACGTGAGTTAGAGCGGCTTTCGAGAGCCGAGCTACTCGTCCGAGCTGTCGAAGGGCGACAAACCTATTTTCAGGCAAATCCTCGCAGTCCGATCTTTGAAGAACTCCGAGGGTTGGTGCGAAAGACATTCGGGCTGACTTACGTATTACAAGAGGCATTGCTACCCATTGCGGACCGGATCGATCTTGCTTTCGTTTTCGGCTCCGTGGCCAACGGCACGGAAAATTCTTCAAGCGATGTCGATCTGATGGTGATCAGCAACAGCGTGTCGCTTTCGGAACTGATTCCTGGAATTCGATCTGCGGAACACCAACTAGGGCGCGAGGTGAACCCCTCGTTGTATAAGAGGGATGAATTCCGTAGCAGAGTTGCTGAGGGTCACCACTTCTTGGCGAACGTACTCAGAGGACGTAAACTCTTCCTGATTGGGGACGAGGATGAGCTTGGAAGACTGGCAGAAGTTCGGATGGCTCAAGGCGCACAAGACGAACCGAAACGAGATCGCAGAACTTCTGGCCGTCGCCGATCGTGATTTGGGAGCGTCGAAGACCCCGGGCCTTCACAACGATTGGGGCTTCAACATTGCCTACAACGCAGCGCTGCAGATTGCGACAGCCGCGCTTGCGGCCAGCGGCTATCAGGCAGAGCGCGCAAACCACCACTACCGTGTGATCGACTCATTGAGCCTAACGCTGGGCACAGATGCGGGAAGCATTAAGAAGTTCGACATCTTTCGAAAAAAACGCAACATATCGGACTACGAACGAGCCGATACCATCTCCGCGTCCGACGTCGAAGAGATGCGGTCGCTGGCCGAAAAGCTTCGGGTGGACTTCGAAGCGTGGAGACAGAAAAACCATCCCCAATTAAAAGCGTGATTTTGCGCTTTGGTGATCGAAGCTGAGATGGGCTCTTCTCAGACCTGCTTCAAGGTGCAGGCGACTGCGGGAGCACCCGAGTTTGGGTCGGCAGGGCTCAGGGGGAGAAGTTTCCAGGCACAACAGCTGCGTCGCCCTTGTGAGAGTGAAGCGGGCGTTCCGTGTGGTATTTCTTTAAATAGTTAGAGTATTGCTTTGATAAATCAGGAATCGTTGGGATCGCCTCCCTTTGCTATGGCGGTTTTGTTTGGGCTACAGGCAGTTAAGCGCCATGCTCGAAGCCAAGACCTGTAAACTCAAGAGCTTGCGAAAGGAATCAGACAAAGCTAAAATCATTTTGCTATCTTTCTTGCATCTGGTGCGCGATCTGATTCCGTTGTGCATTCGAGGAAGAGAGGGAGTGTGTCGGAGGCGGAAGTGTTGCGATCGCCGTCCGGTACAGCACAGCATCGCTCCGAACAGGTCGGGCATTTCCGTGTGAAAGTTAGGCAACGCGCCGTCGAAACCGAGAGAGAACGATGAAAGTTCGATGAAAGTCTCTCAAGCAAGGAAATAAGTCGTTTATTATCAAGGGCCGAGGTAGCTCAGTGGTAGAGCAGCCGATTCGTAATCGGCAGGTCGTGGGTTCAACTCCCACTCTCGGCTCCAGAATTTTCGTATCCCGCAACATCCGTCAGTTAGCTTCGTTCACATTCTTTCCACCGTCGCATTCTCGCGGCTTATTTGTATTTCAAAGGTTGAGACAATTTTGGTTCGGGCTCGCTGCGGATGACCTTCCTATTCACGTCCATGCATCGAGAGAAAGCTCTGAAGACACCGCTGGGCGGTCTCCAGTTCGGAGAACCGGCTGCCTTCCTGTTCCAATAGGTAATACTCCACGCCGCCGGCGCTTTCGGCTGCTTCGAAAATGTTTTTCCAGTCGGCACTGCCTTCGCCGAACAGAACCGTGTAACCCTTCGCCGGTTCCGGTGACCAGTCTTTGAGATGGAGAGAGCGGATTCTGCCTGGATTCGCGTGAATCCACGCTACCGGATCGGAGCCGGCCTCCAGACAAGTGCCCACATCCAATTGGAGCATGATCGACGGTTTCGTGTTCTTGGCGAGGATTTCGATAGGCCGCTGTTTTTCAACGGGAATAAACTCTCTCTGGTGATTGTGATATCCCGCCTTCAAACCGGATGATTCAAGCTGGTCCGCGGCAAGATTTAGGGCATCGGCGACCGCCTTCCAGCCGTCCGGACCAGGTTTCGGATCCGCCGAGGCCATGACCACGTATTTGCTGCCCAGAATCAGGTTCATATCCCGCGCCCGGCCGATTTTCTCCGGACTCAAATAGGAACTGTCGTTGTGCGTCGAGAAGCACCGGATGCCGAGATCGTCCAGAAGCTTTCTCATTTGCTTGGTTTGACTCTCGGACCACTCGAAATACGGCGCATAGAATTCGACACTCTGATATCCCATCTGTGCGACGGCGCGCACCGTACCCTCGGGATCTTTTTTCAATTCGTTGCGGACAGAATAGAGTTCGAGGCCGGCCGGAATCGATTTCGCAGCGCGAGCCGAAAGAGCCCACGGCACCGTCGCCGAAAAAGCGAGAAACGAACGGCGCGATAAAGGGTGTGATGGCACAACCCAATCCTATCCGAGAATCTGCCGAATTTCATTGCATATTGCCCCAACGCTCTGTCAATACGTGTAGTAGGGCCGTGAGACGCCGCACGCAAACCAAAAAAACCACGGCCAGGGCGGCTGCCCGGGCCGTGGGTAGAAACACGTTCCATGAAACAGTCTAGAAGGTGACGCGCAGGCCGAGTTCGACCTGACGCCAGCTGTTTGGTTGGACGCTATTGATTTGCCCGAATGTTCCATGGCTCAAATTTGAGTCTGGATTGGCGAAGTGTGGTGTGTTGGTCAGGTTGTAGGCTTGGACGCGGAACTGTGTCTTGACCTGCTCGGTAAGCGAGAAGTTCTTGAACAGCGCCAAGTCGATGTTCGAACTGCCCGGCCCACGCAGAATGTCGCGGCCCGAGGTGCCGGGAGAATTAAAGATACCCCCCGGGCAGGGGAGGCCTGCGGAGCCAACGCCCTGAGAGCTAATGGGAAGGATAAAAGGCGCCGCGGGTACCGATATCGGTTTGTTGTTGTTGATGCCAGGGCACACTTGAGATTGATAGGTTTCCTGCATGTAGTTGGTTAGGTTTCTTGGAGCGACGCTAACGTTACCGACGAGGTCTGCTCGTGTAGAACTGGGGTTGCCATCCACGGTAACGCTGAAGGGCAGGCCAGCCTGCAATGAGTAGATGCCGTTGAGTTGCCAGCCGCCAACTGCATAATCGAGCGCGCGTGAGATGTCGTGAGCCCAGCGTTTGCCGCGCCCAAACGGTAGCTCATAGAGTGAGCTGAGGACGAGGCGGTAAGGTTGATCTTGATTCGATAGGCCGCGTTCGATCGCATAATTCTTGTAGAACTGCGGAGCGCACGCGTCTAGGTCGCCGCAGGCATCATCGATGGTCTTCGACCATGTGAACGCCCCGAGGAACTGCAGACCGTTTGTCAACCTGCGTTCGTACTGCGCTTGGAGAGAGTGGTAGTAGGACTTGCCGCTGTTGTCCTGCGTGGTGATGCTGCCGAGTTTGGGGAAGAGTTGGCTGCCCGAGGGTGCGCCATACAACTGCTGATTGGCGTTGTAATTCCGCGTCAGCCGGTCACCCTGAGTGCCTACGTAGGCAAAGCTCGCGGAACTGTTGGTGTCGAGCTGACGCTGGACCTGCAAGTTCCACTGGGAAACCCTCGAAGTGAGATTCTTAGGCAGGACAGCGATCACGCTGACGCCCGTGGGGGCTGCAAGGTTCAAGTTTGTAAAGTCACCGCTGGGGAGAGGACCGGTCGCGTTGGTGGAGATGAGCTGGGCCTGGGTGCAACCGGCGGTGGTGTTCGAACAAGGAAGCGAACCAGAAAGCGTGATTCGAGCCCCTTGGAAGTAGCCAACACCGTTTGTTCCGCTGAAGGGCGGATTCTGCGCAAGCTGGTTGCTGATGCCGCCGCGATCGAGGAAGTAGAACAATCCATAACCGCCGCGCACGACAGTTTTCCCGTCGCGGGTGAGCTGATAGGCAAAGCCAAGTCGTGGCCCAAAATTGTGGTAATCGTTTGGAATGAGACTACGCGAAGCGCCGTTGCTGCCTGCCACAATCAGCGCACCGGTGGCGAGGTCAAAGTTCGCTTGGCGGTCAAGGACCTCGACCGGCCAAGTCAGAACGTCGTAACGGAGGCCGAAGTTCAAAGTCAGACGACGCGTCACGCGATAATCATCCTGCGCGAAGAACCCGTTCTCCCAGCTACGCGTCCCGACCATGCCAAAACTGGTCCCGTGTGCGTACCCGTCCACAAAACCTGCGAGCAAGTCGGAAACCTCGTAGCTTGTACTGACATGCCCTTGGCCAGGCGCGGCTCCACAGCAGCCGCTGTTGCCGTTGCCCGCATTGGCGAAGTATCCCTTGCCAGCGAGAGGGCGATATAGGTTCAGTTGACGGCGAAGGATGTTGCCGCCGAACTTCCAGGTGTGCTTGCCCTTGACCCAGGTGAGCGCGTCATTGAAGTTGTAGCCTGTTTGCGGGATCAAATAGCTTCCGTAGTCCCCGGTGTACTCAATCTGCTGGTTATATCCACCGTTCAGTGAAATGCCACCTAGCAGCGGAGTGTTGCAGTTGAGGATGCCCAACTGTACGCAGATACTCGTATTGTTACCCGGCGGTGTGTACCCATACTTGGTACGGACAAACCCAACGCGGGCTTCGTTGATCAGCACCGGACTTAAGGTGTCCGTCCAGCCGATGGACGCGCCCCGAGGATGATTAAGGTTTGTGCCGGAACCGAATCCAGATGGCAGAGTAGTTAGGCGGTTCGTCAACGTTTGGTCGGCATTACCCCTGCTGACACGCACGAAGAAGGAATTCGACGTGTTCAAGATGTAATCGCCCCGAATGTCGAAGTCGTTCCAGTTTTCAATGAGGTTCCTCGTGTTCTTGTAGTTGTGAAAGACAGAAAAGCAATTCGTATCGGCCGCGTGGGTACAATTTGGCTCGGGGAAAGCCTTAATGTAGGCAAGACCCACTGGGTTGAGGCGGTTACTTGGAATGACATTTGGCTGCGCGCCGTTGCCCATGAACTGCGCCCCCGTGCTCGGATCAAGAATCGTAAACGTCGAGGAATAGCCAGTGCCAACGCTGGTAAGAAGCTCGGAGAAGATTCCTTGGCGCATCAGATCGGTGGGGACGGTGGCGTATTCCGGAGAGCCGGGGATCTTCTGCCGAAGGCCCTCGTAATCGCCGAATAGGAAGAGCTTGTTTTTGATTATCGGTCCGCCCGCGGTGCCGCCGAACTGATTGCGGTCAAAGCCGGGCGTCGGAGGGCCCTGGAAAAAGTTTCGTGCGTTCAAGTTTTTATTACGGTTAAACCAAAACGCGCTGCCATGATAACTGTTGGTGCCGGATTTGATCGTCGTGACGACAAGCGCGCCGCCGGCCCGACCGAACTGGGCCGGGGCGACACTGGTCTGAACGCGGAATTCATCGATGGCATCGGCGGGAGGGAAGAATACAATCGTGTTGACAAGTGCCTCGTTGTTGTCAATGCCGTCGAGGATGAAGTTGTCGTTCTGCGGCCGCAGGCCGTTCACAGCAAGTGCCGCCCCGCCCGACTGTCCGAACCGAAAGGTTTCGGCGTTGTTGTTTGCGCCGGTGGCTGCTCCCGTCGGGTTGCCACGGGTGACGCCAGGCACCAGCAAAGCAAGCTGCGAAGTTGCGTCCGTTAAGGGGCAGTTCCGTGATTTGGCGGCTTTCGACGACTTCGCCAATTGCGGAGTCGGCCGGGTTAATCACCGGCGAGCCCGCCTCAACCGTGATGGATTCGGTCACCGCGCCCACGCCCAGCTTAAAGTCTGCAACTCCCACTTGCGCGATTTGCAGGTCAAGTTCGCGCACGGTCTTCTTGAAACCTTTTTGCCCGGTTTCCACGCGGTAGTGACCGGGTGGCAGTGCGGACACCGTGTAGAATCCTAAATCATTGGCTGTGGCCGTGACCGCGCGGCCCGTCGCAGTGTTGGTCACCAAGACAGTGGCGCCTGCGACTGCGGCATCCTGCGCGTCGGTAACCGTGCCCTGCAAACGTGCGGTGTCTGATTGTGCGAGACAGAGTGTCGAAGTCCCGAAAAACGACAGCAATGCCACTGCAACTGCCCAGCCCACGAAACGCAGGGTAGACCTAATCATAAACCTCCTCTTCCCGACGGATTCCCCGTTTTTTTGCTGTACTTCAGGCGCGGCGGGCCAATTTGCCAACCGCTGTCGGCTTGCCCTCGCACCGGGGCAGCCCTTCCATGCCGAACGACAATCCCCCCTGGCCGGGAATCGGCACAGTCACACCCTTCAAAACTCTTATTTGTAATGCGTCATATCAATTAAACCGCACAATGCGGAAGTCTCAGCTCGTTTGATACTGTTACAGCCAATAACCCATAGCCTTGCATGCACATCCAGACCTTGCTACCCTCTTGTTACATCGATGTAACAGGAATCCATGTGACCGAGCGCGCGCAAAATCTTGGGTAGATTGAAAGACTCGTCAGCAGCCAAACCCTCCATGGCTCGGAATCCCTCTGCAAATTGCTCCGTTATCTTGCCAAACACGTTTTGGATCATCCGGGCGTTTCCCTGAAAGAGTATCAAATTGCGACCGAAGTCTTTGGCCGCCAGCCTGATTTTGACCCCCAGTTGGACTCCATGGTTCGCGTACAGGCGGGGCGCCTTCGAACGAAGCTGGCGGAGTACTATGCCTCCGAAGGGACCGCTGATCCCATCTGGGTTGAACTGCCAAAAGGGACCTATGTCCTGTCTTTTCATCCAGGAGCCACGTCGGCGGTGCGAAATCATGGTGGCGCGTTGGGAGAAGCCCGGCACGAAAGCGCTCCTCTTCAGCAAACGCCGCGCAACTGGATGATCTCCGTCGTCGTCCTCTCCGTACTTCTCGCTGTTGCCGTCGCTGGTCTGGCCGCGTTGCTGTTCGCGCGGAAAAATGCCAATCCTGAAGCGAGCACCGAAATTCACGCGGCACCCGCGGCGTTTCATACTTTCTGGAAGAGCTTTCTTACCGGCCCCGAAGAGCCCTGGGTGATTTTCAGCAACGCGGCGTTTACGGGGAGGCCCGACAGGGGCATGCGTTATTACGACCCTGCAACGGATTCGAAAACGCAAATCCTGGATCACTACACAGGCGTAGGTGAAGTGCTGGCAGTCCACGAGTTGGACACCGTCTTCGCCTCGCTTCACCAGCGCATTCGCGTAAAGCGTGGCAGCCTCTTCTCGTTGGACGATGCCAAGAACAACGACCTGATTTTTATCGGCTCGCCGTCGGAAAACCTCACGCTCCTGGACATTCCGGGTACTCAGGAATTTGTTTTCAAGCAGGTTCCCGCGGGTCCACGCGCCGGCAACATGGAAATCGTCAATATTCATGCGCAGTCCGGTGAGCCCAAGGAAGTTCTTGCCAGCCCAGCCAATCAGCCGCTGGTCGAAGACTACGCCGTCATCGCACTCGTGAAAGGCTTGAATCCTTCACGCTCCGTGCTCATCCTCGCCGGCACCACCACCATGGGAACGCAGGCTGCCGTCGAATATGTATGCCGCGAGAATTCGCTTGAACAGCTTCTGCAACGCCTCGCTGTCACGCGCTCCGGCGAACTCCGCTATTTCGAAGCTTTGATTCACGTCAAGGTTGCCCGCGGTGTGCCGGTGGGAAGTGAAATCGTTGCGGTGCGCCGGGAATCCTCGTAAAGCCATCTGTCCGGCAGCCTCACGGCGCGGACTCCTGCCATCCTCTTACTCACCGCGCGGTCGCTGCTGGCTTGCCTCCCGGAACAATGCTGCGCACGATGACATACAGGACTGGAATGAACACCAAGTTCAGCGTGGTCGCGGCAATCATTCCGCCGAAGACCGTCGTGCCAACGGAAACTCGGCCCGCCCGGCCTGCGCCCTGCGCCAGTACCAATGGCACGACGCCCAGAATGAACGCGAGTGAAGTCATCAAAATGGGCCGCAAACGTATGCGTGCCGCTTCCACCGCGGCTTCGACGACCGACATGCCCTTACCGCGCAGTTGTTCCGCAAACTCGACAATCAGAATGGCATTCTTACTGGCAAGACCGATCAGCATCACCAGACCAATCTGGCAGTAAACATCATTCTGCAATCCGCGCAGGCCCTGTGCGCCAATTGCCCCGAGAATCGCCACAGGCACGGCCAGGAGCACGATAAACGGAAGCACGTAGCTCTCGTATTGCGCCGCCAGCGTCAGGTACACCACCACCAGTCCCAATGCAAAAAGAATCAGCGCCTTTCCTCCGGACTCGATTTCTTCCAGCGACAATCCGCTCCATTCGAAGGCCATCCCGTTCGGCAAGACCTTCTTGGCAAGTGCTTCCATCGCCGCGATGCCCTCGCCGGAACTGTGGCCTAGCGCGGCCGTTCCGTTGATTTCCGCGGAGCGAAAAAGATTGTAATGCGGAATGACCTGAGGATTTGCGGTTTGCTCGACAGTCACGAGATTGTCGAGCGAAATCATCTTCCCGGTGTCGGAGCGCAAATAATATTGACCGATGTCTTTTGGCTGCGAGCGGAATTTGCTGTCGGCTTGCACGTAAACACGGTACGAGCGGTTATTAAAATCGAAATCGTTCACATAAACCGACCCCATGTAAACCTGCAAAGCGTTACTGATCTGGCTGAGGGGCACCTGCAGGCTCTTGGCCTTTTCGCGGTCGATGCGCACCAGGTATTGCGGGTCGTTCGCCGTGAAGCTGGTGAAAAGTCCAACGATATCCTTGCTGACATTCCCCTCCGCCGCCAGCTTGTTCGCCGTCTGCGCGATGCTCTGCAGCGAGTTGCGTCCCAGATCCTCCAGCTCAAACTGGAATCCCCCGAACTGCCCCAGTCCCTGCACCGCCGGTGGATTGAACGGAACCACGATCGCGCCGGAAACCGCGGAGAGGGAACCGCGCAAACGTGCAATCGCTGCCGCGGCCGAGTGCACATCTCCCTTGCGATTTTCAAATGGCCGCAGACTGGCGTAGAGGATGGCCTGATTCGAGGACGAGCCCGAGGCGCCAAACCCCACAATAGTGAAAACTCCTTCGATCTCCGGATCGCGCGAGATCACCTCTTCCGCCTTGCCGCAGATATCGCGCGTGTAGGTGAGCGAGGCCCCTTGCGGCGCTTGCACGATGAATATCAAGTAGCCTTGATCGTCCTCCGGGATGAAGGCGCGCGGAACGCGCTGATAGAGCCAGTAGGTGCAGCCAAGCAAGGCAAAAAAGAGCAGCAACGACGCCAGCCGCCAGTCCAGAGCCCGGCGGACGGTGCTCTGATAGAACCCTGCGCCGGCGTTGAATCCGTCATTGAACCATCTGAAGAAACGGCCTTTGGCGCGTTCGCGATGTTTCCCCAGGAAAATGGCCGATAGCGCAGGAGTCAGGGTTAGTGCGTTGAAAGCCGAGATCGAGACGGAAAACGCGATGGTCAGCGCGAATTGCCGGAAGAGAATTCCCGTGGTTCCCGGGAAGAGCGCGACCGGTACGAATACCGCCACGAGAACGAGCGAAGTCGCCACCACGGCTCCCGCCACCTCCTTCATCGCGACGGAAGCGGCGTTGTGCGGTTCGGTGATGCCCTCGACGATGTGCCGCTCCACATTCTCAATCACCACGATGGCGTCGTCCACCACCAGCCCGGTGGCCAGCGTGATCCCAAACAGCGTCAGCGTGTTGATCGAGAAACCCAGCAATTTCACGAAAACGAATGTCCCGATCAGCGAAACGGGAATGGTAATCGCAGGGATGAACGTGCTCCTCCAATCCTGCAAAAACACGTAAATGACAATGATGACCAGCAAGATGGCTTGTAGCAACGTGATGAGCACGTCGCGGATGGATTCACCGATGACCGTTGTGGTATCGAAGGCCACCGCCGCTTTGATTCCCGGAGGAAAATTCTTGGACAGCCGTAGCAGTTCATTCTTTGCGGCCTTGTCCACGTCCAGCGCATTCGCGCCGGGAAGCTGCGTGACCGCCAGCCCCACGGCGTCATGGCCGTTGTACCGAAGAATGGTGCCGTAATCTTCCGCCCCCAGCTCCGCGCGGCCCACATCTTTCAATCGCACCAGCGTCCCGTCGGTTCCCGTCTTCAGTATGATTTTGTCGAACTCCGACGCTTCGCTCAGGCGCCCCACCGCCCGCACGCTGATCTGGTAAGACTGCCCTTCCGGCGACGGTGGCTGCCCGATTTGTCCGGCCGCCACTTGCACGTTCTGTTCCTGCAGTGCGCTGAGCACATTGGTCGCCGTCAATCCGCGCTGCGCCAATTTCGCCGGATCGAGCCACAGGCGCATGGCATATTTGCGCTCGCCGAAAATGATCGCGTCGCCAACTCCCTTGACGCGCTTGAGCGCGTCCTTGACGTACACGTCCATATAATTGCTGAGGAACAGGCTGTCGTACTGCCCGGTATCGGAATAGACTCCCGCGCCGAACACAAACCCGCCGATCTGCTTGGTGATGATAATTCCGGTGTTCTTGACTTCGTTTGGCAGCCGCCCGAGCGCTTGATTCACGCGGTTCTGCACGTCTACCGCTGCCAGGTCGACGTTTCGCGTTACGTCAAATACCACCGTGATTTGGCTCGATCCGTCGTTACCGCTCGTCGAGCTGATGTACTTCATGCCCTGCACGCCATTGATGGCTTGTTCTAGCGGAATGGTGACCGCAGATTCCACCGTCTGGGCGTTCGCTCCAATGTAGCCGCTGCTGACGACGACTTGCGGCGGCGCCAGGTCGGGTAATTCTGCGATCGGAAGCGTGGGAATGGAGATCGCTCCCGCAAGGATGATGAACAGGGCGCAGACCGTGGCAAATACCGGCCGCCGAATGAAGAAATCAACGAACAAGGCCGGAATCCGCCTTTGCTGGAAGTGGAGTGGCGCCGCTCATGAGGTCGAGGTGACTACCGGACTGAATTGTTCTGGCCTTTACTCTGGATTTGCTCCGTGACCGGCATGCCGTCCTGCAAAAATTGCGTCCCGGAAATAATCAGGTGATCTCCGGCTTTGAGCCCATCGAGAACCACAAAATCATTGCCGATAGTATCGCCAAGCTTTAAAGGCGTCTGCCGTGCCACCGTTCCTTTTCCTTCGTTGATGGCAACGAACGCGAAGAACTGTCCATTGATGCGTAATACGGCAAGCACGGGAATCACGGGGCCTTCGTGGACGCCCCAGGTGATCTGCGCGCGAACCTGTTGCGAGATGCGCAGCTTGCCTTGCGGATTCTGAATCGTTGCCTTGGCGAGAACCGTCTGTGTTTCCGTCTCGACCTGCGGCGACACAAACGTGATGCTCGTCTCACTGATCGGATTGCCTGCGGTGTCGAGCAGTCGCACGGGTAATCCCGTTTTCAAGTTCTTGGCACGCTCGGCGGGAACGTAAACGTAAGCTTCCAGCGCTCCGGGCTCGTCGATGGTGGTCAGCATCGTCGAAACGGTCACCCGGTCGCCCATGTGGACGGGGATATCGCCGACGATCCCATTCATCGGCGAAGCGACCCCATAGTAGTGAAGCTCCACTTTTTGCTGCTTCACCTGTTCGTCGAGCGCCTTCACCTGCGAGAGAGCTGCATCATAGCCGCTCTGTGCGTTATCCAGTTCCTGCTTGCTGATCACTTTGGCGTCAAACAGCTTCTGCGCCCTCTCCAGGGAAACCTTGGCATAGCGTAGGTTTGCTTCCTGAGCCGTGCGCGATGCTTCTTGGCTATTCACCGTGGCTTCCTGTTTCAGCGGGTCGATCTGCAGCAGCGGTGTTCCTGCTTCCGCGTGGTCGCCGGACTTCACGAAAATCCGCGTAATCTGTCCCTCAACCTGCGGATGGATGGCCGCCGAGTGCCGCGATTTCAGGATGGACAGATATTCGCTCGTATCCGGAATTTTCACCGCAGGAGCAATCTGTACTTGGACCGGCATGGCAGGCGCAACAGCGCCCGGCGCATTGTCGGCCGCGCTTTTTTGGCAGCCGTACACAAAGCCGCCCGCCGCTAGTGCCAGCAGCAAAGCGGCTCCCCGTTTTGTCCTGATTAGCCTACCCGTACTTCGATTGACCGATAGAAATGGACGCATACCCGTATTTACCTAGCCTCAAATCTTACGACATTGTTGAATAAGTGCAAAATGGCGAAACGGTTGGACACCCATTGGACGCAGGGGAACGCTGTTGGTTATATTGAAGTTTCCTGCAGCAGGCTAGTAGAAATCGCGGGAATTGATTCTCTTTCCGGAAAGGCCGAGTTGCAGGACGTCCATCTGCTCCGGCCGGTCAAAAACCTTGCCCGGGAAAAAGATTTTCGCCACCACTCTCACCCCGCCAAACGCCACCCCCAGGACCACCGCCACCACCATGAACAAGCCTGTAGAGATGAAAATCTTGCCGAGAATCGTAGTCCATGGCGGATCGGTGATCGTGTGCGTCGGCTCATGCCAAGTCACATGCGTTTCGTAATTCACCGCGCTCCGCAGCGCATCGCCATAAGCTCCCGAGGATGGCTTCAGTATCAGAGAGAGCAGGGAAGCCTTGCGTTCAATGGTCGTTCCCGCCTGTTTCGCCGCCGGCGAAAGCGCCTGTTCCAGGTGCCGCAAGTGCTGTTCCGCCAGTTGCGGCGTTGGATACTCCACTAGCAGCAATCCTGCCGAGTCCTTGCCGTTGCGATATTCCGCGATCATGGCCTCTGCGCCGGACGCAAACCCTGCCTCACTCACAAGGTTTGTAAATTCCTCGTGCTTCAACGAATTCAGCGCATTCCGCAAACCCGCAGGTCCAAGCGCGTATCTCTGCGTCCCATCCGAAAAGCCGTCCGGCAAATACGTTCGAATCGGCGGCAGTGGCGTCTGGTCTGCACGCGCGCTCACGGAGTTCACCAACGTAACCAAATCTGCTGTGGAAATTGCCTGAGTTGGGCGCACTTGAAGGATGGAACTGCCCACCAGAACAATCAACCTGTCGCCATCCACGGCCGAAGTCCTATTCAGCGTCGACGGATGCATCTCTGGTCTGATCACCGCCGTGTACATTTCGTACGCGCTGCTGGGATCCCGGTACTTCTGCAATCCCACATTGATTCTGGCGGCGCCCGAAGTGTACTGGTTGAACTCACCAGGCGTACGCCCGGCTTCCTTCCAAAGATTTGCGTAGTTCTCCGTTTCGACCGAGTCTGGACTTGGCTGGCCGGACCAGTTGCCGAAGCGACTTGGAAGCACTTGCTGCTGGGCAGACGAATAGGGCGCGGCGGAGAGCGCCAGCAAAAACCCGGTAATGAAGCGAAGCTTTCGCATCCCCGCCTCTATTAGACACCAATCTGCTAGTTTTGGTTGCGAGATTGTTCAACCGCTGCCGCGCTGGGCCGCCCGGCAGCGGATTTGGCCGGCAGATTTAGCGTCACGCTGTTCATGCTCTCCAGGTAGCTGACCACGCCTTGATACAGCCCTTCGGCCACTTTCTGCCGTTGCTCGGGCTTCTTCAGCATCTGCTCGTCCGCCGGATTGCTCAGGAACGAAATCTCCGTCAGGATCGACGGCATGTCCGCGCCGATCAGCACTACGAAGGGAGCCTTCCGCACGCCGCGGTTCTTCACCGGCTTGCTGCTCTTTTGAATCCGCTTGGCTAGCGAATCCTGGATGTCCTCGGCAAGTTCTTTGGACTCATCAATCTTTTCCGTCCTCGCGATTTTC
>Ga0137409_10002646_pt1 | contig 19094 bp, 24 predicted proteins | sample CZODoug1_16funga_FD_122059 | JGI IMG/M metagenome (GOLD analysis project Ga0137409, IMG submission 122059) | Vadose zone soil fungal communities from Angelo Coast Range Reserve, California, USA - CZODoug1_16fungal (Hybrid Assembly) | ecosystem: Environmental > Terrestrial > Soil > Vadose zone... | reverse complement strand
GCTTCTCGCTAAGATGAACCCCGACGACCGGAAACTGCTTCTGCACACGGTCCAGAAAATGGCCAGTCGCTAGTCACGATCTCGTTTGCCCATGTCGGTGATGCTGATATTCTGGCGTCGCTTCCACATGCGAGTATTCAGTTCAAGTCATCGTTCTGCCTGAAGTAATAACCACGCGCTCCCCTGTTTCCTCATTTTGAATGATGTACTCGCCGGGCCATAACCGTGCGAGGTCTCTGGCGCTCTCTGTTGCGTCTTCGAGGGTTTGCGCTTTCTCTACAAAATGCAGGCTTCCGTCGCCCAGCACTTTGAAGATGCTAAAGGGTAGGGGCATCCAAACTCCAGATGGGGACGACCTAGTAAGGGGGACAGTGGAGTAATTATCGCATCAATTTAGTGAGTTGGGTACTTATCGGGCACTACGCTACGACTGTAAAGCCGTCAATGAAGTGCACTCGAAGCGCGTCACCAGGCGCGAGTGCCTGTGACAAGCTCGTCCACTTAGCGCAAAACACGTAACTCCGAAGGTGGGACTAGGGCTTCAACTTTAGAAACGTCACCCCGTATCCGCCCAGTGTCACCGAGATTTTCTGCGCGGGCGTGATGTTCAGGGAGGCCGGACCGCTAGTCGCGTTCGTCTTCGCGTCAATTGTTATCGACGTCACACCAGAGAACGTCCCCAAAGCCGAAACATCCACAATCGCAGTTCGCGGATCTCCCGTGCCATTATTGTCCGTGGATGCATGCACTGCACGATCCACGACCATAACGATCACAGATCCATCGCCATTCTTTGTCCCAAGAATCTCCGCGCTCGACGTCTCCGTCACGATTAATTGCAAAATGTTTGGCCCAGGAAAACCCAGCGTCGAAGGAAACATCTGCCCCAACCAATAGTCCACCCAGAAGCTCAGATACGTGCTCCCGGTGCCGTAATCCACCTCGCCATACTGCGGATCCGCGCCATAGTCCCAGTGGTACAGCGCCTGATTGCCGGCTTTCCCAAGTTGTGAAAAAACGTAGGGCCGCCACGCCGCAAAAAACGTGCTGGTACCGCGTGGATCCAGCACGAACTTCTGCGCCGGAATACAATTGCTCATTCCATTACCGTTATCATAATCTGCGTTCACGTTATTTTCGGTAACCCAAATCGGCACGTTTTTCAGATCCGCTCGCGTTCCCAATTCCTGATAGACGTAGTTGATGTATTGGACCATCTGCGGTACGCGATCGAACAACGTGGTATCCACGTCTCGCTGGTTGCAGGTTGGATAGAAATGCGTCGCGACGACATTCACCTGTGCATTCACCCCTCCGCTGGCCGGAGGTGCGACGAACGGCGGCAGGTCCGTAGTTGGGTCTGCCACGGAAAGTTCCATGGCGGAAATCTTGATCGTGCTGTCTACGCTGAGCATCGCCGGAACCAGCGTGTTGTAAAGCTGTATGTACTCGCTCGGTGTCATGCCGTTGATGTTGTATTCGTTATAGATGCCCCACCATGTGATCTGGTGTTGCGGAGAGCTGGGTGAAACGAAATTCTTCCCGCCCCAGGTGAAACCGCCCTTGTTATAGTACCTGACCAAGTTCGCACTGTAGTCGGCGAAAGCCTGCACGCTTGCTGTGCTAAAAACAAAATGTCCGCTCGCCGGATCATTCAGAAAGGCGGGCGCCGCCGCGATTTGAAACTCCGGGCTGTTATCCCCAACGGTCAATACCGGCTGCACAATCGCATCCAAGATGCTGAAGTCCCAGTCCGTCGCGGACCCGGTATTGGCCTTCATTGGGACGGCTTGGCTGAGCCCCTGCAGGCGAATGTGTTGCGGGCCCAGTTTGTTCAGTAGCGCCGGCTCGGTGGCCGCGTGATTTTGAAAGAACTGATAGTCCCACTCCGCCGGCTGGAATGACGTGGAAATGAATTGTTCGAACTTCCCGCCAACCCCCAGGGTCGTATCCACACTATTCCCAATGGACGCCACGATTGCAATCACCAAGACAAACGACTGGCTCGTGGTCTGAGTCCCGTTCGTCGCTACAACACTCGCAGGGTACGTACCTGCCTGTGCCGCACTCCCAGCGACCAAAGAGAGTGTTCCGCTGAATCCGCCGGCGACGCGAGCAAATTGCGAAGTGACGCCGCTGGGCAAATTGCTCGCCGCTACCGAGACCGAGCTTCCCGCGTTTGCGCCGCTGACGGTCACATTGACATTCCCCGGCGTTCCGTCCTGAGGCGCAACCACCGTGCTTGTAGAAAGCGACACCGTAAGCGGTCCGGGAGGCGTCCCTGGCCCGCTGCTGCTCGATCCGGCGCCACCGCAACCTGTCATGAAGACCGAGGTCGCCAGCACGGCCCCGAGGGTCCCGCTCGCGAGAATCCGTAAAGGCTTCAAGCCACACCCACGCACTTCGGACTCTTCGTAGTGGCCTTCATCAAAGGCCCGAGGTATCTCACCCCGTCCGTTGCACGTACCAGCATAGTAATCGAAAATTCTCCGCTTCACCAACTAGCCTCGACCCCTGGTATAACGCAGAAACCGGAGTAGCGCATGGTAAACGCACTGGAAAATTGGATTCCGCATGATAGTCCGACAATCCGCCCGCTTTGCCTTGCTACCAACAAGCAGTCTTCGAAACTCTCCCCCTTGCCGATGCTTGTGACCCTGGTGGTATATTCCGTCGGCCGGAAGTCCAAAAAGGAGATCCTCGCCGAGGTGCCCATGTTCTCTAGATCATGTTTGGCTTTGGTTTTAGGCCTGGCGGCCGCATTGGCCCAGCCAACGGCTCCCCCTCCCCAGCCTCAAGCGCGGGCGCAACCAGCGATTCCGGATACCCCGGCTGGCCGGACGTTCAAGGCCTGGCTGGAAGCGTTCAACAGCGGTGACCGGGCGTTGCTGGACGCCTACCTCCATAAGTACGATCCCAGCAAGTCGCTGGACAACGAGATGCAGTTCCGCCGCATGACCGGCGGTTTTAACCTCCTCCAAATCGTCAGTAGCGAACCGCTCCATCTCGAATTCCTCGTCAAGGGGCGGGGCGACGAGACAACCGCTTTTGGAAAGTTAGAAGTGAAAGACGGCGATCCCGCCCAGGTCGCCAGCTTTGGGTTGCGCGCGATCCCTCCCGGCACTGCGGTCTCTGATTTGACCTTCAAGATTGATGCAGCAACGCGAACACGCGTAATCGACAACGCCATCGCCCAGCTCAATGAGTTTTACGTCTTTCCGGAAACAGCAAAAAAGATGGGCGAAGCCGTCAAGGCCCGGCAGAAAAAGGGCGAGTACGATTCCCTAACCGACGGTGACGCCTTCGCCAAAATGCTCACCGACAATTTCCAGGAAGTGAGCCACGACAAGCATCTCCGCGTGAACTTCAGCCCTGCGCCTATGCCGGACCGTCCGGAAGGCCCGCCCGATCCCGAAGCCCTTGCCCGCTACCGCAAAGACATGGAACGCATGAACTGCGGCTTTGACAAGGTGGAGATTCTTTCCGGCAACGTCGGCTATCTCAAGTTTGGTATGTTCGCCGATCCGGAGGTGTGCGGGCCCACCGCGGTTGCGGCAATGAATTTCCTCGCCAACGTGGACGCCATCATTTTCGACTTGCGCGAAAACGGCGGCGGCGATCCGAAAATGATTGCCTTCCTCTCCACCTACCTGTTTTCAGGGCCTACCCACCTGAATGATCTCTGGGAGCGCAAGGGCGACAGCACCCACCAGTATTGGACTTTGCCCTACGTGCCAGGCAAGCGATTGGACGGGAAACCGGCCTAAGTGCTCACGTCCAAGCAGACTTTCTCTGGTGCCGAGGAGTTCAGCTACAACCTCAAGAACCTGAAACGTGCCACCATCATTGGCGAGACCACCGGAGGCGGCGCACATCCGGTCTCAGGTCACCGCATTGACGACCATTTTATGATTGGCGTGCCCTTCGCACGCGCCATCAGCCCCATCTCCAAAACCAACTGGGAAGGAACCGGTGTCGAGCCCGACGTGAAGGTTCCCGCCGCCGAGGCCCTCGCCACGGCTCAAAAGCTTGCCGCGGAAAAACTGGTCTCGAAATAAACTTAGAGTTTCGAAAGTAGACCAACTGCGGATAAACGATCCTTCCGTAAGAACGTTCTATTTGCCGCGTTCAATCTTATTTGGCGGTCCAATCTCGAACAGGTGCTGGTGACTTCCTCGCAGAGTTAGCTTGCTTCGCCGGATAGCGCCTGAACCACGGCGCGCTCGGAACTAATCGACCTGATTAACGCTGCGGGCTCAATGGGTCGGCGCAACACTAGCTCGCAGTCTACTCGCAGGAGTCTCAAAACCTAAAGTCTTTCGCGGGCGTTGATTTAGGCGCAGCGCTACCTTGTCCAGGTCTGCTTGAGCATAGCTCGGCTCGGTCTTGACCACCTCTTCGAGTACTGGCTGCGCTTGAACCACGCGGTTCTGGTGCGAATAAAAATCCCCGTGCAAGGCAAGTGCTTCGCCCGGAGAAACCCTGCGAATGGCGTAATTCTTGTCCGCGGCTTCCTGACCTACCTTGGCAACGCCGACCTGGAAGCTGCCCTGCCTCGAGTAGGACTCGATCTTCTTCCCAAATTGTTTTAGATCGCCAAACGCCGCTCGCGCAGCCTCGAGCTGGTTGCCGGATTTCTGCCAGGTGCTCCTGCTGCTCCAAATAGTATCAAATGAACTTGCTGGGTTGGCAGGTCGAGTGACGACGCGTCTTGGGCACTGACTCTCCTCCGCACGAAGTCGCATAACCGGCGCTGGTCGGAAGCGCGTTCGAAGAGATCGGAGCCCGACTGCACCCCGTGGCACCGCATTTCCTCCAACGGGCACAAGGCCATCGTCAACTACCCAGAACCCACGATGAACCTTGCCGATCAGGCGGGACGTTGAGCGAATTGCTACGGCATCTGTGGAGAGCCCGTAGAGAGACTCTTCGCAGTCCAATCGGCGTGAGGCAAACCACAAGAGGAAAGAGCCTTCAGCTCCTTCTCTACGTCATACTCCACTCGTCGGATGGTTGGACTTGGCCCATCTAACAGCAGGTAGGAGGCCCGGCGATCGCCATCATACGAAAGACCAACGCTGCCGGTGTTGACGACAAGCCTTTCTCGAACCTGTGGGTTTGGAACGTTCCGAATGTAGGGGCGATGAATATGCGCGTAGACGGCAACCGGCTGGCCCAGCGGTCCGTAAACCGATTCCAGCTCAGCATCCGTCGCTTCTGGTGTCGGAGCCCGCCAAGGACTCTCGGGACTCGCGTGCACCAGCGCCATCGGACCTCGAATCTGAACGCGCGCCAGCCCGCTCAGCCACGCGATCCTTTCTTCTCCCAGCATGGTGCGGGTCGCCGCCGCCATCTGACGAATCGCCGTCCAGAGGGAGGGCGGGGCCGACGATTGACTCGCAAACTCCTCCAGCGACTCGGGCCGGAAAAGCATTTCATCAGTGTTACCCACCACACCTTGCCAGCCGAGATCGCGAATGCGATCGACAATCCCCACGGGGCTAGCACCAGCGTCTGCGAGATCACCGCCATGGAGGACCAAGTCGGGAGAGGTCTGTTGCAGATCCGCGAGGACTGCTTCAAAGGCCGTTCGATTCCCATGGATGTCGGATAGGATTGCGATACGCATCACGGAACTCTAGTGCATTGCGCCCTCCAAAGGAAACTGCCGTTGTTCGCAGTTGGTCGGCGGAAAGACATTGCTACGGCACCAGACAGCAACCCTAAGGTCCCAGCGCAAATATGAAAAACCAATACGGGCGAAAATCGCATGTTTCCGCACTCCTTTACGCTCCGCTAACTCGCCAAGCGCTTGCTTTCTCTTCCCACTTCGGTACGTTCACTCCGATCACGAGAAGCCACAGGTCAGCGATAGTTCCCCAAGGCCGGCGGGTAGCAGAATGTAGGGAAAATGGGATGAGAGCCCAGGCGCAAGAAGGTTCGCGAAACTGCCGATAGCGAGCCATAAGCGGCAGATAGTTGTGTCGTCACACGAGTCTAGGAGCGCTCAACCAGAATCTCTGCGTAAAGTGTTGACGTCAGGCATGTTACTCATTACTGCCCCTATCTGCACAGGTTGAGACTCTCGATCTCCCTCGTAGCATTTGCCTTACCCGGAATGTCTCAACCGCATCCTGGTGTGAGGACGGTTGCCAGCACCGCACACGAGAAGAGAGGAACACGGGCCGGGAACTAAATGCCATTGGTATGGGAATAGAGTAACTAGGGTAGTTTATTTCCTTGAAAATGTTGGAGTGAAGCAGTGAGCCGTCGTTCTCCACGGTTACAACAGCAAATTGCTCTCTTCGTTCGGGGCGCGGGCGCAGACGTTTCCGTCTCAGACCGAGCCCGTTGCCGCGAGGGTGCGGTGCCGAGACGGCCGGGGATATTTGTGGTTCGTGTGGAGTTCCTCAGGCGACTGGGATGACGAGATCCCATGGTCGGCCAAAGAAATCAGCTCTTTGGGTTGCTGCATTTATTGAAAAAAGGGGGAGAGCCGACCGCCCGACAGGTAATGCCGGACAGCCTGACGGGGGCGGAGGAAACGAAATCGTGAGTGGGTGCAATGAAGTTTTCTCTTCGAAAGTATTGGTGGATCATCGCATTGTTAGTGGCTGCGTGCGCGTTGGGTGTCGGCATTTGGCTCGGGCGGTAGATCGGCTAATATCGAAATCAAATCACAAAGCACTGTCACTTGGGAAAGCTTTGAGGGGGTGAAATAAGGCACTCAAGCAGTCTCGCTCAACGGATTCCACCAGAAGCCGACCCTGATTCCGCCCGAGGCACGAGGAACCGGAAGTAGTCCATCACCGAACGCTCTCTGATTGATGACCTCCTTCCACTTCCCTGATAAGTCTGGTTCTATCTAAAATAGGAACCACGCTGAGAGGCCAACACACGCGGCGAGGAATCAGAAACGATTTACACCCGCGCTCCTCCGTAGCGCGTCAGGAGAGCTTTTGCCCTCTTGACAAAGACCTATCATGGAAGTCGGGTTACCGGAGATGTGAAGTAACACTTCATGTCCGGATAGCGCGTTTTATCAGGCATGTGAAAACAAAAACAGTAAGCACCCCTAACCCCTGTCCTTAAACTGGTCTTCGGTACAAGCGACGGTTTGCCCTCTGCATGCTAGCCTACCCTCATGGCGGATTCTGCACCAAACGAGTTCCGTCGGCGTTACGCGCGCCCCGGCGAGCTCGATACTTCGATTCTCGAAACACATTCAGTTGAAAAGCGCCCGGAAGTGCCGCCAAACCCCAACCTTAAGCCCCCCACTCCTTCTACCGGGACTGTCGAATCAAAGGCCATTCTCTTACGGCAGAGCATCGAGCTGAACTCCAACCTCAAGAGCCCCGTGCCTCTAACAAGGAGGGTTGAATCAAAATCAATTCCATTGCGCGAGAGCGAGCTGAACCCCAACCTCAAAAGCCCCGCGCCCCCAACGGGGATGGTCGAAGCAAAATCACTTCAACAGCGCCCGGCCGTGCAGCCAACCCGCAGCAACAAAACCTCCACGCCTCCAACTGGGATTGTCGCATCAAAATCAATTCCATTACGCCAGAGTGTCGAGCTGAACCGTAAAAGCCCCACCCCCCTGACCGGCGAAGGCGCAATCAGCAGTAAGAGAGCAGCGCGTTTTGAACTTTTGCCAGACCAGAAATCGCGGTGGGGCCGGATGGGCCTGAGCGCCGTCGGACAATTGGTCACCCTGGGTTTGCTCCTCTTGAGTCCCATGGTTTTTCCGCAGACGATGCAGACCGCGCTGAAATTTGATGTTGTGGAATTGATGCAGCCGGCAACGGAAATTCCCGCCCCCACCGCAACTCCCCCGCCCCCACCGCGCCCGAAGATCAAGCCAAAGACTCCGCCACGGCCGCCAGAGATCAAGCCGGAAGTGCCCGAACCACCCCCAATGTTGCCTCAGTTGAGCCCCAGGCAGCCGCACGTATTTTTGATGCTTAAACCTGAACTGCGAAAAGTTCACACAGTGGAAGAGAAGCCTGTGGAACTCAAGCCGGTTCTTACACAGACAGAGATTGTTCTGAAGACGAACGAGCCAAAGCCCCCAAAGGAAGATGTGAAGATCGGCAATCTTAGTTCGGGGGGAAGTCCTGCGCCAGCGACCGTGGCCGCTCCTGCGAACAAAGTGCAGACCGGCGGCTTTGGCGACCCGAACGGAATCCCGGGTCCCGGAAATCCAAACCGGGCTGGGAACATCAACCGAGCCGGCTCGCCTCAGCTGCCCGGCGGTCCCGGCTATGGCAATGGAAGTGGCGGTGCTCAGGGCGTACGCGGCACGGTCGCCTCCGAGGGCCCCAGGAAGAGCGCGCCCGTCACTGGCGGCGTGACCGCCAGTGTCAACATCCTATCCATGCCGAACCCCGTCTATTCCGACGAAGGGCGCACTCTAAGAATGGAAGGGGACGTCGTGCTGGAGGTGGTCTTCCTCGCCTCGGGCCAAGTACAAGTGACTCGCGTGGTGAGCGGCCTAGGCCACGGTCTCGATGAAGCAGCTATCCAAGCGGCAAAACAGATACACTTTAGGCCCGCGAAACGCGACGGGTTGCCGGTTGATTCTCCCGCTCGTGTCCGGATTGAGTTCCGTTTGGCCAAGTAAGCTTGGGGCAGCGACGTGAGGAAGATACTGGCAGCCATGCGGTCCTAAAATCTTCAATGCCAGCGGTTCGCCCGGCTTGCGCCTTGTTCATTAACGTCGCGACGGGCACCCTCATGGTTCTCTCAATTCATTGATCCAACTTTGTAGGGTCAGCTGATCGTCTTGTTCCATACGTGTGAAGATAACTCCCATCGAGCCGGCCCGGCCGAGCATTAGCGGGGAACTTTAGCAGCGAACACGTCGAAGTCGCAGCCAAGCTGCGAAGCTGTCCACGCAGGAGGTCACTCGGACCATTCGCAAAGACATCAGCGGAAGTCGGCGAATTTGCAGGGCGAATGGGCGAAGCCTACAGACCAATTGTCTTTCTTACCGGACAACCTCAAGTTGGATCCTAAAGAATGGCACAGAGCATCCTCCCCCCTGACCTTTATGTCATCCGACTCGACAAACAGGGGAAGCAGTTTTCTTAGTGGGCTCCGAATCTTACTTCTCATTACGCTCCAAGGTAACATCACAGCTAAAACGGCTCGATGCGATTGTCGAAACGTTTGAGCCATCGTGGAAGGGGATTTGGTCAGCCGGTTTCTTCCTAGTCCCAAGTTTCGCCGGCTACAAAACTGACAGTGATATTTCAGAGGCAGTCAAGAATGGACAATGGGGCGGCGCATACGTTGGGGAGTTTGACCGCAGTACACAGATTCTTACTGTCCTTCCGTTAGATTCAGCAAGACGCCGAACCGAAAAACTGATTGTGAGTCGGTAGTTCAATTGTCTGCTTCGCAAAGGTGAATCTTCTCGCCTAAGTCTGGAGAGTCGTTTATCAGAGTTGACTCGCACTCACCAACGTCCAACTGCTTTCTTTGGCCAGAGGTGCGAATATAAACTTTGTCTTACCGGTGATGCCCACGTATAAGAATTGTCATGCTCCAGCCAGCTTCCCTTGTGAACCTCGCAGCAATAACCACCTTCTCTAACGCCGAGTGGCGCTGGACAATTTTTGCCGTTGGAATCGGCGCAATTCTCCTGACCATCGGCTTCATCGCCGTGCGTATTTTTCTTTTTCGCAAACAAACCACGGACCGCACTCTTCTCTACCTCGGCATATATGTCATCCTTTACGCCGTCCGCATATTCCTGCGCGAATCGCCGCTCCTCTCCGTGTTTTCCATCTCGCCCGCCGTTGCCGGTCACATCATTCGTGCCATCACGTTCACCTTCGCCCTGCCGTTGCTGTTCCTGTTTCTCGAAGTAGTGCAAACCCGCTGGCGCCGCGTCATCCTGTGGATGCTCGGTGTGCGATTGGTCTTCGCGCCTTTCGCGATTCTATTCGACCTTTTGGGCGTCGCCCGCCGAGCAGTCGATATCAGCAACAGCCTTCTCGTCCTGGCCAGTTGGATTCTTCTCAACTTCTTCCTGTTTGTCTTCCGCCCGCCGGGCCGCTTCCCTCTCGAACTCCGCGTCGTGGCCGTGGGCCTTGTCGTTGACGGTCTCTTCGTTCTTCACGCTAATCTCGTTGGCCTTGGCGTGCTTCGTGGACGCGACGTCGAACCAATAGGGTTTCTCACCTTTCCGATAGCGCATTAATCAGGCGCTGAGGCCCGTTTCGCGGTTTTCGTCGTATGCTCCTCAAGCATCCGAAGAGGATCTGGGCACACCGATTCTGGCCTAAGTGCCTGCTCGGCCTCCTCTTTTTTAACCACAGAGTTGCTTATTGTCGGGTAAGGACCCCTTGCACCACGACTCCTGGTGAGGCGTTCATGGCTTTGATCTCTTTGCCGTCGCCGATGATAACCATGTTCCAGGTGCCGTCCGAATAGGTTGCGGACACGGTGCAGTCCGAGTTCACCGTATATGGTCCGGAATCAGTGACAGGGAAAATAGCGCCGCCGTAACTCAACGTGAACGAACGTGAAGTAGTCCCATGCCCGTCGAAGGAGAAAGTACCGGCTGCTGCCAGTGGAACGAATTCGCCAATTTGCTGCGGTTGTCCGCTGAACGAGGAGCTAGCCAACCCTCCGATAGCGAAACCGTAAACGCCCGCTATCGTGGAAGCGCTGCACCCTTCTTCCTTGGCTTGCGCGACATTGTGTTGTCCGACGATGGCCACAGCCAGCACCATAATCGTCACGATGGATATGCCCAGCACAGACCTGTGCGTCCTTTTCATGGTGTGTCACCCTTCCTTGGAATTCTGATATCAGACAGTTAACTCGGAATCTCTTTCTTACGTTCCAGACGCGGCACGCATTGTACACCCGCTTCCACTGCACTTGGATGCCAGGTAAGGAGGCTAACCGGACACTGAGCCACTTGTCCGCGTTAATCAGGCGACTGAGGCGAATCGAGCAGGTGCCAAAAGGTTTTATCATCTCCGACTACAAGCCAGCTCGTGAGCAGTCTCATGGGCGCTGGCGTTAGTTTCCATGCTCATCGGGCTCGTTTTCGCGCAAACTTCCACGCAACTTCCCAATCTGGCGTCTGGAGTGCCTCATTAAGCGTCAATGCCCTGAGGTACTATTGAACACTGCGGTCCTGTGGTCGATTCTACCTGTACATACCGACCCGTAACTCATCCAAGGAGCGGGCCTATGCCTGAAAGAAACCGGGCAGAAACCAGACGCAGCGGTCGTGTGACGTTGCGTGTGCCGCTGAAAATCTATGAGCGGGGCTCGAACAAACCTTTTCTCGTCGAAGAGGCATATTCGGTTAAGGTGAGCCTCTGGGGCGGGCTGATTGCTTTCGGAGCGGCCGTGGATCGCGACCAAAAACTATTCGTGTTCAACCAGGCTACCGGTGAAATCGCGGAGTCCCAGGTTATCTATCTGCGGCCGATGCGGCTAGCTGGCGGGCTAGGGCTGGTTGCCATAAAGTTCTTGAAACCGTCGCCTGGTTTTTGGGGCGTGGTCTTTCCCACCGTCGATCCATGCCAATCTCAGACCAGGCAGTATGCCAACTAGAATCCCAACGCGACCGTTCGCGGACGGACCGAAAAACAACTAGTTGAGGGCGATATGGGTGCTTGTCTCTCTAACCCCTACCAGCCTCTGGATCTGATCCACCACAAGCTTGTTGAGTTCCTGGGATCCTCTGACTTCCACCACGGCGAATACGTCGCGGGAGCCCCAACACGCGTCGGCCATCTTGACTCCCGGCAGGCCCGCGATCTGCCGAGCAACGTCGCGTGACCTGCCAGGTTCCGTTGCAACGACGATAGGCTCTCATGACCGTCCATCCAAAGGAGCCTGAATTTTGTCAACAATATGCCAGCGGCGCCAACTGCTATGGCGACGGCGACTCGCGCAGATGCGAACCTCCGTCCTGCGGAACAGTTCCCGAACACAATGGGACAGTGCGAAGATTTGCTTGACCCGTCAGCCGCGGAAGATGATAATCCGCCTGCGTCTCTGCCGACGCCGTTCTCTCTAGCCCCCCGCCGGCTGCTTTCGACGTGAAGTACGGTGGCTCGGCAGAAATTCTGCTCCCCACATGGAGGAACTCAATGCGATTCCGTCGCGTTCTCCTTTCCGTACTTGGCATAGCACTGCTGATCGGTGTGCTGAATTCTGTTTCTGTTGAAGCCACGCCACCTCAGCAGGGACCGACTTTGCTGTCACTCCAGCGGGTCGGCACCAGTTCGTTTGCCTCGGCGCCGATGGCCACCGACGTTTCCGGGGTGCAGGACGAGATCGACATTGCCTTGAACGGTGATGACATAGACAGCAACAATGGCACTGGCGTCGGTATAGCGATTAACCGATCGCTACCCGGCACAAGCATTGGAAAAGGCAAGTCAATCAGCTCCAAGCACAAGTCAAATCCCGTGCTGGGCACGCATTTCCAAGGACTCAATTTCCACGACCAGCGGTTCGCCAACGGCGGCAATCAGTTCTCCGTCGAGCCGCCCGATCAGGGGCTTTGTGCGGGCAATGGGTTTGTGCTCGAGTCTGTCAACGACGTGTTGCAGGTCTACGACACCGCTGGTAATGCGGTCCTGAACGGTGGTCAAGCGGTGGACCTCAACACGTTCTACGGTTATCCGCCGGCCCTGGTGCGCTCAGGTCCTAATGCGGGCCAGCGCGGCCCGTCCATCACCGACCCATCGTGTATCTACGATCAAGCCATCGGGCGTTTCGTGAATGTCGTATTGACCCTCGACCATGTTGGCTTGACCGCATCACTCAATGGCAACAATCATCTGGACATCGCCGTGAGTGACACGGGCAACCCCATGGGCACTTGGACGATCTACAAGCTCCCGGTGCAGAACAACGGTACCCAGGGTACGCCGAATCACGGTTGCAACAGCGGGTTCTGCCTGGGCGACTATCCCCACATCGGCGCGGACGCCAATGGGATTTACCTTACAACCAATGAGTTCGCTTTTACCGGGCCGGGCTTCTACGGTGCGCAGATCTATGGCATCGGAAATAGTGCCCTGACCGGTGGCGGCGGCAGCGTCGTCCTCTTCGACACCCTGGGCGCCGGACCGGATGGCGCTGGCTTCACCGTTTGGCCGGCCCAAACTCCCGGCGATCAGTTCGACACCGACAACGGTGGCAATGAGTTCTTCCTCAGCTCCAACGCGGTGTTTTCAAATAACGGCACGAGCAACAACGTCCTGCTGTGGACGATGTCGAACACGTCCTCGCTCAACTCTGCCACACCGGCCCCGACGCTAAGCATATCGACGCTCGCTGTCGATACCTACGCGGTTCCGCCGCGGGCGAAGCAACCGGCCGGCGATCGTCCGCTGTCGGAGTGCATCGCAGACACGGTTATTTTCCCCAATTGCAACACAGCCGTCGCCGGAATAGGAAGCCACAACAACGCGACCTTTGGCCCGCCAAACGGCAGCCTGAACGCCAACGACTCGCGTATGCAGCAGGTTGCATACGCCGACGGCAATGTATGGGGCGCTCTGGACACCGCCGTAAACGTGGGCGGCCAGGACCGCGCGGGCATCGCCTACTTCGTCCTCAACCCGCACTCGAAAAAGATTGTCGTGCAGGGACAGGCGGGTATAGCGAACACCGATCTGACGTATCCCGCTGTCGGGGTGACGCAGAGCGGACGAGGCGTCATGGCCTTCACGTTGACCGGCGATAACGATTACCCGAGCGCCGCACTGGCGGGGCTGGATGCCACGAGTGGCATGGGTGACGTGCAGGTTGCCGCAGTGGGTGCCGGTCCCTGGGATGGCTTCACCTCGTACGTGAACTTCGGCAGTGGGCGCCCGCGCTGGGGAGATTACGGCGCGGCGGCGGTGGTCGGCGGCGACATCTGGATTGCCTCAGAGTACGTCGCCCAGACTTGTACCTACGCGCAGTACCTCCTCATTCCGAGGGGTCAATGCGGTGGTACTCGTGGCGCGCTGGGCAATTGGTCCACACACATCAGCAAAGTGACACCGTAGCAGCTCCGCTGGGAGGCCACCACGCCGAGGGATAAGCTGGCGGCCTCCTCGAGCCGGTGCTACTCGAAGCGCATAAGTCTGGTAAGTCGCCTTACCGGAGATGTGAAGTAACACTTCATGTCCGATTGCGCGTTAATCATGTGTCGCGACGGTTTGCTCGAAACTTCCTCGAACCTCTTTTTGAGGCAGTGAGCGTCGATTGTACAAGTGAGTGACTTCTTGATGAGCGACCAGAGAAACGCAAGAGTCTGCTAGCTGCATCGTCGCCACGTGAGCCAACGCTGATAAACAAAATCAGAGGTAACAAGGTCGAAGCTGTCTTTCATCTCCCAAGGACGTGAGACCCATGATTTGTCTATGGGGACTGGAGCAACGCCACGCCGGAGCAATTTTCACCGGAGCAATTTTCATGTTGCAATCGTGGTCACTTGAGTCTAGTATCTCGCCACTGTCGTCCCCCAGTTAAGAGGCGGGGACCGGGTGAACGGTAGCACTCTCAGCTTCCTTACACCTATCGTTCCCAACGATTCCCGCTCGTCAAGTCCTGCGTACTTCTGCATTCCGCCATCTCTGGAAAGCCCGCAGGCGGTGGTGGCACATGTTGCAGCAAGCCGTTTTCCATTCGAGGAGGTTCACCTCCCGAGTCGAGACGCACGAGCGCGTGTGGGTCGATTGGCGGTGTATTGGACGTGAAGACATTTCACGAGTTCGTAATTTGAGCCTGGGTGGTCTGTTTGTCGAGACACCAACGTCAAGGGGCTTGGGTTCCACAGTCAAGCTTGAATTTCTTGTCCAGGAGGGACAGATCAGGGCCGACGCAGTTGTGCGGCGTGCCGAGCCTGGTCGTGGATTAGCAATGAAGTTCACGGCAGTGAGTGAGGAAGATCGCCCGCGCTTAGAAGTATTGATATGCAGGCTTCGCTATTCGTCCTGATTTCTGGGTTACCGGCAAGTTCGTCGACGCTTTTGAGCAGGCTTTCCAGAATGGCCAGCGCAACTTCCAGGGAGACCTTCAGCTTCTTGCGCAACCCAAGATCTTCGCTGCCTAGCTGCGGCCACTGTACCGGCAAGACTGGGTGGTCTACTTGAAACGTCCCTTTGGTGGTCCCGAATATGTGCTGCACTATCTGGGCCGCTACACCCATCGCGTGGCCATCTCCAATCACCGCCTGGTCTCCTTCGCTGATGGCCAAGTCACCTTTCGCTGGCGTGATTCCGCTGACCACAACAAACAGAAGTTGCTGCCTCTATCGGTCGACGAGTTCCTGTGTCGCTTCTTACTGCACATCCTTCCGCAAGGCTTCGTGCGCATCCGGCATTTCGGCTTTCTGGCCAACCGGCGGCGTACCACGCTTCTGCCGCTTTGCTTTCAGTTGCTGGGCTCAGCCCAAGAGCCGCAAGCTGGACAACACGTTGCTTCCACTGAAGACGCACTTGGTCTTTGGCGCTTCCAAGTGTGGCGGCCCAATGAAGGTCGTCGAGCGGCTGGCGGCTGTCGAAATCCAACTTCGATCTCCACCACGGATCAGCGTTGCGGCATGAGACTACTCTCTCCAACTCGAAAACTCTGCGTCCTTCCGGGCGCTCCGTATCTTTGTGGCTCGCCGTCAAAGCGATCCCTTCTTCCAGCTTCTTCGACGACAGTCTTCGCGATACTTTTTCGCCGTAGCCAATTTCCGCGCCCACGGTGTCATGTGTCGTGCCCTGCAGAACAGTCTCGGCACGGCTTAATACCGCTCCTTCGCACAATTGAATTTGCATAGGGCCTGCGTCCACCGCAACCACGGGCGGCCACGTCCAAACGGCTTTACCGGACGCGCGAGAGAACTCCCCGCCTCCGTTCACTCCTCACCGAGAACGCGCATCCGGTAAAGCACTAGCGTTAATCGGGACTTGACTCATTTTGGGCGAGCCTTGGCTGCGACCCAGAGCGATTTAGCAAACCGTATCGCTCCGACAATCGAGCAAACTGTGCAACCAATCCAAGCGAGGAGCGAGACAATCAAGCCCGCGAATGTTGCATACCGAAATCTATCGGCCAATGGTCCCATGATGATGGCTACGGCACAGAATCCGGCGGTTCCAATGGCCAGCCACTGCCACCATTTCAAGTCGTCTTGCACGGTCAACCTCGCTTTCACGACGTTTCTGGGCCGGACGCATTCCGTCCATAGCATGAATATATAGACTGCAACTCAGGATAAATCGAGTGAAAGCAGATTCTGAATCAGAAGTTCATTTCTCCGGTAAGCGTTTATCAGGCGCTAGAGAGGCTCAAGAGCCATTCCTCCTGAGCAAAGAATCCAGTTCGGGATTTAGCCTGCTTCGGTTAATGTAAACTCTCCCATAGAAATTGACACAAGAAACTTGTGCTGGTCAGGAGGGCCGATGTTTATCTTCACAAAATTTGTGGCCTTGACTTGCGTATTTTGTGTTGGCACCGCCGTCCTAATGGACCTCGGCTTCCTTCTGACTGTACGATTTGGCGGAGGCATGGGTTGGCATCGCATTCACTCGATGGAGTTGGCGCCTCTTGTGGGGGCTCGTTTGGCTAGGTTCATTTCTTCTGGCATGGCATCTCATCGTCCCAGTCTTAGCGCGCGCTCCGAAGGGTTGACCGACCGTGCTAAAACACAAAAACTCTTTGCGGGATTCCTGAGCAAGGTCAACTCCTGGCACGCATTACCGGACATTGGTTTCAGCTTCCGATAGTGGCGAGGCCACTTCCGGATGATTGCCTACGTGGTTTCCAGGCCGACTTCTCCCTCCTGCTTGGAACCGGGTTTGCCGACCCAGACCACGCTGCAGCGCTCGGGGCGGAGCGTCTCTTCATCGAGGATAAGTTCGACCACTTGGCCGCGCCTAAGGTGGAAACTTCCGCGCAGCCGGAAACCTTCTTTCGAGGAATCGAGCACGAGGCAGGGGAGCCTCTTCGGCTTGCGGTCCAGATTGATGACCAGGCTGGCGCGCTTCCTCGACACCACCCGCTTCGAGCGGCGACCTTGGGGGACAGAAAAGCTGAGCATTCTCTCACCCCGGTTCTAGGCTAAGATTCGTCAGGCCTCCCCGAGTCCGAGTGCCTCGATCCAATGTTTTACCGGCGCGTCGAGCCGGATGCCGACGATATAATCGTCGCTGGGGAGCTTCTTGCAATATACAACCGAGCCTTGGACGAGAAATCCAGGTGGGGATGAAACAAGCACCAGCTCGGCAGATTCCCAGAGCTTTTGCGTGACCATCTTGATCCCTTGTCTGCTGACATTCTTCACAGGCGCGAGTTCAAGAACACCCGGCTTCCGGAGGCTGGTTAGCCACAGGGGGGCACTTAAATGGGTGCGAGCTTCCGACCTTCGATTCCTTCCACTCCATCTGCCCGCGCCAAATAAGACTGCGGCCATGGGATCGACAGTTTCAGAAACCGCTGTGTTTTCTGCGAGGAGCGAATCGAAATTGCAGCCTAGCCAGACGGATGGAAAACGTAAGCACTTTCCAAGAATGCGTTCTCCGGCTACGTCTTCCGGAAACTCAAGTGAAGCTTTTTGCGTCATGTGTTCCTCTCATGGGAGGGGAGCGTGGTTGTCATCTCGCCGGGGAGACTACGGCTGCGAAAACGGGTATGGAATCCAGCGAGTTCCTGAAATCAGGGTCAGGTGAATACCTCACTAGTAGGCGGGGAAAAATCAAAAACCCGCATATATCCTGCGACTAGGTACTCAGGGAATCACCCGAGCGGCGATTACAGTCTTCTATCGATATACAGCTTAATCAATCACGAGTAGTTGTAGTTTAGGTTGAAAACGGGCGAGTGGGGACTGCAAGCCTCGGTCACCTGAGTTCTCACATCGGCGGTGATGCCATATGACTAGCTATTCTAGAAACGCTGCCAATGCTGAGCCTGCCCCAACCTCTGCGCAGGGGGAAAAGCTTCGTCAGAGCGAGCGTGTTCATCTAACCTTGCCCATTCGTATCTCCGGTGCTGGGGAATATGGAAAGGAGTTCGTTGAGGAAGGGCATACAGTAGATGTCAGCCGCCAAGGCGCGACAATCATAGTGGACTGCGAGCTGCGTCCCTGCCAAAGCATTAAGGTCGAGCGCATCGGGGTATCCAAGGAGGCGATGGCAAGAGTTGTCGGTCAAATAATCAGGGGAACCGAAGGCCTGCGGTATGGGATAGCTTTGGTCGACCCCAATGTCAATCTTTGGGGCATTTCATTCCCTGCTGTTTGCGAGGGAGATAAGGCCGTGCTCCGCGTCCTGCTCAAATGTGTTGCTTGTGGGCAGTTGGAAGTGTCGTACCTCAACGAATTTGAAGCCGGTCTCTTTCTTTACCACCGTAGCATCGCCCGAATCTGTGGACGATGCGGAGGCTGGACCACTTGGACTCCGCCCCGCAGTCCGGTAGAGGCGGATAGTCAGCGCCAGAGGTCGTGTTACGTGCTAGCCTCCGGGACGCGGAATCAGCGATTGCACGACCGTATTCCGGTAGACGCGATTGGAAGTGTTCGGCACCCCACACTTGGAACCGAGGTTGTGCTCGTCGGAAACTTGGCGCGGGGAGGTTTAAGCTTTTACAGCACCAGCAGCTATCCGGAAGGGTCAAGGGTAGAAATAGCGGTACCCTACACGTCGAAGACGCCAAATATTTATGTGCCCGCTCGGGTCGTAAGCTCACGAAAGGGATTGGACAACGGTCTCATTGAGTACGGAGTCTCTTATATGTTGTGATTGACCCCAGTGCGGTCGGACTCTTCGCGAACGAAAGGATTTTATGCGAGGAAGAATCTCAGAACGAGGAAGCGTTCTCTTGCTTGAAATGCTTATAGTCGTTTCCATTCTAGGCGTGATACTTGTCATGTCCGCCCCTTCGTTTATGCGTCTGCGAATGTCGGAGCAAGCCAATCAAGCAGTTGCGACGCTCCGCGCAATCCAGAATGCAGAAGCGTATTATCTCCAGATTTATCGCAATGGCTACGTAAACCCCGGGGTGCTTGCTGGAACCGGAATTGCCGTACCCGCAACGTGCGATGCTCCTTTACTTCTCGGGGGAGCACAGGCGCAAAC
>Ga0137409_10002645_pt1 | contig 19105 bp, 12 predicted proteins | sample CZODoug1_16funga_FD_122059 | JGI IMG/M metagenome (GOLD analysis project Ga0137409, IMG submission 122059) | Vadose zone soil fungal communities from Angelo Coast Range Reserve, California, USA - CZODoug1_16fungal (Hybrid Assembly) | ecosystem: Environmental > Terrestrial > Soil > Vadose zone... | reverse complement strand
ACAGTAACCGTTCCCGTTGGTTGACCGGAAATGCGGTGCACGAATCGGGTGGAAAGGCCCTTAGCTTCCATGACTTCCAGCACCTGCATCCCATGCGGATCATTGCCAATGGCGCTGACAAATGAAACATTGTGGCCAAGATTGCGCGCGTGCAGGGCAAAGTTGAAGGGAGCCCCGCCGAGATGTTCAGCGATTGGAAGAATGTCCCAGAGCACCTCGCCGATGGAAACAACCTTCATAAGGAAACCGCCTGACAGTCTTTAGCAGAATATCAGGCGGCTTAAGGAGACGAGTTGCTGCGTACGATCCTGATTCACACCATCTTCAACAGGCGATCCCGCCGTGATTCCCAATCATCGCTGGAAAAGATATGGGGGCCGACTTCAATGAGGCGCGGAAGCATGTTAAAGACGGAAACCGGCGTCCAAAGGCCGCCAGAGCGTGTTCGGAGACTGCGCTTGTTTAATTCAGACGCCACCAGGGTGATGGAATAATCCTGGACGATCAGCTCCATCATCTGGAGCAGCACGGTGCGCTCCTGGGGGTCTTCTTCCAGGCGGCTGCAGTCAGGTGCAACACGCAGACCGTAAGGAATTTCTTCCATAATGACCGATTCCTGGGCAGCGTCAGTCGCAATTTCGCGCCGCCATTCCATTGCTACAAGCTTCCATCCCGCCTCAGTCTTCTGGCGGACATATTCCAGATCAACCGAACCTGTCACCGCTTCGCGAATCCGTTCAATTCGTGCCATAAGCCACCTCCATGGAAATGGTCGAACGTAAGAAATTGACTCTCCAGTCCGGCGCTCCTGGGAAGCTCAGTCCTGAGAGTCCTGCAGTTAGAGTGCAGTGCAAACTTGCTGCCAAGAGTCGCGGCTAGTTAAGTACTTGATAATTATCCGGATAGGCATCGCGTCGGCAAGTTCACAGCCGATCGCACTGATCGCTTATGGGAAACCGCGTGCGGAAATGAACACCAACAAGGCCTCTGATTGCCACTCAGTTAGCTGAGCAAAGAAGTGCGCTCCGATTGCTGCGTGTTAGAATCACGCGACCCTGAGCCCCGCATGACGCCTAGCCTCCGCCGCTCGATGAGCCTTCCCCACGCGACGGCCATGGTTGTTGGAATTATTCTGGGCGCCTCCATTTTTATTCAACCTTCAGAAATCACCCGTTTGGTGCCTAGTGTGCGCGGTCTGATGTTGGTCTGGCTGGCGGCAGGAGCGCTCACGGGTTGCGGCGCACTGGTCTGCGCGGAACTGTCATCGGTTTTTCCTCACACGGGCGGCGTTTATGTTTTTCTCAAAGAGATATTTTCGCCGGCGCTTGGGTTCCTGTGGGGCTGGGGGATGTTCTGGAGCATGCACTCAGGAATCGCGGCAGCAGTCGCAGTAATTCTGGCGCGATACGTGGCCTACTTTGTTCCTTTGGGCGAACATGGCATTCGTGCGGTGGCGATTGCCGCAATCCTCCTTTTATCTTTTGTGAACTATCTTGGCGTGAAGCCAGGCAGTGTTGTGCAAGTTGCGCTTACATCGGCTAAGGTGGGCGCGGTTGTAGTGATGGTCTTTTTTTTGTTCTGGTTCGGCGGCCCGGCACATCGCGCGTTGCCTGTGGAGACTCCTTTGGCTGAGCCAGTTTCATTCGCTGCTTATGGGTTGGCCATCGCGGCGGGACTCTTTGCCTTTGGTGGATGGCACATGGTGACCTATGCCGCCGGGGAAACGCGCGACCCTGAGCGCACCATCCCACGATCGCTGCTGCTGGGAACGTTGGTAGTTACCGCGTGTTACATGCTTTTGAACGCGGCATATCTTTACGTGCTCCCACTCAGCGGAGTGGCGCATTCCACACGCGTGGCGGCGGATGCGATTGAGCACGTTCTGGGAACGCGATTTGGAACTGCTATTGCTCTCGTGGTCGTGGTCTCCGCGCTGGGTGGGGTGAATGGCATCATCCTGGCTGGGCCTCGTGTGTATTACGCCATGGCGCAGGATGGACTGGTTTTCCGCTGGCTTGGCTCGGTGCATCCGCGACGCCAGACGCCATACCTGGCGATCCTGGCGCAGGCCCACCTGCGGACGCGGGCCCTGGTCGCCGTCGCGCTGGACTGCCGCCGGCGGCGCCTGGACCAGGAGCGACTGCTGGAGCGGATGGGGGTGGCGCCCGACCTCGAGCGCCTGCGTCGACTCGAAGAAACCCTGCTCCGCCGGCTCGCGCGCGACGGCGTCCGCTAGCGCTTCCCTTCCAGCGCCGCGATCTTCCCCACCCGGGTGGAGTGCCGCCCGCCCTCGAAGGGCGTCTGCAGCCACACCTTGAGCGCCTCCGCGATCTTGGACACCGGAGTGATCCGCGCCCCCGCGCAGAGGATGTTGGAGTCGTTGTGTCGGCGGCTGAGATCCGCCGTCTTCTCGTCGGTGATCACCGCCGCGCGGATGCCCGCGAACTTGTTGGCCGCGATCGACATCCCGATCCCCGTCCCGCAGATCAGCACGCCGCGGTCGGCCTCGCCGCTCACCACCGAGCGGGCGACCTTCTCGGCATAGTCGGGATAATCCACCGACGCGTCGCTGTCCGGGCCGACGTCCTGGACCGCGTGGCCGAGCGCCTTGATGACGGTCTTGATCTCCTCCTTGGCGGCGAAGCCGGCGTGATCCGCCCCGATCGCGATCTTCATGGGATCTCCTTCAGGCGCTGCTCGAGGCTCTCGTGGATCTGCTTCGCCACCGAGCGGTACATCTCCAGGCTCCCGCCGATCGGGTCGTCCACGTCCTTCCCGCTCGGGTCGAGCAGCTGGATCTTGGCGGCGTGCTCGGGCATCCATTCGACCAGGGTCTTGCGGTGCCGCGGGGTCATGACCCAGACCTTGTCGGCTTCCTCGATCATCGACACGGTTACGGGCCGCGATTCGTGGCGGGTGAGGTCGGCGCCGAACTTCTTCACCACCTGCTCCGCCTCCTCGGCGGCGGCGCCGCCGTGGCCGGCGGACGTGCCGGCGGAGAGGACCTTATAGCCGCGGTCGGGCAGCTCCGACTCCTTGACCTGGAGCCGGTCGGCGAGCATCTTGCGGGCCAGCGCCTCGGCCATCGGGCTGCGGCAGGTGTTGCCCGTGCACACGAACAGGAGCGTCGTCACGTTCACCTCGTCGATCACGCTCCGCGGGATCGCCCCCTCGCGGACGACTTCAGCGCGCCCCCCGCGGATCCGCACCACGGTCGACGGACCGTGCTGCTTCGTCGGGCCGGCGTCCACCAGGACGTCGACCTTCCCCTCCAGCGCGCGGCGGGCCTCGTCGCCCGTCACCGCCGGCGGGTTTCCCGCGGGCGGGGCGCCCACGCGGACGCCGGAGCGCCGGACCAGGTCGCGCGCCACGCGGTGGTTCGGATACCGCACCGCCACCTCGGTGCCGTCGGCCGTCGGGAACACGATCGTCAGCGGCCCCGGCCAGAACTTCTGGATCAACCGCTGGGCGGCGGCGGGCACCGGCCCGCCCACGATCTTCCTCAGGTCGTCGCGGTCGCCCAGGTGGATGGTCAACGTCGCCTCTCCGGGGGATCCGCGGAACTCCTGGAGCCGGGCCATCGCCTCGGGGCGCTCCAGGTTGGCCGCGACGCCGTAGACGGTGTCCGTCGGGATCCCGACCAGTCCGCCGTTCCGCAGCGCCTCGACCGCCGGGTCGAGGGCCGCCGGATCGTACTCCTGGGGATCGACGGTGATGACTCGAGTCTCGACCACGGGTCGCATAGTACCAGAACGCGCGATGCGCGTCACGAAACCCCAACTTCAGTCAATCATTTCCACAAACAAGCCGGTCATTTTTGTGGAGCTCATGCGCTATAATCGCGGATCCATGTATTTCCCGGTGATGATGAAGGTGAAGGGCGAAGCCTGCCTCGTCGTGGGCGGCGGGGCCGTCGCCCTCCAGAAGTCCCGCGCCCTCCGGCGCGCCGGAGCCGACGTCAGCGCCGTCAGCCCGTCCTTCAGCGCCGCGTTCCGGAAGCTCGACGTGCGCCGCATCCGCCGGCGCTTCCGCAGCGGCGACGTCCGCGGCCGCGTCCTCGTCATCGCCGCCACCGACTCCCCCGCGACCAACTGGCAGGTCCATAAGGCCTGCCGACGGCGTGGCATCCCCGTCAACGTGGTCGACGTCCCGGAGCTCTGCAGCTTCATCGTCCCGTCGATCCTGAGACGCGGTCCCGTGGTGATCGCGGTCTCGACCGGCGGCCAGAGCCCGCCGCTGGCCAAAGCGCTGCGGCGCAGCCTCGATGCCGCCCTGCCCCGTTCGCTGGGGAAGACGGCGACCCGGCTTGGCGCCGCGCGACGGCGGATCCTGCGGGCCCTGCCGCCCTCCCCCGCCCGCACGCGGCTGCTGAAGCGCCTCGTCCGCGGCCTGAAGCTCCTTCGCGCGGAGGGCCGGTGATCCACCTCTACGGGGGCCTGGCCCTCTACCTGGTCGCGGCCGTGTTCGCGTTCCGGGCGCTGCGGGAGGGCGAACGCCGCGGTCTGCAGGCCGCCCGCCTCGGCGCCCTCGCCGGCGCGCTCGATCACCTGGTGTACCTCGTCCGCCTTGGCGCGCAGACGGGCCGCTTCCCCGTCACCGGCGCGCTCGAAGCCTATATCTTCCTCTCGACCGCCATCATCCTCGTCGCGCTGCTCCTCGACTGGCAGAAGAAGTGGACCGTGCTCCTCGTCGCGACCCTGCCGCTGGCCATCGTGACCACGCTGCTGGCGCTGGCCCTCACCCTGGTGCCCGAGAGCGCCGGAAAGACCCCGCCGGCCACGGCCAGCGTCTGGACCAGCCTCCACGTCTTCACGGCGCTCGGCTCCTACGGCGCCTTCGCCATCGCCTTCATCGCCTCGATCGTCTATCTCGTCGCCCAGCGGCAGCTGAAGGACCACGCAGCCGCCGCGATGCTCGGGATCACGCCGTCGCTCGAGACGGTCGCACGCATCAACCGCCGCTCCATCGCCGCCGGCGTCGCCCTGCTCGCGGGCGGACTCCTCGTCGGCTATCTCCAGGCGCGGCACGTCTACGGCCTGGAGCGCTGGTGGCGGAACGACCCCAAGATCTACCTCACGACCCTGACGCTCGCGGCCTACCTCGCGATCCTGATCCTCAGCGGCCGCCCCGCCTTCAAGGGCCGCCGCGCCGCCCTCGCGTCGGCCGCCGGCTTCTTCCTCGTGATGGCGACGTTCTGGGCGAGCGTGTTCTGGAGCGACTTTCACCGCTTCCACTAGCGATGGAAATCTCCGTCACCGGACTGAACCACAAGCGCGCGCCGGTCGAGCTTCGCGAGAAGCTCGCCGTCGACGATGCCGCGCTCCAGTCCGCCCTCGCCGCGCTGCAGAAGGAAATGAATGCGCGCGAAATGGTCATCCTCTCGACCTGCAACCGCGTCGAGCTGTATGCCGTCCACGACGAGCAGCCGCCCGCCCCTGAGGCCGTCGCCGGCATCCTCGCGAAGCGCCACGGCGTCGACGCCGGCGTCCTCGCCCCCGCCCTCTACCGCCACCAGGGAAGCGACGCCGTCCGCCACCTCTTCCGCGTCTCCTCGAGCCTCGATTCGATGGTGCTCGGCGAGACGCAGATCATCGGTCAGGTGAGGGACGCCTACGTCGCCGCCCAGTCGTCGGGCGCCACGGGCCGGGTGTTCAACCGCCTCTTCCAGCAGGCCCTCGCCGTCGCCAAGCGGGTGCACACGACCACGTCGCTCGGCGAGAAGAACGTGTCGATCCCCTCCGTCGCCTGCCGTCTTGCGGAGCGGATCTTTCAGGATCTCGGCCGCAAGCGCCTGGTCATCATCGGCGCCGGGGAGATGGGCGAGCTCACCGTCGGCGCCTTCCGCAGCCGCGGCGTCGCGCAGATCCACGTCGTCAACCGCTCCCTCGAGAACGCGCAGAGCCTTGCCGCGAAATACGGAGGCCAGGCCCATGCGCTCGCGGATCTCGCCAAGGCGCTGCCCCTGGGCGACATCGTCATCGCCTGCATCCGGTCCGACGGCTACGTCCTCGGCCTCGATGCCGTCAAAGCGGCCCTCGCCGCGAGGCGCCACGACCCGATGTTCCTCATCGACATCGCCGTGCCGCGCAACATCCATCCGGAGGTGAACAACATCGACAACGTCTACCTCTACAACGTGGACGATCTCGAGCTGATCGTGCAGCAGAACGTCGTCGAGCGCGAGCGGGAGGTGTCCCGGAGCCTGCCGATCATCGACGAGGAGACGCAGGCCTTCTGGAAGGACATGACGCCGCCCGACGTGACGGCCCTGCTCACGCAGTTACGCGAACGGATGCACTCCATTGGCGATGAAGAGCTTAAGAGGACCCTCGGAAAGCTCAACGGGCTGTCCGAACCCCAGAAGCAGGAGCTCCAGGAGCTCACCCGAAGGATTGTGAATAAGGTGTTGCACCCCCCGACGGAGGCTCTTCGAAGCTCCGGAATCGACACAACTTTGGGCTCTCTCAGCGAAATCATTCGTAAGCTGTTTGGCCTCAACAAGTAAAATCGCATCAGATTCCACACCCCCCTTGACAACTTCAGCCGATTTGGTACAATTCGCACCACTCCCAAATCATCCCTGTGGAAAGTTTGTGAAATTTCCCTTCCGCAGAACCTGAGAACGTCCCCGTGAAAGGCGTCACCGTCAAGGTCGGGACCCGCGGCAGCGCCCTCGCCCTCGCTCAAACCGGCCTCGTCCTCAAAGACCTCCAGGTGGTTCACCCGAAAATGAACTTCGTGGTGGTCCCCATCAAGACCGCCGGCGACCGCATCACGTCCGCCGCGGAGCTGCGCCGCGCGGGCAAGGGACTGTTCGTGAAGGAGATCGAACGCGCCCTCCTCTCGAGGAAGGTGTCCCTGGCGATCCATTCCATGAAGGACCTCCCTTCCGAGATGCCGGAAGGCCTCGTCCTCGGCGCCGTCCCCGAACGCGTCGATCCGCGGGACGCCTTCATCGGCCGCAACGCGACGCCGATCGACCGGCTGCCGCCGGGCGCGCAGGTGGCGACGTCGAGCCTCCGCCGCCAGTCGATCCTGAAGGCCCTGTATCCGCGTCTCCGCTTCGTCGAGATCAAAGGCAACCTGGACACGCGCCTCTCGAAGCTGCGCGCGCCGAAGTCGGCCCTCGCGGGGATCATCGTCGCGGCCGCCGGCGTGCGCCGCCTGTATCCCGACGACGGCATCCCCGTCCAGCCGCTGCCCGCTCGCGACGTCGTCCCGGCCGCGGGCCAGGGCGTGCTCGCGCTGCAGATCCGCGCCGGCGACGAGGTCATGAGGAAGATCCTCGCGCCCCTTCATCATCCGGCGACGGCCGCCTGCGTCGCCGCCGAGCGCGAACTGCAGCGCCGTCTCGAGGGCGGCTGCCAGGTGCCCCTCGGCTGCTATGCGGAAGCGTCGGACGACGGAGTCCTCACCCTCACCGCCTGCCTGGGCACCGTCGACGGCCGCCGCCTGATCCGCTGCAGCCGGTCCGGGATGATCGACCAGCCGCTCGCGATCGCCGAGGCGCTGGAGACGGCGCTCGTCTCCGCGGGCGCGCGGGAGATCCTCGCCCAGCTGGCCCCGCGCCGCGCGACGAAGAAGCCCCGCACGCGCTCCCGCCGCTGACGTCCCGGCCGTATATACTGATACCGTGCGGACGCTGTGCCTTCTTCTCTCCCTCCTGGTCTCCCCCCAGGACGAGCTCATCCAGAAGGGGACGACCCGCGACCGCGCGCTCCGGCCGTCGTCCGATCCCGCCCTGCAGAAGCGGCTCGCCCCTTATGAGTTCACGTCCGACGAGTTCTCCTGGACGCTGCGGCAGACGCGCGAGGGCGAGAAGTTCACCCAGTACTGGCTCCGATTTCCCTCTGAAATCCAGGTCGCGACGCCCGAATACAACACCGTGTGGTGCCGCTTCTGGCAGCCGAAGGACGGCGCCAAACGCCGTCCCGCCGCGATCCTCCTCCACTGGCTCGGCGGCAGCTTCGACACCCTCGAGATCATCGGCCAGCGCCTGGCCGAGCAGGGCATCGCAACCCTGATGCTCTATCTGCCCGGCTACGGCCCCCGCAAGCCCAAGGAGACCGGCCCCAACGAGAAGCTCACCAGGAAGGACATGGAGGCCATGATTCTCGGCCTGCGCCAGTCGGTGCTCGACGTCCGCCGCGCCGGCGACTGGCTGGCCGCCCGGCCCGACGTCGAACCCTCGCGCGTCGGCCTGGTCGGCATCTCCCTAGGCGCCGTCGTCGGCTCGCTCGCCGCCGGCGTCGACGACCACTTCGGCCGCAGCGTGTTCCTGATCGGCGGCGGCGACCTGCCCGAAATCGTCATGAACGGGAGCAAGGAGACGGCCGAGGCGAAGGCCCGCCTCGAGAAGGACGGCTTCACCGTCGACCAGCTCCGCGAGCGCTGGCGCGACGTCGAGCCGCTCACGTTCGCGTCGCGCATCCGACCCTCCGAGGTCCTGCTCATCAATGCGGACGCGGACGAGGTGATCCCGAAGGTCTGCACGGAGCGGCTCCGCGCGGCGATGGGCGCTCCGTCGATCCGCTGGATCAAGGGCGGCCACTACGCCCTGCTGTTCCAGCTGGGGACCGCCCTCAAGGACATCCGCGCGCATCTTCTTCAGCGGACGATCTGGTGATCTGATGCTCTTCCGCTTCGCCGTCGCGGTCACCGTCCTCGAAGTCGCGCTGACGGCCGTCGCCTCGATCCTGGTGACCTACACCGATCCGCCCCCCGGCTTCGCGACGGAGCAGGACCTGGCCTCGCTGGGTCTCCCCCATCGCGATCTCAAGAACACGCGCTGGATCCCGCTCAAGGCGCCGAGCTACGAGACGCGGGCGACGCTGACGTCCCCCGACGCGGCGCTCTACGTCAGCCTGCAGACGGACGCGACGGAGACCGACTTCGAGTTCCGCCGCTTGCGCGAGGACGGGAACCGCGGCCATCCCGAGCGCGGGGAGACCGTGGTCATCAACGAGCCGATGCCCGGGGAGAAGGGATACGCGGTGCGCCACGGCGGCCCGAAGTCCTCGCGCTTCGAGCTCGTGCGCCTTCGCGGGAACGATCTGCTGGTCGTCCGCGTCGTCCGCGAGAAGCCCTACGACCTGGTGCCCGCGGCCGAGCTGGGCCGCTGCGAGCGCCGCGCCCGGCTGGTGCAGGAGCACCTCATGGTCAAGCTCCGCTGGCGCGACTGACCGTCTTTCTCGTTCGCCGTCCGGCTTGCTCGAGGGTCGCCTGGCTTTCTCCCTTGGATGCCGGAGGCCTCTTAAGGGGAAGGCTTCTCCGCAATCAGCCACACCCCGTCCACCTGCTTCCACTGCAGCGACTTCTCCTTGCCGCCCCCGTGGGTGAACGTGACGGTGCCGCCCGCCGTGTTGACGGACTTCACCTGCGGATTCTCGTACGTCAGCTTCCCGTCGGTGAGCTCCGTCGCGCGGATGCGGACTTTGCGCTCCTCGTCGGGCTCGTACGCGTAGAAGCGCATCACCTGATTGGTGTCGCCCCGGTTGACCGTCGCGGCGTACTCCAGCGTGCGCGCGATCAGGGCCTGCTCCTCGGGGGTGTACTGCGGGGTGTTCTTCGGAATCTCGCGCTCGCGCTCCTTCTCCTTGCCGGGCTTCACCCCGGGATGTTTCGAGGAACTGTCCTTGTTGACGACGACGAAGCCGACGATCAGCAGGGCGACGACGCCGAGGACGATCCCGATGATCATCCCCTGGTTCGAGGAGGCCGGGGCCTTGGGGGCCGCGGGTCCGGGTCCGGCATATCGAGGCTGGGATCCGCTGCGCTGGACGCGGGGATGGGACGACGACGTGATCTGCGCGCTGACGGCCCGGCGGACGCCGGTGCCCGAATTTCGGCGCCGGGCCTCGTTGCTGTCCTCCTGCGGCGGCGGCTCGGCCACGACCGCGTCGGGGTGATGGGCGTCGCCCTCCTCGGGGACGAACTTGTGTCCGTCGACGGCGACCTCGGGGAGGTCGGCGTCGGAGAGGATGTCCTCATGCTGGGTGTCGTTGGGGTTGGGGATGCTGATGGTGTTGGTGCACTGGGGGCAGCGCGCCTTCTTGCCGCCAAGGCCGACGGGGACCTTGATGGTGTGCCCGCAGCCGAAGCACCTGGCCGAGATGATGTCCGACATAGACCGTTGATTCCCGCCCGTTGTGCGGCCCAGCTAGTTAATAAGACAACGCCGCAAGCCGTTTAAAAGATTCATGCGCCGGTCGCCTTGCGGAAGATTGTAGCACAGGGCCGGGGGCGCGGGGATGCGAAATCGCACGGGCCGCCCAGCCTATATTGCATGGTCTCTTCTGAATAAAAAATGTTGGATTTTCCCGGATCATGGGATACGACATAGATGAGACACGTCCAGGCGCGATGGGTCTGCTCGGGCTGGGTGAAGGAATGACCGGGGGACGTAATTCCGTTCCCGCTCCTCTCCCTCCCGCAATCCCCACGCGCGATTCCGCGACCCAACTGGGGAGGTGATCCGGTGAGAACCCGAATTCTTTCCACGCTCCTGGCCGCCGCCGCCCTTGTCCTCGTCGCCGCCGCGCCCGCCTGGGCGCAGGGCACCGGCAACGGCCTCCAGGGCGACTACTACAACAGCTATGCCACGACCAGTTCGCTTCCCGCCGGCGCTCCGGCGTTCACGCGCACGGAGAACATCTGGGTGAACTTCGGCCCCGCGGGCACCTTCCCCGCGCCTCCGGGCGAGCCTCCCGCGGGCTACACCCCGTTCCCCGCGCCCCTGGACCAGGACCGCAATTCCGTCCGCTGGCGCGGCATGATCGAGCCGGAATTCAGCGAGACCTACACCTTCACCCTGAACTCGGACGACAACTCCGCGCTGTTCATCAACGGGGTCCAGGTCCTCGGGTTCGGCGCAGGCACCCGCACCGGGACGATCCTCCTGGGCCAGAACGTGAAGGTGCCGATCGTCGTGGAATACATCGAGGTGACCGGCGACGCCCGAATCTCCCTCGAGTGGCAGAGCACGAGCCGCACCCGCCAGATCGTGCCGCAGAACCGGCTCTATTCCGACCCGGCCGTGGCCGCTCCGACCGTCACTCCCAATGGGGGAGACTGGACCGCCACGCCCCCGCTCGTCACCCTCGCCTGCGCCACCCCGAACTCGACGATCTTCTACACGATGGACGGAAGCGATCCGGGCCTGACCGTGCCCGGAGCGAATGCAACCCCGTACACGGGCCCCTTCGCCATGGCCATCCAGGGACGCCTGCGCGTGCGGGCCTATGCCGCGAACATGCTTTCCACCGAGACCTTGAGCAATCCCTACTCCCCGCGCTTCGCGCCGGTCTCCGTCGCCGCCCCTGCCAACACCGCCGCCGGCGTGTACTGGCAGTACTATCACAACAACCAGACCTGGGTGACCAACCTGCCGAACTTCGACCGGCTGATCCCCCAGCAGCGCGGGATCCTGACCAACTTCGCCCTTCCCGCCAATCCCGTCCCGAGGGACCGCACGGACAACTTCGGACTACGATACAGCGGATACGTCCAGGTGACGACTGCGGGCCTTCACACCTTCCAGACGGATTCCGACGAAGGCACCAAACTCTTCATCGGCCCGGTCCTCGTGGTGAACAACGACGGCATCCATGGGGCCGGCAATCCGATCCAGGGGACGATCTCGCTCGACATCGGATTCCACCCCATCACGGTCTATTACCACGACGCGACGGGCGGCGAAGGGATCACGGTGACGTGGCAGGAACCCGGCGCGGGCGCGCTCGCGGCGATCCCGAACGCCCGGCTGCTCACCGAAACCCAGGCGCCGACGCCGGTGATCACCCCGACCAGCGCCACGTTCACCGGCCCTCAGAACGTCGATATCACGGTCACCGGCGGCGCGACGATCTACTACACCTTGAGCGACGAAGTGGGGCCGGACGCTCGGTCCTTCACCGGGTCCGGCACCACCAGCCCTCTCAGCTTCTCCCTGACCCAGGCCTGCACGATCCGCGCGGTCGCCTACCAGACGGGGCTGAATCCCAGCGTCGTCGTCAGCTCGACCGTGACCCTCCCTGCCGCCACGGGGCCGAAGATCAGTTCGGTCACGGCGGGCGGCCTCCCCAACCAGGTCGTCGTCACATTCGACCGCGCCATGTCCCAGGCCACCCTGGCCAATCCGGCGAACTATGCGCTCAGCAACGGCGCCACGGTCACGGCGGCCACTCCGCTCACCAAGCCCGGAGCGCTCGTGGGCTCCTGGGCGTTCGAGGACGCCGCCGCAGGCACGTCGGCCGCCGACGGCACGGGCAACGGGGGCACGGCGACCCTCACCAACGGGGCGGCTTTCATCGCCGACAAGCCCGCCGCCCTGGGCGGAACTCAAAGCGTCCACTTCGACGGCGTCGATGACCACGTCGTCATCCCCGATTCTGCAATCCTCAAGCTGGGGCCCACCCTCGGCACCGCTCCGGCGATCGGCAGCTTCACGATCTCCCTGTGGGTGAACCCCGCGGACAATACGACTGCCCGCCGCCTCATCAACAAGTGGGACGTCGACGGCGCCGGGACCGGCAATGCCCGCGGCTGGCTCATGGACATCAACTCCAACGCCGGCGCGAACCGCACCGGGACGCTTCGCTTCCAGATCCGCCAGGACGGAAACAACCTCCTCGACTACAACCCGAATTTTCCGGTGATGACCGCGGGAGCCTGGCAGCATCTGGCGGCCCGCGTCGACCGTCAGGCCAATATGGTCACGCTGTTCCGGAACGGCGTCCGGGTGGACGTCCCCGCGAACATCACGACGAACCTCACCAATGCCGTGAACGCCAAGCCGGTCCTCCTGGGCCGGCTCAACGATGCCGCGGGCGCGGCTACCGGAAACCACTACAGCGGCAACATGGACGAGGTGCGGATCTATACCGTCGCGCTCTCCGATACCGAAATCGCGGCCCTCGCGCTCGGGGATGCGCAGGTGGCATCGGCGGTGCGACTCACGACGGGCGGCACCGCCCTCAACACCGCGGTCCCCCTGTATACCCTGACGACCAGCGGCCTGCAGGACCGCGCCGGCACCGCGATGGATGCCTCCGGCGCGTCCAGGACGTTCCACTTCTACGCCTCGGGCGGCATCACGCGGGAAGCCTATCGGTTCGATCTCTTCGGGAACACGCTCGGCGGCAGCACGCGCATCGGCGACCTGGTGCGGGCGAATTCCTATCCGAACAGTCCGTCGGATGCCGCCGTCCAGGCGACCCCCGTGTCCGCCAACAACATCGCGGACGGCTTCGGTCAGCGCTTCCGGGGCTGGTTCATCCCCACCGCGACGGGTTTCTACCGCTTCGGCATCGCCTCGGACGACAACGGTCAGGTGTGGGTGAGCGGCGACGACGACCCGACCAACAAGGTGATGGTCTCCCACTGCCAGAATTCCGCGGCGCAGGCCGGATACAACGACGTGGACATCAACCAGTCCCAGCCCGCCGTGCAGCTGGCCGCCGGCCAGAAGTACTACATCGAAGCGCTCTATAAGGAGGGCGGCGGCAACGACAATTGCGCCGTGACCGCCATCCTGCTCTCCGGAGCGGCGGACGTCACCCCCATCGGCCTGAACGCCCCGGCCCTGCCCAACGGGCTGGGTTCGCTCGTCCCCTACTGCGAATCCCCGGCCTTCACGCAGCTGCCTTCCAGCCGGACCGTCCTCGAGGGCGAGCCCGTGACGCTCCAGGTGGCGGCCGGCGGCAGCGGCCCGCGCACCTATCAGTGGTTCAAGGGCACGACGGTCGTCGGAACCGGGTTTCGCTTCCTGATCGCCAACGCCGCCGCCGCGGATGCCGGCACCTATCACGTCGAAGTGTCGGACGGAACGAATATCCTGGTGGGACCGGATTTCACGCTGACGGTCACGGCGCTCGCGCCGACCCTGTCGTCGATCAGCATCGTGCCGGCCGCGGCCGGGATGACCCCGCCTCCCAGCGGACCCGGCGCCGGCAATCAATGGATCGTCGCGGCAGGAACGGGCCTGATCTCGCCCTGGATGACGCTCTCCTTCGGCGGCACCGTCACGCCGACGCTCCTGCTGGGTCCCGGTGGCACCAGTCTCACGGCGGTGACGCCGGCCCACACGCCCGGCACCGTCAACGTCGTCCTGGCCTATCCGACCGCCCAGTCCATCACCCTCGCCAATGCGTACACGTACTACAACGCCCCTGCCATTGTCTCCATCGCCTCCGTCGCCCCCAACGTCGATGGAGCGAACGGCCCCATCGCCGGCGGCCAGCCGCTCACGATCACCGGCGTCAATTTCATCTCCGGTCAGACGACGATCACCTTCGGCGGCGTCGCAGGCACGATCACCAGCGTTCCCAATGCGACGACCCTCAACGTCAGCACCCCCGCCGTCCCCCTGGGCACCGGAAGCGTCCCCGTCGTGATCACGACTCCCTTCGGCGTCTTCACCCTGGCCGGCGGCTATACGTATCACGACCCGCCCACCCTGATCAGTCTCAGCAAGAATGCAACGACCGAAGCGCCGACCCTGCTGACCGTCGCCGGGACGAAATTCGCAACGGGCGCCGGATTGACCCGCGTCACCTTCGCCCCCGGCGGCCCGGGCACCGCCGTGAGCGTCGCCAGCGCTGCAAGTCTCACGGTCACGTCGCCCGCAAATCCGGTGCCCGGAAGCATCACGACCGTCCTTGTTTCCGTCACCACGCCCGGCGGCACCACCGGGACCCTGCCCTTGACCTACTACCCGGCCACCTCCGTCACCGGCATCAACCCGGCCGAAGACAAGCTAGCCGGCGGCCGGACGGTGGTGATCTCCGGAAGCAATTTCTCCACGATCAACTCCGAGAACCAGGTGACCTTCGGAAGCAACGCGGCGTCCATCGTCAGTTCCACCAATACCACGATCAGCGTGGTCGTCCCCGCCCTCGGCTCGTCCCCGGTCAACCCCTTCCCCGTGACCGTCACCGTCGTCTCGCCGGGAGGTTCCGGCAGCACCTCCTTCACCTACTATCCGGCCTCGACCGTCGCCCTTCCGAATCCGGGCGCGGGACAGAACGGCGGCGGCGATACCGTCCTTCTCAGCGGAACCCAGTTCTCCACGACTCCCGGCGCGACCACGGTCAAGTTCAACGGCGTGCTCGCCACCATCCTGAACCTCACCTCGACCTCCATCCAGGTCACCACGCCGCCGCTGACGCCGCCCGGGGCGGTCCCGACGACGGTCGGCGTCGTCGTGGACACGACCGGCGGACCGGCCGGCACGACGTTCGATTACTATCCTCTCCCGACCGTCGATCCCGTCACCCCGATTTCCCCCCCCAGCGGCACGTCGCAGGGCGGCACGACGGTCACGATCACCGGGACGAACTTCCGGAACGGACAGACCACGGTCACCTTCGGGGGATTGCCCGCGGCCGTCACCAACGTCACTCCGACATCCATCACCGTGTCGACGCCGGGCCATGACGCCGGGGCCGTCGCCGTCGACATCAATGCTCCCGGCGGCCCGGTGAGCACGACCTACACGTATGTCGGTCCCCGGATCACCGGGGTCAGCCCGTCGTCCGGTCCCATCGCGGGCGGCCAGACGGTGACGATCACGGGAACCGGATTCATCAACGGCTCCACGACCGTGTCCATCGGCGGCACGCCCATCGGCGGCCTGACCGTCACGGCCACGACGATTACCTTCACCAGTCCGGCCCACGCCGCCACTCTTCCCGTGGACGTCGTGGTCACCGTCGGCGCCAACTCCGCCACGTTCACCGGCGGCTATCGCTGGCTCGATACCTCGACGGTCACCGGCATCCTCCCGAACCGGGGCCCGATGTCCGGCGGTCAGACCGTCACCATCACCGGCACCAATCTCTCCTCCGCCGGTACGACCGTCCTGATCAACGGCCTGGCCGCCGGTTCGATCTCCGTCGCGCCGAACGGCCTCAGCCTCACCTGCGTCACCCCGGCGCATGCGCCGGGCGCCGTCGCCATCGACGTGTCAGTCGCGGTCGCGGTCTTTGGCATCGCTTCCGCGGGAAGTCCCCTGACGTATACCTACGTGCCGCCCCCGACCATCAGCGCCATCCTCCCCAGCCGCGGGCCCATCGCCGGCGGCCAGATCGTCACGATCACCGGCACGAATTTCGAGCCCGGGACGGAGACGCACGTCGTCTTCGCGGGCGGCACGCCCCTGAACGCGACCTATGTCAACGCCACCACCGTCACCGTCGCCACGCCCGCCCACACGGCCGGCGTCGTCACGGTCGGCGTCAGCACCTTCACCCCGCCGCAGAGCAGCGCCGGCACGGTGAACTACACCTATGTCGATCCGGCCGCCAGCGTCGACCTCGCCCTCACCCTCGCCGCGAGCACGACGACGCCGGTCATCAACGGCAACGTCACCTTCACGATCCAGGTGAGCAACTCTCCCGCGAACAACGCCACCGGCATCTTCGTGACCGACCTGCTCCCCGCCGGACTGACCTTCGTCTCCTCGCTGCCCAGCCAGGGCACGTTCGACTCCTCCGCCGGCCTCTGGAACCTGGGAACCCTCAATGCCTCCGCGAGCACCACGTTGCAGATCGTCGCCAAGGTCACGTCGACCGCCGTGCTCGTGAACGCCGCCGAGATCCTCACCTGCGACCAGAACGACGTCGACTCGACGCCGGGCAACGGCGTCGCGGGCGAGGACGACCAGGCCAGCGTCTCGCTCACGGCCGGCCTCCTCTTCCTGACCCCCGCCGGCTCCATCGGGACCGCGACCCAGGGGATCTTCTTCTCGCGCGCATTCGCCGCGACCGGCGGCGTGCCCGGGTATACGTGGTCCATCACCGCGGGCCCCGACCTTCCGCCGCTCAATTTCAACGCCGTCACCGGCGTGCTGAGCGGCGTCGTCCCGCCGGCCACCCCCGTCCAGACCTTCACGTTCAGCATCGGCGTCCGGGACTCCGCCGGCACCACGCTCCCGCGGAGCTTCTCCCTCGACGTCAACGCGCCCGCCGCGGTCGTGCCCGTCGTCAACACGACCCCGGCCCCGCCGGGCGGGACGGTCGGCGTCGCCTACTCCTTCACGTTCACGGCCCATGACGGCGCGGGCCCTTATACGTGGAGCGCGACCAACATCCCGGCCGGACTCGTTCTGAACAGTCAGACCGGAGAATTGGCGGGCACGCCGACGACGGTCTCGAGCCTGACGATCAGCGTGACGGCGACGAACGGCAGCGGCCCGTCGGCCGTCGAGCCGTTCACGATCCCGATCGTCCTGAATCCCGTAACCATCATCACGGGCGGCCTTCCGGTCGGCGCGATCAGCGCGTTCTACGACCAGCTGATCCAGACCACGGGCGGCATCGGACCGATCTTCAACTGGACGATCAGCGCGGGCGCGCCTCCCGTGGGCATTGCCCTCACCGGCACCGGCCGCGTCGCCACGCTCACCGGTATCCCCTCCTCGAGCGGCTCGTTCTCGTTCACGGTCCGCGTCCAGGACGGCGGAGCCGGAGCGATCGCGACGCAGGCCTATCAGCTCATCATCCTGCCCGCCGGAGGGACGTTCACGGCGACGTCGCCGACGACGCCCCCGCTCGGCACCCTGGGGCGGCCTTATTCCCTCTCGCTGTCCGGCGCCGGAGGCTTCGGACCGTACACGTGGACGCTGGCCGGCGGCAGTTTGCCCACGGGACTCACGCTCGACGGCGTCACCGGGACGATCAGCGGCACCCCGCTCGCGGGCGGATCGTTCCAGATCGCGGTGCGCGGCAGCGACATCACCGCCCAGAGCAGCACGCAGACGATCAACATCAATATCGCGCCGCCGCCGGGCCTCACGACGACGAATCCTCTGCCCGCGGCGCAGAACGGCGTCGCCTACTTCAAGCAGATGGGCGTTTTCGGCGGCGCGGCGCCCTTCACGTGGAGCGTCGGCGCGGGCCTGCCCACCGGGCTCACGCTGGCCGCGAGCTCCGGCGCGATCAGCGGCACCCCGACCGCGGGGGGCGCGTCGTTCACCGTGACGGCGACGGACGCCAACGGCGCGACGGCGCTGGGGTCGTTCACGATCCCCTTCCTCACCACGCTGGGCGCGCTGACGATCCTCCCCGACCTGCCGCCGGCGTATCCGGGCGTCCCCTATAACGCGACCGTGCAGGCCATCGGCGGAGTCGCCCCCTATGCGTTCTCCCTGGTGGGGACCGCGCCCTGGTTGAGCTTCGACGCGGCCACGCACACGTTGTCGGGCCTGCCGACGGCGACGCCCCTCGGGCTGATCCAGGTGCAGGTGTCGGACTCCTTCCCGGTGACGCCGGCGACGGCGCTGAATTCGCCGCCGGCAATGGTGGTCGGCACGCTGATCTGGCGCACCGAGGGCGCCGTCAGCGGCGGCGCGACACCCTTGATGGCGCGGATCGTATCGATGGCTTCGACGGTGTTGACATTATTGGCGAGGCAAAGCTGCACCGCCTTGGCGCCATCGGTGATCGAGCCGCCGCCGACGGTGACGATGAGATCGGCGTTGGCGGCGCGAGCCTGCTCGGAAGCCGCGATAACCGCCTCGCGCGGCGTATGCGGCGGCATCGTATCGAAGGTGGCGACGCAACGGGGGCCAAGCGCGTTTCGGATTTTCTCGATTTCGTCGGTCTCGCGGTTGAGCGTGCCGCTGACCATCAGAAACGCGCGGCCCGCGCGCAACCGGTCCATCTGCCCGACCACCGCCTCGGCGGCGGGGCGGCCGAACACCACCTCGTCCATGGCGCCGAATACGACACGGCCCTTGTGCACGATTGTCCTCCCGGACGGCTTGGCTTGCTACGGCTCTTGAGAACAATCTAGCTGACTTGGCGGGGAGGGAAACTACAAAATACCCGCGGCTCGGCGACCGTCATTCCGGCACGGCTCCTCCTCTTCCTCAATGCGTTGCCACAGCGCGCGCACCATGTCCTTCATGACCAGCGCATCCTGCCAGCGGTCCGACAGCTCAGCGCCATCAGGCCCGGTGATGGCGTAGGGCGGCGGACCGAGTTCGCACAGGAAGGTCAGCACCGCATCCGGACCCGCGCGCTTCCGCCACGAGCGGATGGCGTATTCCCACCAGCCCATGAACAGTTCGACCCAGCCCTGGTGCTGCGGAAAGCCGAGCGAGATC
>Ga0137409_10002644_pt1 | contig 19112 bp, 11 predicted proteins | sample CZODoug1_16funga_FD_122059 | JGI IMG/M metagenome (GOLD analysis project Ga0137409, IMG submission 122059) | Vadose zone soil fungal communities from Angelo Coast Range Reserve, California, USA - CZODoug1_16fungal (Hybrid Assembly) | ecosystem: Environmental > Terrestrial > Soil > Vadose zone... | reverse complement strand
CCGGTGGATGCGGACCCCGGTCTCACGGTCTGGCTGGCCAACCGACATACGATCAACGACTTCCCGGCCAGGCTGGACGCAACGTGCTACGTGGTGATCGACCGCGAGGCGTACCTCAGCGCACCGACCCACCCGAACGTGCGCAAGGCCGCGATCGACCACCTGCCGGACAGCGGTCGGAGCGTGCTCTACGACGACGGCCGTTTCCAGGTCTGGGGACCTGTCGGAGGAGACTGATAGGCCTCGTTTCGTACTCTTAAGGGTCCCATGGCCGTCGCAACCTCCACCCGAGAGCGTCTCGAGAAGCTGTTCAAGCAGCGGATCGTGATCTTTGACGGGTCCATGGGCGTGATGCTGCAGCACAAAGGGCTGAGCGACGAGGAGTTCCGCGGCGAGCGTTTTCGCAACCACCCCAAGCCGCTTCGGAACAACAGTGACGTCCTGTGCCTGACCCAGCCCGAGCTGGTCACCCAGGTCCATCGCGAATACCTGGAGGCCGGCGCGGACATCGTCACGACCAACACGTTCACCGCCACGCGCGTATCGCAAGCGGACTACGGGCTGGAGGAATTCGCCTACGAGATGAACGTCGCAGGCGCGCGGCTCGCACGCAAGGCCGCCGACGCCTACGAGAACCGTTTCGTCGCGGGTTCGCTGGGCCCGACCAACGTCACGCTCTCCCTCTCGCCCCGGGTCGACGACCCGTCGTACCGCGACGTCACCTTCGACCAGCTGAAGGACGGGTACGCCGAAGCAGCGCGCGGGCTGAAGGACGGGGGCGTCGACTTCCTGCTGATCGAGACCGTGTTTGACACTCTCAACAGCAAGGCCGCGATCGCCGCTGTGAAGGAGACTGCGCCCGACCTGCCGCTCTTCGTGTCGATGACGGTGGTCGACCGCAGCGGCCGCAACCTCTCAGGCCAGACCGTCGAGGCGTTCTGGACTTCGATCGAGCACGCCGAGCCCTTCGCTGCGGGCATCAACTGCTCGCTCGGCGCGACCGAGATGAGGCCATACATCGCGGCGTTTTCACGCGTCGCTCCCGTCTACGTTTTCTGCTACCCAAACGCTGGGCTGCCCAACGCGTTCGGCGGCTATGACGAGGAGCCGCCGACCACGAGCCGCCTGCTGAAGGAGTTCGCTGAAGCCGGCTACCTGAACGCCGCCGGCGGATGCTGCGGCACAGGGCCGGAGCACATCCGGCAGATTCGCGAAGCGCTCGATGGCATCACGCAGCGCGAAGTTCCCAAGAAAGTGGCCCGTACACAGTTCAGCGGCCTCGAGCCGTTTGAGATCGGTCCCGACTCGGGCTTCGTCGTGGTCGGCGAGCGCACCAACGTCACGGGCTCGATCCGTTTCCGCAGGCTCATCGAGAGCGGCGACTTCACCGGTGCGGTGCAGGTCGCGCTGGACCAGGTCCGCGGCGGCGCCAACCTGCTCGACGTCAACATGGACGCGGACCTGCTCGATTCCGAGGCGGCGATGGTCCGCTTCCTCAACCTCATCGCGACCGAGCCCGAGATCGCCCGGGTTCCGATCATGGTCGACAGCTCCAAGTGGACCGTGCTCGAGGCCGGGCTGAAGTGCGTCCAGGGCAAGGGAGTGTGCAACTCGATCAGCCTGAAGGGCGGCGAAGAGCCATTCCTGGAGCAGGCTCGGCTGGTGCGCGAATACGGAGCGGCCGCCGTGGTGATGGCGTTTGACGAGGTCGGCCAGGCCGACACGTTCGAGCGCAAGGTCGAGATCTGCAGCCGCGCCTACAAGCTCCTCACCGAGAAGGCCGGCTTCGAGCCCGACGACATCATCTTCGACCCCAACATCCTTCCGATCGCGACCGGCATCGAGGAGCACGCCGTCTACGCGAAGAACTTCATCGACGCGACGCGTGAGATCAAGAAGCGCTTTCCCCGCGTGCGCGTCTCAGGCGGCGTTTCCAACCTCTCCTTTTCTTTCCGCGGCAACGACCGGGTCCGTGAGGCGATCCATTCCGCCTTCCTCTACCACGCGATCCGCGCCGGGCTGGACATGGGCATCGTGAACGCCGGGCAGCTGGTCGTTTACGAGGACATCCCGAAGGACCTGCTCGAGCTGGTCGAGGACATCATCTTCGACCGCCGTCCCGACGCCACCGAGAGGCTGGTCGAGTTCGCGAAGTCGGTCACGGGCGCGGGCGCCAAGCGCGAGAAGGACCTCGCGTGGCGAGAGGGCACGGTCGAGGAGCGCCTGGCGTACGCCGTGCTGCACGGAGAGGTCGAGTTCATCGAGACCGACGCCGAAGAGGCCCGCCAGAAGTACAAGAAGGGGCTGCTCGTCATCGAAGGTCCGCTGATGGACGGCATGAAGGTGGTCGGCGACCTGTTCGGCGCCGGCAAGATGTTCCTGCCGCAGGTGGTCAAGAGCGCGCGCGCGATGAAACGTGCGGTGGCCTACCTCGAACCGTTCATGCAGGCTGAGAAGGAAGCCTCAGGCAGTCAGAGCGTGCGCGGCAAGCTCGTCCTGGCGACCGTCAAAGGCGACGTCCACGACATCGGCAAGAACATCGTCGGCGTCGTCCTCGCGTGCAACAACTACGAGGTCATCGACCTCGGAGTCATGGTGCCCGTGGACAAGATCCTCGACACTGCGATCGAGCTGAAGGCCGATGTGGTCGGCCTGTCCGGGCTCATCACGCCGTCGCTGGACGAGATGGTCGTGGTCGCCAAAGAGATGACGCGGCGGCAGTTCACGATCCCGCTGCTGATCGGCGGCGCCACTACGTCCAAGCAGCACACCGCGGTCCGCATCGCGCCCGCCTACGACGGCTCGACCGTTCACGTGCTCGACGCGTCGCGCGTGATCGGGGTGGTTTCAGACCTGCTTGACGAGGAGCGTCGCCACACTTTCGATCGCGACAACCAGGCGCTGCAGGAGAAGCTGCGGACGCAGCACTCGGCCTCGCGCCGCGCTCTTCTCACGCTGCCTGACGCGCGCTCGAAGCGGTTGAAGCTCGCGTTCGATGACCTGCCAGCGCCTCCCTTCGCGGGCGTGAAGGTCATCGAGCCAAAGCTGTCCGAGCTGCGCGAATACATCGACTGGACGTTTTTCTTCCACGCCTGGGAGCTCAAGGGAAAGTTCCCGGCCATCCTGGAGAGCCCATCGCACGGCGCTGTCGCCCGCGAGCTCTTCGGCCATGCGGAGGAGATGCTGGACGAGATCGCGGCCAAGGGCTGGCTGCAGGCCAAGGGCGTCTATGGATTCTGGCCGGCGGTCAACGAAGGCGACGACATCGTCCTGGAGAACGGCGTCCGCTTTCCGATGCTGCGCCAGCAGGTCGACCACGGCGACGACAAGCCGTATCTCTCTCTGGCCGACTTCGTCGCCCCTGAGAAGGACCACATTGGGGCGTTCGCGGTCACCGCGGGGCTGGGCGTGGATGAGCTCGCCGCTCGCTTCCAGGCCGAGCACGATGACTACCGAGCGATCATGGTCAAGGCCCTGGCCGACCGGCTCGCCGAGGCTTTCGCCGAATACCTCCACGAGGTCGCGCGCCGCGGCTGGTACGAGACCGGACCCAGGCACTCGAGAGAGGATCTGATCGGCGAGAAGTACCGGGGCATCCGCCCGGCCTTCGGCTACCCGGCGTGCCCGGACCACTCGGAAAAGCACAAGCTGTTCGACCTTCTTGACGCTCGCTCGATCGGCATGGACCTCACCGAGTCAGGCGCGATGACGCCGACCGCCGCCGTGGCCGGCCTGTACTTCGCCCACCCGCACTCGCGCTACTTCATGGTGGGCAAGGTCGGCCGCGACCAGGTCGAGGACTACGCCCGCCGCAAGCAGATGACCACGGCGGAAGCGCAGCGCTGGCTCCGCCCCAACCTGGGCTACGAGGAAGAGTCGTAGGGCACTAGTCCGGACCCCGCGCGGGAGGACCGAAGGTCACCGTCGGCGGGATGACCAATATGCCGCCGAGATCGCCCCGCACGATCTGCCATTTCCCCTCGTGCACCATCCAGTGATGCCGGTGACATAGAAGGACGAGGTTGTCCAGGTCGGTGGCGCCGCCGTGGATCCAGTGCACGACATGGTGTGCCGCGCTCCACGATGCCGGCCGGTCACATGCAGGCCACCGGCACGAGCCATCGCGAGCCCACAACGCCCGCCTCGTGGGCTCTGACACGACGCGCTTGGAGCGCCCGACGTCGATCACCATCGAGTCGGAGTCGAGCAGGACGCGGGCGATGCTCGAATCGCAAGCCAGGCGCTCGACCGCCTTCGAGGAAATCGGCAGCGAGAGCTCCATGTCCGCGGCCGGCGCGCCGGCCAGCCCAAGCAGCGTCTCGATCGAGCTCGTGACCTGGATCTGAGCCTGCGAGCCGCCTCCGGCGGCCATCTCCACCAGCGCGTCCGCATTGCGCTGCTCCAGGTCCCGATCGTCATGCGCTCCCGTCTTTCTCGCCATGGGCTCCAGCCTGGTCAGTAGAACGGCGCCTCCCTCCGGATCGAACTGCCCGCTCAGCAGCACGGTGCCGTCCATCCATTTGCTCAACTTGAGCCGCCGCTGCTGCACCTGCTCCGCCTGCTCTTCGGCATAGCGTTGTGGGTCCGCTGCGTGCCGGTAGTGGGTGCAGATGTAGTGAAACTTGCCGGGCGAGTTCTCCCGCGCCTTATTGATGAGCACCGACTCATCGAACCGTTCGCCAAGATCTTCGGCCGTCCTGGCCATTACCGTCAGATGGGCGTACCCAATCTCGCCTGCGGCCATCGCCTCCATGCTCTCCGGCATCCGGTGAAGGGACTCGCCAACGGCGACACTGTTCGCAGCCGCGCCGGCGGTCATATGGCCGTTGAACCGGATCCAGTCGATCGGACTCACGAATCCGTCGTCGTCGTATTTGTTCCGCTTCGCCAATTCCGCCGCAACGCGAGCGAGGAACAAGTTGTGCTGGTCCCTCACCCGGCAACCGCGGATGAACGTGTCTGCGAGCTCGTCGTCAGACAGCTGCTCGATCTCGATAACGGCGGATGCGGCGTCCATGACATCCATCTTACGAACACATGTTCGCGTGTCAACCCAGCCTGTTAAGCCCATGGCAAACGGGTTTGTAACCTGTTAATTTGCGCGGTCAAGGGAGTCGGCTCGGAGAAGGGAGGGGCTCATGTCCAACACTGGTGCGCGCAGTCGTTTCGGTTTCCTGGTCGCAATCGCCGTGGCGGCCGTGCCATTTCTGGCCCAGCCACTGCCCGCAGCCGCCGCAGCCACCGCGACCCTGTACAGCGTCTCGCCGTCGGGCTTCCTGGTTCAGGTCGATCAAACCGCCGGAACCGAGACGCCCGTAGTGAACCTCGCCCCAACCGGCCTGCCCTTCGGGGTCTATCCCATCCCTGGCGGCTTTGCCTCGGATCCCACTTCAAACCGGCTGTTCGGCGTGCTCAGGACCCAGGACATCCGGGAATTCCCAGGCACCTGGACGCACCAAGTTTTGACGATCAGCCTAGGCGCGCCGGCGCCAACGGTGACGACAAGTGGGAACCTGAGCCGCCTGCTGCAGAGCGCCGTTGCGTTTGACTCCTCGACCAACTCTGTTTACGGAATCACGGAATGCTGTCCCAGCGAGCTGGTTCGAATCGATCCTGTGACTGGGGACGAGTTCACGGTCACACAGTTGAGCGGTGACATCACCGACGCCTTTTCCGAGGTGGCGATCGACCCGGCTACGCACACTCTCTATGTCGCCAGGAGCGTGAACTCAACATACCCGCCGCCAACCGAACTGCTCGCGATCAACCTGGCGACGCCCGCCGCCTCTGCGACTCCTGTTCACCTCGAGCACGGAGTGGTCGGCCTTGTCTTCGATTCTTCCTCTCACGCGCTCTTTGGGGTCACCTTTTGCTGCGGCGACTCATTCATCTACAAGATCGAATCCACCGGGTTTGAAAAGCAGATCGCTGAAATCACCAACACGCTCCTGCTCGGCTCCACAGCCGTGCTCGACTCCGCGACCCACACGATTTATCTGATCAACAGCACGTTTGACTTCGTGACCGGGCCGGCTACCTTCATCACGTCTGTCGACGATCGCGGAGGGGTGGCGCCCGTCAACGGCGCCGCCACACCGACCTTCATTGGAAGCCTGGGCTACTTGCCCATCTCTGTCACGCCCGACAGCATCAGGGCTGACGTGAACAGCGCACTAGCCAGCGGCGCGATCGACAGCGCAGGAGTGGCCAACGCGCTTCTCGCTCAGCTGAACGCCGCTGCCACAGCTCGCACGGCCGGCCAGTGCAGCACGGCCGCCAGCATTTACAACGCGTTCATCAATACCGTGAATGCCCAGAGCGGCAAGCACATCGCCGCCGCGACCGCCGCCAAGCTCGTCAGCGAGGCTCAGTTCCTGATCGCGAACTGCCCTTGACGTAACCCGCAGCACGGATCGCCTCCCACACCCTCATCGGGTGCGCCGGCATATCGATATGCCGCACGCCCAGGTGTGACACCGCGTCCACCACCGCGTTCTGCACCGCCGGGGTCGACCCGATCGTCCCCGACTCGCCCACCCCCTTGGCCCCAAGCGGGTTGAGCGGCGTGGGCGTCTCCATCGACACCGTCTCGATCATCGGGATCTCGCCAATGGTCGGGATCGCATAGTCGGTGAGGCTCGTGGTCAGCGGGTTACCTTCCACGTCGTAGACAAACTCCTCGTATAGCGCCTGCGCCACGCCCTGCGCGACACCGCCGTGGATCTGGCCATCCACGAGCGCGTGGTTCAGCACCGTTCCGCAGTCATCGACCGCGATATGACGCACCAGTCGAGTCTCCCCTGTCTCAACGTCAACCTCCACGACCGCGATGTGGCATCCGAACGGGAAAGTCTGGTCGTCTTGCTCGAAGTCGTGCTCAGCGAACAGCGTCGCCTCTGAGGCCAGCTCCGCCCAGCTCAACGCGGTGGCCGGCACACCCCGAACGCCAAATCGCCCATCCGGGAGCTGAACGATGTCGTCCACGCCCGCTTCAAGCCGCCGCGCCGCCTCCTTTTTCGCCTGCTCAATCAGCACAAGACAGGCGCCCCGCACCGCGCTGCCGCCGAGCTGGAGCGACCGCGATCCCGACGTGCCGCTCCCCCTGTCCACAAGTCCTGTATCAGACGAAACGACACGAATCCTTTCCATCGGCATACCCAGAAGCGCTGAAGCCAGCTGTGCGTATGCCGTCTCGTGGCCCTGGCCGCTCGAGGTCGTGCCGGCGGTCAACACGATCGAGCCGTCCGCCTCAGCACGTGCGGCCCCGAACTCCGTCGTGCTCAGGACCGCGGTCATCTCGACATAGGTTGAGACCCCGATCCCGAGCTGGACTCGATCGGCGCGCTCCCGCCGCGCAGCCTGCTCGCGGCGCAATTCCGCGTATCCCGCAGCCGCCAACGCCAGGTCGAGCGCCCGCGAATAGTTCCCGGTGTCGTAAGTCAGTCCCGTGACGGTCGTGTACGGAAACGGACCGGTGATCAGGTTGCGGCGGCGCAGCTCCGCCGGATCCATGCGCAGCTCCATCGCGAGCATGTCCATCGCCCGCTCGATCAGTGCGATCGCCTCCGGCCGTCCGGCGCCGCGGTACGCGGACATGACGGCGGTGTTCGTGTAAACGCATTTCGCGCTGTAGCGAATCCGAGGAATCTCATACACGCTCTGCGCGAGGAGCGCCGTGAGCATCAGCTGCGGCGGAGCCAGGCCGGCATAAGCGCCGGCGTCGGCGACCACGTCCGCCTCCAGCCCCACGAGCTTGCCTTCAGAAGTCGCACCCAACGCCACGTCCTGCACATGGCCACGTCCATGCGTCATCGCCACCATGTTCTCGGTGCGGTATTCGAACCACCGCACGGGACGGTCGAGCTTCATCGCAAGCGCGCCGATCACGCTCTGCTCGGGGTAGGTCATGAGCTTGGCGCCAAACGCCCCGCCCACGTCGGCGGCGATGACGCGCACTTTTTCATCGGGCAGCCCAAGCGATGCTGCGACCGAAGCGCGGACGCCGAAAGGCACCTGGGTCGAGGTCCACATCCGGATGCCGCCCTGCCCGTCCGGCTCGGCCGCCACCGCGTTGGCCTCGATCGGCACCGCGGCGAGACGCTGGTTCACGAAACGAGCCCTCACGACGATATCGGCGCCCTCCAGGGCTCCTTCCTCTCCCAGGTCGAAATCGAACGCCACGTTGTCGCCCATGTCGGAGTGAACCAACATCGCGCCCGGCTGAAGCGCGGTGGTGCCGTCGACCAGGGCAGGCAGCAGCTCGTAGTCGACGATCACCGCGGCCGCGGCATCGACCGCCTCCTCCCGACCAGCCGCCACCACGACGCCGACGGCGTCGCCGACGAACTTGACCTCATCCGAGCACAGGCGCGGCCGCGGCGTCTCCGACTCGAAAGCCAGATCCGTGGCAAGAAAAACCCCGACCACTCCAGGCATGCCCTTTGCGGCGCTCACGTCCACGCCTGCGATTCGTGCATGCGCGTGGGGCGAGCGGACGAAGACCGCATGCAGGCAGCCCTCGAGCCTGACGTCGTCGGTGTAGCGGCCGGCGCCGGTGATCAACCGCGGATCCTCTCGCCGCTTGACGCTGCCGCCAAGCGCCGCGTTCAGCGCCACCTAGAGCTCGTCCAGGTTCTCCACGATCGCCTCCTGCGTCGTGCGGGCGATCACCACGACCGCCTCCACGCGGGAGTGCGCGTTCGACTCGACGTGATGGACGAACGGCGGGATGTAGACATAGTCACCCGGCTTGGTCCGCACCCGAACCTCGTGCCCGCCATCGGAGTAGACGAACTCCGGCTCCCCCGACACGACATAGATCCCAGTCTCGCTGTCGCCGTGGTGGTGCGGACCCGACGCGACCCCTGGCGCCACGTGCGTTTGCCCCATCCAGATCGCCCGGCTGCCCACCGAGTCGCCCGACAGCGCCGCCAGCCGCGTCATCCCCGCCGTTTGCGCGGTGCCCGAGGAGCACGACTCGGACGGCACATGGAACAGCTTCCCCATCCCGCCCGAATGGTAGCTTGGCCTGTACATGGTTGACCGTGCCGGGCGTTGGGGGATCCTTCCCGCCTATCACGGTTGGCAGGCCAACCTGGTCGAGACCTCGCCGGCGACCCGCGACGCGATCCTCGCCGCGATGGGCGCCACTACCGACCAACCGCCGCGCGTGCGGCGTCCCAAGAAGCTTCCCAGCGAACCCTGCGCCGCGCCGCCCGAGCGTGCATGGGGCTGGGCCATCCAGCTTTACGCGCTGCGCTCGCGCGAGAGCTGGGGCGTCGGCGACCTGGCCGACCTGAGGCGCTTCGGCCGCTGGTCTCGGCGCCGGGGCGCCTCGATCGTCCTGCTCAACCCACTGGGCGCGCAGACGCCGACGCTGCCGTACCAGCCTTCGCCGTACTACGCATCCACCCGACGCTTTCGCAACATCGTCTATCTGCGGATCGAGGAGATCGAAGGCGCCGCCTCATGCGAAGCGGAGCTCGCATCACTCCGCGCCACCGCCCGGGAGCTGAACCAGCAGCGCCTCATCGACTACGACAGGGTCTTCCAGCTCAAGACCGAGGCGCTGGAACACCTCTACGCAGCCGCCCCGCAGCCAAGCGGGCTCGCCGCATACGTCCGCCGCCAGGGTCGAGCCCTGCGCGACTTCGCCACGTTCAACGCGGTGGCGGAGGAACGCGGGCCCGCGTGGCGGAGCTGGCCGGACTATCTACGGCACCCGGGAGATGATGGGATGGAGCCCAGCCGGCGCCGGCTCGCCGACCGTATCGCCTTTCACGAATGGCAGCAGTTCCATCTCGATCGCCAGCTGGCGCGGGCCGCGCGCGAGATCGGGATCGTCACCGACGTGCCTGTCGGTTTTGCCTCTGATGGCTTCGACGCCTGGCGATGGCAGGACCTGCTCGCGCCTGGCATGCGCGTCGGCGCACCGCCAGACGAGTTTTTTCGCGACGGCCAGGACTGGGGATGCCCGGCGTTCAACCCGTGGAAGCTGAGCGACGCGCACTGGGAACCGTTCATCGACGCCATCCGCAGCGCGGCAACGCATGCGGCGGGCGTGCGGCTGGACCACGTGATGGGACTGTTCAGGCTTTTCTGGATCCCCGACGGCATGACCGCGGCCCAGGGCGCGTACGTGCGCTACCCCGCCGCCACGCTGCTCGCGCTCCTGGCCAACGAGAGCCGGCGGTCCGGCGCGTTCGTCGTCGGCGAAGACCTCGGCCTCGTGCCGCCGACGGTGCGCAAGCACCTTCGACAGCGGGGATCGTTGTCGTACCGGCTGCTTTGGTTCGAAGGTTCAGAGCCGCAGCGCTGGCCGCGCGACGCGGTCGCGTCGGTGGGCACGCACGACCTTCCCACGGTGGCGGGCATCTGGACATTGACCGAGCCCGAGAAACGCCTCCACCACCTGCGCGAGAAGCTCGTCAACATGACCCACCTTCCTGACGCAACCCCGCCGATCGACGTTGCGGTCGCGGCTTACACGGCGCTGGCGAGGGGGCGTCCCCGCATCGTGCTCGCGTCGCTGGAAGATGCGCTCGGTGTCAGTGAGCGCCCCAATGTCCCGGGGACTACGACTGAGTTTCCAAACTGGAGGCTCGCGCTGCCGAGCTCGCTCGAAGAAATCGAGGCAGCGAAGGGCGTCCGGCGGATTGCCGACGCGATGAACGCCGCCGGCCGGTCGGCTAACCTCTCGCAGGCATGACCAGGAGCGTCGCCGCAACCGTCGGAAACGGAAGGGTCCTCGCCAGGATCGGCCGCGACGGCAGCATCGCGGGCTTGAGCGCACCGAGCTTCGACTCAGAGCTGGTCGAAAAGCGCATCCACGCCGTCCTCAGCGGCCCCGATGGGGAGCGCCGGCTGAGCGGCAGCAGCTGGAAGCACCACCTCGAGTACGTCCGGGGCACGAACGTGCTGCGTGTCATCTCGAACCACGCGAGCGGAATCAAAGTCGAACGCCGCATCGCCGCTGTCGGCGAGAGCCTGCGCACCGCGTTCCGATCAGAGGGCGCGACCGAGATGAGTTGGGAGCGCGGCGTCGAAAAATTTTTGCCTCGAGAAGCCGAGAGCTTCGACTCGGTGTGGCCCGATGGGTTCGATCCGCCCCCGCTCGCGGGCGCGACCCGCTCCTCGGTGGTGGCGCGGGTCCCCGACCTCGTGGATCGCGCCGCGATCACCGATCTGTACGGCCGCAGCATCCTGGTCATCGCGCAGCACCACGATCGGAATGGATCCTTCGCAGCCGGCCCAGATCAAAGCGTGGTCCTGGCTCACGCGCTCGACGTGTGCGGTGAACGCGGGGCGGCCCTCGCCTTTTTCGAGTGGGCGCTCGACAACGACCGCGGCGATCCGTACCTGGCCTGGGCCCTCGAGCGCTACCTGCGACGCTCGCACAACCCGCAGCTGCGCGAGCGCCTGTCGAAGCTGCAGGACAACGCCCTCATGATGCGGCCGCCGCAGCCCAATGCGGGCGCTGCCGCCACGCTCTGGAACGCCTGGCAGCAAGCGGTCGACGGCCATCGCGTCGAGTCGGTCGCCTCGCTCCAGGCGGCCGTCGCCAAGCGCTCGCCGCTCGGGCTGTTTCTCACCAGCAACCATGTCGATCTGTCCGCGCACGCGTACCTGCTGCTGACGGTTCAAGCCTTGATCCCTTCAGTGACTGGGGGCGAGGATGGCTTTTTCGAGCACCAGGCGACAGTGCAGAAGACGCGCCATGTTCGCGCGCTGTATGGAGGCGTTTTCCATTCCGGCATGCCTGAGCCCGGCCAGGACCTCCTGGTTGCGGAGGTGCGAGCGGACCTCGACGTGGAAGCAGTCACGCTGGAGGTCGACGGGCAGACGGCGGGGCAGTTCAGCGCCGGGCCTGAAATGCCTGGTCGGCCGACAATCTGGAGCGGCCCGACGCCCCTGTCCTCCGCAGGCGAGGTATCCCGCTACAGGATTCGCGCCCACCTTCGCAACCCCGACTCGACGGCAATCTGGGCCTCCGACTCCGATCCCCGGCCCGGCGGCCAGGAGTTCGCTTTCGAGAGCTCGCCGCCTCCGCCGCCGGACTGGGTCCGCGACGCGCTCTGCTACCACGTCATGGTCGACCGGTTCGCGCGGCCCGGCGCCAGCCTGCCCGCGCCGAGCGATCCCACGGCTCTATACGGCGGAACCCTCGACGGCATTCGTGAGCATCTCGACCACATCGCATCGCTGGGCTGCAACGTGCTCTGGCTCAGCCCCGTCCATACGAGCCCTTCGCATCACGGCTACGACCCCGAGGACTTCTTGAAGGTGGAACCGCGCTATGGCGGCGACGCAGCGTTGATCCGCCTGGTGGAAGCGGCGCACGCCCAGGGCTTGCGCGTGCTGCTCGACTTCGTGCCGAATCACACGGGCCGCGGGCATCACCTGTTTCGCGACGCGATCGCCAACGACGCGGACGCCGCCACCTACTACCGGTTCTGGCAGTGGCCCCATTACTACCGCTGCTTCTCCGACGTCGTCTCGATGCCGGAGCTTGACACCGGGAACAGTCACCTGCAGCAGCACCTCGTCCGGGCCGCGCAGCACTGGTTGACCGGGTACGGTGTCGACGGCGTCCGGTGCGACCATGTCGCCGGCGTCGACCCTGCGTTCTGGGTTGAGCTGCGACGCGGACTGCGCGAGGTCAAGCCTGATCCACTGATCCTCGGCGAAGCCACGGGAGTGCCCGAGTGGCTCGCGCGCTACGCGGGACGCATCGACGCGATCTTCGATTTCGACCTCGCGTACTACGTGCGCCAGGCGCTGGGGCGAGGCCGGATGGGCGCGGCAGCCTTTGCCGCCTGGCTCGACCACCACGACAAGGCGTATCCCGGCCTCGTGCTTGCCACCCTGCTGGACAACCACGACATGAATCGCTTCCTGTGGGTCGCCGGCGGAAACGTCGACCGGGTCAAGCTCGCCGCCACCCTGCTGATGACGCTGCCCGGGACCCCTGTCATCTACTACGGAACCGAGGTCGGTCTCAGCCAGCGCTACGACGGCGTGATCGAAAACGCCGAGGCTCGCCTGCCGATGCTGTGGGGGGCCGACCAGAACCAGGACCTGCTCGCGCACTTCCAGCAGCTGGGACGGATGCGAGGCGAATCGCTCGCCCTGCGTCGGGGTGACAGGAAAACGGTGCTGGCCGACGCCGAGGTCTTCGTCTACGAACGCAAGGCCGGCGACGAGAGCGTGACGGTGGCGTTCAACTTCAGCGAGCAAGCCCAGCGCCGCGAGGTTGCCGGCCAAACGATCGAGCTCGACCCGTTGGGCTCCGCGGTCATGCGCACGGGCACACCTCAGCCAGCCAATTGACCGGTGAGTCGTTGACGAACCCTGTCGCAGCCGCGCGCGCAAGCACGAGGTACTCCGCGTGCGCCCACACCAGCGGACGCGCTGACCCAGTCGGCAAACCGGTCCCTTCCCAGACCTGCTCGCCGAGGAGCTGATCCGGCCCGGCCAGCGACGCCAGGGCGGCGACGTACGGTCGAGCGTCGCCGCCGGCGAGGGCGGTGTAGACCCCGCGCTCCCCGCTGAGGAGCGGCCAGAGGTGACCCTTTCCAGGCGGCGCCGAGCCTTCGTTTTTCTCTCCGTAGCCGTCGTGCGGGTAGCGGTACCACAGCGTCATCCCTGCCGCCTGGGCTGACGTGGCGGCATCGACGGCTTTGATCGTCGCCTTCACGTAAGGGTCCAGCGCCGGGCGCACTCCAAGCCGCACGAGCTCCAGGAAGCTCGGGTCGACGATCTCGCGCTGGTCCCACACGCCGCCGTTGTTGGCGATGTTGACGAGGTCGGCGGCGTCGGGATGACCGTCCGCGCTGATGCGCAGGTAGTAGCCCGAGCCGAGGCCGCCGGTGCGCGTGAAAGTCTGAGCCTCGAGCGCCGCGTCCCAGCGTCGGGCCGCGGCGGCCCACACCGGAGCTCGGTCGGTGGATTTTGCTTTTTTCTGCGACCACTCCACCGCGGCGTCAAGGGCCGCGATCTCGGCGGCGATCGTGGCCGGCGAGTAGCCGGCCGCCTCCTCCCAGCGCTCCTGCTGGGTGCTCGGCCCGCTGCGCACCAGATAATCCGCAGCCTTGGTGATGTCCGGGCCCTCACCCGCTACTAGGACGTTCGAGAGGCGCACCGCCAGCAGGATCGCGTCAGCTGTCTCGTCGAGCTGCTGGCCCGTCCAGACAGGGACCGCTTCGAGGTTTGTGTTCTGCGGCATGCTCCCGTCCGCTCGCTGCTGCCGGCCCATGAAGCGCGCGACGTCAGCCGCGGTGGTCGCATCGCCGGCGGCGAGCAGGCCGCTTGCCGCGTGATACAGGTCGCGCGGCCACACCTTGCGGTAGCCGGCATCCCCGGTGTCGTCAGTAGCCGTGTCGCCCCAGGGCAGCGCCAGCGAAGCGACGATCGCGCCGGGATGGCGCTTGTCCTCGGCCATCTTGATCACCTCGGCGCTGTAGTAGAAGAGCGGCGCGGCGCCGGTCGGAGCGCTGAGCGATGCCGCGTACTCCCGCCAGCCGTTGCGATACGCATCGAAGGCGGGCTGCGCGCCTCGACGCATCGCGCTGTCCAGCGCGGTGTCCGCCGCCTGGCGGTTGGCGCCCAGGGCGAGCGCCGTGGTCCAGTCAGCGCCCGCCGGCAGCTCCCAGGTCAGCGTGACGCGACCGGGTCCGGCCTTGCGGAACCGGTTCGCCAGCGAATGGCTGTGCAGCTGGTCGTAGCCGTCGCCGTGGCCCAGATAGCCAGCGGTGCGTGAGCCCACTGTCGAGTTCCCTCCGGCAGCAAGCCAGGTCTGGCCCTTGCTGACGTAGCCGCGGTTGCCCTCGAAGAAAGCGGTCTGCCCTGCACCAGACTCCTCGAGGTGCGGCACGAGGTAGGCGTATACGTGAAGGCGCGAACTGTCGCCGACCAGGTGCACGCGGACAAAAACGACCGGGCTGTCGGATTGTGAGGCGATGGTCGTGACGAGGCTGAAGTAGTGGACCGGATCATCGACGCGCAGCTCATAGGTCAGCGCGCGGTCGTCGGTCACGCGCGAGCTGGCGACGCCCTGCTGCGAAGCGTCGAAGAAGAACGTTGAGCCGTCGGTGACGAGGAAGCCGAACTGCCGGAGGTTGTCGCGGTCCACCGTCGGGTAGAGGACGTCGGCGAGCGTGCCGTGGACGGCGGTGAACCATACCGGTGACGCGATGCTGCGGGCGGTGCCGATCGCGTCCTTGTTGCCGCTGGTCCAGCGATCCGGGGCGGTGCGCGCAGCCGGCGCGAGCTCGCCGGTCCACTCTTTTCCGGGACCGAGAACATAGATGAGCGGAGCGACAGCTCCGATCAGCAGAAGGCCGATCAGGATCAGGAAGACTCGGCGGCGCAACTACCCCTTGACGCCGCCGACCGTGAGCCCCGACCGGAAGTACCGCTGCAAGCCGAGGAACAACGCCATCACAGGCACCGACACGATGAGCGACGAGGCCGCGAAGTAGCCCCATGGAACCCGGTAGTCGTTCTGCAAGCCGTAAAGGCCGACCGGCACCGTGTACGTGTTCTCATCGAGCAGCAGCACCGAGGCCATCACCCACTCGTTCCAGGCGGTGAGGAACATGAGCAGCGCTGTGACGGCGAGCGCCGGGACGGAGAGCGGAAGGATGATGCGCCAGAAGGCCTGCGTGACAGTGCACCCGTCGATCAACGCCGCCTCGTCGAGCTCGCGCGGGATCGTGTCGAAGTAACCCTTCAGGTTCCACGTGCAGAACACCAACGCGACCGACATGTAGGCGAGCACGAGGCCGAAGGGCGAGCCGACCAGGCCGACGGTCTTGAGGATCAGATAGATCGGGATCAAGGCGAGCACCGACGGGAAGGCCTGGATGGCGAGGAGCAGGATCAAGGTCATCTGCTTGCCCGCAAAGCGGAAGCGGGAGAGCGCGTACGCGCCGGTGGCCGAGCCGATCAGGCCGGCGACCATGGTGCCCACAGAGATGCCCAGGCTGTTGCGCAGCCAGAGCGGGAACGGAATCTTGGTCCAGATGTACGTGAAGTTGTCCAGCGTGGGGTGATCAGGCCACAGGCTCAGCGTCAGCGAGTAAAGAGACTGCCCGGGCCGGAACGCCGCCTGCACGACGAAGAAGGCCGGGAACAGCGCGAAGATCACCATCGCCGTCAGGAAGACATAGATGAGGGCCGGCACCCCGTACCGCGAGAGGACCCTCATCGAGCCTCCTCGCGGACCAGGCCGGTGAAGCGAAGGCTGCCAAGCGTGACGGCGAACAGCATCGCGAAGATCACCACAGCGAAGGCTGCGATGTAGCCGAAGTTGAACAGCTGGAACGCCTCACGAAACGCGTAGACCATCACGAGCTCGGTGGCTCCGGGCTTCGCCGCGCTGGTGAACGGGCCGCCGGCCGTGATGAGGAACGCGGTGTTGAGGGTGTTGAAGGTCAGGATCGCGCTGAGCACCGTCGCCGGGAGGATTGCAGGGCGGAGGAGCGGCACCGTGATGCGCCGGAATTTGCTCCATGCGGCGGCGCCATCAATTGCGGCCGCCTCGTAAAGCTCGCTCGGAATGCTCTGCAGCGCGCCGAGGATCACGACCATGAAGAAGGGATAGGACATCCACAGGTTCGCGAGCACGATGGAACCGAATGCCCAGTTCGGATCGGTGAGCCACGGCAGGCCTGCTTGCGGGCCCGCGACCAGGCGGTAGAGCTGGTTGAAGGTGCCGAACTCGCCGTTGAAGAAGAACTTCCACACCAGCGCCGTGATGTAGCTCGGGACGGCCCACGGCACGATCAGCGCCACGCGCCAGAACGCCTTGAATCGGATGGCAGGGTGGTTGAGGGCGAGCGCAGCCAGCAGGCCCAGCCCTAAAAAGAGAGGAATGCAGATGGCGACGAAGAGGAAGGTCCGGGCCAGGACGATGAAGAAGTCCGCGTCCAGGGTTTTGAGCAGGCTCTGGTAGTTGGCCAGCCCGACGAAGCTGTAGCGGCGGAAGTGAAAGAGGTTCTGGTTCGTGACCGAGATGAAGACGTTGTAGGCGATCGGGTAGAGGCTGATCAGCCCGACCCCGACGATCATCGGGGACAGGTACGCGATGGTGGTCAGCGCTCTGACGCGGTACATCGGCTAACGAGCAGAGGGCGGCGCCTGCCGCCGCCCTCGCCTGTCGTTCCTCCCGCTATTTCAGCTGGGCGACGTTTTTCTCGGCCGCGGACTGCGCATCGGTGAGCGCAGCGTCGACGGATTGCTTGCCGGTCCAGACCGCCTCCAGGGCTTTCGCCACGGGGTCCCAGAGCGCCGACATGAAAGGAGTGTTGGGGAGCGGCACGCCGTTCTTGACCTGGGCGCCGAATCCCGCGATGTCAGGTATGGCCTGGACCTTGGAGTCCGCCAGCGCGAGCTTGTTCGCGGGGATCTCCCTGGTGGCGAGGACCATCGTGGTCTGGTTTGCCTGGTTGGTGAAGTACTTCATGATGTCGACGGCGAGCGCCGCGTTCGTCGAGTAGGCGCCCAACATCAGCGTCTTCACGCCGACAAATGGCGATGCCGGCTTGCTGCTCGAGGCGACCACCGGCAGGGTGGCGAACCCGTAGTCGACGCCGGCCTTGCCGTAGTCGGCCACGGACCATGGCCCGTTGATGATCATCGCGGCCTTGCCTTCCTTGAACAGGGTGTCGGCGATGCCGTAGTCGACCTGGTTGGGCATGGCGCCCTTGAAGCTGGCGACGTAGCTGAAGCCGGCTTTGGTGCCTGCGGTGTTCAGTCCGACGGAGCCGTCGGCCTTGACGTAAAAGCCACCGGACCCGTAGATCCACGGCGCCTGGAAGTACGCGTCCTTGGGGTTCCAGACGACGCCGTAGGAGCCGGCGTGTGAGCTGGCGTACGACTTGGACCAGCTGACCAGCGCGTCGCTGGTCTTGGGGATATCGCCGGAGCTGATCAGCTTCTTGTTGTAGATGAGGGTGATCGCCTCGACCGACTCGGGCATCCCGTAGATCTTGCCCTCGAAAGTGGCGGCGTCCACCGCCGCCTGGCTGAACTGCGAGTTCATGTAGTCCTTGTTGACGAACTGGTCGATCGGCTTGATGGCCTCGAGCTTCTGCCACTTGCCGATCTGGTCATCCACCCAGGCGACAATGTCGGGGCCCTGGCCCGCACCCGCCGCCGTGGTGACCACGTCGGTCAGGTTTGGCTTGTGGACGAGGTTGATGGTCACGTCCGGGTACTGCTTCATGTAGGCGTCATAGATCGCCTTCTTGGTGTCGAGGTACGTGCCCTCGTAGCCGTGCCAGATCGTGATCGTGCCGCTTCGCTTCAGCGTTATCGACTGCTCCGTGGTGCCGCCGCACGCGGCGGCCACCATCGCGACCAGGGCCAGCAGGGCGACCCCGACCGACTTGCTCGATACCTTCCAGCCGTTCACGGTGCATTCCTCACTTTCGCAAACCCAGATCCGGAGACGGCCGGAATCTAGTCTTGGAAAGTTGCGTTGTCAAGGACAAGACTCAGAGGCTAGTACGATCTCAACATGATCGGAAGATCGAAGCTTTCAGGAACTCAGCTCGAGTTCTACCCGCTGAGCGCGCTCGCGCAAGATACGTCCGGTCTTCCGATGACCGTCAAGGTGCTGCTCGAAGGCCTCGTCCGCCTGGCCGAGGCCGGCACTGCGACGGAAAAGGATGTCAACGCGCTGGCTGCGTGGCCGGCGCCCCCGCCGAGCGACGCCGAGCTCCCGTTTCTTCCCGCGCGCGTCCTTATGCAGGACTTCACGGGCGTGCCCGCCGTCGTCGACCTGGCGGCCATGCGTTCGGCCATGAAGCGGGCGGGAAAGGACGCAGGCAAGGTCGATCCGCTCGTCCCGGTCGACCTGATCATCGACCACTCGGTGCAGGTGGACTCGTTCGGGTTCCGCGACGCGTACACCCGCAACATCCAGAAGGAGATCGAGCGGAACCACGAGCGCTACGCGCTCTTGCGGTGGGCGCAGCAGGCGTTCCACAACTTCTCGCTGGTGCCGCCCGGGATGGGCATCTGCCACCAGGTGAACCTCGAGTACGTCGCCAAGGTCGTGCAGGTGCGCGAGATCGGCGGACGCAAGGTCGCCATCCCCGACACGCTCA
>Ga0137409_10002643_pt1 | contig 19126 bp, 19 predicted proteins | sample CZODoug1_16funga_FD_122059 | JGI IMG/M metagenome (GOLD analysis project Ga0137409, IMG submission 122059) | Vadose zone soil fungal communities from Angelo Coast Range Reserve, California, USA - CZODoug1_16fungal (Hybrid Assembly) | ecosystem: Environmental > Terrestrial > Soil > Vadose zone... | reverse complement strand
CCGGTTGTGGCGTCTCCCGTGGGTTGATTCGCTGAAGGCCCTGGTTCCGTGGAGGCGACGGTTGCAGGCTGGGCCTGCGTTTCGGTGGACCGCGCCTCTGCCGCAGTGCCAGGGACCAGTCCGACAGAAAACCGCCACGCCGCAGTCTCGAGAGTTGAGACATGAGGGTCCAGTTCCAGAAGGACCGCTTCGGTGTCAGAGTCTACAAGCAAAAGACGATCGATTTTCCTGCTCTCCAAGTCCCCCTGCGCCACAACAACCATTCGCTCGGATTGCAGGCTTCGTTCAATTTCTTCTTTTGCAAATTTGTAACACCAGTCGGGGTTTCTGGCGCAAATAGAACCACTTCCTGCTTTTGAAACATATTCACGAGTTTTTTGGTCGATGTCTTGGCCGGCGATTTGGCGAAACTTGTCATAAACCTGGTTGATCGCTGCGCGATTGACAGCCACACGGAACCTGGCGTCGATCGGGGCCGTCGCATTTGCATTCACCGCTAGAGCGTTATTATTTTCGTCGTAGGCTATGCGCCCGACCTCGAACAAATCGTCTCGATGGTTCCGTAAGAATAAAATCTTCGCGTCATTGAAAGCTACTTCTGCTTCGCTTCTGAATTTGTCCCGGTCTTTATTCAGCAGCCTGGCCCATTCATCGCTTCGAGCTTGGCTGCGAAGATTCTCATCGCTGATGCCGGCAACGCTGGCCTCTATCTCCGCTGACTTTTCTCTATACCCCTTGCTGTAGATCTGAAGGAAATCATTCCCTAGAGGCGGATTAAGCAACTTCAAGTATTCAGGATCCTTCGTTAGGATTCTCTGACCTGGAGCTGGCGACGCCGCGGTAGCAGGGGTCTGAGCTGCTTCATTCGCCTGTGCGCGGCCTCGAGCGACTCCCAATACCACAAATAATAAAATGAAAAACGCAGTGAGAATTCTGTGAGTCATCGTTGTCGTTTTTCTGCCTACACGATTTTGCATGCGAAAGGGGACTTCCCGGTTCACAGGCACCTTGTTCCACCACCCAAGGACGCGTGGTTCACCGTGGTTGCGGGGAGGTACAATCACTGAAAATCAGACTCTCCGTCACTTATAGAGTACACCCAAGAGACGGGCCAAGTCTTGGAAGGCGCGTTCTCGGAAGCTGGATCAGTACCGAGCGGCTTATCGTTAAGTCTGGAATAACAATGGTTCGGCAGGCGGCTCGGAGGCGATGCGTTCGAGTTCGGGATAATGCTGCCGGAGCGCCTCGGGAACTTTGACTTTCGCGCCGGTGAGCAGACGGATCAATTGCAGAGCGTTCACGATTCCCTTTCCCTGAAAATGATTGTTGGTGACGACGAATGTGGAGTCGCCATCATCGGCCAGATGGCGGATGCGCGCGGCCCAGGGCTCGAGTTCCTGCTCCGAGTAGAGATAGTTGTAGCGCTCCGAAGGCGGCATGGCGGGATCGTCGCTGAACCAGGAGTCATAGCGTCGGCCGTGGAGCCGCACGTAGGCGACTCGCGCTGTGGAGCGCTCGCTCGGCTTCATCGAACGCCCAATCACCGGCTGGTCGATGTTGCAGAATCCAACGCCGCGCTCGTGCAGCATCGCGTAGAAAGCTTTGTCGTTCCACGTAGCGTGGCGCACCTCCACCACCAGAGGATAGTCGGCGAATCGCTTGAGAAGCTTTTTCAGGCGGGCCGTGTTTTCCTCGCTGCGATGAAAAGAAAACGGAAACTGCAGCAGCACGGCCCCGAGTTTTCCGGCGTCGCGCAGCACGTCGAATCCCGACCGGACAGCACGCTCGTCTTCGTCACCCGCGTCCGGCTCGTGCGTGAATTTCTGCCACAGTTTTGCGGTAAACAGAAATCGAGGATTGCCCGAGACGCGCGCGATCCATTGGCGGCAATGTTTGGCGTTCAACGGATGGTAAAACGACGTGTTGATTTCGATGGTGTCGAAAAAATCGGCGAGATAGGTAGCTTCGTGGAAGCCTCGCGGCTTGCGCGCCGGATAGACGATCCCAGCCCAATCCGAGTAGGACCACCCCGCCGGCCCGATGCGGATGGCCCCCGCTGTTCCCTTCGGGTTTTCAGGTGTCGCGGTCATGGATACTTGAACTTATCTCATAAATTCCTCCAGGCGTAGCGTGATTCGCGCTTCAGGAGCTAAAGCCCTGTTTTTATTGGCATTTGGATGTCGCGGCTGAGGCCCCGACCCACAAGCCTTATTCAGGAGATGGATATTGCCGCTCGCCTATCTCATTGCCGCTTGTGCAAAGCAGTCACACCGCTTTACTCTCTTGGCGAAAGGAAAACCTGTGATACGGACGCGGTTCACGACATGCAAGAGCTTCGAGAATGTGGCACTATCTCGACCGCAGCGGAGGACCTCATGAATAAAAATATGCAGACACGTGCGGGGCGAGAAGGCTCGCACAGTGGGTTGTCCCGGCGCGAATTTGCGCGGCGGGCCGCACTGGCAGCCGCGGGGATCGCCGTTGCGCCGGGTTCATCCATGGAAGGGCCGCCGGCGGAACCGCATTCACCGCCCCGTCCCGCGCAGCAGGCATCGGCGGACGCCGGACTTTCACCGGCAGCCCAGGCCGAGGTGGAATCGAAAATCCAATTCATTTTGCAGAAGTATGGCTCGCGGTTGGACGAAGCGCAGAAGGCCGACATCCAGCGTCTGGTGAAGGAGGGGCAGAAGCCGCTCGAAAAATTGCGCGCGTACGGTCTCGAGAACTCGGACGCGCCGGCGTTGGTCTTGCGCCCCGAACCCGCGGCGAACGGGCGGAAGGACTGAGGCGATGCTGGATAACAGGATTCTCTTTCTACCTTTGCGTCAACTGGCCGGGCGGATCGAGTCCCGCAAGATTTCGCCGGTCGAGCTGACCGAGAGCTTTCTGGCGCGGAGTGAGATGTACGGGCCGCGCTACAACGCCTACGCCACGCTGACGCGCGAACGGGCTTTACGGCAGGCGCATCAAGCCGAGCGCGAAATCGCCACGGGGAAATACCGCGGCCCGCTGCATGGAATCCCCTATGCCGCGAAAGATTTGCTCGCGGTGCGCGGTTACCCAACGACATGGGGCGCGCGGCCGTATGCCAATCAGCAATTCGATTACGATGCCGCGGTGATTGAAAGGCTGGACCGCGCGGGCGCGATCCTAATCGGCAAATCCGCAATGATCGAACTTGCCGGAGGGATGGGATACCGGTTTGCTTCCGCGTCGCTGACAGGTCCGGCAAAAAATCCCTGGAACGCGGCATGCTGGACGTGCGGCAGTTCGAGCGGCTCGGGTGCAATCGTTGCCGCGGGTCTCGCCGCATTCGCCATCGGGACGGAAACCTGGGGTTCGATTCTTTGCCCTGCTGGTTTCTGTGGAAGAACTGGGCTCCGCCCGACGTTTGGACGAGTGAGTCGCTGGGGCGCCATGGCACTTTCCTACTCGATGGACAAGATAGGACCGATGGGACGAACCGCCGACGACTGCGCGCTGATCCTGGCCGCGATCGCAGGGCACGACGCGAGGGACCAAAGTTCGCTCCCGAATTCCGAAGCGGCCTTTCATGACTCTCCGCCGTCCAACCCCGCGCGACCGCTGCGAATCGGATGGCTCACCAACGCCTGGGAGAAGCCGGACCCGGATGTCGCGGCGTCCGCCAAAGCCGCGATTGCGGTTCTGAAGTCTCACGGCTGTCAAGTATCTGATGCGCAATTGCCGGTGGGGCCGTGGGAAGATGCGGGAACCGTCGTGATCGCGGTCGAGGGCGCGTCGGCATTTCAGGATCTGATTGAATCCGGACGCGTGTCCGAGCTGGCCGATCCGCTGGGGCAGATCGCTGGCTACGTCAACCAGCAGATTGCGGCATCCGACTACATGCGCGCACTGCGCGTCCGTACGATTCTGCATCAGAAAATGGATCCGCTTTTCAGCCGCTTTGACGTGATCGCCGCACCGACGCTGCCGGTCACGGCGACGACGCTGGAGACAAACCTGGAAACCGATCTCAGTTTTGCGGATCCTCTTGGCGCAATCGGTAATCTGCTGGGTCTGCCCGCCATCAGCGTGCCGTGCGGGTTGAAGAACAATGTAATGCCGATGGGCATCCAGTTCTTGGCGCAGGTGCACAACGACGTACACGTCCTCGAAGTGGCGCGCCTGTACCAACACCACACCGTGTGGGCCGGCGTGCAACCGCCGGTCGATTGACCGATATCCGATTCGACTTCCGCTGCCGCGTGCGCGGAGTGATATATTCGAATCGTAGCCCGAACAAACGCGGTTGAGTTCGATGTGCGTTGCTCGGCGATTTGAGCGAATCCTAACGGGGGCCATCAGGCAAGAATATGAGTCGAATTTTTGACGCGATAAAAAATGCGCAACGCGTGCGGGAAGGCAAGGTCCATCCAAACGCGCCGGTTGAGGGCGCCGTTGAAATTCCGGACCGCCGACGGAGCCGGCGCTGGTCGCTCGACGTCTCCGTATATGTATACGGGCACGGCCCCACCAAGGAACCCTTCCATGAAGAGGCGCACACGCTGCATGTCAACGCGAACGGAGCGTTACTCCTCCTCAGCGCCCCTGTGAAGAGAGGGCAAATATTGCTGCTCACCAACCGGCTGACGGAAAAAGAACAAGACTGCCGCGTCGTCTTCATCGGTACACAACGCAGCAGCACTGTCGAAGCCGGCGTCGCATTCCCACTTACCAATCCCGAATTCTGGAATTTACCCGCCCGAATCTGAGGATGAACCCCTGGCTGAAAATTCGCGACTGGTGACTAGTGGCTGGTGACTGGTGACCCGTGAATTGTGAGTTGCGAACTGGCTTCAGGAGATTTTTCCTGTGTAGAGGGCCATACCGACGGCGGCGTGCATCTTCAGCCGCTCAAGCGCACGGATCTCGCTTTGGCTGCGAATGCCGCCCGCGGCTGTGATGGGACGCCGCGTGACGCGGCGCAGCGCGCGAAACCAGCCCAGATTTGTTCCGCGCATTGTGCCTTCCGCGTCCACATAGGTGCAGAGAAATTCCGAGGCGTACTTTTCCAGTTCAGGGATCACTTCTTCCGGACGCAGTCGCAATTTTTCCCGCCAGCCACGCACCAGGATGTGTCCGCCTTCCGTATCGAGCGCGACAATGATGCGCCGCCGGCCGATCCGGGAAACCAGGCGCTTAAGGAACGCGCCGTTCACGCGGCCATTGCGGAATGCCGCGCTGCCGACAATAACCTTCTCCGCTCCCCAGCCGGCAATTTTCGCCGCGCGCGCCACGGTGCGAATCCCTCCGCCCACGCGCACTCGCATTTTTCGCTTCCTCGCCGCAGCACAGAGCTGGCGCACGAGCGTCGCGTTGCTTCCCTTCCTCATCGCGGCGTCGAGGTCGATCACGTGGATCAACGGATAGCCGCCGAAACGGTCGAGCAAACCGAGGACGTCATCCACGGCCAGCCGGCGTTCGCGTCCGTGGACAAGCTGGACCGCGCGCCCGGATTGCAGATCGATGCAAGGAATCAGCACGAGGAATGGATTAGCCCGTCTGGCGAACGGAAATTCCTTGTTCGCCGAGATATCTCTTGAGTTCGCCAAGCCCTTGGATGTGATCGTGAAAAATTGACGCAGCCAGCGCCGCATCCGCGCGGCCTTCGCGGAACACTTCGAGAAAAGTTTCCGGCGCATCGGCGCCGCCCGAGGCAATCACGGGAACGTTCACCACGCGTGAAATCGCCGCCGTGAGGGCGCAATCGAATCCCGAACGCATGCCGTCGCGATCCATCGACGTGACCAGAATTTCCCCGGCGCCGCACTCCACTCCCTGGTGCGCCCAGGCGACCGCGTCCAAACCCGTGGGCACGCTTCCGCCGCGCACAAACGCCTCCCAGTGGTCGCCGACGCGTTTGGCATCGATCGAAAGAACCACAGCCTGCGAGCCAAACTCCGCCGCCAGTGCCGTGAGCAATTCCGGGTGGCGGATCGCGGCGGTGTTCACGGTGAGTTTGTCGGCGCCTGCGCGGAGGATCGCGCGGCCCTCATCGACGGTGGCGACGCCGCCGCCGGCCGTCAGCGGAATGGCCAGCTCGGCCGCGACGCGGCGAATCGTTTCGAGGAATGTGGGCCGGTGGTCGCGCGATGCGGCAATGTCGAGGACGACGAGTTCGTCAGCGCCTTCGATGTTGTATCGCGCCGCGAGCGCGGCCGGATCTCCGGCATCGCGCAAATTGACGAACTGCACGCCCTTGACGACGCGCTCTCCGTCCGTGTCCAGGCAAGGGATGATGCGGTGCGCGAGGCTCATTGTTTCTTGCCTGCGCGCCGCACGAAGTTTGAAAGCACTTGCGCGCCGGCAGGCCCCGACTTCTCCGGATGAAATTGTGTCGCGAAAACGTTTCCTTGTTCGAGCACGGCGACGAAGGAGGCGCTGTGGTCGCACAGCGCGACGGCAGCTTCTCCCGCATCGAGCGCCGCATACGAATGCGCAAAATAAAAGTAAGCATCTTGCGGAACGCCTTCGAGCAATGCGCTGGGGCGCACGCGGCGAAGCTGATTCCAACCCATGTGCGGGAGACGGCCGGTCGGCGGCAGCGCGGAAACTTTCTGCGGGAATAGGCCCAATCCCGCGTCGCCAATCGCTTCGTCGCTCGTCGCGAACATGGCTTGCAGCCCGAGGCAAATACCCAACAAGGGGACGCCGCTGGCGACGGCATCGCCCAGCGGCTTCACGAGAGAGCGCTCGGTGAGCGACCGCATCAACGCGCCGAAATGGCCGACGCCGGGGAGAATCAAAGCGTCGCACGACGCAAGCCCTTCCAGCGTGGACGCGCGGCACGATTCGACGCCGAGCCGTGTGAGGGCGCGCTCGACCGATGGAAGATTCCCCGCGCCATATTCAACCAGTGCGATGTTCATAACAGCCCTTTCGTGCTGGGAAGAATGCGTTTTAACTGCGGATCGCGCGTGGCGGCAAACCGGAGCGCGCGAGCGAACGCCTTGAAAATCGCCTCCACTTGATGGTGCGAAGAGCGGCCATAGAGCAGCCGCAAGTGAACGTTCGCTCCAGCGGCCTGCGCGAAGCCGCCGAAGAAATCTTCCAGCAATTCTGTCTGGAGACCGCCAACGTATTTTGCCGAGAATTTCCATTTGCAGACCAGATGCGGCCGGCCGCTGAAGTCGATGGCCGCAGCCGCAAGCGTTTCGTCCATCGGCATCAGGAAGTATCCCGCGCGCAAAATGCCGCGCTTGGAGCCGAGCGCTTTCTTGATCGCCTCTCCGAGAACGATGCCCGTATCTTCGACCGTGTGGTGCTGGTCCACGTCGAGGTCGCCGCGCGCGGTGAGTTGCAAATCCATCGCGCCGTGGCGCGCTACGAGCGTCAGCATGTGATCGAGGAACGGAATTCCGGTCGAGATGTTCGCGCGGCCACGCCCATCGAGGTTCAAGCGCACGAGAATGTCGGTTTCCGTTGTGGTGCGGCGCAGACTCGCTTTTCTCATCGCCAGAATTTCTCCAGATCTTTGACGCTGTGCAATACGGCCAGTGCGCCCAATTCGCGCAGCTTGGTTGCACGGACGCGATGCGCTTCGCTGCCCTCTGGGAGAACGCCCAAAAAAGGCACGCGCGCGCGCTTGGCTGCAAGTGCGTCGTCAATATTGTCGCCGAGATAGACGGCATCGCGCGGCGGCGCGCCATCGAGCAGCAGGTGCAACCCTTCGGGGTCCGGCTTCCCTTTCTTCACATCGTCCAGAGTGACGGCGCGGCGAAACAGGCCGTTCGCGGGGCTGCGTTCGAGCGTGTGGCGCAACTCGTGGCGCGTGCGGCCGGTGAATAACGCAAGGTCTGCGCGGCGCGACCAGCGCTCCAACCGTGAATGCGCAACGAGCCACTTTTCTCGAGACACATTGCCGGGCTGGTCCTTCGTGCCCCAATAGAACTTCTGGAAACGCGCCTTGACCTGGGCATACGGGATCGGTTTTCCCAATGAGCCGATCCAATCGGTCGTGAGGCGCCAGTCATCGTTGTAACCAGAGCGGTTCTTCCATTGGTGAATTTCGGCATACGTGACGCGCCGCCCCGTGAAGAAATGAATCGTTTCAATAATGGACCTGTGAAACGATCCGCGCACGTCCACCAGGACTCCGTCGACGTCAAAGATCACCAGCTTGGGCGCAAGCTTCACAGAATCTCCTCGATCGCACGAAGCAGGCGGCGCGTGTTTGCACGAGTTCCCGCGCTGATGCGCATGAATCCTTCTCGCGGAAAATCCTTCCGCTCACGCACCAGGATTCCCTTCCGCTCGAGCGCGCGCACCAGGCGATGCGCTCCGGGACCGAAATCCACAAGGACGAAATTTGCCGCGCTCGGATAAACGCGCGCGCCAAGGCGAGTGAGCCCTTCCTTCAGCAGCGCGCGGCTTTGCAAGACTTCGCGCATATAGTTGCGGAGAAATCGCGCGTCGCGAATGGAAGCTTCCGCGGCCACGAGCGCAGCCGTGTTCACTGGATACGGTGTGCAGGCGCGCCGCATCACGGAGAGAATCTCCGGTTTCGCAAACAAGCATCCCAGACGCAACGCCGCCAAACCCGCTGCTTTTGAAAACGTGCGCGCAACCAGGAGATTTGAATGCTGGCGAATCCACGAAAGAATCGTGAGTCCCGAAAAATCGAAATAGGCCTCATCGACCAGGACCAACGTTCGCGACGCGGCGCGCAATATCCGGCGCAAGTCCTCAGGCTGAACCAGAGTGCCGGTCGGATTGTTCGGGTTCGCGATAAACAGCACGCGCGGGATACTCGGCGACGAGCCGCGAAGTTCTCGCAGCACGTCTGCGACCGGGAACTTCATTTCGTCGTCGTAACGCAGCGCGGTGACGCGCGCGCCCGCCAATTCTGAAAAAAAGCGATACATATCGAAGGTAGGCTCGGCAACAAGAACCGAGTCGCCATTTTCGATAAACGTGTCCGCGATCAGGTGCAAGGCGTCGTCGATGCCATTTGTCAGATGTATTTCCTCCGGCCGCACGCGGAAGAAACGAGCCAGGCGCCTCGTCGTTGCCTGGTACTCGGGATAGATCGCCATCTGCTCGGCCGTCATGCGGGAGAGCGCGCGCAGCACGGCGGGAGAACATCCCACCGTGTTCTCATTGAAATCGAGACGCAGCTTTCGGGCGCGGCCTTCCTCGGGAGCGCCGTAGGGCGCCATCGCGAGTACCGCGCGGCGAACCGGGATTTTCGGCAGCTTCATTTTTTTCACCGGCGGACCTCGACGGCCCGCGCATGCGCCTCAAGACCCTCGGCCCGGGCCATGGCGGATACAACTGGCGCTAGACTCTTAAAGCCGGCGCGCGAAATCTCCTGGGTGCTGGAACATTTCACGAAATCGGACACGCTCAATCCGCCGCGCGCTCGCGCCCAGCCGGACGTCGGCAGGACATGATTCGTGCCGCTGGCGTAGTCACCAATGGGCTGCGCGCTCCACGGCCCAAGAAATACGCTGCCGGCTTCGGAAAGTTTCTCCATGAGAGCCCGATTCGCAAAGGGGATGCTCAAATGTTCCGGGGCCACTCGATTAGCAAATCGAATCGCGGCATCCAATGACGGCGCAACGAAAATAGCGCTCGCAACGCGAAGCGATTTCCAGGCAGGGTTGGTCCTCGGCAGCTCCCGAAGCTGCAGGGCGACTTCCGCGGCCACTTGACGCGCCAAACTCGCGGAAGTCGTGACGAGAAGCGCCACGGCGTCGGGGTCATGCTCGGCCTGCGCGAGCAAATCCGCAGCGATGAAGTTTGGTTCCCCGCTCGTCGCAAGAATCAGCACCTCGGTCGGCCCGGCGGGCATTTCGATCGCGCAGTCGTTTGACACGATGCGCTTGGCGGCCGTGACGTAGCGATTCCCGGGGCCACAGATCTTGTCCACGCGCGGGATGGAGGGCGTTCCGTACGCAAACGCGCCAATCGCCTGCGCGCCGCCGATCCGCGCAATCTCCTTCACGCCGAGAATCTCCGCCGCTGCGAGCAGCGCCGGACTCGGCTTCGGGCAAGCCACGACAATGCGGTCAACACCGGCCACTTGCGCCGGGATCGCGGTCATCAGCAGTGTGGAAAAAAGCGAAAAACGCCCGCCGGGAATGTAACACCCGATGGTCCCGAGAGGAGTGACGCGCTGTCCAACGCGCACGCCCGGCTCAACTGTGATCGTCCACGAACTTGGGCGCTGCTGCTCGGCGACGCGGTGGATATTCCGAGCGGCATGTTCGATGGCGCGAAGCAGATCGCGCGGGACATCGCGGCGTGCGGCGCGCAATTCTGCCCGGCTAATCCAAATCGTGCCGCGGGTCAGACGAAGGCCGTCGAGCCGCCGGGCCCAGCGAAACAGCGCCGCATCGCCGTTGCGCCGGACATCGGCAAGAATGCGCGACGCCACTTGCTCGGCAGCCGCATCGTGCGAGCTGCGGCGGGCGAGGAACCTCGCGGCAACCGCGTCGGTGAGTTTCAGGATACGCATCAAATGAACGTCACACCTTGGGTCTATTCCAGACCTCAGAGCACAATTTTGTTAAGCGGGTACTCGACAATTCCTTGCGCGCCCGCCGCTTTCAAGCGCGGGATGATGGTGCGAACGATATTTTCGTCCACAATCGTGTTCACGGCGATCCACTCCGGGTCGCTCAGCGTAGATACGGTCGGATTTTTCAGCGCGGGAAGCACGCCCAGCACCGCGGCAAGATGTTCCTTGCGAACGTTAAGCATGATGCCAACTTTCGTGTATGCGGCTATGGCCCCGGTCAAGAGGAGAACGAGATTGGAAATCTTCTCGCATTTCCAGGAATCGGAAATCGAGCCGCGATTGGCGATGAATACGGTGCGGGATTCAAGCACGGTATCGACGATGCGCAGCCGGTTGGCGCGCAAGGACGAGCCGGTCTCCGTCACCTCCACAATAGCATCCGCGAGTTGCGGCACTTTCACCTCGGTCGCGCCCCAGGAAAATTCCACACGCGCGCTGACGTTGTGCCGCGCGAGATATTTCGTCGTGAGATTCACGACTTCCGTGGCGATGACCTTCCCTTCCAGGTCCTTCACCGACTGAATCGCCCCGTCCTCCGGCACGGCGAGAACCCAGCGCACGGGCGCGAGACTCTGTTTTGAATACAGCAGCTCGCCGATCTCGGCGACATCAGCCCCGGTTTCGAAGACCCAGTCGCGGCCCGTGATCCCGGCGTCGAGCGCGCCCGTTTCGACGTAACGCGCCATTTCCTGCGCGCGGACCAGCATGCATTCGATTTCCGGATCATCGATCCCAGGAAAATAGCTGCGCGTGTTGACCGAAATGCGCCAGCCAGCCTTGGCGAAAAGCTGCACGGTGGCGTCCTGCAAACTTCCTTTCGGGATGCCGAGGCGAAGTGTGCTCATCTGCGCGCATCCTTTCCGTAAACAGCGTCGGGATCGAATGTCCGCTTCTCAACGACCTCCGCCGCGCCGCCGGAGAGCCGCCTGAAAAAACACGAGCGATAGCCCTCGTGGCAAACGCCCGGCCCGAGCGCTTCGACGCGAATCAGCAGCGCGTCCACGTCGCAGTCCACGCGCATTTCGCGGACGCGAAGCACGTGGCCGCTCTGTTCGCCCTTGCGCCATAGCTTGTTGCGCGAGCGGCTGAAGAAAGTCACTTCGCCGCTTGACTGCGTCGCGGCATAGGCCTCCGCGTTCATGAAGCCCAGCATCAGGACCTCGCCCGATTGCGCGTCTTGAATGATCGCGGGAAGCAATCCGCCGAGCTTGGTGAAATCCAGATCCATTCTTCCTCCAAAAGCATGGCACTCAGTGCGCCCAAATAAAAAACCCGCTGGCGCTTACCGCGCCAGCGGGCCGATGAGTGCGAATCTAAGTGCGCTACTCAAGCCTCCGCGGACACGGTCGTACGCCGTGATGGGTATGATGACCGTGATGTTGCGCGGAAAGCCGCATAGCGGAACAAACTATACAAGAGGAGCATGCAGGCGTCAAGCGCGGTCAAGCACCCGGCGCAAGAATTATCCTCAATATAAGCAACTCGGAGACACCGAATTGCTGATGGGACCGATAGATTCTTTCGTCAGTCGAATCTCGACCACCCTTGTTACAGTTCTAACATGTCGGCGGTGCCGTCAAAAATGCCTTTGCAGGGCTTATTCGGAGAGTACGCAGCCGGGCCGTTCTACGACGAAATGTTCGCGGCTCCCGACGAGCCGCGTCCGCATTACGCGAAGATATTTCAGAAACTCGCGAGAATGATGCCCTCGCAGTTCGAGGAGCGCCGCAAGCACGCCGATCTTTCGTTCCTGCTTCAGGGAATTACGTTCACGGTATACAGCGATGGACGCGGCACCGAGCGCCTGTTTCCCTTCGACCTGATTCCGCGCATCATTCCGAGTTCAGAATGGCAGCGCATCGATCGTGGCCTCGCGCAGCGTGTGGTTGCGCTGAACTTGTTCCTGCAGGACGTTTACGGAAAGCAGCGCATTTTCGCGGATCGCCAGATTCCGCGCGCCCTGGTTTATTCCTGCAAACATTTCATGCGCGAAGTGATCGGCATCGAGGTACCGCGCGGAATTCACACGCATATTTGCGGCATTGACCTGGTGCGCGACTCGAAGACCGGCGAATTTTGCGTGCTCGAAGATAATGTGCGCACGCCCAGCGGCATCTCTTATGTATTGGAAAATCGCGCCGTGATGATGCGCACCTTTCCCGACGCCTTTCAGGCCTACGAAGTCCTTCCCGTGAATCACTATCCCGCCGAACTGGCCCGCATCCTTCGCAGCATTTCTCCGCGCGGAGGAGACGACGCTCAAATTGTGCTGCTCACGCCCGGCATCTACAACAGCGCTTATTTCGAACACAGTTTCCTGGCTCAACAAATGGGCATCGAGCTGGTTGAAGGGCGCGACCTGATCGTGGATGGCGGAATCGTTTACATGAAAACGATTCACGGGCTGACGCGCGTCGACGTGATCTACCGCCGCGTCGACGATGAGTTTCTGGACTCTTTGACGTTCCGGCGCGATTCCGTGCTGGGAGTTCCGGGACTGATGGGAGCGTACCGCGCCGGAAATGTCGCTCTGGCAAACGCGGTTGGAAACGGGGTCGCCGACGACAAGGCGATTTACGCCTACGTGCCCACATTTATCCGCTACTACCTGGGAGAAGATCCGATTCTGCGAAGCGTGGACACTTATCTATGCTCCAAGCGCGATGATCTGGCATACGTGCTCGAACATCTTTCCGAACTCGTTGTGAAAGCCGTCGGAGAGTCCGGAGGCTACGGGATGCTGATGGGCCCCACGGCGGACCGCGCGCGCATCGAGGAATTTGACCGGCAAATTCGGGCCGACCCGCGAAACTACATTGCGCAGCCCGTGGTACCGCTTTCACGCGTGCCGTCCTACGATCCCGCGCTCGAGTGCATCGCCGGACGCCATGTGGACCTGCGGCCTTACTGCCTGTACGACGGCGAGAACGTGACGATCGTGCCAGGAGGTTTGACGCGCGTCGCCTTGCAGGCGGATTCGCTGGTGGTGAATTCTTCGCAAGGCGGCGGAAGCAAAGACACCTGGATCCTTCGCGGAGAGGATTGAAATGCTGTCTCGCATCGCGGAATCACTTTTCTGGTTGTCACGGTACATCGAGCGGGCCGAGTACACGGCTCGCATTCTCGACGTAAATTTTCATACGCTGCTGGAACAATCCAGGGACCGCTACCGCCTGCGATGGGAGCCGCTGATCGTCATGGCGGGAGAAGAGGAACGATTCCGGCGGATTTATGATGAGGCCAACGCGCCAGCCGTCTTTGAATTTCTCGCGTTTAGCCAGGACAATCCCAGTTCCATCATGCAGTGCATCGCCAAGGCGCGCGAGAATGCGCGCACCATTCGCGATTGCATTTCCCGGGAAATGTGGGAAGACCTCAACGGGCTGTATTTCACGGTGAACCGCTTTAATCCGGCCGAGGAAATGGAAGCAGGTCCGCACCGCTTCTGCGATGCAATCCGCTTCGGCAGCCATCGCTTTCACGGCGTGACGGACGCGACTTTACCGCACGACGAAGGCTGGGAATTCCTGAGAGTCGGCTGGTTCATTGAGCGCGCGGAAATGACGGCTCGCCTGGTGGACGTGCAGTATCATGCCTTGTATGACGCGCCGGCGGAAATTGGCGGTTCGGATAATCATCAATGGATGGCCGTGCTCAAATCGGTCGGCGCATATGAGGCGTATCACAAAAAATATCATTCATCTATCGATCCCGAGAAGGTGGCCGAAATGCTCATCATGCACCCGCTGCATCCCAGGTCAATTCGATTCAGTATGACCGAAGTACAGTCCGGCCTGCGCGCCATCAGCGGCACAGGCTCGGGTTCCTACGCGAACGAAGCCGAGAGACTTACCGGCAAGGTTCTCGAGCGCCTGCGCTACGACAGGATTCATGAAATTTTTAATTTGGGCCTACACTCGTATCTGAACGACATGCTGCGAATGTGCGGTTCGATTGGCGAAGACATTGCGCGAAGTTACTTCTACTATGCGGTGGTGGCATGAACCGATACCATTTGTTGCACGCAACCGAATTTCGCTACGACGGCCCGGTTTCGGAAAGTTATAACGAAGTCCGGTTGCGGCCGATGCATGACGAGACGCAGAGTTGTCTCTCTTTCCGCCTGCTCACGAATCCCGCATCGCGCGGTACATCGTATCGCGATGCATTCGGAAACTGGGTCCACCAGTTCAATATTCTGCCGAAGCATCAGTCCCTGAAAATCGAAGCGGAATCCGTCGTGCTGGCACACGATGTTCCAGTTCCCCCGGCCAGTAGCATGAAACTTTCCGAACTGGATTCTCTTCGCGACGAACTCGAGGAAGCGCACCTCGATTTCATTGTTCCCACGGGATATGTGCCTCACCTGGAAAAGCTCGACGAGCTCATAACCACGTCTTGCCAATCCTGCGACGGATCGATGTCCGGATTCGCGCAGGCGGCATCCGACCTGATCCATGAAAGATTCGAGTACGTAAAAGGCGCGACGCACGTTAATTCTTCCATCGAGGATTCCCTTTCGCTCGGCGCGGGAGTCTGCCAGGATTTCGCTCATCTTTTGCTTGGCGTAGTTCGCAAGCGAGGACTGCCTGCGCGCTACGTCTCCGGATATCTCGTTCCCGAGAGCGCTTCCGCTCCCGACGCTAAACTGCAGGAAGTCATTGGCGGCTACGCGTCGCACGCATGGGCCGAAGTTTACTTGCCGGGCTCAGGCTGGATTGGTCTTGATCCTACTTTGGGGTTGCCGCTGGGATTGCAGCACGTTCGCGTGGCGTACGGACGCGATTATGGCGACGTGGCGCCGGTCCGCGGTGTATATAAGGGTCATGCGGGACAACGCCTTTCCGTCGATGTCCGTGTGCGTCCTGCGCTCGACGACGACGGACGCGAGCAACTCAGCGAAAATAAGCTGACTTCGGGGGAAACGCCGGTCATCGTGGAGCGCGCACAGCAACCTGCTCAGCAGCAGTGATCTTGCTGATTTCTTAGATGAGTTTGAGAAACGATGAACGTGTACGAGGCTGCCTGCTCCGAAATGTTGGCTTCTCCTGGGTCTATTGCGAAGCGGCTGAAACAATTTGCACTACTGAATTACCCTTTTTCTTTTTTTCGCGCCTTGCTTTTTTCCAGCGTGGTTGTGATTGGCTCCGGCGCCATCGTGATTGGAGTGATTGTGATTACCCCCAGCGCCATTGCGATAGTTTCCGGCCAGCCGGATAATCCGTTTCATTTCTCGTTCTAGAGCCGCCTCAATCGTGTCCGATTGACGTTCTCCGCGAGCGACGCGGCTCACATAGGATGGGTCCAGTCCGAGTTGTCGGGCAACGCGTCCGTAAAAACCTCGGAAAAGGGAAGCGAAGTGAAGTGGAGGTGCGCTAAAGCCGCCTTTGACTTTTGTCACCATTCGTGTTATTTCCTTCCTTTAACTCTTGCTGAAGCGTATTGAAGCAGCATTCGAACCTGTCATCAATGTAACCGAGATGTTATACCAATATCGTTAAGGATGCAATGCCAAGGAAATCCTCAAAGCGCCGTTCCACTCCGGAGTGGGCTGAGCAGATCGAACAGCTCCGCCATCGGCTTGATCTTAGCCAATCCCGTTTGGGTCAGCAACTTCAATATTCCGCGATGGCGATTTCCCGGTGGGAGCGCGGTTTGCAGGAACCTCCGGCGGATTGTTATATCAAACTTGGCGACCTGGCGGGTAATCCTGATTGCTGGTATTTCTGGGAGCGGGCAGGGCTGAGAAGTGCGGATGTGATCCGCGCCCTGCCGTTAGACAAGAGGCTCTTTCCTAAATCGAGCTTCCCTGATTTTGATATCGTGGTCGCGGGAAGCGGCGGAAAAATTCGCAGCACGAAGAAGACCCAACTGGTTGCCATACCTCTATTATCCGTTCACGCCGGGACTCATGGCGAGAAAGGAGACAACACCCTGGACCTGAATAAAGCTCCTGTGGAAGATATGATTGCGGCGCCTGCATCATGGTGCCCGAACCCCGCGTCCACAAGTTGTTTGCGGGTCAAAGGGATGTCCATGAGTCCGTTGATCCACGATGGTGACATTCTAGCGGTCGATTATTCCGCCGCCAGTCACTCGGATCTGGACGGAAAAATTGTGGTCGCGTGGAATAAGGACAAAGGATTGTGCGTATCAAGGTTCAGGCGCTATCGCGGCGTGGAAGTGCTCGAAGCTGAAAATCGAGACTACGAAAGCGTAACGCTGAATTCGGATCGCGATTGGCGCATCGTTGGAAAAATTCTGTGGTGGACCCGATTGGCCCCTTGAATTCACTCCAACTTTGAATTCCACTCCAAGTTTCAGGAGTGCTATGCCCCGCTGCGACTGAGTCGTCGAGCCGGATCGCTCGCGCCCCAGTTCGCCATTTCCGGGGATCCAAGTCCTCGACGATTCCCAAGAGCGATCGAACCCTCCGAGCCAACCACCAGCGACGCAAATTGACTGACCAAATCTCCATCCAGCCAGCCTCGGTCAGCTTCTTCATAGAGAATCATCAGAGCGCTTGGCAGCGGCAAATTTTGCCGGTACGAACGGTCGCTGGTCAGCGCGTCGCAGATGTCCACAATCTGAAGCGCGCGAATAGTCACGGGGATTTGCTCTCCCTGCAAGCCGTCCGGATATCCGCTGCCGTCCAATCTTTCGTGGTGATGGCGAATGAGCGGCAACGCGTGGCGAAGCGATTTAAGGGGCGCGCAAATTTGCTCGCCAACAATCGGATGTTCCATGACAATCTTGCTTTCCTCAGGATTCAGAGGACCAGCCTTGTAAAGAATCGCTTCGGGAATTCCGATTTTGCCGATGTCGTGAAATAATCCGCCGATACGTAACGCGTCAATATCGTTCCAGCCCAGTCCGAGACTCTTTCCAAATCGCACGGCGTTATTGGAAACTCGCGTGCCATGGCTCCCACCAAACGGATCCCGCGCTTCAATGCTTTGCGCGAGAGAAAGCAATACGGATTCCGCCTGTTCGTCGATATACGTTTTCATTTGGAGCAAGGAATGAAGGCGGCTCAGCGCCTCCCAGGGTGTTGGAGCGTGGCTCCAGAAATCGTCGGCGCCCGCACCAACGGCGCGCGCAGCGTCGGAAAAATCCGCCGTAGCCGCATGCAATATAATAGGAGTCAGACGATTGCGCGGGTCAGCCTTGAGCCGGCGGCATACTTCCAAGCCGTGCATATCCGGCAACAAATCGCACAGAAGAACCACGTCAGGCCGGACCGAGGTGCAAAGTGTAAGTGCGGCCTCGCCCGTGCGTGCTGCAATGACGTCGTAACCTTGATCTGATAAGAGTGCTTCCCAATCCCCGGAACTGCGCGGGTCTGCATCCACTACCAGAACTGTTACTGGCATTTCATCTCCCCCTAGGATACACACCAGAAGCAAAAGCATTCACAAGGCAAGACGGCGAGGACTCCGCGAAAGGCTCTTTCGCCTTCCACGGTTAATCAACAGCAATCCGGCTCGAAAGCTCTTCGGGACGAAGATGATTTTCGGCGAGTACAGACCACAAACGGCACGAGGCCTGCCACACTGCGACGTCATTTACCAATTGGGAATAGGAGACTTATTCGGCGCGGACAAGGGAACAAAGCTTGCTCAAAGGTCAAATTTTACGCCGGAGTGGAAACTTTACGCTTTTCTATGACCTTTCGCCTTTCGAATACAATTCGCCTGAATTCAGGTTCGCAGAGTACTTCCCTTCTTCCGTGAAACTCGCCGGAGAGCGTGGATCCCTCAAAAAACGGGTGCGGGCTCGACTTGTTTACCCTGAATCCAGAAGGGGGTCCCGCAAGAAATTCGTCGCATCATGGAATCAACAGCAATTTCCCCGTTGTTTTGCGCGCTTCCAGATCTCGATGCGCCTGCTGCACTTCCTTTAGCGGATAAATATGTTCGATGCGCAATTTAATTTTTCCCGTTGCGATCATGGTCAGCACGTCGGTGGCGCGCTTTTGAAGTTCCTCATTCGTCGCCATGTGATGAACCAGAGTCGGGCGCGTGATGAACAAAGAACCTTTGTGTCCCAGTTTCGCTAGATCAAAAGGCGGCACAGGCCCGCTGGAGGCGCCGAATAACACCAGATATCCGCGCTGCCGAAGAACTTCGAGATCCTTGTCGAATGTAGTTTTTCCGACGCCGTCGTAAATTACGTGAACGCCCTTCCCATCGGTGAGGCGCTTGGTCTCCACTTCAAAATCCTGCTGCGCATAAAGAATCACGTCATCCGCGCCCGCTTCGCACGCCAGTTTTGCTTTCTCTTGCGTGCCAACCGTGGCGATGACGCGTGCGCCGATGTTTTTTGCCATTTGAACGAGCAGCAATCCAACGCCCCCGGCCGCAGCGTGGATCAGCGCGGTCTCGCCTTTCTTCAGCGGAAATGTGTCGTGCACGAGATAGTGCGCCGTGATTCCCTGCAGCATGGCCGCGGCAGCCTGTTGCTCTGTGATTCCAGGTGGCAGAAGAACAAGCCGGTCCGCGGGCACGGCCGCATATTCCGCGTAGGAGCCACGAATTCCCGTGTAGGCCACGCGGTCTCCCGGCTTGAATGTTTTCACGTCGG
>Ga0137409_10002642_pt1 | contig 19129 bp, 17 predicted proteins | sample CZODoug1_16funga_FD_122059 | JGI IMG/M metagenome (GOLD analysis project Ga0137409, IMG submission 122059) | Vadose zone soil fungal communities from Angelo Coast Range Reserve, California, USA - CZODoug1_16fungal (Hybrid Assembly) | ecosystem: Environmental > Terrestrial > Soil > Vadose zone... | reverse complement strand
TGCCTAATGCGACGACGTTGAAACTGACAGTTGTTTGTCGGCCTTGGCCTGTATGTCGGCGCGTGGGCCGCAGTGATCGCAGCCGCCTTCGCCTTCGCCTAGGAACTTTAAGTTCAGGCGCCCTGCTCCGGCTTGGCTGTAGTGGGTCAGTTTCCGATTACGCTTATCAGGCAAGTGGAATCACTGTCGAGGGATTGCCGAGCAGATGGAAGAGCCCGAGCGGATAAAGTGAGCCTACACAACTTCATATTTATTCTAAATTCAGAAGTTTTCGAGATTCACGAATTCCTGCGAATATTGCGCTGGCGTTAGTTAAAGGCATACGTCTCTTGTGTTTGTAGGCCAAGCCAGAGTCTTGTCGAATGTTGGTACCGCATTTGCACCGCACTCCCACAGGGTTGTCAAAGGCATTCTTTAGTCCAGTAATTCGTATATATTCAGGTCAATTGGGCTAAGTCGGGCGCCCAAACGAACGGCGTTAGCGGTCGATCAGGTCGTCAGGCCTCTCCCCCGGAGAGCGATTCCCACGCATGACGGAGGCGCGAAATGAACAGGCTAGGAATTTTCAGACTAATCGCAATAGTGTTTTGTGTGCTAGTACTCATGAATGGCACTGCTGTCGCTCAAACAAGCCGCGGAACGCTAACCGGAGTGATCACGGATCCAACGGGCGCGGCCGTACTGACGGCAACGGTGACAATCACGCATTTGGACACGAACGTGAAACGCCAGACGACAACCAATGACGCTGGGGTGTACCGCTTCGATGCTGTTGACCTCGGCACCTATTCGCTGTCGGTCCAGAAGAACGGTTTTCGGACGCATGACACGACTGGTGTCGCGATCCAGGCGGCGCACACGACCGATATTGACGTGAGACTGGAGGTGGGAGCCGCGTCGGAGGTGGTGAAGGTCGAAGCCTCGTCCTTTGAGGTTGAGCTGCAAACTTCCGACCAGGCACGCGGCGCCAATTTTTCGGAGAACACAGTCAGCAGCCTGCCGATCACGGGCCTCGACAGCCTGACTCTGGCACAATTGCTTCCCGGAGTGGCGGTTTTGAATCAGAGTATCGCGAACTCCATCAACCAGGACGGCACGTTTGCTTTTGCCGTGAATGGCCAGCGCCCCCGCGGAAACAATTTCATGATTGATGGAGTGGAGAACAACGATATCTCCGTCACAGGCCCCGCGTATATCATCACCAATCCCGACGCCGTTCAAGAGGTCAATATCCAAACCGCGGACTTCAGCGCGGAATTCGGCCGCGCCGGTGGCGCAGTCTTTAATCAGATCACTAAGTCAGGCACAAATCAGCTTCACGGGACCGCCACCTACGTTTACGACGGCAGTGCCTTTGCGGCCCTCACGCATCTTCAACAGAACCAGAACATCACAACTCCCCCGCGGCAGGTGGAAAATATTCCGGACTTTAGCATTGGTGGTCCCGTTGTTTTTCCCCATTTGTACAACGGGCATAACAAGACGTTCTTCTTCGCCGCGGCCCAGTGGGATCGGCTATTTGGAAAAACCAGCGCCTCAACGCCACTCGTGCTGCCAACGGACGCCGGTGTGGCCACTCTGCAAACCTTGGCCGCGCAATGCCCGAACGCCGCGCTGTACCTGCAGGCGCTGGGTTCGTTGCGGGGCGATCCAAACGCGAGCCCGAGCAGCATTAGTCTCGCGGTGCCCAGCGCGACAGGCACCTGCACGAATTCGACCCGTACCAGCTTGGCGTTGGCGACGGGCAATTTCCTTCGTGTAGCTCCTTTTTCGTCGCTGGACAACAACCATCAGATTCGGATCGACCACAAACCTTCAGATAAGCAAAACATGAGCTTCCGCTGGCTATATGACAACCTGGTGCAATCACCGTCGCTGAACAATCTACCCGGCTTCGACAACGCGTTCACGGGCAAAACCCTAAGCGGGACCTTCGCGGACACATATGTGATCAGGTCGAATTGGACGAACGAATTCCGGTTCAACTATGGCCGGATTGGCTTCAACTTCCCGCTGTTGGCCCCGGACTCATTCCATGCCACTCTGCCCAATTATCTGATCAACGGCGTCACTAACGCATTCACCTCCAGTGGCAGCATCGGCGGCGCCACCAATATTCCCCAATTCCGCTACGCCAACAACTGGCAATATCAAGACACCATGAGCGTGGTGCACGGCAGGCACACGTTCCGTTTTGGTCTGGATTTCCTGCGGCAATTGGCTCGTCAACATCCTCCGTTCAACGAACGCGGTTCATTTGGCTATTTTGCAAACGGGAGTGTGACGTCTTTTTCCAACTTCCTCGATGATTTTGGAGGCGATGGCGGCAGCCTGAACCGGCAATTTGGCAGTTCGATTTACCACCCCAATCTCTTCCGGCAGAGTTATTTTTTCCAAGACTCCTGGAAGACGACGCAGAACCTGACGCTGAACCTGGGCCTGCGCTATGAGAATTTCGGTACGCCCGTAAACACTTTTACCGTAGCAGCTTTCACGAACTACGACCCTGTGAATTTTGCGGCGCCCCACAAAGTGGATGGAGACAACAACAATTTCGCGCCATCGGTCGGATTTGCATGGAATCCAAAGGGTACGAGCTTTCTTGACCGCATGATGGGAGGAGGCAAGACGGTGTGGCGCGGCGGATTTCAAGTGAGCTACGACACCTGGTTCAACAATCTCTTGTCCAATATTGCCGGCTCCTCTCCGAACACTTTGGGAGGCATCATTCCGTCTACCACCTCCGCTGCTGCTCCGCGCGGATTGGCAAATTTCAGTGGCCAATTCGCCACCATTCAAGCTACTCCGCCTACTGCGCAATCTCCGCAGCAAAACCTTTTCCTCCAGCCCTTTAGGAATCCTTATACCGATCGCTGGTCTCTCGGCTTCGAGCATGAGTTCCCGTACGGATTCATATGGGATACTTCCTACGTCGGGTCCGTCTCTCACAAACTGTTCCGCACGATCGACATGAATCCCATTGTTAATCCTGTCACGCGCGCCCGGTTTCAACCCCAGGTAGGAGCGCGTACGGTCCGCGCTTCGTCGGCGAATTCCAATTACGAGTCTCTCCAGCTCGACCTGAAGCGCCGCTTCAGTGGTACGCCGGTGGGGCAGGTGCAACTGGAAGGATCCTACACTTACTCACACTTCTTGGACGACGTGAGCGACGTTTTTGGGTTTGACTCAACCCCCAGCTCCTTCCAGTCCGTTTCTCAAGTCTTGGGTGGCAGTCGCCACCTGGACTACGGTAACTCGGATTTCGACCGCAGGCACGTAGGGGCAATCGCGCTGCTGTGGGACGTTCGTGGGCCTCGCCAAGGGATCCTCGGCACGCTCGTCGGCGGGTGGCAGCTCTCGGGGATTGCCCACTGGCAGACCGGATTTCCGTTCACTGTCGTCAACGGCGCGGACCGTAACAGCGATGGCCAGGCTGGACCGGACCGGCCGGACATCGGCAGCCTGTCGGCTCCTCTGAACACTCGGGCCATAAAAAAATCCACCTGCTCCACTGGTTTTGGCAATCCTGACGCAGACGGCACTCCGTGCGTTGACCCCGCTACGGTGCACTTCATCCAAGGCAGCGGTAATCCCAATGGTCAAACCGTGGGACGCAACACCCTGCGCGCTCCCGGAATCGACAACCTGGACCTAGCTATTGCGAAGAGGTTCCGATTTACAGAGAGGATGAATCTTGAGTATCGGGTAGACATGTTCAATGCCCTGAACACCCTCAATCTGGGATATCGAGTAGCCTCAAGGACAGTGAACGGCTCGGCTCCTAGAAGCTTCCTTGATTTCAACCAAACCGCGTCTATAGCCCGCACGATGCGCATGCGGCTGAAATTTAGCTTCTAAGAGCAACGTGACAGAAAAGGGTCTCCAAAAGGAAATCCTTTTTGAGTTTTTCGCGCCACAGATACGTATGACTTAATTCGAGCGTCCCGTTCACAACGAAATTGGGGGTGTATCACTTTTCCCCTCCCTGTAACCATACCCCATCGTTTCTTGACCCTGTGCGCAGGGGTCGAATACACTAAGTAATTCGAAACCGGCCGCTGAAGAAGCTAGTGAGTTGCTCTGCCGTTGCGGGTGAAAGGGACTGCCCCGCGATCGCGTACTACAAAGGGGGATTGTTTTGCCAAAGCGCACATTTCAACCGCGCCGACGCCGACGCGCCAAGACGCACGGCTTCCGCGTACGCATGAAGACAAAGGGTGGCCGCAAGGTGCTGGCGGCGCGCCGCAAGAAGGGACGCCATCGGCTCACCCCCGAATAATGCGGGGAGCCCGTTGCCCGCGGCCGGTTCGAGTGGGCGCGGGAATCTGTTTCCGCGCGAAGCGCGGCTGGTGCGGCGCGGAGAATTTGATGCCGTCTACCGCGCCGGAAAGCGCCGCTCGAGTTCCCACTTCACAGTTTTTTTTCGCGCCAACGAACTGCCGCAGAGCCGTTTTGGCTTCAGCATCAAGAAGGCCCTGGGCGGCGCGGTAGTGCGTAATCGTATCCGGCGGCGCTTGCGAGAGGTCGTGCGCTGCCACCGGCTGGAGATACCCGCAGGATGGGACATCGCCATACACCCAAAGAGTTCCGTGGCGCGCGCGCCGTTTGCAGCGCTGACGGCGGATTTGTTGCGGCTGCTGAAGAGCGTGTAGGGGCGCACTCTAGTTGGCCCTCTGTTGCGGCAATGGACGCTGGCGAAGAGGGCGGACTGAAGTCCGCCCCTGCACAAATGGATGATACAAAAATCGCCGGTACACAAATAAAAGACCGATCCATTCCCGCACGCGTGGCGCTGCTCGCGCTGCGGTTCTACAAAACGTATTTGTCGATCTTGTTCGCGGGAAGTTGCCGATTCGAACCGACGTGTTCGCGCTATGCCTACGGAGCGATTGAACGCTTTGGCGTGGCGCGCGGCGTTTGGCTTGGACTGAAGCGGCTGCTGCGCTGCCATCCGCTCTCGCGCAAATTTGGTTACGACCCGGTTCCGGAGAAATGGGAAGAGATGCCAACCAGTTCAGCCGCACGGAAAGATCTGAAGACTGAGGCGCACTCATGAGCGCGCCGGGACAAAAGGACAAGTTCACGCCGGAGCTACGAATTCTCGTGGCTTCACTGTTGTCGTTTGCGGTGATCATCCTCTGGGCGAAGTTTTTCGGGCCGAAGCCGCCCCTCCAGCCGACGCAAGCCAACCGGCCAGCGCAATCCGCTCCGGCAACGCCCGGTCCGGCGACGTCACCGGCGGCGAATCCATCGCAAGCCACTGCAGCGCCGGTAACAACTGCCCCTCCGACAGCGGCCAGCGTCGCAGTAAAAAACGATTCGCAGGAGCGCACGGTCGTCGTCGAAAACAGTCTTTACCGCGTGGAAATCTCGAACCGCGGCGCGGTGGTGAAGAGCTGGCAGCTCAAGAATTATAAAGATGACGCGAAGCCGCAGCGCGTTCTTGACGTTGTGCACCCGGACGCATCGCAGCAAACAGGCGGCTGGCCCTTTTCCGTGGTGCTCGATGACGAGCAGTTGCAGAATGCGGCGAACGGCGGACTTTATCAGCTCTCCTCCCCCGAGACCGCGCTGCAAGCACCGGCCGATGTTGCATTCACGTGGAGTGATGGCCACCTGGAAGTCACTAAGCATTTCCGTTTTGATCATACATATGTGATTCGCGTGGAAACCTCCGTCAAGTTGAACGGCAAGCCACTTACCGCGGGGCTTGGATGGCTCGGCGGCTTCGGCGATTTGACGGTAACAAATCCGGCGCCGGTGGAAACGGTTTCGACGTACTACAGCGAGGGCGGCAAGATCACCAATTTCGCCCACAAGAAGCTGGAAGGACTCGATAAGTGGGGCCCGGGTCTTTGGCAGAGTGGAAAAGATTTCGTGGGCATTGAGGACCGTTACTTCACCGCCGCGTTTCTCCCCGCAAACGGCGCCGCGCCGGGCACGCTGGAGACGCGTTATTGGAAATCTTGGCGGACTGTGAAGGTAAATGGTCAAGACACGCCGGAGCCGGTGCCCCAAGTGGCCACGGCGACCTCGGCGCAGCCGCTGGCCTTGCGTGTGTACGTCGGTCCGAAAGACTACGACGACTTGAAGAAGATGAACCCGCCGCTACACGGGCTTATCAATTTCGGCTGGCTGGAATTTATTGCCGAGCCGCTCTTTCACGGGCTGAAGTGGCTGCACAACTACATCGCCAACTGGGGATGGGCCATCGTTGTCCTCACACTAGTGATCAATATGCTCCTCTTTCCCCTGCGCATCTCGAGCTACAAGACGACCTTGAAAATGCAGCGTGTGGCGCCGGAAATCAAAGCGATCCAGGAAAAATACAAGAAATACTCGATGCGTGATCCGCGCAAGGCGGAAATGAACAAGGAGGTCATGGCGGTGTACAGCCGCGAAGGCATCAACCCCATGGGCGGCTGCTTCCAGATGTTCCTGCAAATGCCGGTGTGGTTCGGCTTAAACACCGCTCTGCGTTATGCCATAGAAATGCGTCACGCGACTTGGCTGTGGATCACGGACCTCTCTTCGAAAGATCCCTACTACGTTCTTCCAGTGCTGATGGGCGCATCCATGTATCTCGTTTCGAAGATGACGCCGATGACGGCGACGGACCCGCAGCAGCAGGCCATGATGAAGATCATGCCTATCACCATGGCGGGCATTTTCATGATTTCGCCGATTTCGAGCGGCTTGGCGGTGTATATTCTCACCAGCAGCGTGGTCGGTATCGCCCAGCAGTGGTACCTGAACCGCACGCATCCGCTGCCCGCACCTGCAAAGATCGTGCGTGGGAAGAAGTCTTAAGAAAAAATTTCAGAGAGGCGGACGCCGCTCGCAACGTTCGAACGACCAATGGCTCAAGAACTCATCCGCGATGGGAAGCTGGACCGCCAAGCGGCGGCCGAGGCCTTGCGACATTTTCTGGAGACTATGGTGCGTGTTTCCGCGCTCGAGTTGAAGGTAAACGTACACCCGGTTTCAGCTGATGGAGAAGGCCCCGGAGGGGACGCGGAAGTGCTCGCCGATCTCGACGGCAAGGACAAAGAGATTCTCCTGGAGCGCGGCGCGGAACTTTTGAAAGCGTTCGAACACCTCGCCTTCAGGGCGCTGCGGCTGGAACCTGCCTACCATGAAAAGATCCACATCGATTGCGGCGGCTACCGCGCGCTGCGTTTTGAAGAATTGCGCATGACGGCGCGTGTTGCCGCCGAACGCGTGCAGGCTTCCCGCCAGCCATTCCGCCTGAATCCGATGTCCTCGCGCGAGCGCCGCATCGTGCATATGGCGTTGAAGGATATGAGCGGAGTTCGCACGGAAAGCTCCGGTGTGGGCGAAGACCGCCAGGTCGTCATCCACCCCGCGGACAACAAACCTTCCCGGTAGTTCCTCTTTGCCTCCAGCAGAATGACAGGCAAGAATGCCTGTCCTACCTCGTGGCCCAGCCTTGCGACAGCACGCTGCCGTCGGTGCCAAAGCGAACGCGATACGTGAAGGAAGGGGGGCGGTCGCGGCGCGTTTGCACAAAACGTATGTCGGAAATCTCGACGACGGCTACATCGCCTTCCTTGTGGAAGCGCGTCACGGGAAATCGCGAGAACCACAGAACCTTCTGTACTTCAGGCAGGTGTTTGGCAATCTCGATGTACGAATTCGGCGGGGCATCGGGGTAATAGTGGTGCTCGAGCGCGAGCAATTCCACATCGTTTACGGACTTGTCGGCAAGGTCCATACGCAGTTCGTAGACTCCTCGCGCCGTCCGAACCAGACCGTCCCAATGCCAGAGCGATGGCGGGAGCGGTAACGCTCCGATCGATTCGACCTGCAAGTGGTCCAGTTCAGCGAACTTCTGAATGCGCGAGAACGCGGCATGATGTGCATAGACCGTGCAGGCCACATAGATCACGGACGCGGCAAGACCAGCGCGATTCCACGTGTGGTGACGAATCTTCACTCCCCAACCGAAACGAGCGGGCAAGAGGAAGAGCGCGGCAAAAACGACCACAGTGCTCAAGACCACTCGATCGGAAATCGGCGCGCCGACAATTGCACCAAGTCTGGCGATGAGAAACGGGGCGGGCAGGAACACGAGCCACATTCCAACGGCGCGGCGCTTCACTTTTTCGGGCTGGGCATACACCCAGGCAAGCAATTGCGGCACAAGAAAAATCGCCGTCAGCGTGAAATCCACGATGAAGATGAGGTCCCAGGCGGGGCGCGACCATTGCAGCGGCGACCAGATCATGGTGCCGAAGGAGGTAACCAGATCGAGCAGGATGTGGCTCAATATGCCAACCGCGTAGATTGCGCTCAACGCCGCGAAGGAGGGCGCTTCCCATTTTCGCCATCTTGCGAACGCGTGCGTGATTCCCGCGAGTAGCAGCGCCCATAGTGGAAGGAGCACCAGCGAGTGCGTAAGGCTGCGATGCCACGTAACGATGAGCAGCTTGTCGCCGGAGAAAAAATCCCGGAGGACATCGGAATCGGGAAAAATGGCGCCGAGCATCAGCGACCAAGTGATGACGCGTCCGCGGTTCATCGGCTGGGCGCCGAACATATCCTCGCCTCGGAAAACGGCTTTTCCGATCAATGCGCCAGCGATGCCGTGTGTGATCGTGTCCATCGTTAGAGTTTATCCGATGCGCCCGGGACGCGACATTCTAACGGACGAACAGAAGCGGATTTGTTTTGGCGATGACTTTGCCGATGCGGCGGGCGGAGACGCCATGACGATCGAAAGCGGATATGGCGGCCTCTGCGGATTCCGGCAGGATAGCAATCAGCAGGCCGCCGGAAGTTTGCGGGTCGAAGAGAAGATCGCGGTATTCCTGAGGAACGCCTTCGGCAAAACGTACGCAATCGCCAATAAAATCCCGGTTATTTTTCAGGCCGCCGGGGAGAAACCCTTCGCGTGCGGCCTCCAGCGCTCCGGGAAGATAGCGAACGGTGGAATGATCGATCTCGAAGGACACGGCTTCGATTCCGCGGGCAGAATCACCAAGCGCCATCTCCCGAGCGTGGCCTAACAATCCGAATCCCGTAACGTCCGTCACCGCGTGAATCGGTTGCGTGGCTCCCGCCTTTTCTTGTAGTTCCTGCAGCGCTTTGGAAGCCGCACGATTCAGTTGCGACATGGAAGCAATCGATGCTTCCAAGTTCGCCGCTGCCACGCGATCTTTCTTCAGCGCTGTCGAGAGCACGCCGGTTCCGATGGCTTTGGTCAGCAGCAGGATATCGCCCGCGCGCGAGCCGACATTTCGCCAAACTCGCTGCGGATGGATGATGCCCGTCACAGCGTAGCCAAATTGAATATCGTCATTGCGAATCGAGTGACCGCCGATGACGCTGCACTGTGCTTCCGTCATCTTCGAAAGGCCGCCGCGAATAATCTGCTCGAGGATCTCGGGATCACCCTTGTCCGGGAAGCCCACGATGGATAGCGCGGAAACCGCTTTGCCTCCCATGGCGTAAACATCGCTCAATGCATTCGCTGCTGCAATTTGTCCAAAGGTGTGAGGGTCATCGACGATCGGGGTAAAGAAGTCGACCGTCTGGACTAGCGCCATTTCAGGGCTGAGCAGATACACCCCGGCGTCATCGTTGGTGTCAAAACCAACGAGTACGTTCGGATCAGTTGGCCGCGGCAAACGGCGCAAAACGGAATCCAGCAACCCTGGACTCAGCTTCGCCGCTCAACCCGCTGCCTTGACCATGGCCGTCAGTTTCACGGAATGGGTCAAGCCACACCTCGCTGTAAAGCCTTTCGATTATAGCGAGGTGCCGCGGCTCGTGCTTGCGCACCAGGCAACTTTCGTAGTGCCTCGGTTTCCGGTTGCTCGTTTACCAAGCATTGGGTCCATTAGCTGGGAAGCCCGCTTTCCGACAGTTATCCGGCAGGATCGACAGTTTCCGAAGGCTGGTGTGAGTACCGTACAGAATGGAACAGTTTTGCGGCTGGTTTTGTCGCACCGTATCCAATTGAGGATAAGCGATCTGACGGCAAACGGTTGTTCTCTGTCCCCTATCCTACGTGCGGTTTCGCTCCAGGGATCGCTGTTTGCTGCATTCAGGTGCCCCGCGCTCAGGACCAAACGTAGACCGGAAGCTTTCGGTGGCTGAGGCGATGGAGACGAAAAGAATTCCCTGTGGTCCTGGACGTCCATATCATCCAGGTCATCTTTCCGAAGTATTCGTAGAGAGCGAAGCTTCGAGTCACGTCAAATCAAACGATTAAAAGACTCCGAAACGTTCTCACTCATAGTTGTATTGTCCGGATAAAATTTGTGCACCACCCGCTTCAATTGTATCCAAGCCTCGGGGTGAAAGTGCCGGTTTTGAACCTCGCCGGCGCTCAACGTCTGCCGTTACCCGGAAACTGACTCGCCACCCGGACTTTCGTCACTTGCGCAACCTATGCGGAAAGTGTTCTCATTCGCGGATGCCGTGGGACATCTGGCTCATCTTTTTCGTGCTCGCCTTGATTCTTCCGTGGCGCGGGCGAATACGCATGAAAAAATTGCTGGCGATGCCACGCGTCGGCACCATGGAACGGCTTGCGCTCTACGCTTCGACCATTGCGTTTCAATGGTTTGCCGTCGCGGTGGTGGCCTGGCGTGCCTGGGCGCACGAATTCACGGCCTCTCAGCTTGGTCTGACGATCCACGACAGAACCCGGATTCTTGTTGCCTCGATTGTCGGCGCCGCCACCATTGCGGCCCTTCAGTGGCTGAACCTGCGCCGCGTGGGGAGAATTCCGGTAGAAGCACGGGGCTCTCTTCAGGCCATCGCGGAGCGCATCTTGCCGCAATCCACCGTGGAATTGCTCCCCTATCTAGCGCTCGCGATTACCGCGGGGCTTTGCGAAGAGTTTCTCTATCGCGGATTCGCCATGGCCGTCTTCGCACATATAGGATTACAAGCGTGGGCGGTGGTGCTGCTTTCTTCCGTCCTCTTTGGGCTTGCACATAGTTACCAGGGGCGCGGTGGAATCGTTATGACGCTCTTGATCGGCCTCATTCTGGGGACAAGCCGGATCGCCTACGGCAGTCTGCTACCGGCGATTTTCTGGCACATCGCCGTGGATGTGGTCGCCGGAACGGCGGGGCCGCGGTACCTAACAGCAAAAAAGGCTAGTGTCCAGGAAAGGGAGAATTTGATACACCAGAGCTAAATAGTTACTATTATGACAACAATCATCCCAGCCCCACCCTCAGCGGCCGTGATTCGGCGCGCCCTCGGAGAATTCAAGATTCCCGCTTTTGACGATCAAGTGCTTCAAATTCAACAATATATAAAGATTTTGCTGACCTGGAATGAAAAGGTAAATCTGACGGCCATCCGCGACCCGCTGGAGATACTTTATCGTCATTTTTGCGAGAGTATGTACGCCGCCGAGGCGATACCCCTGAAAGATGGTCGGCTCGCCGACGTTGGCTCGGGAGCGGGATTTCCAGGGCTGCCCCTCAAGCTTATGCGGCCTGAATTGCAGGTTTTCTTGGTCGAATCCAACATCAAGAAAGTCACATTTCTCGCGGAAGTCATTCGTGAATTGGGGCTTAGCCGCGCACAGGTGCTGGCGCGCCGCTATGAAGAGCTGGGGGAGGAGGTCGCACCACTTGATTACGTTTGCTCGCGTGCGCTGGGCGAATTCTCAGTCTTTCTTGATTGGGCGCGATCGCAACAGATAGCAGCCAAACAAGTTATACTTTGGATTGGCGGCCGAGACCTTGAGGAGATTCAGAAGATCCAGACTTGGGACTGGAGCGAACCCATAGAGGTTCCTCATTCCCTGCGACGCCTCCTTCTTGTGGGCACAAGGAAATCCTCAATTACCGGCGCATTGCCTTAAAAGTGAGAGGTTTCGTTTCGGCTGTTTCTTTAAGAAATCCTCTGATTCGCAGTGGTTAGCGCCGCTCGCACCACATCCATGTTCCACGTGGAACAACTCCAGTTTGGGCTATCTAAGGAACAATCGCCAATGTTCCACGTGGAACAATTCCGCCCCGAAGTTCTGATTTCCACCGATGAAGCGCTGTTCCACGTGAAACATCTTGCATCCTTCACCCGCCTTTGCTAGATTTTCGCTCTCGGGGGGAATATTTGGCTCGAATCATTGCCGTCGCGAACCAAAAGGGTGGAGTGGGCAAGACAACAACTGCGGTGAATCTAGCCGCTTGTCTCGCTACGGCCGAACAACCGACCCTTCTCGTTGACTGCGATTCCCAAGCAAATGCGACTGCCGCCATCGGATTCGCGAAAGATCCTTCGCGTAGAACCCTCTATCACGCCTTAATCTTGAACGAACCCTTCGACAAGATCATTCAAAAAACACAGGTGGATGGTTTGGATGTCATCCCCGCTGACAAAAATCTTGCGGGAGCAGCGGTTGAACTCGTCAGTGCGGAAAGTCGTGAATATAAGCTCCAAAGTGCCCTGAAGGCGCTACACGAAAAGTATCGCTATGTCATCCTGGATTGCCCACCTGCCCTGGACTTGTTGACTTTGAACGCTCTCGTGGCCGCAGGAGCTGTCCTAGTACCCATCCAGTGTGAATATTTGGCGCTGGAGGGCGTTTCCGAGTTGCTGGATACGCTGATGCGCATCCGGCGTACCCTGAATCCTAGCCTCGAAATCGAAGGTATCCTGCTGACGATGTATGATGAACGAACGACCCTTTCCCGGCAGGTGGCGACGGATTTGCGCAGTTTCTTCGGAACGCAGGTCTTTCAGAGCGTGATTCCGCGAAATGTGCGACTTGCGGAAGCGCCAAGTTTCGGTAAACCGATCATTTTTTACGACATTCATAGCAAGGGCGCAGAAGGCTACACGCAGCTCGCCCAGGAGGTTATTGCCAATGCCGAGAAACGCGCTGGGACGGGGGCTCGGAGCGCTCATTCGGGAGCCTGAGCTCAAAACCTCTCCAGAATCCGCACCTATACAGTCTCAAGTAACCACCGCCAGTGGCACCGCAACCGCTCTGGCTCGCGAGGCCGCGCATCCTGGCCCACAGCAGATTGACATCGACCTGATCGAGCCCAGTCCTTACCAGCCGCGCACGCGCTTTCGAGAGGAAGCCCTCGAGGAACTAGCACGTTCGATTCAGGCCAGCGGCATAATCCAGCCCTTGGTTGTGCGACCGATCGGCTCGCGGTTTCAGTTGATTGCTGGCGAGCGCCGCTGGCGCGCCGCACAACGCGCAGCCTTAACGAAAGTCCCGGTCATCGTCCGGCAAGTGTCTGACGAGTTGGCATTAGAGATGACGCTGGTTGAAAACATCCAGCGTGAAGATCTGAACGCCATGGAAGCTGCGCGCGCATTTGAACGTCTGATGGACGAGGCACAATTAACCCAGGAAGCGGTAGCGGAGCGGACCGGCAAGGATCGCGCTACGGTGGCCAATTCGATCCGGCTCTTGAAGCTGGAGCCCAAGATTCAGGAATGGATTGAAGAAGGGAAACTGACGGCAGGGCACGGTCGAGCCCTCCTGGCGGTAGCGGACGCGCAATTGCGGATGCGCTACGCACAGCGCGCTGCGCGTGGCGGATTGACCGTCCGCCAAATCGAAAAACTGGCCTCGCGGCGGGCGAGGGGCGCCCATTCGCCAACAGAGCTTCCCTTGGACGCGAACATCCGCTCGGCATTGGATGAGCTTCAACGGCACCTCGGCACCAAAGTGCTTCTTCATCAGAAAACGAAAATGCGCCCAGGGCAGCTTGTTCTCGAGTATTATGAGGACGCCCAGCTCATGGGTCTTTACGATCGTTTGATGAAATAGCCTCGCGGGCTTGGCGAAAAATCACTGCCCCTTCGTTCAGTCGCTTCATTCGACAACCTCTTTGCTCTGTTGCGTTGACTTATCCGCAGGCGCAGCTAAAGTAGAACAGTCTCTATACGGGGGTTTTGAAATGGCATGGAAGTGGCCCAGCGCAGCAAAGAGTGGCGCTAGCGAAGAATGGACAGGATTCATCGACCAGGGCGTAACGCTCGAGGGCACGCTGACGGTAAAGGGCACGTTTCGCATTGACGGCAACGTGAAAGGCAACATCATTTCGGAACAGACCGTCATCCTTGGCGAAGGTGCTAAGGTTGAAGGACAAATCGAGGGCAACCGGGTCGTAATTTCTGGCCGCTTCGATGGCGTGATTTTCGCGAAGGGCCGCGTGGAGATCGAAGCCAAAGGCGTGGTGACGGGAGAGGTTCACTCTCCGTGCATGGTCATCGATCCGGGTGGAATCTTCGACGGCCGCTGCCACATGCTGGGATCTTCGGAGACGGCTTCAACGGTGACAATCCCCATTCGTGCCGTCGGCAACGGTTGATAGCTTACAGATTTTCTTACTGTTACCCGCAGAATTATCTATTCAAAGAGTAAAATAAAACCTCTGCTACGCCGCCATTCCAAAGCGTTCTTGTTCCCTAAGCAGAGCCTAGGATTTCATTGTTGGAGCGCAGGATGCGCCCGCCGCTTTTTCCGCATCTTGAATTCCCGCCTGGATGTTCGTTTCCCAATCAAGGTGCGGAACTTTGGAAGCTTTCGCCGCTTTGTAGTACAGCAATGCGTCCGAGGGGCGATTCAGCTTCTTCAGGGCGAGGCGACCGGCGGAGAGAAGCGCGAGAAGCGATTGCTTTTCCGCAGGGTAGGCCTTGGCTAAGTGCTCGTACTCAATGACGGCGCGAACGTAGTCTTGGTGCCCCTCCGCGATGCGGCACAGCTCAAGCCACGTTGCCGCAGGCATGCGATCCCCGCCGGCGTTGCCGTATTCCTGGTAATCCTGCCAAGCTGACTCTGCGTCTTGCGCTTTGAGGTGGAGCTGGCACAGTTTGACGGTGGCTTCCAGATGCGCCCGAATATCGTTCTTGCGCCAATAGAGCTGCCGCAATAGGGAATAAGCGTCGACGGCGTCTGGCTTTGCGGCTAGGTGCTTCTTAAGCACCGCAATGCCCTCATCGAACTTTCCCTGCTCCATGAACTCTGCTCCCTGAACCACGGCTGGATCCGCGGTCCAACCGATCTTGTCTTCAATGACCGCGTTTGCACTGTGCTCCAGCCCCGTGTGCTGGATGACTACCGCAGCCAGAACTCCAAAGATGAACCCTCCGACATGCGCCCAGTGGGCCACTCCCGACGCTTGACCAAATAGGCTGCCGTAGGATACTTCCATGAACAGCCACATGGGAAGCAGCCAGTAGGCCGGGGCTTTAAAGCGAATCCGGAAGATCAACATGTACCAAAGCATGTGGATCTTCAGTTTTGGGAAGCGCACCAGAAATCCGCCCATGAGCGCAGCTATCGCACCAGAGGCCCCCAAAGCGGGAGCGAGGCTTCCTGGGTTAAACATAGCGTGGATTAGAGACGCGGCGACTCCAGCAAGAATATAGAAAATAGGGTAAATGACGCGGCCCCATCTATCCTCGAGGATGAAGCCGGCAAGCCACAAAAACCACATATTGCCGATCAGATGGATCCAACCTGTATGAAGAAATACAGAGGTTAGGTATGAAATGGGTTTCGGATGCGCCGGTACGAACGCATAATTCTCCAAGACAGAGCTCTTCTGCTCTTCGGCAAAGCGCTGGGCGAGGGTATCCATCTCCGCCTGAAGCTGTTCTGGGTCCTCGACCTCTCGGATTTGTGCCTCCCAAGCATCCTCGGGCTTGCGTTCGGTTGAGGCGAGTTCCTTCCACATTAGCTCAGGGGTCTTGCTTTGCACTTCGTTGACGAACATCTGTACATCTTCCGGCATCCTCAAATCAGGGTGCGTCGCCGCGAGCACGAGGACGTGTGTTCGCACTTCGATGCGTTCCGGTTCCTGCGCTTCGATTTTCCAGTGGGTGCCAAGGAATATCAGCAAGTTCAGCGCGATCAGCGCAAAGGTGACGACCGGCCAGCGGCGGCCCTCCATGTTTTCATGGCGCAACGGAATCAGCATCGGGCAATCCCTTCCGATCGAAAAGGTAGAGAGGAATAGCTCTGCCGAGTGTAGAAGGCGCATCCGCCGCGATGTAACTGACCATTGGAACAGGTCATAGCCAATTGATAAACGCACCGCGGCTTCCTCGACGGTCTGCACTTCGAAGCTTTGCTTGGGACGCTACTGGTCAGAAGAGTTTCACAAAGGCGGTGCGGCTCCGCCAGGTTGACACGTCCAGAAGGGGCGTCTATCGTTCGAAAGTGTCGTTGACGAGGGATGGCGGATGAAGATTCTTGTGCTGGGCGGCGGTGGACGCGAACATGCGCTGGTGTGGAAACTGAACCGGAGCCCGCGCGTGGAAAAAATCTGGTGCGCCCCCGGGAACGGCGGCATCGCCGCGGAAGCGGAGTGCGTGGCCATCGACGCAGGTGACGTCGGCGCGATCGTCGCGCTTGCCCAAAAGATTCAACCCGATCTGACCATCGTGGGACCGGAACTGCCGCTGGTGAACGGGCTGACCGATGCGTTCCGGCAGCGGAATTGGGCCATTGTAGGGCCTTCTCAGCTCGCGGCGCAGCTTGAAGGGAGCAAGGTTTTCTCGAAAGAATTTCTAAAGCGGCATGGTATTCCCACCGCAAAGATGTACGGCACGTATAACTCTCCCACGGAGGTCTACGGTGCGTTGAGTACCGTGGCTTGGCCGGTGGTGATCAAGGCGGATGGATTGTGTGCCGGCAAGGGTGTTTTCCTGGCGCCAGACTTCGCGGCCGCAAAAGATTTTGTCGAACGCGTGATGGAAAAGAACGAACTGGGGCCGGGCGGAAGTCGCGTTCTCCTGGAGGAGACGCTGGAAGGCGAAGAGCTATCGTTCATCATTCTCACGGATGGAAAGCGGTACGTCCCACTTGTGCCGACGCGCGATCACAAGCGGGTCTTCGATGGAAACCAAGGCCCGAACACGGGTGGCATGGGGGCTTACTCGACGGATGAATTGCTGCCGGAAGATCTTCGAGAGATCATCCGTTCGACGATTGTCCTGCCGACGTTGCACGGGCTCGCCGCAGACGGCATCCGCTATCAAGGGTTCCTCTACATCGGCCTGATGCTGACGAACTCCGGACCAAGAGTCCTGGAGTTCAATTGTCGGTTGGGGGACCCCGAAACCCAGGCGATCCTTGCGCGGCTGGATTTCGACCTGGCAGACATCCTCAACGACGTTGCCAAAGAACGCTTGGATCCCTCAAAACTACGCTGGAAGCCCGGGGCTAGTGCCTGCGTTGTTCTGGCGTCAGGTGGGTATCCGGGAGGATTTGAGAATGGCAGGAGGATTGAGGGCCTAACCGCCGCAGGGAAGATTACCGGTGTGAAGGTTCTGCATGCCGGGACGAAGCTCGCTGGAGACGGTGTAGTCACAAACGGCGGCAGGGTGCTCGGCGTTACTGCAGCAGGTACGTCGCTCAAGGCCGCTTTAGCCTCAGCCTATGAAGCTGTTTCAAAAATCCACTTCGGGGGGATGCACTACAGAAAAGACATCGGGGCTCACACGACCCGGCTGAAAGCTGCGGGAGACTAGAAGCGATGCCGCGCGTGCAAAATCTTTTCCGCGCTCCGAAGAAGTACCTGCCGATGGAGGAACTTTCCGAAGTCCGTGCTGTGGGCGACGCCGGCATCGAAGGCTGCGCTCACGCGCGGCCCGGAAGCAAGCGCCAGGTTTTACTCGAAGATCGCGAGACCCTGGAGGCCATGGACCTCCGGCCGGGAATCATCCGCGAAAACATTACAACCGATGACAGGAACGTGAATAGCCTGCAGATTGGCCAGCAGCTCCTCATCGGCGAAGCACGTCTGGAAGTAAGTGCGGTATGCACCCCTTGTGACCAGATGGAAGCAATCCGTCCCGGACTTCGCAAAGAGCTGTGGGGACGGCGTGGCATGTTGTGCCGCGTTCTGGAGGGCGGAGTGATCCGCCGCGGCGATTCCATCGAAAAGCTCTCCTAACAATTAAGGCTTGGGAGTTCGCCGCAGCGTCGGCGCATCCGGCGGGCGATTCTTGTCTTCCTGCACTTTTTCGACGGGCTCCTCAGGCGGAACCATCCATTCGAAGCCGTGCCGTTCCTCCATCGTGCCCAGAACAAACGGCGCACCCCCAGCGATCAAAGGCAGCACGGCGCGCATGAAATCAGCGGAATCCACCGGAGCAGCTTTCTGCGCCTGCCCGCCACGGAGGTTATCGAGCACCTTTGCAAAGCGCGGCTCACCAGAGCCGAGATGCGTGATGTGCGGGTCGTTGCCGTGGATCAGCTCGGCCAAGGTGGGACCTTTCAGATCCGGAGGATAACGGCTTTCCACGACGGTGCGTGGCGCATGTTTTTCCGGCGGGTAGAGCTGAGTGAAGCGCGGCCGTTGCACCCGCGTCTGCCAATAGTCACCACGGGTGGCGACTTGCTCCTGCTCCATACGATACTCCACGACCCACACTTCAGGACCGTAGTCGTTGGGAGCATAACCAATGATCACGATCTGGAAGATGGGATCATCGGTGGAGAAATCGAGTTTGTGGTGGAGTTGAGCCACCAGGGGGCGAAGCTTTTCGAGGAAGGCGATGCCGATGGTCTCCAAGTCCGTCTCGCCTTCGCCGGGAGCGGCCTGGTAACGGGGATCGGCGCGGGCGACACGCTGAAAATTGCGGTCCAACCGAACGGGCTTGGGGTCGGCGGGAATGCGCCATTCCGAAGCTCCGAAAAGGACGCCGATGTGCGTGGCGTCGAGGTCCATCACGCGCGGAGGGATGGAATTTCGCTCCACGGGCTGATCGATGGCCGCGAAGACGATGACGTCCTTTGCCACGTGAACGATGGCACGGCCGCCGGCGAGATTGGCGACTATTTCGTCTTCGTGCTGCTCCTGGGCAAGAGCGTCAATCGGGGACGTGTAGAGGACCCCGCACAAGAAAAAGAGCGTGATTCCCCGCGAAAAAGTCGCGCCGAGGCACGTAGAAACCCGCCGACCGCGTCCCGGCATGACACGCCGGGACTGCGCCGATAACGAAAGTCTTGCAAGAAGCTTCACGCCGCACAACCCATCCGCGCAACCAGAAACCACCGGCCTCTCACTATCATACCCAGGTGGAAGTACGATTTGACATCCTCCCCCTCGTGAACGAGGGAGATTCCCTACTGAGGTTGGGCACATAGTGCCGCCTCTTCGATGGGTTC
>Ga0137409_10002640_pt1 | contig 19131 bp, 10 predicted proteins | sample CZODoug1_16funga_FD_122059 | JGI IMG/M metagenome (GOLD analysis project Ga0137409, IMG submission 122059) | Vadose zone soil fungal communities from Angelo Coast Range Reserve, California, USA - CZODoug1_16fungal (Hybrid Assembly) | ecosystem: Environmental > Terrestrial > Soil > Vadose zone... | reverse complement strand
GAGTTGAAGACGGCATGAAGGTCAAGGTTTGCATTGTTGGCTGCGGGGCAATCGGCAGCATCTTTGGCGCCCATCTGGCGCGTCTCGAGGATGTTGAGGTGCACGCCTACGATGTTTCGAAAGAACAAACGAGCGCGATCACCGAGCGCGGGCTGCGCATCAGCGGCGCCGCGGATTTCACGGCGCGGCTTCATGCGACTTCCGACCCGCGGGAGATCCCCCCCTGTGATTTCGGAATCGTGGCCACGAAGAGCACGCACACGCGTACCGGCATCGAGCAGACCGCGCACATTTTTGGCCCGGGCAGCGCGGTCTGCTCCGTGCAGAACGGCGTCGGCAATGAGGAAATTCTCGCGCAGCATGTTCCTTGCGTAATTCGCGGCACGACTTTTCCTGCGGGCCATATGATTGAACCGGCGCACGTGGGTTTCGACATCAATGGCGACACATGGATCGGTCCGTTCGAACCCACGCATACGCCTTACGCTCGCGTCGAGCAACTTGCTGAATTGGTGAATCGCGCGGGCTTGCGGGTGATTCCCTTGCAGGACGCCCGCGGCGCGCAGTGGACCAAGCTCATTTTTAACGCTTCCACGAATCCAGTTGGCGCGCTGACACTCCTGCACCACGGCGCAGCGACGCGTTTCGCGCCCACGAGCGCGCTGTTCAACGCCTTGATCGCAGAAGGTGAAGCGGTAGCCAATGCTTTGGGGATCGAACTGCACGGTGATCCGCGTGCCCTGGTGCAAAAGGGAGCCAACGCGCCCGGCAAACACAAGGCCAGCATGTTGCAGGACATTCTTGCCCGGCGCCAGACCGAAGTGGACTTCATGAACGGCGCAATCGCGGACTTGGGCGAAAAGACCGGCGTGCCCACTCCGCTCAATCGCGCTTTGTGGCAACTCGTGAAAGGGCTCGAACATTCCTGGACCGATCCGAATTGAGCGGCAATCGCTACGAACGATATTCAACGGAGAACGGACACGATGAGCATGCCATTCAAAATCGGTGTGTTGCAACTCAGCATGGAGCCACTCGACGAAACAGTACGCATGGCCCAGGCTTGCGACGCCGCTGGGTTTGACACCTTCTGGCTGGCAGAGGCTTATCCCTGGTGGCGCAAGCACTCGATGGAGGCGCGCTCCTCGACGGCAGTCACCGCCATCGTCGCTCGCGAGACCCAAAAAATCACCATCGGCTGGGGCATCATTTCGCCGTACACGCGCCACCCCGTTCAAATCGCCATGGAAGCTCGCGTCCTTCAGGAAGCGGCCGGCAAAGACCGCTTTCTCCTTGGCCTTGGCGCCTCAAAGATTTTCATGAAAGAAATCGGCGAAGGCGAAAAGGGGAAAGAGGTCGGTCCTGCAACCGTCATGCGCGAAAGCATCGAAATCATCGAGGCCATGCTATCCGGGAATGAAGTGAAATATGAAGGAAGAGCTTTTCAGGCCTATGCGCCGGCTCTCAAAGTCGATGCCCACGTCCCGCGGTGGCGCGTGCCGATCTATGTTGGCGCAACCGGGCCGGTTCTGCAGCGCCTCGCTGGTTCGCACTCCGATGGCTTGTTGACGGCCAGTATCACTACCCCGAAGTTTGCGAAGTATTCGCGGAAGATGATGGAAGAGGGCGCTCGCAAAGCTGGAAAGGATTCTTCGAAACTCGAGCTAGGTTCGGTAATTGTCGGCAGCGTAGGCGAAGATCACAAATCTGCCCGCGAAGGCGCCAGAGAGATGGCCGCCATGTATCTCGCCAATAAGGTTCAGAACATCCGCGGTTCAGCCGACAAGCTGCTGGAATGCGCAGGTCTCTCGTTTGAAGAGATTCGTCCGATTGCTGATGCCATGGAAGAGGGGGGCCGGAAAGCCGCGGCCCGCGCCGTCACGGATGCGGTGCTCGAAAAGGTGTGTCCTATCGCCGGGACACCGTCACAGTGCATCGCGCGGTTGGAGGAATATCGCGCCGCCGGTTGCACGCATGTCATGCTGGAGCTGTGGGGCGACAACCGGCTCGAACAAGCGCGATTGTTCGGAGAAAAAGTCTTGCCACACTTCAGCAAGAAGTAGATCCACTCCCATCACACCGTTCGCTGCAACCGCGCCTGATCTTGAACTTCCGTTCATGCCGTCATCGATTTCCCGCCCTGCATCTCTCTGTAGGATACGACGGGATTCCGCAGCACTCCGATTTTTTCGATTTCGCACTCCACAATGTCGCCGGGTTTCAGATAGAGCGATTTCGGATCGTCGCTGAACCCCGCAACACCAGAGATCGTGCCCGTGGAAAGCACATCTCCCGCCGAGTATCCCATGGGCGAATAATGGGCCACGATTTCCGGAATCGTCACTGACATTTTGCTGGTGTGCGATTCCTGCCGGACCTTTCCATTCACACGCAACTGCATCGCCAGATTCTGCGCATCCGGGATTTCATCCGCTGTCACGATATAAGGCCCAAGTGGGCAAAACGTGTCGATTCCCTTGCAAAAACTGAACACCCCAGACTTCATCTCCCGGCGCTGGATGTCGCGCGCCGTCACATCGTTGAAAATCACATACCCCCCGATGTACTCGCGCGCCTGCTCTTTGGAGAAGTGCTTTCCCGCTTTCTTGAGAACAACGGCAAGTTCAAGCTCGTAATCGAGCTCTTCCGTCAAATGTTCAGGGTAAACAATCGGCTCGTCCGGACCAATGATGGCATCCACGTTTTGAAAAAACACAATCCATGGAAGTATGGGATGAGAGAATCCTGCCTTTTGCGCATCCTCGTGATGTTCGCGGAAATTTCCAGCCGTGTGAAAAAACTTTTTTGGAACGATAGGCGCCTTGATGCGCACAGCTTCTCGGCGGAAGAAAATGGGCTCCCCGGAACCCCCCTGCACTTCCGGCCCCGCTCTTAGCGCGTATTCGAACGCAGTGCGGGCCGCATCAAGCCCACGGTCCCCATTTTCGAACAATCCGCGCATGTTGGAAGGCACGCGCGCATCGGCTAACGCATAAAACGCGCCTTCCCGCTCGACGTTGCTCAGGAAATGCGCATGGGCCGCGTTGAGGTCGACTATCCATCCCTCTGCGGCCAGCGCACCGATGCGCTCTCCTCGCGACGCCCCGCGGAAAGTAACCAGCTTCATGAAATACCTCGCATCATTCGCGGCGCTGCAAATGTTATCAGAATCTCAGCCAATTCACAGATGTGGCTCTTGGTCTTTCTGCTCGCTGGTTATTAGGACTTGGCCTTTGGCGGCTGAGTATTGATGGGAATTCTCAGATAGAGACTATCCGGTGAGATCGGACCTGCTGGAAATATTGACCAGGCGAAGCTCCCAAAGCACTCCTAAACATCAAGATAAATGCACTTGGTGAACTATACCCGGCCTCCAATGCTACGCTGTTGATTTTCATTCCCTGTGCCAACAGCCGCATGCTGTGCATCAATCGCAGTTGCTGCCTCCACCTTCCTAGGGTCATCCGCGTATCCTGCCGGAAAAGCCGCTCGATCGTTCTCTTACTCGCGCCTGCGCAAGTACAGATTTCCTCTGTAGGAAGGATACTTCCAGGATTGGAGTACAAGAAGTCAGCGACCTTTAATGCCCTGTCATCTATAGGGCGAGGAAGTTGGAGAGGGATTGTCTTTGAGGAGCGCAGAAGGTCCAATATCAATCTGACGAGATGGCGCCGCGCTTGGATCCGGTCATTCAGCACTTTGAACTGGCAACTGTAAACAATCAGTTCCCTTAGAAGCGGGGAGATGTTCACGACAGTGCATGCTCGTGGCAGACCGCGCACAAGTTTCGGCCGAAGATACAAGGTGCGCAACGAAACTTCGCCCGCCATCCGAACAGCGTGCGGAATCCCTGAAGGTATCCAGAGGGCTCGAGACGTAGGAAGTACCCACATCCCTTGCGAGGTTTCGACGGTCATAACACCTTGACAGGCGAAGATAATTTGATCGCGATCGTGATAGTGCTCGCCAAATACAAAACCATCTGGATAGTCATGGCGAAAGGTGGTGATGAGCGCCCCGGGAGCGCCGACGGGATCAAATCGCGTTGGCTGTCGCTTTTTCGACATAGTTTGTCATTGTATCGAATGTACGCACATTTAACAATATGCTGCAATGCGTTGCCGGGAGAGTTGCTCAGCTCCAATGCCAACTTCCCTGCACAAAAAACGATATTGAAAACGAGAAAGTTGCATTGGACAGGGGCGGAGGGAGCGGCTAGGTTCGAGCCATCGCCCGCGCAACGGTATCAAAACAAGGGAGGGTAAATCATGAGAATTAGCAAAGCTGCTGCTTTATTCTCCGCCAGTGTTCTGGTGGTCGTGGTTGCGTTTCTTCTGCCGTTGTTGGCGCAAGCCCAGACGGCAGGAGAAATCACCGGTCAGGTCTTCGACAACTCAAAAGCGGCGGTCGCGGATGCGACCGTGACCGCAAAGAACGTGGGCACAGGCGAGACTCGAACTGTGCAGACGGACAGTCAAGGTCACTATAGAATTACGGAACTCCGCGTGGGGACCTACGATGTCTCTGCAGAACGTCAAGGCTTTCGGCGGCAAGTCCAGACAGGGGTAGTTCTGAATGTTGCCGCAACTGTCCAGCTGAACTTTACGATCCAGGTGGGAGCGGTAAATGAAGAAGTCGTAGTTACTTCAGATGCGCCTATCATTGAGAAGGGTGATGCGTCGACAGGAACGACGATGGCCACGCAGCAGATTAACGAGCTGCCCATCAATGGCCGCGACTACGCTCGATTTGCGTTACTGACGCCGGGGGCCGTGCTGCGTAGTAATTTCATCGCCGACCTCAGTTTTAATGGCCTTCATACCGTCCACAATCAGTTCTCCATCGACGGAATCGATGCTTCGCGCGTCGATCAGCCTTACATGGCCAACGGATTCGAGCGAGGAGCACGGTTACTGACCGGCAGCTTAGATACGATTTCCGAATTCAAAGTGCAGACCAGCGACTATGGCGCCGAATACGGCCGCGCCGGAGGGTCCTACGTGAATATCGTAACTAAGTCCGGCACGAACGAATTCCACGGCAGTGTCTTCGAATACTTCCGAAACGATATCTTCGATGCGAAGAATTTTTTTGCGGTTAAGACTGCTCCTAAGCCAGAATTTCGCTATAACAATTTTGGTGGAAACATGGGGGGGCCGATTCGGAAGAACTCCACGTTTTTCTTTTTGAATTACGAGGGATCGCGCCAGCGCATCGGGATCACGGGATCCGGGACCGTCCCCAGCGATCAATTGCGAAGTCAAGTTCTGGCAACCTCGCCGCAGTTGATAAACATATTAAACATGTTCCCGGCGGGTACTTCGCCCACAGCCGATCCCTTGGTTGACAATGTCACGAGGACGTCAGTCTCGGCGATTCGGGAAGACACCGGATCAATACGCTTGGATCATAAATTCAGGGCTTCGGACTCGGCATTTGTGCGCGTAAACATCAACGATTCTTTCACGCACGGTCCGTTGTTTGGGGTTTTCCCCAATGCGCTCGGCATCCTGGATCATCAAATCGTGCCCCTACGTACGACAAATATCGCCATACACGAGACGCACATTTTCAGCCCCACTTTTATCAATGACTTTCTAGCGGGAATGCAACGGTGGGCTAGCAACATCGATTCGCGCGTGCCCTTTCCAAACACGCTGGTTGTGGGTTTGTCTGTCAATCCCGGGACAGAGGGATACTTCCTGGAAAATAACAACAGCTTTCAGGTCGGTGACAACATGAGCCTGGTAAGGGGACGCCACGCGATCAAGTGGGGCACCACCATTTACCGGATTCAGATCAACGCGAACAGCGATAACTTTCCCTTCATGCAATTCAATTCGATCCCGGATTTCGTCAATGATAGTCTCGCGATAGTAAATATTTCTGCAGCCACGCCTGGGAATGGAGTGCGTGCGACTCAGATAGGTGCGTTTGTACAGGATAGCTTTCAAATTCGCCCGACGCTGACTCTCGATTACGGCTTGCGTTACGATATCGAGACCGTTCCACACGATTCGAAGTATGCCACCCGACCGTTCGATACCAGGTGCATGTGCCTTGCGCCAGCGGGAACCTCTTATTTCCACATCAACAACAAGGATTTCGGCCCGCGCGTCGGAATAGCATGGTCGCCGTTCTCACGCGTTGTGGTACGGACTGGATATGGAATCTACTTCCAGAACTATCCTGTAGGATTTGGCTCTTACTTTGTCCCCTCGAATACGGTGACTGGAAACATCACGCTGCTCCAATCGGATATCCCGAATTTGACGTATCCATACGATTCTTTCCTGTCGCAAACGGCAGTTTTTCCTCCGAACGTTAACGGATTTCCGTACCACAAACCGGACATTTATGTGAACCAGTACAACTTCAGCGTGGCGACACAGCTCGGCAGCAACATGGCAGTGCAAATCGCTTATCTTGGTAATCACGGCGTGAATCTGTGGCGCGAATACAACATCAACTACTTCGATCCCGCGCTGGGCGCACGGCCACTGCCGCAATTCGGAAACGTCCTGCTGCAGAGTAACTCGGGATTCAATTCCTACAACGGCCTCCAAGTCTCGATTAAGAGACGCATGGTTAAAGGCTTCATGTTTGACGTCGAATACAGCCTGGGCCATGGCATCGACGACGTGGATGACCAGGGATTGTTTGCTTCCGATCCGCAGGACACGAACAACTTTAGGGCGGAACGGGGCAATGGGAGCGGAGATATCCGGCACAACATTTCGTTCAATACCATGTATGAGTTGCCCTTCGGCCACGGACGCCGCTTTTTGGACAATGCAAGCGGAGCGGTGGATCGGCTCGTCGGAGGCTGGAGCATAGCGGCCCTGGGCATTCTAAGAACGGGTGTCGCTTCTACTGTCCACATCGGTACCAACACGTTTGGAAATTTCGATTTTACCAACCAGCGGCCCGATCGAGTGCCTGGCGTCTCGCAGTACGGCACAGGATCGGGGCCGGACAATTTCCTTAACGCTGCTGCCTTCTCGTTGCCTGCACCCGGCACGTTTGGAGATCTGGCACGGGATACGTTTTATGGCCCGTCCTACAAACAGATTGACTTCTCAATTCTCAAGAAGACTCGCCTCACGGAAAAGAAGAACCTGGAATTCCGTGCCGAGTTTTTTAACTTGTTTAACCATCCAAACTTCGACGAGCCGAACAGCTTCTGGGGTACGGACGGGAGTGGCAAGGTCTTCTCCTCCTTTGGCCAGATCTTCAACACCCTAGGTCGAACGCTCGGGGTCGGAACTTCTCGGCAGATTCAATTAGCTCTCCGGTTTAACTACTAGCGGCAACTCTCCCACGTCCCGAGGAGGCATACTAAGATGCTTCTCTTCGGGCCCTGGGCGACATTCCTGTTGGATTGGTTGTACTGGAGGCTGCGCGGATAACTTTTCGCCGAAGTGATCAACAGCATCTTGCAACGTGTGTGCATTTGTGGCTTGGAGATACCCGGTTGATTGGGCGGAGACGGCACCCATGAAAACATCACATCGCAATCTGAGTTTAGTCTGTCGAATCATCTTAGCTCTACTGTTCACGGGAGTCCCAAGCGCAGCGGGAGCGCAATCTCCCCAGGGGAAGCGAGAAGGCCAACCAACGAAGCAAGAAGGTCTCACGCTGCTGGCAGCCCGCAAGCTTGAATTCTCCACCGACGAAGGCACATGGATCTCTTTAGATGTCTCGAGTGACGGTCAAGCGATCGTGTTTGATTTGGCCGGGCATCTCTACAGGTTGGATATCAAGGGCGGAAACGCGATTCCCATCACTTCTGGGTTTTCATTCGAAAGCCAGCCGCGTTTTTCTCCGGACGGCAAACAGATTGTATATGTGAGTGACCGCTCCGGCGCGGACAATATTTGGATCTCTCACGCAGACGGATCCGGCGCGAGGCGGCTGACCAGCGATGTGGACACCATGTTTACTTCACCCGCCTGGACGCGCGACGGACGGTATATTTTGGTTTCACGTCTGAAGCCGAAGGGCTACGGATCTGCCCTGGAAGTTTGGATGTATGACGTGAAAGGAGGGTCGGGGCTCGTTGTTGTGCAGGCTAAGGGAAGCGAGAGCTCGCCGGGGCCAATCGCCATGGGAGCCATTCCTTCACCCGATGGACGGTACCTCTATTTTGAAACGAGGGCAGGCGGATTTTCCGAGAACCCCCGATGGCAGATTGCACGCCGCGACCTGCAGTTGGGCGAAACACAAACAATCACGAATGACGCAGGTGGGGCCTTCCGGCCGTTGCTTTCCCCGGACGGAACGAAGCTTGTTTACGCGACGCACTATGACGCCGGTACGGCGCTGCGCCTACGGGATTTGACGACAGGTGAAGACAAGTGGCTCAAATACCCGATTCAAAGAGACAGCCAGGATTCGTGGGTTTCCACTCGCGACCTGATTCCGGGCCCGTCATTCACTCCGGATGGCAAAAGCGTTTTGATTTCCTTCGGCGGAAAAATCCACGGCCTAAACGTGGCCACGGGAGAAGATAAGGTCATTCCATTCCTAGCGAAGGTTTCGCGAGAGCTTGGGCCTAAGTTGAATTTTCCCGGCCGTGTCGAGGATGGCCCCGTGGAGGCGCGCCTCGCGCAAGGCGTTGTGGAATCACCCGATGGCAAGACCATCGCCTTTTCTGCGCTCGGCCATCTGTATGCGATGGCGCGGAAGGTAGGCTTCAAGCCAAAGAGAATGACGACCGGCACTGATCGTGAATTCGAGCCGGCGTGGTCGGCAGACGGGAAATGGATTGCCTACGTTACGTGGTCAACCGAGGGCGGAGCGGTCTGGAAGATTTCCTCGGATGGAAGCAGCGGTCCGGTGAAGTTGACCAGCGTCGCTGCTTTTTACACGCAACCAGCTTGGTCTCCGGACGGAACGCGTGTCTTTGCGTTGCAAGCGCCGCGGATTACGGCGCTCGAACAGGGAGAGCAGTGGCTTCACCCAGTGGATGCGTTGGATCTGATATCAATCCCCGGTGAAGGCGGTCCCGCAAGATTCGTGGCTTCCGGCGCGCACTACAGCTATCCACATTTTCCCGGAAGCGATGGCCGGCTGTTCGCTACGGATTTGCAAAAGCCGACACTCCAGAGCGTGAACTACACACTGGTGTCCATGCGGACGGACGGGTCAGACCGGCGGACACTGCTTCAGCTCAACAGCAAGAATGTTTGGGGATCGGATTTCGCGCCCCCCGCAAAAATCGATGTCAGCCCGGATGGGCGCCGCGCGCTAGCCACGTTCCGAAGTCAAGTGTATCTCTTCGACCTTCCGGCAACGGGAGGCCCGGCGCCCTTACTGGACCTGAGCGCACCCGCAGTGGCCGTGAGGAGAGTGACAGACGTTGGCGCGGATTTCGCAGGCTGGGCGGACGCGGGGCAAACCATCACCTGGTCTTTGGGTTCGACCTATTTTCGAGTGCCGCTTACGCAAGTTGACGTCGATCTCCCCGAGGATGCGGAGCAGAAAAGCGGAGAAGCGGGCGCAACAGTTTCGCCGACGTTGGCGGAACGTCTCCATCCGGAATCGCTGCGCATTTCGGTGCAGGTCCCGCGCCACGCACCTGGAGGCGTGGTGGTGCTTAAGGGAGCCAAGGTCATCACCATGCGAGGCGACGAAGTTCTTGCGTCGGCTGACATTGTGGTCCGTAACGGACGCATCCAGTCCGTGAGAGCAAGTGGGTCGACTACACCGCCCCAAGGAGCAAAGGTCATCGACTTGGGTGGAGACACAATCGTTCCGGGGTTCATTGACACGCACGCGCATTGGTTCAACATTCGCCGAGGCGTGCTGGACTTGGCGAACTGGAATTTCCTGGCGACATTGGCATATGGAATCACGACGGGACGCGATCCCCAAACCTACACGAGCGACATGTTTGCGTACCAGGATCTGGTGGATGCGGGAGAAATTATCGGCCCTCGAGCGTATTCGACCGGTCCCGGCATTTTCTCGACGAACGATTTTCAGTCTGCGAAGGAAGCGGAAAAAGTAATCAGCCGATACAAGGATTTCTATCGCACCAATATGGTGAAGTCCTACCTCGTGGGAGACCGGCGTCAACGGCAGTTTGTGGTGGAGGCCTGCGAGAAGCTGCACGTTATGCCTACGACGGAAGGCGGCGCCGATATGCCGCTCGACCTGACGCACGTGATCGACGGGTTTGCCGGAAACGAACACCAGTTCCCGATCGCCCCGCTTTATAAAGACGTAGTCACAATGGTGGCGCAATCGGGAATCTACTACACGCCAACATTCATCATCGGCTCCTATGACGGGCCGGGCTCGGAAAATCGCTATTTTCAGACCGCGGAGCTGCACAACGATGCCAAGTTGCGGCGGTTTGTTCCGCACATGGTGCTGGATGCGAAGACATCTGGGCTGACCTGGCATCGGCCCGACGAATACACCTATTCGGTCGACGCTGCGTCCACGTGGGCGATCTCGAAAGCGGGTGGCAAGGTTTGCGTTGGAGGCCATGGCGAACTGCAGGGCCTGAGCTTCCATTGGCAAATGTGGTCGTTGCAATCGGGAGGAATGAGCAATCTGGAGGCGCTGCGTTCCGCGACGCTGAATGGTGCGGAAGCCATTGGCCTTTCGCAGGATCTTGGGAGTATCGAACCGGGAAAACTGGCTGACCTTGTGATCTTGAGCAAGGATCCGTTGCAGGACATTCAGAACACGACAAGCATTCGCTACGTAATGAAAAACGGGGAACTGTTCGAAGGCGATACCTTGAACCAGGTTTGGCCTGTCGAAAAGACGACTGGGCCTTTCTGGTGGTGGACGGACCATCCGTAGTCTCAAATTCTTCACAGGAGCATCGGTTTCGGGCGATTTGCAGAGATTCTGCGCGCCGACATAGATCGCGGGGGAAAGGGAATTACCACACAATGAATAGCATATCCATCTTGCTTGAGGCAACACTGACAACCATTGCCCTCTTTCCCATTGTGACCTTTGGTCAAGGTCAGGCTGACCTGGTCCTATTTCACGGCAAGATCTGGACGGAAAATCCAAAGCAACCCGAAGTGGAAGCGGTCGCCATTCAGGGAAATCGAATCTTGGGCGTGGGTGACAGCGAATCCATTCTCAAACTGGCCGGCCCAAAGGCGAGAGTCGTCGACCTGAAAGGGCGTCGCGTTGTTCCCGGCTTCAACGACGCGCATGTCCACTTCTATATGGGCGGGGACGGGATTACCAGCGTGCAGTTGCTCGGTGCCGTAAGTGCGGAAGAATTTAGAAAGAGAATCGCGGCGTTCGCCCGCACCCGGCCCAAAGGAGAATGGATTCTAAACGGCAATTGGGACCACGAACGTTGGACGCCGGCAAATCTGCCCACACATCAATTAATCGATGACGTAACCAATGATAATCCGGTCTTCGTGAACCGGTCCGACGGACATATGTGCCTCGCGAACGCGCTCGCCATGGAGCTTGCAGGCGTGGACAAGAATACGAAAGACGTACCTGGCGGAATCATCGTGCGAGACGCCGATGGAAATCCCACTGGCATTTTCAAGGACGCCGCCAAGAGCTTGATTGAGCGCGCCCAACCGCATCCGAGCATGGAACACATTCTCTCTGCACTCAAAGCCGCACAGGATTACGCCACGGAAAACGGAGTAACTAGCGTGCAAGACATGGGCGTTTTTACCGCCCAGGGCGTAGACACCATGGCCGACGTCATCCGTGGCTACCAGACTCTCGAAAAACGAGGGGAATTGCACGTCCGCGTCTCCACTCACTTGCCGCTTGTCGATTGGAAGCGGCTGGCTTCCGTCGGCATCATGGCTGACTTCGGAACTGAGAAACTGCAAGTCGGCGCTCTCAAGAGTTTCGCGGACGGCTCACTCGGATCAACGACTGCATGGTTCTTCGAGCCTTACTCCGATGCCCCGAACACGAGCGGCATACCCAGTCCGGAGCTTTTGCATCCCGACAAAATGTATGAGGAAATGCGAAAGGCCGACAAAGCTGGCTTGCAACTCGCGGTTCACGCCATCGGCGACCGGGCGATTCGCGCGATCCTCGATATGTTCGAGAGGCTGGAGCGGGAAGAGGGAATCTCCGACCGACGCTTGCGCATCGAGCACGCACAACATTTATCTCCGGCCGATATTCCGCGCTTCGCCAAACTCCAGGTAATCGCTTCCGTTCAACCGTATCATGCGATTGACGATGGCCGTTGGGCGGATAAGCGCATCGGCCCGGAGAGGGTTAACACTACCTACGCGTTTCGGTCCTTGTTAGACTCAGGCGCGGTGCTCGCCTTTGGCTCGGACTGGTTTGTCGCGCCGATGAATCCCTTGGTGGGAATCTATGCAGCAGCCACTCGTCGCACTTTGGATGGCAAGCACCCCAATGGCTGGGTGCCACAACAGAAAATCTCCGTTGCAGAAGCCGTTCACGCCTACACGATGGGCTCTGCATATGCGTCACTGGAAGATGGCATCAAGGGCTCCCTCGAGCCAGGGAAACTTGCCGATCTTGCCGTCCTGTCAGACGACATCTTTCACGTCGACCTTGTAGAGATTCAGAACGCAAAGATTCAAATGACCATTTTCAACGGAAAAATAATCTTCGAACGGAAGTAGCCGCAGTTGTGAAGAACTGATATTCGGATGAATCCGAACAGACTGATCTTCCAGGAGGCTTGATGAAGCGCCTGCACCTACTTGTCGCGCTATCTTTTCTAAGTAACATCGGAATACTATCCGCACAGGATCGCAAATCCTTCGATCCCATTGACCTCGTCAACATAAAACAAGTCCGCGATCCGCAAATTTCTCCCGATGGAAGCATGGTCGCCTACGTCGTGGAGACGCCAATGCCTGCGGGTGAGCGTCGCAGCTCGCAGATTTGGCTGGTTCTGTCAGACGGCTCTGCTCCCGCGCGAGCATTCGCAACTGGCGGGGCTTCGAACACTTCTCCGCGATGGTCTCCGGATGGCTCCTCGCTGGCCTTTCTATCCAATCGCGAGAATTTAACCCCCAACAACCGGACGCTCAAGTTTTCGATCGTGGGGGCAGAAGACCGCAAAGACATTTTTCCTCCGGACCCCAAGTCCAGTACTACCGAAGAGCGGGCCGCCAAACCGGTCGACCAGATTTGGTTGATCTCCATGCGTGGCGGAGAGGCGATGCAGGTCACGGACATCCCAGGCGGCGTCAAGAAATTCAAGTGGTCAATGGACTGCAAACAGCTGGCGTTCGTTCGAACCGACCAGGACACCAAACAGGAATTAGAGCGCAAGCACCGCAAGGAAGATCAAATCGAGGTTGATGCGAACTATAAATATGATCGTCTCTGGGTATACGACTTGGCCGCTCAACAAGTGCGTTTGGTCACAAGAGAAAACATGAACATCGATGATTTCGATTGGGCGCCCGACAGTTCGCGATTCCTCGTCCGCATCTCGCCCACGCCCCGCATAGATGATTATTGGCGCGTCTCTAAGATCGCGATTCTCAGCGCATCAGACGGCTCTACCGTCAAAACACTCCTTGAACATGCTGCCTACAATCGTGTCAGTTGGTCTCCGAACGGTCGCAGCGTTTTGTTCGGCAAACCCAGTCCCCGGAACATCACTGGAGTTCCTGTTCTTTACAACCTTGAGGGTGCCAAGGAAACTGTCATAGGCGATTCTTATCCTGCGACTCTTGAAGACATCGTGTGGGACCCGGACAGCAAGACTTTGACGGCCTGCGGTATCGAAGGTGCGAGTCCCGCCTTCTTCAGAGTAGATGCAAGTTCAGGTTCGCTCACGAGAATTGGCCAGCAAGGCACGACAGAGTCGTTCACTTTGAGCAAGGATGGGCAGAAGCTGGCGTTTCTAGCTCAGACAATGGAGCATCCCGACGAAGTGTACGTCCGTGTAATCGGTCAGGACCGGATCCTCACAAACGTTAACCCCCAGGTCAAAAATTGGAAACTCGGCACTTCGGAGGAACTGAGCTGGAAGAGTTCAAAGGATGGAAAAACGATTCACGGGATTCTCCTTCTGCCCGCCGGTTACAAAAAAGGGAAACGCTACAAAACAATCGTGCACTATCACGGCGGGCCGGAGGAAGCTTGGGCTGCTGGCTTTCACGGTTCCTGGTATGACTGGGGCGGCATTCTCGCCTCTCACGGATACGTAGTACTTCTTCCCAACCCACGCGGTTCCGATGGCGCCGGCACTTCTTTCACGGAAGCAAACTACCGCGACTGGGGTGCTGGCGATTTTCAAGACAATATGGACGGTCTGGATCTCCTCATATCGCGGGGAATTGCTGATCCCAACCACCTTGGCGTCGGCGGATGGAGTTTTGGCGGATTCATGACGTCTTGGACGGTCACGCATACAGATCGCTTCAAGGCCGCGATCGTTGGGGCTGCAGTCACGGATCTGTTTACTATGGCTACGACTTCAGACATCGATCCCAGCTATCTGGACAGCTACTACGGCGATCTGAGGTCCAATCGAAAGCTCTACGACGAGCATTCCCCCGTTCGCTTCCTAGATCATTGCCATACGCCTGCATTAGTCATACACGGTGAAGCAGATGTTCGCGTCCCAATATCCCAGGGTGAAGAGTTTTATTACGGGCTCAGATTCCTCGGGCGCGAGACGCAGTTCGTGCGATATCCTCGCGAGCCCCATATTTTTAGAGAGATGGAGCATCAGCGGGATTCGCTGGAACGGATGCTCCGCTGGTACGATTCGCACGTATGAGTTGGGTCAAGCCAAAATTCCCTTTCAGGACGAACCCTATGAATGGAAGCTTCATTTCTGGCCGGTCCGTTCCGATTGGCGTTCTTTCGGCAGCATGCGCACTTCTAGCATTTGGCATGATGGGGCACAGCGCTTCGGCCGACGATCGCGCAGGGGAATGGTCTTATTATGGAGGCGATCAGGCCAGCACCAAATATTCGGGCCTAGCCCAAATCAATAAGAAGAACATCTCGAGGCTAGCTATAGCGTGGACATGGAAGACCGGTGAACAGGAGCTAAAGGAATTCGGCACGCACCCAGGGACCTTCGAGAACACACCGCTGATGATCGACAACGTCTTGTATGTGACTACGGCATACAACCAGGTGGCTGCTCTCAACGCTGAGACCGGAGCCCAGCTATGGAAATTCGATCCTAAGTCTTATGTTGATGGACAGCCCACAAATGGAATGGGTTTCAGTCACCGCGGTATTGCTGCTTGGCGTGATGGCAAGAGCCTCCGCTTATTCCTAAATACAAGGTATAGGCTCATCTGCCTGGATTCCCTTACGGGACAGCCGGTCACATCCTTTGGTCAAGATGGAATAGTCGATTTGAGCCAGGGCCTAATTTGGCCGATCAAGAAACTGGATTACACTCAGACTTCTCCTCCAGTTGTTTATAAAGATCTGGTAATCCTCGGCAGTGTGATCGGGGATCGTCTTGTCTATCGGAATGATCCGCCGGGGGAGGTACGAGCCTTCGACACGCACACGGGCAAGCAAGTCTGGAGTTTTCACACCATTCCACAAAGTGGTGAGCTCGGGAACGATACCTGGGGGGAGGATTCCTGGAAAACCACGGGGCATACCAATGTGTGGGCGCCTATGAGCCTTGATGTGCTACGTGGACTTTTGTACCTGCCGGTAAGCACACCCAGCAACGATTTTTTTGGAGGGCACCGGCCAGGCAACAATCTGTTTGCAGAGAGTATCGTCTGCCTCGATGCAGCGACTGGCATTCGCAAGTGGCACTTTCAAATCGTTCACCACGGGCTCTGGGATTATGATTTGCCTACGCCGCCCATCCTCTCCAAGCTGAACCTGCATGGACGAAAAACGGATGTGGTTGTTCAACTCACCAAACAAGGCATGGCGTTTGTTTTCGACCGCGTTACCGGCCGGCCCATTTGGCCTATCGAAGAACGGCCTGTTCCAGACAGCGACGTGGCCGGCGAACACACCGCGGCCACCCAGCCGTTTCCCACACTTCCTCCGTCATTTACACCGCAGGGAGTGACACTTGACGACGCCTTCGATGCCACACCCGAATTGAAGGCGGCGGCCCAAGCCGAAATGAAAAAGTACCGACTGGGGCCAATTTTCACCCCGCCTTCGTACAAAGGCACCATCATGCGGCCAGGGATCATCGGCGGCGCGAACTGGGGTGGGGGCGCCTTTGATCCAGAGACCGGCATTCTCTATATCAAGACCACCAACCTTCCTCATCTCGCTCGCATCGTCAAACCAGATTCGTCTTCCGCCAATCCCCGAGCGGCTGAAGTGGATGCAGATTGGAGTGGCGACGTCCTCGACATGGATGCCGTGTTTTCCGGCGGCGTCCCATTGACAAAACCGCCGTATGCTCAGTTGACGGCTCTAGACCTCAATAACGCAAAGATTGTGTGGACAGAAACATTTGGCGACTGGCCGGAACTCCGGCAAATTCCTGCTCTCGTGAACGTCAAACTGCCGGCAAAGCTCGGCATACCAGGCAACGCCGGCTCGATTGTAACCAAGGGAGGTCTTATCTTCATCGGTGGCGAAGATACGGCTCTCCACGCGATAGACAAGGCAACCGGTAGTGATCTATGGCAAGGGTCTTTACCCGGACCGGCAAAGGGTACACCAATGACTTACCAAACTCGTGAAGGGCATCAGTTCGTCGTGATTGCAGTCGGCTCAGGCGAAAACGCAACGTTGGTTGCGTTCAAGATCGGCACCGCTCGCAATTAGATGTGGGATTGGCCAACTTTAGCCAGGCCCGCTTCGAGCTTATAGCGAACAAAGCCGTTCTCTTTCGCTTCCGCAAGCGTAGCTTCCAAACGTAGCTGGAATCCTACAAGAATGGATTGACATTTCAGCCCCCTAGCAAGGTAGGCTGTCGTTGTATGAAGGGTTGCAGACGCGCACTAAAACTAGAGCGGTACCCCAAAACCATTCCATCTCGTGATGTGTTCTCCTTTTCGATCCTGCAGTATCTGCTGTAGCGGGCTCGTCCAATCAATCAACAGGGCCTCGCACTGGATTTCGAGAGCCATAGGGAGGTAAGGTTGTGGCGACAAGTGGATGTAGTTCGGCGGGCACCAGGAGCATCTACCTAGGGGCTTCTCAAACAGGAGGTGAGGCGAGCCTCGTTGCAGCTGCCAAGCGCGGACATCAAGCAGCGTTCGGAGCGCTTTGCGAATTCCACGCGAAGAGGATCTTTCACACAGTGCTTCGCATCACGAGAAATCGCGAGGACGCGGAAGATGCAAGACTCCTTCCTGAGCGCTTTGGTCCACTTGGAAGATTTCGACGGCAGGTCCAGCTTTTCCACTTGGCTTACACGCGTCGCCATCAATTCAGCGCTGATGAAGCTTCGTAAAAATCGTGGTTGTCGCGAAATTCTGATGGACGAGCCTGCCGGTGCAGGCGACACATCACCGCGGTTCGAGCCCGCCGACTTGCATCCGGCCCTGAAGAACAGTACGCACGGCAAGAACGACAAAGGGCAGTGGCCGGAGTGGTCCGTGGTTTGCGGGCGACCCTTCGGAACGTGATTGAAATTCGAGAGTTCCAAGAGGGTTCCATGAAGGAAACGGCACAGAAGCTGGGGATCTCCCTGGCGGCGGCCAAGGCGCGATTGTTTCACGCCAGGGCAGCGCTAGGAAAAGCTCCACGCTTAAGGGCAATGAGGCAGGGTCGAGTTCGCCGGGCCGCTTGAGCTTTTGGCCGCGGGGTGATAGTTAACGGGATGCTGCGATGCTTTAGGATAAAGGCACGCAGGCGGGGGAGAACATGAACACACTTTCGAAATACAAACTCTGGATAGGCGGCGCATTTTTCCTGGTCATCATTGGCCTGATTGTTGGAGCAACACGCTCGAAGCACGTATCGGGAGCGCAGCCGGGCGCTTCGCCAGACGTTGAGGTCGTGCAGGTTGAGCAGAAGGATGTTCCGATTTTTGGCGAGTGGATTGGCACGCTCGACGGATTCACGAATGCCGACGTCCGGGCACAGGTCACGGGCTACCTATTGCGGCAGGGCTACCAGGAAGGCGCGTTCGTCAAGAAGGGTCAGTTACTTTTCGAGATCGATCCGCGGCCTTTTCAGGCCGCGCTCGACCAATCCGAAGGGCAATTGGCGCAGGCCAAGGCCATGCTTGCCAACGCCCAGGCAGTGCAAGGCAGGACTGAACTTGACGTCAATCGCTACGCCCCTCTGGCGAAAGAGCAAGCTGCCAGCCAGCAGGATCTGGACAACGCCGTCCAGAACAACATGGCGGCGAAAGCCACGGTGGCCACGGCCGAGGCTCAAATCAAGACAGCCGTGGCCGCCGTCGAAACGGCCAAGATCAACCTCGATTTTACTCGCCTCATTGCACCCATCGACGGCATCGCTGGGCAGGCTCAACTTCAAGTAGGCGCCCTGGCCAATCCAAGCAGCGGGCCCGTAACTTCCGTGTCCACCGTCGACCCTATCAAGGTTTATTTCACGGTCAGCGAGCGCGAGTACCTCGATTGGAACAGACGGTTCCCGACGGAGGCCACGCGTGAGGCCGCGAACAAGCGCGTGCGTCTCGAACTTATTTTGGCCGACGGCTCCTCCTATGGGCGTGAGGGGACCATCTATTTTGCCGACCGCCAAGTCAATCAGAGCACGGGCGCAATTCGGATCGCCGGGCTCTTTCCAAATCCCGGAAATATTCTTCGTCCCGGCGGCTACGGCAAAGTTCGCGCGGCCGTCCGAGTCCAGCAGGACGCGTTGCTTGTACCTCAGCGTGCAGTCTCGGAGCTGCAAGGCGGCTATCAGATCGCGGCGCTGGACGACGAGAACAAGGTGAGCATCCGGACGGTTAAGGTGGGCGATCGGGTCGGCGCCCAGTGGATTATCGTGGACGGACTGAAGCGAGGTGAACGCGTGGTTGCCGAGGGCGTGCAAAAGGTGCGTCCGGGCTTGCAGGTGAACCCCAAGCCATTTGGTATGGAAAGTAAGGGAAGGTAAATTCGATGTCAAAATTCTTTATCAACCGCCCCATCGTCGCCATGGTGATTTCCATCGTCATGGTAATCGTCGGCGCGATTAGCATATTGAGTCTGCCCATCGCCCAGTTCCCCAACATCGCTCCGCCGGAGATTCAAATATCGGCAACCTACG
>Ga0137409_10002639_pt1 | contig 19138 bp, 19 predicted proteins | sample CZODoug1_16funga_FD_122059 | JGI IMG/M metagenome (GOLD analysis project Ga0137409, IMG submission 122059) | Vadose zone soil fungal communities from Angelo Coast Range Reserve, California, USA - CZODoug1_16fungal (Hybrid Assembly) | ecosystem: Environmental > Terrestrial > Soil > Vadose zone... | reverse complement strand
GGAGTGGGGCGCATTACCCAGTTCGACGCGAGTACCCTTTCCAGCCAGATCGCGGGCGAAGTGAAGAACTTCGATGTTTCCGCGTACCTCTCGCCGAAAGAGGCGCGCCGGATGGACCGCTTTATCCACTTCGGAATCGCCGCCGGCGTCCAGGCGCTGAAGGATTCGGGGCTCGAGGTCACCGAAGCCAACGCTACACGTATCGGTGTGAACATCGGCTCCGGGATCGGTGGCCTGCCGATGATCGAGGAAACGCACAACGACGTGCTCAAGGGCGGTCCTCGGAAGATCTCTCCGTTCTTCATTCCCAGCACGATCATCAACATGATCTCGGGAAACCTGTCGATCATGCACGGGCTGAAGGGACCCAACCTGGCCATGGTCACGGCGTGCACGACTTCGGCGCACTGCATCGGCGAGTCCGGGCGACTGATCGAATACGGGGACTGCGACGTGATGGTCGCGGGAGGCGCGGAGGCGGCGATCACGCTCCTCACAGTGGGAGGCTTCGGATCGGCGCGGGCGCTCTCCACGCGCAACGATGACCCTGCAACGGCAAGCCGTCCCTGGGACAAGGACCGCGACGGTTTTGTCCTGGCGGAAGGCGCGGGCGTACTGGTCCTGGAGGAATTCGAGCACGCGAAGCGGCGCAGTGCCAGGATCTACGCCGAGCTGGCAGGTTACGGAATGAGCGGCGACGCCTACCACATGACCGCGCCGCAGGAGAGCGGCGAGGGCGCGGCGCGCTGCATGGAAAACGCGCTGCGCAACGCGGGCCTCAACCGCGAGGACATCGACTACATCAATGCACATGGGACTTCGACGCCGCTCGGGGATCTCGCCGAGACGGTCGCGGTCAAGCGCTGCTTCGGGGATCACGCCAAGAGGCTCGCTGTCAGCTCGACCAAGTCCATGACCGGCCATCTGCTTGGCGCAGCCGGAGGCGTAGAGGCGCTCTTCTCGGTGCTCGCGATCCGCGATCAGGTCGCCCCGCCGACCGCGAACCTGCTCAATCAGGACCCGGCCTGCGACCTCGACTACGTGCCGAATTCTGCCCGGCCCATGCCGCTGCGGGCGGTCCTGTCGAACTCCTTCGGGTTCGGGGGTACGAACGGAACCCTGATTTTCCGGCGTGCCTGATTCCCTCGGGTTCCCGCGCGGGAGCCCAAGGGCCGGGCTCGGTGCGCAATAGGCTGGAAGACAGTGACTCATGCCAGCCGCTCCGGCCCTGCGCCTCGATCTCAAGCCATCGCGCCTACTCGCTGGCGCTCTGGTCTTCGCGCACGGTCTTGCGTGCGCTGCCGCATGGATCAGCCTGAGCGGATGGATGCAGTACCTGGCTTGGGGCGCAATCCTGGCTTCGCTGGCGCATGCACTGCTCCGGACCGCGCAGCCGGACCTATCACTGGAATTGCACGATGATGGGCGTGCGTCCTGGAGGAATCACGATGGAACCTGGCACGAGAGCAGGCTTGGGAGGAGCCATTTCGTGTCCGCTGCGCTGGCGGTCGTGGAACTGGACCCGCCGGGGCGGCACCAGCGAAGGAGGGTGATTCTGATGGCCGATTCGGTGTCCCCCGAGGAATTTCGACGGCTCAGAGTGTGGCTTCGGTGGCGGCGGAACCCGGCGCATGCAAAGCCGGAATAACCTTACAGGATACTGAACTATTCTTCCGCGCTCCGGTCTGTAGCAGCACGGGCGCCGAGGTTGCAGAGTCACTGCGGTATACTCCCGCCGCCTGTGGACAACTTCGAACAAAAGCGAAGTACCGCTTCGTCAGGGACGGCGGCGGATGGATGATAGGGAACTCGACCGACAACTGGTCGAGCGGGCCCAGCGAGGCGACAAGCATGCTTTCGAGCTGCTGGTGTCGAAGTACCAACGCAAACTGGCGCGGCTGCTGGCCCGGTTCATCCGGGACCCGGTCGAAGTAGAGGATGTTGCACAGGAAGCATTCATCAAAGCGTATCGGGCGCTCCCCTCGTTCCGGGGCGACAGCGCGTTCTATACGTGGCTCTACCGAATCGGGATCAATACCGCCAAGAACTACCTGGTCGCGATGGGGCGGCGCGCTCCAACCACGACCGAGTTCGATTCCGAGGACGCCGAAGGCTTCGAGGACGGCGACCAGCTGCGCGACATCAACACCCCCGAGAGCATGCTGATGTCGGCCGAGATTGCACGCACCGTCAACGACACGCTGGAGCACCTCCCCGAGGAGTTGCGCAATGCCATCACGCTGCGCGAGCTCGAAGGGCTGAGCTATGAAGACATCGCCACGATAATGAACTGCCCGATCGGAACCGTCCGGTCGAGGATATTCCGCGCGCGCGAGGCGATCGCGGAGCGGCTCAGGCCGCTCCTCGACACGCGCAAGGACAAGAGGTGGTGACGATGAAAGAAAAGCTCTCGGCGATCATTGACGGCGAAATCGAGGATGATATTCACGCGCATCTCGGCCGCCTGCGAACGGACCCCGAGCTCCGTGCCGCCTGGGATACCTATCACCTGATCGGCGATGCGCTCAGGGGCCATATCTGTCCGGGGATTGCGCCGCGAATCATCTCCCGTCTGCGCGAAGAACCTACGGTGTTCGCTCCGCGCACGAGGAGCACGGCCAAACGCATCGTCCGGTACGGCATGTACGCCGCCGCCAGCCTGGCCGCGGTCGCCGTCGTGACGTGGACCGCTTTCCCGGGCTGGCACGCCGAATCTCAGCTCGCCGACAACGCCGTCACAAACACGGCGGAAATACCGGCCGAAAACCTGGCGGTGAGCCTGCCTTCTTCGGAAGTGGAGAACTACCTGCTCGCTCACCAGCCCTATTCTTACGTCAGCGCCATGCAGGGGGTCGCTCCCTATGTGCGCAGCGTCGCCGAGGAGCGCAGGGTGGCAGGCAAATGACGGCCGACTTCGCGTGGCGAATGTGGCATCCGGTCAGGGTATTGCCGTTCCTGCTTCCGGTGTCGGCAGCGATAGCCCAGACCGATACCTCGGCCCTGCAATGGCTCCAGCGCATCTATTCCGCGTCGGAGAAACTCAGCTACGCGGGCACGTTCGTGTATCAGCAAGGTCAGCGGGTCGAGACCTCTCGCATTGTTCACGTGGTTGATTCCTCGGGCCCGCGCGAGCGGCTGGAGACCCTCGACGGGGTGCCGCGCGAGATCGTGCGCAGCGGCGACGAGGTGGTCTGCTATCTGCCGGCAAGCATGACCGTGAAGATCGACAAGCAACCCGGGCGTCGGCCGTTTCCAGCGATTCTTTCGGAGCAGCTGAAGGACGTTTCGGAAAACTACACCGTCAAGAAAGGCGAGATCGAGCGCGTCGGGGGATACAGTTGCCAGGTCCTCACCTTGGAACCCAAGGACCGGATGCGCTACGGCCACCGGCTCTGGGCGGATCTCAGCACGGGCATGCTGCTGAGGGCGAAGACGTTCAACGAGAAGAACGAGCTGCTGGAGCAGTTTGCTTTCACCCAGATCAAGATCGGCGGTGCCATCAGCCGCGATCAGCTCAAGCCGCGCTACTTCCGCCAGAGCAAGGACTGGCGCATCGAGGATTCGGGCGCGATCCGTGCCAATCTCGCCGAGTCAGGATGGACGATACGCTCGAAGCCTCCGGGATTTCGCACTATTGCTGAGCTGACCCGCACGGTCGGAGGAACGCAGGGCGTTGGCCACTTCGTGCTGTCCGACGGGCTGGCGGCGATCTCGGTGTTCATCGAGCCGGCTACGAGCAAGCGACCGGGGCCGCAGGCCGGCCTGGCGAGGCAGGGAGCGATCAATGTCTATATCCGTCCGGTCGGCAATTACTGGGTCACGGTCGTCGGCGAAGCGCCTGCGGAGAGCGTAAAATACCTCGCCAACGCGGTGGAATACCACAAGTAAGACCCGGCCCCTCGATCGACCTGATACGGCTTCCGCCAGCCGGGGTCGTGCGGCGGCCCCCGCGGAACAACGAGGACTTCGTGATGGCGAGAGTACTGCTTGTCTGGCTGCTCCTTTGGCTGCCTTCCGCGCTCCATGCACAGGCGCGCGAGTTGCCCGATTTCACCGATCTCGCCGAAAAGCAGGGTCCCACGGTCGTCAATATCAGTACCACCCAGTCCCGCGAGCGCCGCGCCTCGCCCCAGATTCCCAATCTGGAGGAGGATGATCCGCTCTACGATTTTTTCCGCCGCTTCGTCCCGCGGCCCCCGGGCCCCGGGGGACAGGGTCCCCGCGAGTACGAGAGCCGCTCCCTCGGCTCGGGCTTCATCATCAGCACCGACGGTTACGTCCTCACCAATGCACACGTTGTCGACGCAGCGGATGAGATCACCGTCAGCCTGACGGATAAGCGTGAATTCAAAGCCCGGGTGATCGGTGCCGACAAGCGCACCGACCTTGCGCTGATCAAGATCGACGCGACCGGTCTGCCGGCGGTGCGCATGGGCGACCCGAACCGGCTGAAGGTCGGCGAATGGGTCGTCGCCATCGGCTCACCTTTCGGCTTCACGAGCACCGTGACGGCGGGTATCGTCAGCGCCAAAGGGCGCAGCCTCCCCCAGGAAAATTTCGTTCCATTCATCCAGACCGACGTCGCTATCAATCCCGGCAATTCCGGCGGCCCGCTCTTCAACATGCGCGGCGAGGTGGTCGGGATCAACTCGCAGATTTACAGCCGCACCGGCGGTTTCATGGGCTTGTCGTTCGCCATCCCCATCGACGTCGCGATGGAGGTACAGGGACAGTTGCGGCAATTCGGGCGCGTGAGCCGCGGGCGAATCGGCGTCGTGATTCAGGAAGTCTCGAAGGAGCTCGCGGAGTCGTTCGGTCTGCAAAAGCCCGCGGGCGCCCTGGTGAATGCGGTGGAGAAGGGCGGACCTGCGGAAAAAGCCGGCGTGGAGGCGGGTGACATCATCACCAAGTTCGACGGCAAACCGGTGTCGAGCTCGAACGAGCTGCCGCGAATCGTGGGGGGCAGCAAGCCTGGAAGCAAGGCTAGCGTCGAGGTGTGGCGCAAGGGTGCTACCAGGGAGATCACAGTGACGGTCGGCGAGTTGCCCGAGGATCGCGTTGCGAGCCGCAGCGAGCGCCGGGGAAAGCCGCCCGAGGTGGCTGCGAATCGGCTTGGGTTCGCCGTCGTCGACCTCACCGCGGAGCAGAAGCGCGACCTGAAAATCGGCGGCGGAGTGATGGTCGAGGAAGTTCGAAACAACCGGCGCGCGGACGTGCGCGCCGGAGACGTGATCACCGCGGTCACCAGCCGGGGCCAGACGACCGACGTGAAATCCACCGATCAGTTCAACAAGGTGCTTGCGCAGCTCGACTCCGGCACGACGCTTACGCTTCACGTGCGACGGGGAGAAAGCAACCTGTTCGTCACCGTCAGGGGCGAGGTGGCACCCGGGTAGAGCATTTCTCGCCTGGATACGCTAAGATTCAAGACCTTGCAATGGGCAACCAGGGTGCCGAGCGGCACCCTTTTTTGTAGGCCGAGATGCAGCACATCCGCAACTTTTCGATCATCGCGCACATCGACCACGGCAAGTCGACGCTCGCCGACCGTTTCATCCAGCGTTGCGGCGGGCTGCCCGAGCGCGAGATGTCGGAGCAGGTCTTGGACACGATGGACCTAGAGCGGGAACGCGGCATCACGATCAAAGCGCAGACCGCGGCGCTACAGTACGCCGCGCGGGACGGCCGGACATATAACCTCAACCTTATCGACACGCCGGGCCACGTCGATTTTTCCTACGAAGTGTCGCGGTCGCTGGCTGCCTGCGAGGGCGCTTTGCTCGTGGTGGATGCGAGTCAGGGTGTGGAAGCGCAGACAGTGGCGAACTGCTACACCGCGATCGAGCAGGGGGTCGAGGTCGTACCCGTGCTCAACAAGATCGATTTGCCTTCGGCTAATCCCGAGCGCGCCATTCAGGAGATCGAGGACGTTATCGGCATCGCGGCCAAGGATGCGGTGCGCGCGAGCGCCAAAACCGGGGAAGGGGTGGACGACATCCTCGAGGCAGTCATACACAGGATTCCGCCCCCCAAGGGCGATCCCGAAGCGCCCCTCAAGGCTTTGATCATCGACTCCTGGTTCGACAACTATGTCGGCGTGATCATGCTGGTGCGCCTGGTCGACGGCATGATCCGGCCGAAAGACAAGCTGCTGCTGATGTCCACGCAGGCAGTCCACCTGTGCGAGCAGGTCGGCGTGTTCACGCCCAAGTCGCAAGGCCGGGAGCGGCTTTCGGCGGGAGAGGTGGGCTTCGTCACGGCGGGAGTGAGGGAACTGCAGCACGCGCGCGTCGGCGACACGATTACCTCGGCCAGCCGGCCCGCGAGCGCGCCGCTTCCGGGTTTCAAGGAGATCAAGCCGCAGGTGTTCGCCGGGCTCTATCCGGTCGAGGCGAACGAGTACGAAGCCCTGCGCGACGCGCTGGAGAAGCTGAAACTCAACGATGCCTCACTGCACTACGAGCCCGAAACGTCGCAGGCACTCGGCTTCGGTTTTCGCTGCGGATTCCTGGGTCTCCTTCACATGGATATCGTGCAGGAACGCCTGGAGCGCGAATACGACATGGCGCTGGTCACGACTGCACCTACCGTCGTCTACGAAATCAAGCTGCGCGACGGCTCGGTCGTGCGGATCGAGAATCCCGCAAGACTACCGGATCCTTCGAAAATCGAGGAAATCCGGGAGCCGGTCATCGAGACGATCATTTTCGTGCCGCAGGAGTACGTCGGCGCGATCATGACGCTGTGCACGCAAAAACGCGGGGTGCAGAAGAACATGCAATACCACGGTCGCCAGGTCATGCTGACATACGAGATGCCGCTCAACGAAGTGGTGATGGATTTCTTCGACAAGCTCAAGTCTGCGAGCCGGGGCTACGCGTCGCTCGACTACGAATTCAAGGAGTACCGTGCCGCCGACATGGTGAAGCTCGATATCGTCATCAACGGCGAGCGCGTCGATGCCTTGTCGCTGATGGTGCACCGGGAAAACGCGACCTACCGCGGCCGTGATCTGGTTTCGCGAATGCGCGAACTGATCCCGAGGCAGATGTTCGACGTCGCGGTCCAGGCGGCGATCGGCTCGCACATCATCGCGCGCGAAACGGTCAAGGCTCTGCGCAAGAACGTACTGGCGAAGTGCTACGGCGGCGACGTGAGCCGCAAGAGAAAATTGCTGGAAAAACAGAAGGCGGGGAAGAAGCGCATGAAACAGGTGGGCACAGTGGAAATACCGCAGGAGGCGTTCCTCGCGATACTGCAGGTTGAGAGCAAATGAACTTCGCGCTGATACTCTTTGTCTTGCTGATCATTACGGGGGTGTTCGCTCTGGCCGACGCGGTCTATTTCAGCAAGCAGCGCCGCAAGGACGACAAGGAGCCGTGGTGGATCGAATATCCGAAGAGCTTCTTTCCGGTCATTCTCATTGTGTTTTTGCTGCGCTCGTTCCTCGTCGAGCCGTTCAAGATCCCCACCGGCTCAATGGTGCCGACGCTGCTGGTGGGGGACTTCATCCTGGTGAGCAAGTTCGCCTACGGCATCCGGCTCCCCCTGGTGAATAAAAAAATACTCAGCATCGGTGAGCCCGGGCGAGGCGATGTGATGGTGTTCCGTTTCCCCGAGGACCCGTCGGTTGACTACATCAAGCGGGTCGTGGGCCTCCCGGGCGACAAGATCGTCTACGAGAACAAGAGACTCTCGATCAACGGGGTCGCGCAACCGCGCAAGCAAGTCTCGGATTACCTCAACCGCGAGCGGATTCATTACTCGGCACAGTTCCAGGAGACGCTCGGAGGGGTCGAGCACGCCATCCTTCAGGAAAGCGATGCTCCGGCGGCTGTTCCTTTCACGAAATCGTTCCCGTTTCGTGAAAATTGCACCTACAATGCCGAGGGCGTGGCGTGCACAGTACCTCCAGGACACTATTTCGTGATGGGCGACAACCGCGACAATTCGGCGGACAGCCGGGTATGGGGGTTCGTTCCGGACGAGAATATCGTTGGAAGGGCGTTTTTTATCTGGTTCAATTTCAGCGATTTGAAGCGTATCGGGAAATTTCAGTGAGAGGTGATCCATGAAGAACCAGCGAGGCGTTACCCTGATCGGGATGGTGGTGGTCTGCATCGTCATCGTGATCGTCGCCATCGGCGGCCTCAAGATCGCACCCGCGTACATTGAATACTTCAAGGTCAAGAAGGCGGTCGTCGCGATCGCCCACTCCAACCCCGGGGGTACCGTGGGGGACGTGCGCCGCGCGTTCCAGCTGCGGGCCGCCATAGACGACATCGATGTAATCGGACCAAACGACTTGGAAGTCACCAAGGAGGGCAACGAGGTGGTCGTTTCGGCTGCTTATGCCAAGCGGATCCCTCTGTTCGCCAACATCAATGTCGTGATCGATTTTTCGGCGAGCAGCAACAATTAACGGATCGCCACCGCCTTCGCCGGCACGCGCGACCCGGCTTCGCCCGAACGTGGATCGGGAGCGCCTCCAGCAGGTCATCGGGTATCGCTTTTCCGACGCAGCGCTGCTCGCCCAGGCCCTGACGCACCGCAGCCACAGCGCCCTGCATAACGAGCGGCTGGAGTTTCTTGGCGACAGCGTCCTTAATTGCGTGGTTGCCGCGGAGCTGTTCGCGCGTTTCGGCACCCTGCCGGAAGGCGAACTGTCGCGGCTGCGCGCGCACTTGGTGAGGCAGCAGGCACTGCACGCGGTCGCGCAAACGCTCGGGCTGGGCGAGCATTTGCAGCTGGGGGAGGGCGAGCTGAAAAGCGGCGGGGCCGCCCGTCCCTCCATACTCGCCGACGCGTTCGAAGCGCTCGTGGGGGCGATCTTCCTCGAAGGCGGTTTCGGGGCGGCACGCGAAAGCGTCGTTCGGCTGTACCGACCTCTGCTCGCCGGTCTCGATCCGCAATCGCTCGGCAAGGATCCCAAGACGCTCCTGCAGGAGCTTCTTCAGTCAAGGAGGATTGCCTTACCGCAATATTCCGTGCTGGCGACCCGAGGGGCGGCGCACCAGCAGAATTTCGAGGTCGAGTGCGCGATTCCTCAGTTGTCGGTGCGGGCTACGGGGAGCGGGAGCAGCCGTCAGGCCGCCGAGCAGGAGGCTGCGATGCGCGCGTTCGAGCAGATTCGCGGCTGAGCGTCGCCAGCATGGACCCGGCACCGTTTCGTTGCGGCGCGATCGCCTTGATCGGGCGCCCCAACGTAGGCAAGTCGACGCTGCAGAACGCGCTGCTCGGGCAGAAGATCAGCATCACTTCGCGCAAGCCGCAGACGACCCGACGCTCGCTGCGCGGTGTTCTCACGACTGATACGGCCCAGTTCATCTTCGTCGATACGCCGGGATTCCAGACGCGGCATCGCGGCGCGCTCAACCGGGCCATGAACCGCTCGGTGCGTTCGGCGCTGGGAGCTGTCGATGTGGTGGCGCTGGTGGTCGAGGCCGGGGCGTTCGGCGCTGAAGACCGTGCGGTGCTCAAGCTCGCGCCGGCTGGCACCGCGCTCTTTCTCGTCGTCAACAAGATCGACGCTCGGGAGTCTTCGCGGCTTCCGGCATTCCTGAAACAGGCCGCCGGCGAGGCCGAGTTCGACGAGATCGTCCCGATAAGCGCGCTGCGCCGCAAGAGGCTCGGCGAGCTGCTGCGTACGCTGGAACGTTACCTGCCGGAGCAGCCGGCGATGCACTCTGCCGATGAGATTACCGACCGGAACGAGCGCCTGCTGGCCGCGGATTTCATCCGCGAGAAACTTTTCCGCTATCTCGGTCAGGAGCTTCCTTACGGCGCGGATGTCGAAATCGAAAAATTCGAGGAGGTGCGGGGCGTCAGGCGCATTCACGCTTCCATCGTGGTGGAGAAGGAAGGGCACAAGGCGATCGTGATCGGGGCGCGCGGAAGCAAGTTGAAGGAGATCGCGACCGCCGCACGGCTGGACATGGAGAAGCTGTTCGGCAGCAAGGTCTACCTCGAGACCTGGGTCCGGGTCCGGGGCGGCTGGACCGACGACGAGGCGGCGCTGCGGCGCATGGGTTATGGCTGAGCGCGCCAGGCAGGAGAGCCGCGAGGCGTTCATCCTGCACAGTTACCCCTACCGGGAAACCAGCCTTTTGATCGAGGTTTTCGCCAGGGGCTTCGGGCGGGTATCGATGGTGGCGCGGGCGGCGCGCAGTCCGCGTTCGGCCCTGCGCGGAGTATTGCTCGCCTTCCAGCCGCTCACGCTTTCGTGGTTCGGCAAAGGCGAAGTGCGGACTCTGGCGCGCGCGGAATGGATCGGCGGGCATGCGCGGCTTCAGGGCGAGGCGCTGATGTGCGGGTTCTATGTGAACGAGCTGCTGCTGCGCCTGCTGCCGCGCGAAGACCCCCACGACGCTCTGTTCGCGCGCTACCGGGAAGCGCTCCAGCAGCTTGCCGCGCGCGGCGATTCCGCCCCCGCGCTGCGCTCGTTCGAAAGGGCGCTGCTCAAGGAGCTGGGCTACGCGATGGCGCTCGAGAGGGACAGCGCGAACGGCAGCGCGATCGATCCGGCGAAGACCTACCGCTACGAGCCCGAGCGGGGGCCGGTCGAGGCCGGGGATCCCGCGTCGGAGCCGGTGGTTTCCGGCCGCACCCTTCTCGACATGGCGCGCGACGATTACTCCGATCCGTTGACTCAGCAGCAGGCCAAGGCGCTGATGAGGACCCTCCTCAATCATCGCCTCGACTATCAGCCTCTGAAGAGCCGCCGCGTCTTCCGCGATCTGCTCGGGCTCTGAGTCCATGACCTCTCTCAGCGCAAATCTCAACAAGGTCGCGTTGCTGCGCAACACCCGTGCCGTCGGCGTTCCGGACGTGGTCCACGCGGCGCGCATCGCGCTTGGCGCGGGCGCAAACGGCATCACGGTCCATCCGCGGCCGGACGGCCGCCACGTGCGCGCGGACGACGTACGGGACCTCGCGGGCGTCGTGCGCGAGCACCCGGGTGCGGAGTTCAACATCGAGGGCAACCCGTTCCACGGCTTGCTCGAATTCGTCCGCGAAGTGCGGCCGTCGCAGTGCACTCTCGTGCCCGACGAGACCGGCGCCTTCACTTCTGACCACGGTTGGGATGTGTCGCAGGAAAGCGCGCGGCTCGAACCGGTGATGGAGCAGCTGAGGACGCTGGGCGTGCGGGTCAGCCTCTTCATGGATCCGGATGCCGCTGCCATGGCTGCCGCCGCGAACCTGGGCGCGCACCGGGTGGAGCTCTACACCGAGCCGTATGCCCGCGCCTTCGGCGGCGCCGATCAGGGCGTGGTGCTCGCCCGCTACGCGGAGGCGGCGCGTGCGGCGCAGCGCGCGGGCCTGGGCGTGAACGCCGGCCACGATCTCAACCTGGACAACCTAGCGCCGTTCCTCGCGGCGGTGCCGAAGGTGCTGGAGGTCTCCATCGGGCACGCGTTGATCGCCGACGCGCTGGAATTCGGCCTCGCCGGGGCCGTGCGCAGGTATCTCGACGCCATCCGCCGGGGCAGCGCATGATTCTGGGGATCGGGACCGACCTGTGCGAGGTGAGCCGGATCGAGCGCGCGCTCGAGCGCTTCGGTGAGCGCTTTGCGGCGAGGATCCTGGTGGCTTCGGAGATCGAGGTCTTCCGCCGGCGGCGCAAGCGCGCCGGCTATCTCGCCAAGCGCTTCGCGGCGAAGGAGGCGTTCTCGAAGGCGCTGGGCGTGGGCATCCGGTACCCGGTGAACTGGCACAATATCTGGGTCGTGAATGAGCGCTCGGGGAAGCCCGCCTTCGAGTTTTCGCGGCCGCTCGCCGCGCTTCTGAAGCGGCGCGGCATCGTGAAGGTCCACCTTTCCCTCACCGACGAGATCGGAATGGCGTGCGCGTTCGTGGTCGTCGAGGGGGCGAATCGGCGCTCGAAGCGATGAAACCCGGCGCCGTGATGCTCGATCTCGCGGGCCCGGAGCTCGGCGCCGAGGAGAAGGAGCTGCTGCGCCATCCTTCCGCGGGCGGAGTGATCCTGTTCTCCAGGAATTTCGAATCGCCGCGCCAATTGCTCGGCCTCACCCGGAGGATCAGGGCGGAGCGCCCCGGGCTGCTGGTCGCGGTCGACCACGAGGGCGGCCGGGTGCAGCGCTTCAAGGAAGGGTTTACGCGGATACCGCCGATGCGCCTGCTCGGTGGGCGCTGGGACGCCGACGCGGGCGAGGCGCGCGCGCTCGCGGAGGCGATCGGTTACGTGATCGCGGTGGAGCTCCAGGCGCACGGCTTGGACTTCAGCTTCGCCCCCGTGCTCGATGTGGATTTCGGCTCGAGCAGCGTGATCGGCGACCGGGCGTTTTCCGATGAGCCCACGGTGATTGCGGCCCTGGCGCACGCTTTCGTCTCCGGTCTGGCCGCGGGTGGAGTGTCCCCGGTCGGCAAGCACTTTCCAGGGCACGGGTACGTGAAGGCGGATTCGCACGTCGATGTCCCGGTGGACGCGCGCAGTCTCGCCGAGATCGATGCCACCGACCTGCATCCGTATCGCGAGCTGATCGCGAGCGGACTCGCCGGTGTGATGCCGGCCCACGTGATCTATCCCAAGGTGGACGATCGGCCCGCGGGCTACTCGCGGGTGTGGCTGCAGGACATCCTGCGCGGGCGGCTGGGCTTCGACGGCATGATCTTCAGCGATGATCTGTCGATGGAAGGCGCGCGCGTTGCAGGCGGCCCCGCGGAGCGCGCTCTCGCCGCGATCGAGGCGGGCTGCGACATGGTGCTGCTGTGCAATGCGCCCGACGCGGCTCGCGATGTGCTCGAGGCGCTGAAGGACCGCTCGCCGGACTCCCGGCGCGTCGCCCTCATGCGAGGCCGCGGATCGACGGGGCCGGACGCGCGCTACGCTCAAGCGGTCGGGACCGTGCGGGAGGCGACGGCTTGAGGCTACACTAGGCGAGCCATGGGCCACGAGCACCACCATCATCACGAGCACCACCACCACGCGCCGCGCGACTACAGTCTCGCCTTCGCGGTCGGTATCGGGCTGAACTTCGCGTTCGTGGTGGTCGAGGCCGTATACGGGGTGCTCGCGCATTCCATGGCGCTGCTCGCCGACGCGGGCCACAACCTGAGCGACGTGTTCGTGCTGGCGCTGGCATGGGGTGCCAGCTCTCTGGCGAAACGCGGGCCCTCGGAGCGCTTTACTTACGGTCTGCGCAGCTCATCGATCCTGGTCGCGCTGCTGAATGCGGCCCTCCTTCTGGTCGTGACCGGAGGCATCGCATGGGAAGCGATCAATCGCCTGGCCGCGCCGAGCCCGGTCGCCGGGATGACAGTGATCTGGGTGGCGTTGGCCGGCATACTGGTCAACGGGACAAGTGCCTTGCTGTTCGCGCGCGGGCGTCGGCACGACGTCAACATTCGCGGCGCGTTCCTGCATCTCGCGGCCGACGCGGCGGTGTCGCTCGGCGTCGTGGTCGCGGGAATCGGAATCCTCTACACCGGCTGGCTGTGGCTCGACCCGGTCGCCGGGCTCCTCATCGCGGTGGTCATCGTGTGGGGTACCTGGGGCCTATTGCGCGATTCGGTCGCGCTCGCGCTCGATGCGGTTCCGGAGCACATCGACCCGCGCGTGGTGCGCGGCTACCTGTCGATGCTCTCCGGCGTCACCGAAGTGCACGACCTGCACATCTGGCCGATGAGCACCACCGAGACCGCGCTCACCGTACACCTAGTCATGCCCGGCGGACATCCCGGCGACGCGTTCACGGCGGAGGTGTGCAGGGAATTGCGCGCGCACTACCGCGTACACCACTCGACCATCCAGATCGAGACCGGCGCGCAGCCGTGCGAGCTCGCGCCGGATCACGTGGTGTAGCAAGCGACTGCATGGGACGGGGCGCAAGGAGCGGTCCAATGGCACGCGTATTTGGATTGAAGTCGTTGTTGTTCGTAGTACTCGCGGCTACGGCTCTGTTCACGGCCTGCGCCACTCCCATCCACTACCAATCCCTCCCCGATGCCCAACCCACAAACGACCTTCCCAATCCCTACCAATCCGCCATTCCATGGGGAAATCTCCCCGACGGTAGGAGGTGGGGGGCGCTGAACGGGGTTGCGATCGACAACGACGGAGAGTCGGTGTGGGTGGCGGATCGGTGCGGGGCGAATCCGGATGTGCCGCCGGGGGTTTCGCCGTTCACGTACGACAGTTGCGCGGGTTCGTCGGTGCCGGCGGTGCTGAAGTTCGACTCCGGCGGCAGGCTGCTGAAGAGTTTCGGTGTTGGGATGTTCATTTTTCCGCACAAGGCTTACGTCGACCGCGACGGCAACGTCTGGGTGGTGGACATGCGCGCGGCGAACGATCGGGAGCTGAAGAAGAGTCCGGAGGCGAAAGGCAAGGGGCACACGGTGGTGAAGTTCAGCCCGGAGGGAAAGGTGCTGCTCATGCTCGGTAAGCCGGGCGTTGCGGGGAATCCGCCGGAGGCGCTGAACGAGCCGTGCAGCGTGGTGGTAGCGCCGAACGGGGACATCTTCGTATCCGAGGGGCATTCGGGGCAGGGGGAGAAGGCAACCCCGGATACGGTCGCGCGGATTTCCAGGTTCACGAAGGATGGAAGATTCGTCGGATCGTTCGGCAAGTGGGGTTCGGGGCCGGGGGAATTCAAGACGCCGCACGACCTCACGCTGGATTCGGAGGGACGGCTCTTCGTCGCCGACCGTGGCAACATGCGCGTCCAGATCCTCGAGCAGGACGGCAGGTTCGTCGCGCAATGGACGCAGTTCGGTCGGCCGAGCGGCGTCGCCCTGCGCGAGGGCATGATCTACGTCGCCGACTCCGAATCCAACGGCGTCGCGCCGCACCCGGGATGGAAACGCGGCATCCGCGTCGGCACTCTGAACGATGGCAAGGTCCACTACCGTATTCCCGACCCACTTGAAATGAAAGGCACGAGCGCCGCCGAAGGCGTCGCCGTGGATGCGAAGGGCAACGTATACGGAGGGGAGGTCGGACCGAGGCAATTGGTGAAACACAGCAAGCGCGAATCGCCTCGCGGGGATTGATCTTAGCGGACTGGAGCTGACGCGCACCGTCGCCGCGCCCAGGTGACGCACCTCAAGTTCGCAAAGCCTACTCGGGCTTGATGCCGGCGTCGTGAACAATCTTTTTGAACTTGGCGACCTCGGTGCGTACATAGGTGTCGAATTCGTCCGGCGTGGTCGGCGCCGGGTCGGCGCCCAGCGCGTGCAGCCGCTCCTTCACGTCGGACAGTTCCACGATTCGCGCGATCTCGCTGCTCAGCTTGGCGAGTAGCGCCTTCGGCGTCTTCGCCGGCGCCAGCATCCCGTACCAGGGATCGAATACGTAGCCCGATACTCCGGCCTCCGCCAGCGTCGGCACGCTGGGCAGGGCCGCCGAGCGCTTTCCGGTGGAGGCGGCGAGCGGCAGCAACTTGCCGCCGCGGGTGAGCGCCAGGATGTTGACGACCGGTGAGAAGCTGAACTGAACCTCGCCCGAAACATCCGCGGTCACGGCCTCGGGAACGCCTTTGTATGGCACGTGCACGGCTTGAATGCCGGCCAGAGTCATGAACAGTTCGCCGGCGAGATGGTTTGCGCTACCGACGCCGGGCGAGGAAAAATTGAGCTGCCCGGGCTTTGACTTGGCGAGCGCGACCAGGTCTCTCACCGACTTCACGCCGAGCGCGGGCGACACCACCAGGATGCTCGGCACGTTGACAATGCGGCTCACCCCAGCGAAATCCTTCAGCGTGTCGTACGGCAGCTGGGTAAACATCGCTGCGGTCGCGGCGTGGCCGGCCGATACGATCAGCAGCGTGTAGCCGTCGGGAGGGGCGGTGGCGACCGCGCCGGATGCGACGATGCCCCCCGCGCTCGGACGATTGTCGACCAGTACCTGTTGCCCCCACGCTTCGGTCATTTTCTGGCCCAAAGTGTGCGCCAGAACGTCGGTAACGCTGCCGGGCGAAAGGCCGACCACGATGCGGATGGGTTTGGCGGGGTAATCCTGCGCGATGGCGCTGGCACAGGTGGCAGCAAGTATCAATGCGACCCTGCCGGCTATCGGAATGGTGTTGCCGCGAAGCATCGGGGCTGTCCTGAGCGAGGCAAAATCGCCCAGACTACGCGAGAGACACGTCAGGGAAATGTCAGGGCCAGGCTACTTTTGTTTTATTTGTTTCACGCGGAGCGCACCGGCAAACCCTTCCTGTTACGCACGCTCGATGTACGCGCCGTCGTCGGTGTTGATCTTGATCTTCTCGCCCGTGCTGACGAAAGGCGGGACCTGCACGACCAATCCGGTCTCGGTGGTGGCCGGTTTGAAGGACGTCGTGACGGTGGCGTTCCTGATTTCCGGGTCGGTCTCGGTGACGGTGAGCACGACCGATGGCGGCAGCTCGACGCCGATCGGCTTGTCGTTGTAGAACATCACCCTCACGTCGGTGTTGGGCAGCAGGTAGCCGCTCTGGCCCTCGAGCATGTCTTCCGTCAAGGTCAGCTGCTCGTAGTTCTCCTTGTCCATGAACACGTAGCCGGTGCCGTCGTGGTAAAGGTATTGCATGTCGCGCGGGTCGACGAAGGCGCGCTCGACCTTGTCTTCGGTGCGGATGCGCTGGTTGGTCTTGGTGCCGCTCTCGATGTCCTTCATCTCGACCTGCATGAAGGCGCCGCCGCGTCCGCCGACGTGCACGTGATAGCATTTGAGCACGCGCCAGATCCGCTTTTCCCACTCCAGCAGATGACCGACACGGATTTCGGTAGCGAGGACTTTGGCCATGGTTGTTCGCAGCAAAAGCGCGGCATTTTATAACAAAAAGCCCCGCGGGACGACGTTATCGGCGTTCGATCCCGCCTGCCGCGACTGCCCCCGGCTCGCCCGCCATCTCGACCTGATCGGGCGAGAGCACCCCGAGTACCATGCCCGGCCAGTCGCACCCTTCGGCCCCGATCATGCCGCCCTGCTGGTCGTAGGGCTCGCTCCCGGGCTGCACGGGGCGAACCGCACCGGCCGGCCCTTCACCGGGGACCACGCGGGCGTTCTTCTGTACAGGACTCTTCACGGCCAGGGGTTCGCTAGCCACGAGGGCTCGGCCGATCCGCGCGACGGCCTGGAGCTCATCGGCTGTCGCGTCACCAACGCCGTGAAGTGCCTGCCGCCGCACAACAAGCCGCAGCCCGACGAAATACGGCGCTGCAACCGCTACCTCGCAGAGGAGATCGCCATGGTGCGCCCCAAGGCGATCCTCGCCCTAGGTGCAATCGCGCACCGCGCCGTGCTCATGGCTTTTGGGCTCACCCCGGGGCGGCTGCGCTTCGCGCACCACGCGGTGCACGAGCTTCCAGGAGCGAGCCTCTTCGATAGCTATCACTGCAGCCGCTATAATACGCAGACCAAGCGGCTCACCGCGCCGATGTTCGAAGCGGTGGTCCGCGATATCGCGACTTTTCTCCGCAGCGCCCGATGATCCTCCGACGCCCAGCGCTCCCTCCCCAAGGGCGCGCGGGCGCATCGCCGTCCGAGCCGTTCGACCCGCAGTCCCTCGTCGCGAATTTACCCGGCCTTCCCGGCGTCTACCGCATGATCGGCGTCGAGGAGGAAGTGCTCTACGTCGGCAAGGCGGGCGACCTGAAAAAACGCGTGTCGTCGTATTTCCAGAAGACCCAGCACGGCCCGCGCACCGCGATGATGCTGACGCGGGTCGCGCGGGTCGAGATCACGGTGACGCGGTCCGAAGCCGAGGCGCTGATCCTCGAGAACAATCTGATCAAGTCGCTCAGCCCCCGTTACAACATCCTGTTCCGCGACGACAAGTCCTATCCCTACCTGATGGTGAGCGGCGAGGAATTCCCGCGCCTGGGTTTTCACCGCGGCCCGATGGACAAGGCGCACCATTACTTCGGCCCGTTTCCTCACGCCGGCGCGGTGCGCGAGAGCATCCAGCTGCTTCAGCGGGTGTTCCGCTTGCGCACCTGCGAGAACTCGGTATTTCAGAACCGGTCGCGACCCTGCCTGCTCTATCAGATCAAGCGCTGCACCGCGCCTTGCGTCGGCCAGATCGCCGCCTCGGCCTACGCGGAAGACGTCAAGGGGGCGCAGCTCTACCTCGAGGGGCGAAGCGATACGGCGCTGAAGCGCCTCGAAGAGCGCATGCAGCGCGCGTCGGACGCGCGGCGCTACGAGGAGGCGACGGTGTATCGCGACCAGATCCAGTCGCTCGCCAAGGTGAGCCAGCGCCAGTACGCGGATACCGGCGACGATGTTGATGTCGACGTCATCGCCGTGGCCAGCGAAGAGGGCGTCGCCTGCGTCAACCTGATGATGGTCCGCGGCGGCTTGCAACTCGGCGATCGCAGCCTGTTTCCGCAGAACGCGGAGGAGCGCGACGCGGGGGAGGTGCTGGCCGCATTACCTGGAGCGCCCCGTTCCCCCCTTGATCGTCGCCGGGGAGGAACTCGAAACCGCGGAGCTCGAAGCGACACTGACCGAGCACGCGAAGCGGACCGTGCGCATCATCACGCGGCCGACGGCGGACCGGCGCGCGTGGCTCGACATGGCGCGTGAGAACGCCCTCCAGGCGCTCAAGGCGAGGCTCGCCGAGCAGAGCACGCAGGGGACGCGGCTTGCGGCCCTGCGCGAGGCGCTCGGGCTGCCCGAAACCGCGCAGCGCATCGAGTGCTTCGACATCAGCCACACCATGGGCGAGGCGACGGTTGCTGCCTGCGTGGTGTACGATCGAATGGACATGCGCCGAGGCGAATACCGCCGCTACAACATCGAAGGATTGACGCCAGGAGACGACTACGCGGCGCTCAACCAGGCCCTTGCCCGCCGCTATGGCCGGATCGCCGGGGGAGAGGGCGTCGCGCCCGATGCGATTTTCATCGATGGAGGCAAAGGGCAGGTCGGCGCTGCAAGGGAAGCGCTGGCCGAGGTCGGGCTCTCGGATATTGCGCTGGTCGGAATCGCCAAAGGCCCCGAGCGCAAGCCGGGACTCGAGGAGCTGTGGATCGGCGAGCGGGCAGTGAGGCTCGCGCCCGACCACGCCGGGTTGCACCTGATCCAGCACATCCGCGACGAAGCGCACCGGTTTGCCCTCGCCGGGCACCGCGCGCGTCGCTCCCGCAGGCGTACCACGTCCTCCCTCGAAGGCATCGCGGGGGTGGGCGCGAA
>Ga0137409_10002638_pt1 | contig 19146 bp, 17 predicted proteins | sample CZODoug1_16funga_FD_122059 | JGI IMG/M metagenome (GOLD analysis project Ga0137409, IMG submission 122059) | Vadose zone soil fungal communities from Angelo Coast Range Reserve, California, USA - CZODoug1_16fungal (Hybrid Assembly) | ecosystem: Environmental > Terrestrial > Soil > Vadose zone... | reverse complement strand
TGTTGGCCGCGGGAGAATTGTCTTGAGCGGACACGGCCAAACAGCCTGCCACAAGGCCACTCAACACCAGAAGGATCGTCTTTGCTTTCATTTTATAGTTGTTGTCGAACATTTGCGGATGACTCTTGTGTCATCCTCCGCGATTTTAGCAGACTCGGTGCCAAGGTTCTCAAAGGAGAGAACCCCAAGGATTTCGCAATAAAAGCGAGTTGGGAGTATCCGACTTGTCTTCTGTTAGGACATCGCAATATCAAGAATGAGCAAAGTTTGCCGAGCCACGAGTTACTTCCAACGACGCAACCCTTCCATACATATACATAGGAACGGCGTCTCTAATCCCTAGTCCCAGGGATGGAGATGTAAGAAGGTAGTCCGGTAACTATTGGAGTTGCGGACATTGAAGGGCGCGAAGCGGGCAGACCACTTACTCCTAATTGGAAGCGACGGGCATTGCTGCGGATCGAAGGAAGCGCCAAATTCAAAGCACCAAGCTCCAGAGACGCTCCAAACTTTAAGCACCAATCAACGATGGCTCGTTGGTTGGAGTTTGAAGCTTGTAATTTCTCTGGAGCTTGAAGGTTGGATGTTGGAACTTTCGATGGCTCACTTCAAATACTTGTCGATCGGGGGATAGAGCAGCTCCTTCATTTCCGGCTGGTCCATGTTTTCACGGGTGATTAGCGAAACGCCGGTGTCGATCCTCTTTTCCACTTTCTCGCCCCGCAGATGTTTCACTGCCGTTACTACTCCCAGGTAACCCATGAGCACAGGGTTTTGCACGACTAACGCCTGCACATCGCCATTCTTCATGTCCGCCACGGACTGCGAACCGGCATCAAAACCGATCATTTTTACCTTTCCGCCCGCCAACCCTAGATCGCGCAAGGCTTTGGTCATCGCGATGGTAGGCGGTTCGCACGGGCAGAAGACTCCATTCACTTCCCGGCCAAACCGATTCAACACATTTTGTGATGCCTGATAGGCAAGTTCACGCGTCGCTCCAGCATGCTGGTCTGACGAAATAATTTTGATGCCGGCGTAATTACTCTTGAGCACGTCGAGAAATCCGGCCTCACGAGCCTCCGTGCTTGCCGAACCGACCGCATAGCGCAGCAAAATGACATTGCCCTTTCCGCCCAGCAAGCGCCCCATTTCTTCTCCAGCCAGACGTTCCAGAAGTGCATGAACGGTCCGGGCTCGTAGCCCTGCACGTCCTTCCGCCGCGCGTCCAGGCGGAAGTAGTCGCCCACCTTGATGCGCGGCGCCTCGGCATAGAAGAGCGCCTGCATCTTTTCGATCACCGCGTGGCGCTTCTTGACGTCGACCTCGCGGGTCAGCGCGGCCAGGAGCTGCTCCTTCTCGGGGCTGCACCACCAGCCGGGCCACTCGCACAGGATCTGCGCGGCGATGGTCGGCTCGGGATTGAAGACGAAGGCCGTGCTGAACACGTCCCAGAGCTCGGGCTTGTTCCGCCGCGAGACCACGGTGGCCCAGTCCGAAACTTGAAGGTCGACCTTGAATCCGACTTCCTCGAGCTGGCTCTTGGCGACGAGCGCCGGCTTGTAGTGGTGTTCGTACTCGGTGGTGACGAGCCAGCGCACGGGCTGGCCCGCGTAGCCCGCCTCCTTCAGGAGGCGCTTCGCCTTGTCCCGGTCGCGCTGGTTGTAGGACGCGGCGGCCACGCGCGAGTAGTAGGGCTGCTCTGGAAAGACGATGCCGGGATCGAGGCGGTAGAAGTCCTTGTGGCCGAGGCCCGCGAGCATCATGGGCTCGACGTCCAGCGTCGCCTGCACGGCCTGGCGCAGGCGCTTGTCGGTCATCAGTCCCTGCTTGGTGTTCAGCACGATCGTCGCCCAGCCGTACGGCTTGACCACGACCGGCTCGACGCCCGGCGTGGCCTTGATCCGGTCGTACTGGTCGGGCTTGATCTGCTGGATGTACTGGTACTCGCCCGTGGTGATACCGGCCTGCCGTGTGGCGTAGTCGGGGACCGGCAGGAAGAGCAGCTCGTCGACGTGGGCGACGCGCTGGCCGGCGAGGCCGCTCGCGGCCTCGGACCGCGCGGCGTAGCCGTCGAAACGCGCGAGCTTGATGTGGCGATCGGGCCGGTGCTCGACGAACTTGAACGGCCCGGTGCCGACGTAGTCCTTGAGCTGCCCCTCGCCCGTCGCGTCGACGATCTCCTTGGGATAGATGACGGCCGCGCTGTCGACGTGCGCGAGGATCGTCAGCAACGCGCTCGAGGGCTCCTTGAGCCGGATCTCGACGCCGAGCGGTCCCTTCGCCTCCACCGTCTCGACGTTCTTGAAGACCGACTTGCCGGGGCTGGCCACCGCGCCCCAGCGCTTGAGCGACGCCACGACGTCGGCGGCGCCCAGCGTCTTGCCGTTGTGGAACTTGACGTTGTTGCGCAGATGGACGAGGTAGCGCTTGCCGCCGTCGAGCGTCTCCGCGCGCTCGGCGAGCAGGGGCATCGGCTGATACTTCGCGTCGAGGGCGAAGAGGCCTTCGTACATGTTGACGACGATCTCGCGGGTGATGACGGCCGTGGTCGCGTGCGCGTCGAGCGTCGGCGGCTCGCCGATCAGCGCCACGCGCAGCACCCCGCCCTTTTTCGCCGCCGGCGCCTGCGCCTGGCTGGACGACGTGGTCAGCCAGGTCGCGGTGGTGAGCAAGGCCAGGACGGTAAGAGCCCGGGGAACACGGTGCATGGAATGCCTCCTGTGGGGTCCGTACGATACCGCGGACCGCCCCCGGCCGAAAGCGATAGAGTGTCGCGGATGAACCGCCCGCTGGCCATTCACGGGGCCACGATCGTCACCGGCGACGACGCCGGAACGCTCTATGTCGACGGCGCGCTCGTCGTCGAGCACGGCCGGATCGCCGCGCTGGGTCCCGCGGCCGATCTGCTCGCGCGCCACGCCGCGGCCGAGCCGATCGATGCGCGCGGCCGCGTGATCCTGGCGGGCTTCGCCAACACGCACACGCATCTTCCGCGCGTGTTGGCGCGCGGGATCTATGAGGATCTTTCGCCGCCCCACACGCCGCCGTTCACCGGCGGCCTCGCACCGCTGCCACTGCCCGCGCTGTCGGACGACGAGGAGCGCCTCATGGCGACGCTGGGCGCGCTCGAGGCGATCCGCAGCGGCACCACGCTGCTCCTCGAGGAAGGCGCGCACCTCGAACGCTACGCGGGGGCGCTGGCCGATACCGGGCTGCGGCTCGTGCTGTGTGAACGCGCATGGGATCGCGCGCGCGCGTCGGTCGGGCAGCCGGGTCCGTTCGAGCAGGACACGGCGCTGGCGAAGAGCGGTCTGGCCCGGATCAGAGAGCTGCACACGCGCTGGCATGATCGCGCCGATGGTCGCGTGAGGGTCGGCGCCGCCGCGTGGGCGCCCGATCTCTGCTCGCCGGAATTGCTCGGCCGCGTGGGCAAGCTGCAGGACGAGCTCGACACCGTCGCCACCATCCACCTCAGCCAGATCTGGGGCGAGGTCGCGGCGATCCGCGAGCAGCGCGGCGTCACGCCCGTCGAGTACGTCGCGCGCTGCGGCCTGCTGTCACCGCGCCTGATCGCCGCGCACTGCCGCTGCATGACGGCCGAGGAGGAGGTCACGCTCGGCGCGTCGGGCGCCGTCGTCGCCGTCAATCCCGCCATCGCCGCGCGGCGTGGTCTCGCCGCGCGCATCGACGCGCTGGAGCGCGCGGGCTGCCTGGTCACGCTCGGCACCGACAACATGGCCGAGGACATGGTGGAGGTCGTGCGCACCGCGATGTTCATGGAGCGCGTGCGCCGCGCCGACGGCCGCCGGCCGACCCCCGAGCAGGCGCTGACCTGGGCCACGCGCAACGGCTATCGCGCGCTCGGCCTCCCCGACGGCGGCTGGCTCGCGCCGGGCAACCGCGCCGACTTCATCGTCGTCGACTTCCGTCGCCCGCATCTGACGCCCGCGGTCCGCCCCGTCTCGTGCTTCGTGCACCAGGGCCAGGCCGGCGACGTCGAGTCGGTCATGGTCGACGGGCGTTGGCTCATGCGCGACCGCCGCGTGCTGACGCTCGACGAGCCGGCCATCGTCGCCGAGGCCGAGCGCGTGGCGCGCGCGGCGTGGGCGCGGTTGTTCGCCGAGCGGCCGGATCTGCAGCGGCCGCCCGGCTTCGTGCTCTAGGGACCGGCCCCCGTCACTCCACGATCGCCGCGTGACGCTGGACGTCGGCCGGCGACTCGCCGGGCCGCGGGCGGCCGCCGAGGAAGAACACGAGCGGAATGACGGCGGCGAAGATCCAGACCAGCCACCAGAAGTTGTCGATGAACGACAGCAGCAGCGCCTGGCGCTGCACCGTCTGGTAGAGATGTCCCCACGCCTGCTGCTCCGCCGTCGCCGGATCGGCGCCGCGCGCCATGAACGTCGTCACCAGCATCTGGTAGCGGTCCCACGCCTCGGGGTCGTAGAGGCTCACGTGGCTCGCCAGCCGCGCCTGGTGCGTCTGCGTGCCGCGCTGCAGGAACGTCGCCACCGCGGCGATGCCGATGCTCCCGCCGATCGTCCGGATGAAGTTGAACAGGCCGGAGGCGTGCCCCAGCTCGCGCATCGGCACGGCGCTGAGCGCCACCGTCGACATCGGCACGAACGTGAAGCCGATGCCGAGCCCCTGGATGAAGCGCGGAAGCATGATGTGCCAGTAGCTCGCCTCCAGCGACAGCGTGGCCATCAGGTACATCGCGTAGGCGTTCAGCGCGCAGCCGGTGACGATGATCCAGCGCGGGTCGATGCGGTTGAGCAGGACGCCCGCGATCGGCATGGTGACCAGGGTGGCCACGCCGCCCGGCGCCAGCACGAGCCCCGCCAGCATCGCCGTGTAGCCCATGAGGATCTGCGTGAAGAGCGGCGAGAGCACCATGATCCCGTAGAACGCGATGCTGATGACGAACATCGCGGCCGTGGCCACCGCGAATGTCCCGTGCCGCAGCACGCGCAGGTCCACCACGGGCTCCTCGGCGCGCAGCTCGCGCACGACGAGCGCGACGAGCGCCGCCGCCGCCAGCACCGTGAGCCACACCATGAACGGCGAGGCGAACCAGTCCTCGCGCTGGCCGCGGTCGAGCACGAACTGCAACGCGCTCACGCCCACCACGAGCAGCACGAGCCCGGGCACGTCCACCCGGCGCACCGCCGGCCGCTCCGTCGTGGAGTCGGGCACGAACAGCCACGCGAGCACCACGGCGGCGGCGCCGACGGGCACGTTGATGTAGAAGACCCAGCGCCACGACCAGTTGTCGGTGATCCAGCCGCCGAGCGTGGGCCCGATGATCGGCGCGAACATGATGCCGATGCCCCAGATGGCCATGGCCATCCCGCGCTGGCGCGCCGGGAACGTTTCGATCATCGTCGCCTGCGACAGCGGCACGAGCGGGCCGCCCGCGAGGCCCTGCAGGAAGCGCGCGAGCACCATGGCGGCCAGGCTCGGCGCCGCTCCGGCGGCCGCCGACGTGAGCGTGAACGCGACCGTGGCCAGGATGAATAGCCGCTTGCGCCCGAGCAGGTCGCTCAGCCAGCCGGTGATGGGCAGGCTGATCGCGTTGGCCACGAGGAACGAGGTCAGCACCCACGTGATCTCGTCCACGCCCGCCGACAGCGTGCCGCGCATGTGATCGAGGGCGACGTTGGCGATGGTGACGTCGAGGATCACGAGGAAGGTCGCCATCATCGTCGAGACGGCGACGATGGCGCGCCGGACGCGCGGGCTCATTCGACGTGGGGGGCCCCGACATGGCCCCCCAACTTAGATGGGGGCCCCGACATGGCCCCCAAACCCCCAGCGCTCGGAGCGGCCCGGGAAACCCGGGCCGCTCCTCGACCCACCGCCGACGCTCGGGGCGCCCCGGCCAAGCCGTGGCATCTCTCGGTACTCCGACAGGCTCCTGGAGCTAGACGGCCAGGAGTCCGCCGCGCAGCGCCCGCGCCACCGCCTCCGTGCGGCTCGTCGCCCCGAGCTTCGCCAGGATGGACGCGACGTGAAACTTCACCGTGTGGCGCGAGATGGCCAGGCGCGCGGCGATGATCCGGTTGTTGGCGCCGTCGGCCATCAGCTCGAGAATCTCACGCTCCCGCGAGGTCAGCGGCGCTCCCGCGGCCGCGGCGCCGGCCGGCGCCGGCGCCAGGGCCTCCTCATGGACAACGAAGAGACCGGCGCGGACGGCGCGCACGGCGCCGGCGAGCTCCTCCGCGGTCGCGCGCAGCGGCAGCGACGCGCGCAGTCCGCGCGCGCGGAACGCGGATGTCCAGGCGCCGGCGGGGTCCTCGGAGAGCGCGACGATCGCCGGGCCCCGCGGCCAGGCGGGAAGGGCTCGCAGCATCCGGCGCGTCTCGGCATCGGCGAGCACGAGGGCGACGATGGCTTCCGGGTGCTCGTCCAGACGGCCTGCCAGCTGCCGCGGCCGGCAGACCTCGATTCGCCAGCCGGCGAGATCGTGCAGCGCGGCCTCGACCCGGGCGGCGTCCATGGCGTCGCGCGCCACGACGATCACGGTCCCGGCTTGCGCGTCGCTCATGTGACGCTCGCCGCCGTCGAGGCGACGAAGCGGCGGACGTCGTTGATCGGGATCGCGAGCGCGAGGCCGCCGGCGATCATCGTGTTGATCCCCACGACCCGCCCCGCGGTGTCGGCGAGGGGACCCCCGGAGTTCCCCGGGGCCAGGCGCACGTCCGCATGGATCCAGCGCCGTCCGCCCGGTCGCGCCGGCGCCAGCGCGTGGACGACACCGGCCGTGAGCGTGCGTCGCAGACCCAGCGGGTGGCCGAGGGCGACGACGAGGGCGCCGACGCGCAACGCGTCGGAATCGGCGAGTTCGGCCGGCGCCACCCCCGAGCGCGGCATGCGGAGAAGTGCTAAGTCCGCGCGACGATCGGCGATGACGAGGCGCGCGTCGAGGCGCCGATCATCGGCGAGCCCGACGCGAGCCCACGAGCCGCGGGCGACGTGGGCGTTCGTCACGACGAGGTCGGCCGCCCACAGGATGCCGGCGCCGCCGCCTGCCTCGGTGTGGATCTCCACCGTCACCTGCCGGAGCCGCTCGGCGATCCAGGCAAGGTGCGGTGGCGAGGCCTCAGGCGCGCTGAGGACGCTCACCGACGATGACCTCCAGATCCCGAGGCTCGCCGCCACGCAGGATGCTCAGCGTGACGGCCCGTCCGACGCGATCGGGTCGGAGCACGGCCATGAGATCTTCCGGCTCGGCGATCGCATGCCCGGCGACCGAGACGACGATGTCGCCGATGATGAGTCCCGCCGACGCGGCCGGGCTGTCGGGCTTGACGTTTACGGCAATGACCGCCGTCCGCTGTGCGAGGTGCAGTCGTTCGCGCAGCGCGTCGGGCAGCACGACGGCCTGCGTGCCGACGCCGAGGTACGCTCGCGGAATCCGGCCGCCCTGGACCACGTGATCGACCAGGCGGCTGACCGCCGAGGCGCGGACCGCGCATTGCAGGTGACGCGATGCGCCCGAGGTGGTGATGCCGACGACGCGTCCGCGCACGTCGACGAGCGGTCCTCCGGAGAAGCCCGGATAGAGCGTGAGATCGACCGCGACGATCTCGCCGGACGCCTGGCGGCCGCCGCCGACGTCCAGTGCGCTGACGATGCCGGCGCTGGCCCGAGGTCCCGCGCCGACGGCCAGGACCAGATGGCCGATCCGGAGCTCGCCGTCGTCGGCGACGTCGGCGGCCGGCGCGCTCTCGGCGTCGGTGCGGAGCACGGCGATGTCGAGCCGCGGATCACGCCCGGCCACCTGGGCCGAGAGCGTCCGACCGTCGGGCCCGGTCAGCGTCACCTCACGGTCGGCCTCGACGGTGTGGTTCGCCGTGACGACGAGCCCTGCGCGCCACCGCACGCCGGTCGAGGGGAGCCGCGGGCGCCCGTGCACCGCGAGCACCGCGCCGGACGCCCGCTCGACCGCGCCGGCCAGCGCGTTGGAGAGATCCATCACTGTGGTCATTGTCGTCCTCCTCTCCTGAATCTAGAGAGGAGCGCGCGTCGTGACCATCCGCCAGACGGGCAGGTCGCGGTGAGGAGATCGATGAGCGTGTTCGCCACGAGGGCGGCCAGGATGAGGGCGCCGCCCGTCAGCGTCGCGGCCGCGGGTCGCTCGCTCAGCACGAGCCAGACCCACAGCGGTCCCAGCACGGTCTCGAGCATGCCGATGAGCGAGCTCTCGGCGGCGGGAATCAGCCGCGCGCCCGCCATGAAGAGCAGGAAGCCCGCGCCGAACTGCCCCACGCCGAAGAACGCCAGCAACGCGAGATCGCGTGGCGCGGTCTCGAGCGGCGCGGCCAGTGGCCACGCCACCAGCGCTGTGAGCGCCGTGGCCAGGGCCGCCGCGGGCGCCATCTGGATCTCGGGGTGGCGGCGGATGACGACGGTGGCGACCGCGAAGCTGGTCGCCATGACGACCGCCAGCAGGTCACCGACCAGCGCGCCCCGGCCGTAGGAATTCGACACCATGACGACCGCGCCCGCGAGGGCGACGCTCATCGTCAGCCACGTGCGCGGCGCCACGCGCTCGCCGAGCAGCAGCCAGCCGAGCAGCGCGGTCACGTAGGGCCCGGTGGACATGAGGAGGAGCGTGTTGGCCACGGAGGTGTGCGCGAGCGACAGGATGAAGCACGTGGAGGCGAGCGCCATGCACGTCGCCGCGACCACCACCGGAAGACCCCCGTGGCGCCACTGCGCGACGATGTTGCGGCCGCGGACGATCCACAGCACGACGCCCAGGAACAGCGAGGCGAAGAGGCTGCGCCACAGGCTGGTGGTCCAGGGACTCGTGGCGACGAGGCGGGCGATGAGCCCACCGCTGCTCCAGCACACCGCCGCACAGGCCACCAACAGGGCGCCGCGCCGCCTGAACGCCTCGTCAGGTCTGGAGGTCACCCACCGCCGCCGACAGAGCCTCGAGCTCGGCGCGCCAGGAGGCGGGTGCGGCCACCGGGCGCACGACGAACTTGGAGAAGCCGACGGCGATGAAGCGCTCGATGAGCGCGCGCAGCGCCGGCAGCCCCACCGGCGTGAGCTCGACCGATCGCGGACGCCGCGCCGTCATCACGCGCGCGGTGGCCGGGTCGATCGGCGCGCGCGCGTAGCCGATGCTCATGCCGAAGTGCTCGCTGCTGATCGAGCGCCCGGCCCGCGCCGCCGCCTCGTCGATGACGATGCGGCCCGCGGCGGCCTCGTCGGGCGTGCACAGCGAGGGCAGCCACCCGTCCGACAGCCGACCGCAGCGCTCGAGGGCGGCGGGGATGGTGCCGCCGAGCCACACTTCGAGCGGCTGCTGCACCGGCAGCGGCGAGAGCTTGACGTCACGGAAGCTGCCGACCGCGCCGTCGTGGCTCAGCGTCTCGCCGGCCCACAGCCGTCGCAGCAGCGGCAGCGCCTCGTCGATGGCGGCGCCGCGGCGCTTGGGATCGACGCCGATGACGTCGCGCTCCGGAGGGTACGTGAGCCCGGGAACCAGCGTCACCAGCAGCCGGCCCTTGCACAGCACGTCCAGGCTCGCCAGCTGCTTGGCCAGGCGCAGCACGTTGCGTCCCGGCAATAGCATCGTCGTCCCGAGCTTCAATCGCGGATTGCTCGCTGCCGCCCAGGCCAGACCCACCATGGGATCGAGCACGGGCCCCGTCAGCACCTCCGAGAGCCACAGCGAGTCGAACCCCAGCGTATCGACGGCCGCGACGAGCTCGGCCAGCGCCTCGGGCGTCGAGGCGGCGCCGGAGGCCCCCACTCCGATGCGGATCTTCATACGCCGAGCCTAGCACCGACCATCGCTTGACGCTGCCGTTGGGCGGGGTGATCCTCCGCGTGCGACTCTGACATCTCGCGGAAGGAGCCACCCATGTCACGCACGTCTTTGGCCATCGCCGGCGCCGCCCTGGTCGCCGCCGGCCTCGGCGCCGCCGCCTACGCCCAGCAGCCGACGCAGCCGCCGTTCGCGACCACCAGGGTCGAGGGGACGGACAACGTCTACATCTTCCGCGCCGGCAATCACCAGTCGATGTTCGTGGTCACGTCCGCGGGGGTGATCGCCACCGACCCCATCGGCTACGGACGGCCGGAGATGGTGACGACCTACGTGGACGAGATCCGGAAGGTCACGAACAAGCCGATCAAGTATCTGATCTACAGCCACCATCACTTCGACCACATCGCCGGCGGCAAGCCGTTCAAGGACGCCGGCGCCATCATCATCGCGCACAAGCGCGCGAAGGAGCGCCTGGTCGCGCTGAAGGATCCGCACACGGTGCTGCCGGACGAGACGATGGACAAGAGCCGGACGATCAGGCTGGGCACCACCACGCTCGAGCTGACGTACGTCGGCCTCAACCATTCGGACAGCTCGATCGTGATGCGGCTGCCGAAGGACAAGATCCTCTTCGCCGTCGACTTCATCCCGGTCGGCACGATGCCCGGACGGGCGATGATCGACTCCTATCCGATCGAGTGGGAGGACTCGCTCAAGAGAGTGCTGGCCATGGACTGGGACACGCTGATCCCCGGCCATCCCGGCGCGCCGGGCGGGCGGCTCGGCACCAAGGACGACGCGCAGAACGTCCTGACGTTCCTGCAGAACGCCTCCGCCGCGGTGAAGGCCGAGGCGCAGGCGGGCGGGTGCTGGGACCGGGTGGAAAAGGAGCTGAAGCTGCCGAAGTACGAGAGCTGGCCCGGATACGAGCAAGGGTTGCCGATGGTCCTGCGGCGCTACTGCGCGCTCTGGGGGCGCGGCACATGAAGCTCGGCCTGAGCATCGGCTACTCGGGCGCAGAGTTGAAGCTGCCCGTCGACAAGGTCCTCCTGGCCGAGCGCCTCGGGTTCGACTCCGTGTGGACGGCCGAGGCGTACGGCTCGGACGCGATCACCCCGCTCGCGTACCTGGCCGCGCTGACGAAGCGCATCCGCCTCGGCACCGGCATCATGCAGCTCGCCGCGCGCCCGCCGGCCTCGGCGGCGATGGCGGCGGGCACCGTGGACGCGCTCGCGGGCGGCGGCCGGGTCATCGCCGGGCTCGGCGTCTCCGGCCCGCAGATCGTCGAGGGCTGGTACGGCCAGCCGTGGGGGCGGCCGTACTGGCGCATCCGCGATTACGTCGCGATCATGCGCAAGGTGTTCGAGCGCAAGGAGCCCGTCGCGCACGCGGGGCGCGAGATCTCGCTGCCGTACACGGGGCCCGGCGCGCTCGGCGTCGGCAAGCCGCTCATGCCGATCCTCCACATGAACCCGCGGCTACCGATCTGGCTCGGCACCGGCACCGAGGCCAACGTCAAGCTCACGGCCGAGATCGCCGACGGCTGGCTGCCGCTCGGCTTCGTGCCGCGGCTCATGCCGATGCTGCGGCCGTGGCTCGAGGAAGGCTTTCGCCGCGCGGGCGGCGCCAAGGGCTTCGCCGATTTCGAGATTCAGCCGCGGGTCGAGGTGGCCATCACCGACGACGTGGGCCCCGCGCTGGCGCGCATGAAGCCGCGCGTCGCGCTCTACGTCGGCGGCATGGGCCACCGCGACAAGAACTTTCACAAGGAGATGATGATCCGCCGCGGCTTCGGCGACGCCGCGCAGCGCATCCAGGAATTGTTCCTCGCCAAGCACAAGGACGAGGCCGAGGCCGCCGTCCCCGACGAGTTCTGCGACGAGATGTCGCTGGTTGGCCCGCCCGCACGCATTCGCGAGCGCTACCGCGCCTGGGCCGACTGCGGCATCACCGGGCTGACGATCACCACCGAGCAGCCCGAGGCCATGGAGCTGATGGCGGGCCTCGCGAGGTAGTGGCGTCGGGTACTACGACGCCTGCACGGCCGCGAGGACCGGCGGCAGGGCCGCCAGTACCTCGCGGAGACACTCGCGCAGGCGCGCGATGTTCCCGTGCGCCTTCTCGGGGATCTCGCCTCGTCGCACCTGGGCGATGAATTCGTCGGCGGTGCTCGTCATCAGCAACGACGCGTTGATCTCGACCTGGAGCGCGTGGACACGCCGCGTCTGCGGCCGGCCGTACGTGGCCACGATGTTGCCGCCGGTGTAGCCGCTGACGTTCTCGTGCACCTCGAAGCCGTGGCGACCGAAGATCGCGGCCGCCGTCGCCGCGAGCGCGGGCGCGCACGTCGCGCCGTGACACGTGCCGAGGATCACCTGATGCTCCTGCATCCGGCGCGGGCTGCCGGTGTGGCCATCGAGGAGCAGGGCGGCGCCGTGGGCCTGGCGCAGCTCGCCGAGCAGACGGTCCAGGGTCACGTAGTAGGGGTCGTAGAGCGTCTGCAGTCGCGCCTCGAGATCGGCGGGCGCGAGCGGCCGGGCGAAGATCGCCACGTCGCGCATCGTGTGGGTGCGCACGACCCCGCGCCGTGAGCGCACCTCGCCCTCGTGCTGCTCGAAGTCGTCCCGCCGGCGATTGACGTCGACGAACATCCGCGAGAACGGCGTGGCCAGCACGGTGGCGCCGTGCTCGTGCAGGTCGGCGTAGAGGTCGCCGACAAAGGTATCGGCAAACCCGTAGGCGAAGGTCTCGAACGACGGCTCGCGGTAATCGTCGCGGGTGATGTGGGGCAGGGGCTCGGTGCCGTAGTGCGGCACGCTCACGAGGATCGGCGTCCGCGTTCCGGGCGGTGGGTGTCTGACGATCGGGAACGGTCGGTCCGGCGTCAACGCGTACGCTTGCGGCCATATCTCGTCGTCCTGAGATAGGCCTTTGTTCGTCTACTCAGACCCGGCGGCAGCCCGCCCACCGAGCCGACGAGATCGGCGATGGCGGCGGTACGCGCGGCCGGCCAGCGCAAGCGAGTTGTAAGGGTCAGCCGCTCCAGGCGATGTCGGACTTCGAGCAGTGGCGTTCGCGGGCCTCCGTCTCGAGATCGGCGACCACCGCCGCGGGCAGGCGCACGGTGATCGTCTTCATGGGCCGCAATGTAGGACGCTCCGGCCATCGCTGCAAGACACGGCATCCGCCTGAGAGGGAGAGGTGACGTCCTCAGGGCCGTTGTCGGGTCTTGCCCCGGCGTGATGGGCGGCGTGCACGCGCCGGCGGCGCCTCCTCCAGCTCGATTCCGAACACCGCGGACAGCCGATCGTCGGCGATGCGCCTGCCTGCGGCCGGGCGCGCGCGCGACACGACGCCGGCGGTGGCCGAGCTGAGCAGCGCCGCCTGGTCCACCTGGCGCAGCACGAAGAACAGCTCCGGCCTGGCGTCCAGCCGGATGCCCACGCCGTAGAGGACTGCCGCGATGTGCTTGCACACCTCGGCCGCGTCCGGGCAGGAGCAGTCGAGCGTCATCTCGCGCGGCTCCGGAAACAGGCCGTCCTTCGCGTGAGTCAGCACGGCCAGCACGTCGTCGGAAAGCTCGCCGCGCAGCAGGCCGACGAGCGAGCCGATCCGGCCCGTGCAGCGGTCCACCACGCGACGCCAGCGTGCCTTTGCCATGCGGGCGATACCGATCGTCACCCGGTACAATTCGCTGCCCGCCACGTGCGCCTCGACCCTGCCTTCGGCGATTGCCAGGTCCAGCACAGAGCCGTTGCGGAGGTACGTGCGCCCGCGCGGCAGGCGGTTGGCGAGGTCGGCGTATCGCTCGAGGTTGTCGGACCAGGCCTTGCCCCAGAACGTGGTCGTGAGCTGCCGCTTGCGGTGCGCGATCCCGACAGGCTCGGCCGTCCGCTTGCTCTTCTTCAGCAGCTTCGCCAGCGTCCGGGCCCCGTGCGCCTTCTTTTCCGCCACGGACATGTAGGGCGGGTAGTAGTCCCAGCCGTCGTTGCCGTACCAGGCCATCGCGGTGAGCCCTACACCAGGTGAACTCGCAGACCGTACCGTTCGTAGACAGGCGCGGCGCGCCGATCGCACGTGACGAGCTCGGCGCCATGGCTCGCCGCCGTGGCCGCCACCAGCGCGTCGTACGAGGCGCCCCCGGAGATCCCGTGGTCGGGCAAGCGCAGCAAGAAGGCCCGGTAGGCCGGAGCGCTCAGTCGGAGGAATGGCCGGCGAAATCGTGCGGCCAGGAAGTCGCGCACCACGTCTCCCGGCGCCCGGTGCGGAGCGGGCAGCCGGGTGAGCACCGAGTACGTCTCCAGGGCGCAATGCTCGACCAGGCGCAGAGCGCCGTCGAGCACTCGGCGCGCGGCATCGTGTTTCTCGTGCCAGGACGCGAATGCAGCGACGACCAGACTCGAGTCGGTGGCTGTTACCGCCGTACGCGCTCCAGCGTGTCGCGGACCTGCTCGGCGGTGAGCGGAGGGAGCTTCGCGTCCGGTACCGCCACCAGCCCCTTGCCCCGCTTCCTCAGCTGCATGGGAGTGGAAGCGATCTCGATCTCTAGCCGGCCGTCGCCAGCGCGGATCTCGAGCGGCTGGCCGGGCCGCAGTCCCAGCGCCTGCCGCAACGGCTTGGGCACGACGATCCGACCGGCACGATCGATGACAGCCTTCATGGCACGTACAATGCCACTAAAATGGCATTGCCGCAACCGCCATCGCGCGTTCCGTCTCAGGCCTCGGCCGTGGCCCGACGGAGATCGAGCGCGACCATCGCCATCAGCTCTTCGTCGCTCATCTCGGTGAGCAGCGTCTCGCCGCCGCCCGCGAGGACCCCGCGCACCATCTTCTGCTTGCCCTCGATGAGCCGGTCGATACGCTCCTCGACGGTGCCCCGGCACACGAGCTTGTGCACGAGCACGTTGCGGTGCTGGCCGATGCGGTAGGCGCGGTCGGTCGCCTGGTCCTCGACCGCGGGGTTCCACCACCGGTCGAAGTGCACCACGTGCGAGGCCGCGGTGAGGTTGAGGCCCGCGCCTCCCGCCTTCAGGGACAGCACGAAGAACGGCACCGTCGCGTCCTCCTGGAAGCGCTTCACGAGCGCGCCGCGCTCCCTCACGGGCGTGCTGCCGTGGAGCACGAGCCCGGAACGGCCGAACAGGCCCGCCAGGAACGCGGCCAGCGGCTCGGTGGCCTCCCGGAATTGCGTGAAGACGAGCACCTTTTCCTGCTTGGCTACCACCGCCTCGACGAGCTCGCGTAGCCGCGCGAGCTTGCCGCTGCCCGCCTCGTCCCACGCACCCTCACCCAGCCAGTGCGCGGGGTGGTTGCAGATCTGCTTGAAGCGCATGAGGTAGGCCAGGACCAGGCCGCGCCGCTCGATGCCCTGCGTGAGGCCGGCAATGGCGCGCTCCAGCTCATCGACCGTCTTCTGATAGAGCGCGGCCTGCGGGCCGGAGAGGAGGCAGAACGCCTTCACTTCGGTCTTGTCGGGGAGGTCGGCCACGATCGAGCGGTCGCTCTTGAGCCGGCGCAGGAGATAGGGCTGGATCAGTCTGCGCAGCGGGGCGTAGCTCTCGTCCGGGCGATCGGCCAGCTGCCTGGCGAACGCGGAGAACTCCCGCGCCGAGCCCAGCAGGCCCGGGTCGAGGAAGTCATAGATCGACCAGAGATCGCCGAGGCGGTTCTCGACGGGCGTGCCGGTGAGCGCGATGCGCGCGTGGGCCTTCAGCGCCTTGACCGCCTGCGTCTGTCGCGCTCCCGGGTTCTTGATCGCCTGCGCCTCGTCCAGGATCACCAGCGACCACTCGCGGCTCCGGAGCGCCTCCACGCGCGCCAGTGTTCCATAGGTGGTGATGACGAGATCGGTGCCGCCCACATCGGCGCCGGCCAGCTCGGCCAGCTCGCGCGCCGGCATGGCGGAGGGATGCGCCATCAGCGTGGCCAGCGACGGCGCGAAGCGCTCGATCTCGGCCTGCCAGTTGGCGAGGAGCGATGCCGGCGCCACGAGGAGATGCGGCGGGTCGCCGCCCCGCGCGCGCCGCTTGTGCAGGAGCAGGAGGCCCAGCACCTGGATCGTCTTGCCGAGCCCCATGTCGTCGGCGAGGCAGACGCCGAGCCGCAGCGACGAGGCGAAGGCGAGCCACGCCACGCCGACCTTCTGATAGGGCCGCAGCGTGCCGCGAAGGTCGGCGCCAGGATCGGCCGCCGCGAGCCCGGTCGGCCCCCGCAGCCCCTCGAGCGTGCGCGCCATCCAGGCGCCCGCCTCGACGCGCGACCAACCCTCGCCGGCCGCCAGCACGGCGGCGTCGTCCCTCGTGCGCGCGGCGCCCGCGAGCAACCGCATGCCCTCGAGAAATGACAGCCCGCCCTCCGAGGCCTGGTCCCGCACGCGCTCCCAGTGATCGAGCACCTCGCGCAGCCGTTCGCGGTCCAGTTCCACCCATTGCCCGCGCAGCCGCACCAGCCCGTCCGATGACGCCAGGAGCTGGCGCACCTCGGCGGCCGTGAGCTTCTCGTCGCCCAGCGCGACGGCGACCGAGAAGTCGAGCAGCGCGTCCATGCCGACCACGCTCGGCTTCTTGTCACCCACGCGCACGGTGACCTCGGGCCGCGGCGGATGCCGCGGGCGCCACCAGTCGGGGACGCGCACGATCAGCCCGGCGGCTTCGAAGGCCGGGATGGCGCGCAGAAAGCGGTGCGCCTCGCTGGGCGTCCAGGCCATCGCCTCGTAGATCGCGCCCGAGTCGATCAGCTCGGCCAGCCACGCGCTCTGCTCCGCGGCACGCTGAAGCGGCACCAGGAGGTGGAGCAGCGCCTGTCGGTCGCCGCGCGCCGAGGACTCCTCGAGGGCGCGCGCCAGCGGGCGATGCTGTACCTTGCCGCCGGCGCCCGGGCGCGCCGCATACGTGGCGAGGAAAGCGAACGGGTGCGCCTCGTCACCGCGGTTCTCGGCCAGGTGCAGGCACACCTTGCCGACGGCGTGCCACGAGGGGTGGCGCGCGCGGAGCCACTCGGCGACGGGGCCGCGGTGCGCGCGGATCTCGTCGGCGAAGGCGCGGTTGAGTTCGGCCCAGCGCGCGGCGACCCAGTCCGCGTCGACGTACTCGCCGCCGTCCATAGGCGGGACAGCGCCGGCCAGCCGGGCGCGCTCGTCCGGGGGGCAGTCGACTTCGGTGCGCTCGCGCCGCTCGTCGAGATCGGGCAGGGCGCAGAGCCGGGTCACGAACGCGCGGCCGAGGTCGCGCAGGAACGCGAGTGGAGGGGCGAGCGGCGCGTCGAGCTCGGTCGCGCCCAGGTCGAGCAACGCGTGTCCGGGCCCACGCGCGAAGGCGCGGGCGACGCGCGCGCGGGCCGCGTCGGACAGGCCGTCGCTCGCCTCGTCGTTGGCGGGTGCCGTGTCGGCGAGCAACGCGCCCGACGGCAGGATGGCGACGCGCATCGCCCGCAATTTAAGCGGTCAGCCCCGCGCGGCGTCCATGAGCGGCTTCTGCTGGCCGCCGTCGATCTCGATCATCGAGCCGTTGACGAAGTGGGCGAGCGGCGAGGCCAGGTAGGCGACGAGGTTGGCGACCTCCTCCACCTCCGCGATGCGCCCGAGCGGGATGCTGCGCGGCGCGAGCCGGTCGGCCTCTTCGTACGAGAGCTTCATGTCGCGCGCCATCGCCCTCACGAGGCCGTCCCAGCGCTCCGTGCGCACGGGCCCGGGATTGACGGCCACGAAGCTGATGTTGAACCGGCCGTACTGACCGGCGAGCGCCTTGGTGAGGTTCTGGCCGGCGGCGTTGCAGGCGCCGGGCACGATCTCCCAGTAGGAGTCCTTCACGCCGTCGTTGCCGATCAGGTTCACGACGCGGCCGCCGCCCTGCTGCTTCATGATCGGCAGCGCGGCCCTGAGGCAGCGCACGTAGCCCATGAACTTGAGCTGCAGGCCTTGCTGCCACGCGTCCTCGTCGAGGCTCTCCAGCACGCCGCCGGGCGCGGAGCCGGCGTTGTTCACGAGGATGTCGATCCGCCCGAAGTGCCGTACGCCTGCGCGCACGAAGTTCTCGGCATCCTCACGCCGCGTGAGGTCGGCCGGGATCGCGAGCACCCGTCGCCCGCACTCGCGCAGGATCTCGTCGGCCGTCGCCTCGAGCACGTCCTTGCGTCGCGCGCAGATCGCCACCTCCGCGCCCTCGCAGGCCAGCACGCGGGCGATGCCCTTGCCGATGCCGAGGCTGCCGCCGGTCACCAACGCCACCTTGCCGCCGAGCTGCAGATCCATGGGCCACCTCGCCGTGTGCTAGCCTTGCGCAGCTTCGAGGCGCGCCACGGCTTTGCCGGGGCGCGCCGAGCGTTGGGGGTTTGGGGGCCATGTCGGGGCCCCCATGTCGAACGATTGTACGTGTGAACGTTCACCCGGTACACCCACCCACCCGCGAGCGCCTCGTGGGCGCGGCCGTGCGCCGCAGCGAGGATTATCGCTTCGTCACCGGCCGCGGCCGCTACGTCGCCGACGTCGTGTCGTCCGAGCATGGCCACGCCGTGGTCGTCCGCAGCGCCGTCGCCCACGCGCGCGTCGCCCGCATCGACGTCGCGCCCGCGTTGCGGACGCCCGGTGTGCTCGCGGTGCTCACCTCCGCCGACCTCGGCGATCTCGGGACGCCGATTCCCATCCGCATCGCCCCGCTGCCGGGGTTCGACCGCTATCTGCAGTGGCCGCTCGCCCACGATTGCGTCCGCTACGTCGGCGAGCCGCTGGCGCTCGTCGTGGCCGAGGTCCGCGACGCGGCCGAGGAGGCGGCCGAGCGCGTCGTCGTGGATTACGAGCCGCTCGAGGCCGTCGTCGACCCGCGCACGGCGCTGGCCGACCGCGTCGTGATCCATGAGGCGACCGGCACGAACGTGGCGTCGAGCTATCGCGTGTCGCGCGGCGATCCCGACACCGCGTTCGCGGCCGCGGCGTACACGCGCAAGGAGACGTTCAGGTGCCAGCGCCACAGCGGGGTGCCGCTCGAGACCCGAGGCCTGGTGGCGACGTGGGACGCGACGTCCGGGACGCTGAGCGTGCTCGGCGCCACCAAGGTGACCTTCTTCAACCGCCGGGCGCTCGCGCGCATGCTCCGGCTGGACGAGGCCCGCATCGAGCTGATCGAGGTGGACGTCGGCGGCAGCTTCGGCGTGCGCGGCGAGTTCTATCCCGAGGATCTGCTGATCCCGCTCGCCGCCATGAAGCTCGGGCGCCCGGTGAAGTGGATCGAGGGCCGGCGCGAGAGCTTCATCGCGACGAACCACTCCCGCCAGATCGAGTGCGAGCTGGAGATCGCCGCGAGCGCGGACGGCACGATCCGGGGTTTGCGCGGCCGCCTGCTCGCCGACATGGGCGCGTAC
>Ga0137409_10002637_pt1 | contig 19150 bp, 16 predicted proteins | sample CZODoug1_16funga_FD_122059 | JGI IMG/M metagenome (GOLD analysis project Ga0137409, IMG submission 122059) | Vadose zone soil fungal communities from Angelo Coast Range Reserve, California, USA - CZODoug1_16fungal (Hybrid Assembly) | ecosystem: Environmental > Terrestrial > Soil > Vadose zone... | reverse complement strand
ATGGCGCGCGTCGCTTCGTGGAAGTAAATTCACGACGCGACTGGCCTTGAGAAGATGTCAGCTATGACACAGACTCCGGAGGGACTGCGGGGGTTTTCCCATCCTTACCCGCCGCTGAAAGCGCTGCCCCACCCAAAACGTAAGGGTGTTGGAGTTTCCATGCACTGAAGAAGCGCGGATCGCGGCCACCGGGAGGTGCTAAAATCCCTGATTCGCCGTCGTCGACTGGCGGCGAATCAACTAGGGAGGTCTGTCATCATGCCGAAGTATGTGATTGAGCGCGAAATCCCGAGTGCGGGTAAGTTATCGCCGCAGGAATTGAAGGGGATTTCCCAGACATCGTGTGGAGTGCTAAGAAAACTCGGCCCGGAAATACAGTGGGTGGAAAGCTATGTGACGGACGACAAGGTCTACTGCGTCTATATTGCACCCAATGAAGAGATGATCCGCGAACACGCCCGCCAGGGAGGATTTCCCGCCAATAAAATTTCCGCGGTTCGCACCATCATCAGCCCTACCACGGCGGAGTAACCGCGACTACCTGTGACCGCATCCAGAAGACCGACGATCGGCGTATTTGATTCCGGCGTGGGCGGACTGACCGTGTTGCACGCGCTGCTGGAGCGCATTCCCGGCGCCGACTATCTCTACTTCGGCGACACGGCCCGCCTGCCCTATGGATCGAAATCTGCAGCTACGGTCGCCCACTATGCCACGGGCGCGGCACACTTTTTGCAAGATCACGGTGCGGAGTTGCTGGTCATCGCCTGCAATACGGCGACTGCACTCGCACTGGACGAGATCAAGGCCGCATCCCGTGTTGGAGTGGTCGGCGTAATCGAGCCGGGAGCTGAAGCCGCAGCCTCCGCTACCCGGCAAAAGAAAGTAGTCGTCATTGGCACCGACGCGACCATTAACAGCCATGCGTATCAGCGAGCATTGGAAAGCAAAGGTGTGGCGGTTCGCGAGAAAGCCTGTCCGCTGTTTGTGCCGCTGGTCGAAGAGGGATGGACGGAGCACGCGGTGACCGAGCAGGTCGCCCGAATTTATTTGTCGGAGGCCTTCTCCGGGGATTCCCAAGACGCCGATGTGCTCGTGCTCGGATGCACACACTACCCGCTGATCAAACCGTTGCTGCGGCGAGTCGCTCCCGGACACGTGACGATCGTGGACTCGGCGGAGTCCACGGCGCACGCGGTCGCTGAGCAGCTTCGGATTTCTCCGCTCCACGGACAGGATGAATTAAAAGAGAAAACTGTGCCACGCCTCAAATTCTTCGCGACCGATTCAGCGGAGAAATTCAAAAAAATGGGAACACGATTCTTAGGACATCCGGTCGAGGATGTGGTGCACGTGGATTTGAAGGAATAGCGGACGCGATCCGGCGGGAGGGTCGGCGCCACAAATGAAAACGGCCACTTGCGCGGCCGATTATTTTCAGTTTGACAAGAATTCTAGTAAAGCCGGAAATTCACTTGCACCGAAATCAGAACGTTAACCGGCTTTCCATCTTTCACAGCCGGCTCGAAGCGCCACTTCCTCACTGCCTCGATCGCTTTTTCGTCCAGACCGAGACCCAAAGTATTGGTAACTTTGATGTCGTGAGCGAGGCCGTCCGGTCCTACGATCACTGACAGGACGCAGGTTCCCTGGTACTTTGCTTTCCGCGCTTCTTCGGAATATTCCGGCTCGGGATCAAAGATAAGCTTGGGAGCCGCAACGCCGCCGCCTACGCGGAACACGCCACCGCCGGTGCCGCCGCCACGGCCTTCCCCGAATCCAGGGCCGCTACCAACGCCGACGCCGCCGCCTGAACCCGATCCAATACCAGCTCCCGAACCAACGCCATTCGACGGCGGGGCGGGAACATGGGATAGCGGGTCACCGAGGTTCGGCATCTGGAGCTGGGCAAGCTTTACTTCGGGCGGAATCACTACTGTCGCTTCCTTGGGAAGCTTTGGATGTTCGTTCCGCACGATGACCGTTGGCGGAGTGAACTGCTCCATCGATTGCTTCGGCAAGCGACCCTTGGAGGCCAACAATTTGTCGCGATCGCCACCACCACCGCCGCCGCCCGACAACGTCTTCGACTCTTTTAAGATCGGAATACTGTCCGGAGCAATCAGTTCAACGGTTTGCTTCGGTTTGGGCTCATCGATTACCTTCTTGGCAAACAACGCGCCGCTGATGATAATCGCGACCGCAATCAGGTGAATTACGGTCGACCCGAATGCGCCCCGCCCCTTGTAATTGTAGAAGCCCCAGATGTCCCGCACGGGGATCGGCTTCGAGGTCAACACTAAAGGGGGTAGCTTCTTGGGAAAGAACAACTCGTCCAGCCCCCGGAAGAGGCTCTTGTAAAGCGGTTCGGTTAAGGCTTCATCTTTTATCAGCAGGTTGAGCACCGGCTCGGCTGCTAAAGAACCAGCCTGCTCTTGCGGAATCCGCGGCATTTCGTTGTCGGCCATATTTTCCGAGAGAGCCCAACTGCAAAGCTCGGGGAAAGAAACATCAAACTTTTTGGTCAGCGCACTACTGACCCGATAGCGAAAGCTCGGCCGGGTCGCATCTCCATGCCAGAGCTTTTCTTTCTATCCCCTTAGATGCGCGAACTGTCCACTATGACAAAAATTGTACACGCTTTTTCTCAAAGCGATACAGTACTTTTTGCACACCAGCTTGGGTGGTCCGTCTCCAATAGACGTGTCCTTCTGCGCTCCCTATAATGAAAAGATTCAATCATTTGGGAGAACCCAGCTAGTGCCGATGGATCTTAAATCCACCCTCAATTTGCCCAAGACCGCCTTCTCCATGAAGGCCAATCTGCCTCAGAACGAGCCTAAGATGCTCGCCCGATGGGAGGAGATGGCCATTTATGAGCGTATTCGCCAGGCTCGCAAGGGGTCGCCTGTATACCTTCTGCACGACGGACCTCCCTATACCAGCGGCCCCATCCACCTGGGCACGGCCATGAATAAGTGCCTGAAGGACTTCATCGTGAAGTCCAAAACCATGTCCGGCATGGACGCGCCTTACGTTCCCGGATGGGACTGCCACGGCCTGCCCATCGAAATCAAAGTCGACAAGGAACTGGGCGGCAAAAAGCTCCAGATGCGCCCCACTGACGTCCGCGCCGAGTGCCGCAAGTATGCGCAAAAGTTTCTCGAACTCCAGCGCCAGCAGTTCAAGCGCATCGGAGTCTTTGGACGCTTCGACGATCCTTACGCCACCATGAATCCGCAATATGAGTCAGTGGTGCTGGAAACGTTCTTTTCGTTCTACGAAAAAGGCTTCGTCTACAAAGGACTCCGTGCCGTGTACTGGTGCATGCACGACGAAACCGCTCTGGCTGAAGCCGAAGTCGAGTACGAAAACCACACCAGTCCCACCGTGTGGGTGAAATACCGACTGCTCGACGATCCCTCTGCAATAGACGTGGCGCTCGCTGGAAAGAAAGCCTCGACCATCATCTGGACGACCACTCCCTGGACGCTCCCCGCTTCGATGGCCGTCGCTTTTCATCCCGATGAAGAGTATGTGGCCCTCGAATCCGGTGGCGAAGTTTACATCGTGGCGTCGAAACTCGCGAAGGGTGTCGCTGAGAAATGCGGCCTGGGCGATGCTCGCGAACTGGCCCATTTCCCGGGCCGGAAAATGGAACGGCTGAACTTCCAGCATCCATTTCTCGACCGCAAGGTTCTGGGCGTGCTGGCCGACTATGTCACCATGGACACGGGCACCGGCGTTGTCCACACCGCTCCCTCGCATGGCGCGGAAGACTTCATCACCGGCGTCAAGTACGGCCTCGATGCTACCAGTAACGTGGACGAAAAAGGCATCTTGCGCAACGGGCTGCCTGAGTACGAGGGCAAGCGCGTCTGGGATGCGAATGCTCCCATCATCGAGTTGGTCAGGAGCCGCAAAGCTCTGCTGCACACGGAGAAGACTGAGCACTCCTATCCACATTGTTGGCGCTGCCATAATCCGGTGATCTTTCGCGCGACCGAGCAGTGGTTTATCTCGATGGAAACTCCGATGCCGGGAGGCAAGTCGAAAGACGACACTTTGCGCACCCGCACGCTGGAGGAAATCAAACACGTCAAATGGGATCCAGCGTGGGGCGAAGAGCGCCTCTCGAACATGATTCAGACGCGTCCTGACTGGTGCATCTCGCGGCAGCGGGTCTGGGGTGTGCCGATTGCCGTGTTTCTGTGCGAAAGCTGCGGCAAGCCACTCAACGATCATGCCGTCAATCGCAAAGTGGTTGAACTCTTTGCGCGCGCCGGTGCCGACGCGTGGTTCACGCCGGAGTCCGATTCGATTCTTCCCGCCGGAACAAAGTGTCCGCATTGCGGGGGCACAAAGTTCGAGAAAGAAACCGACATCTTCGACGTCTGGCTCGAATCGGGCGCGAGTTACCTTGCGCTCCTCGCGGCGGAGCCGGAGTACCCGTGGCCTTCCGACCTTTACCTCGAAGGCGGTGACCAATACCGCGGATGGTTTCAATCTTCCCTGCTCTGCGCCATGGGAACCCATGGAACACCGCCCTATCGTGGCGTCGTCACACCCGGTTGGACGCTCGACGAAAAAGGCCAGGCGATGTCAAAGTCGCGTGGCAATGATGTCGATCCGGTCGATATCGCCAATCGCCTGGGCGGAGAAATCGTTCGCTTGTGGACGGCGTCCGTCGACTTTCGTGAAGACGTAGTCGGCTCCGAAGCCCTGATGCAGCGCGTCGGAGAAAACTACAAGAAGATCCGGAACACGTTCCGCTACATCCTGAGTAATCTTTATGATTTCGATCCGCAGAGAGATGCGGTGCCGTTCGACAAGATGGAATCGCTCGATCAGTACATGCTGCGTCAGACGTGCGCGTTCGCTGACGACGTCCGAAAGTGGTACGACGAGTTTGCTTTCCATAAGATCTATCACCGGGTAAATCATTTCTGCATCGTGGACTTGAGCGCATTCTACTTCGACGTGCTCAAAGACCGGCTCTACATTTCCTCTGCCAAGTCGCAGGCCCGCCGCTCGGCGCAGACTGCGACCTGGCGCATTGGTGAGGCATTGGTGACTCTGCTCGCGCCCATCACCAGCTTTACGAGTGAAGAGATCTGGCAGTTTCTGCCCAAGGTTGAAACCCGAACGGAGAGCGTACATCTGGCTGCCTTCCCGGCCTCGGCCGATATCCTGGGTGTTGGAACGACCGAACATGACGAGCAGCAAGACAAAGATTGGGTCACGCTGCGCTCGGTCCGCGACGAAGTACTAAAGGCGCTTGAAGAAGCTCGCAATCAGAAGTTGATTGGCACTGGGTTAGAAGCGCAGGTGAGTGTCACCGCTGCCGATCCGGTGTATTCCCTCTTGAAGCGCCATGAGGGCGACCTCCGATACCTGTTCATCGTTTCCGCAGTGAGCCTGGTGCACGGTTCGGGCAACGGCATCGGCGGCGTGCACGTCGAGGTCAAAAAGGCGGACGGCCTCAAGTGCGAGCGCTGCTGGAACTACTCGACGCGGGTGGGCGAGGACAAGAACTATCCGACCGTATGTGAGCGCTGCAGCGTGGTGCTGAAGGAAATTGGAGCCGCATAAGCGTTTCGATCAACGAAAAGCGTTAATCTATAAAGAAGAATCTTCCTCATGCGTAAGTACCATTTCCTGATCGCTGTGCTCGTGATTGCGCTGGATCGCGTCACCAAGTGGACGATCGCCCACCGGCTCTCTTTGCACGACAGCATCCCGGTCATCCCCGGATTTTTCCGCATAATCCGCACCGAGAACCGGGGCGCGGCTTTTGGGCTGTTCGCCGACTCGCCGTCAGAATGGAAAGTCGGACTGCTGATTTTGTTCTCACTGGTCGCTTTGCTGATCGTCTCTGCTTTGCTCTGGAAGAATAGCCACAGCCTGACCACCACCGGCGTCGGCCTGGCTTTGATTTTAGGGGGAGCGATCGGTAATCTCTGGGACCGGGTAGTCAGTGGACACGTCGTGGACTTTCTGCTTTTCTACGTCGGGCAATATCAGTGGCCCGCGTTCAACCTCGCCGACAGCGCAATTGTTGTCGGCGCCGGACTGCTGGTGTTTGAGATTCTGTTCACGAAGTCGCCTACGCAGAAGACGGCGTGAGAGCACTCGTCAGATAGAGCACGACTGTTCCACGCGCGAGTCTCGGTAGCTTGCCCTACCGCAGTTCGCGTCTTCCACAGGGAAAATACAACCAACAAATTCACAGTTACATCTCTATGCGGCGCACCGACGCGCTTCCGGCTGTCTGAAACAGGTCGCATTCAGGCATCGGTGCAACTTGGAGGTTGCTGTGACGAATTGGCCCCTGCGGCATACCCTGCATTTTTGTCTGCTTTTTCTTTCCACTCTCGCGCTAGGCCAGACCCTGAGTTTTACCAGGGACACCTATCCCGACGCTCCGTTCGACTTCGCGCAGGCTGACCTCAATAATGACGGCCGGGAGGATCTAATTTCCGTGTGCGGAAAGGGACCTGGCGGCGGCAACGGAAACTTCGCCATCAGCCTGTCTATGGGAAACGGCGTCTACACACCGCAGACTTGCTATGCGCTGCCAAGTGGAGTGGCGGCTCAAGCTGTGGTAGGCGACTTCAATAGCGATGGAAACCTTGATCTGGTGATCCCCACGGACACGAACACGTTTTACCTTTACTTGAATGACGGGAAAGGAAAGTTCCATTTGCAAAATACGTTCCAGGCCAGCGAGCAGGTCGTGTTCATGACGGCGGCCGATGTCAACCATGACAGCAACATCGATCTGATATGGACCGGATTCAACGATCAGAAGCTGAACGTGTGGTTTGGAAACGGCATGGGCGGGTTTACGGTCGGACCCAGCTCCCACCTCGACGTTCAGGGTGAGCTATCGGTCGGCGATTTCGACGGTGACGGCAAAGCTGACATTCTCAGCCGGTTCACAACTTATCTCACTTCAATTCAGATCGCGTATGGCGACGGACAGGGACACTTCCAGGTGGGATCTATTCACACCGACAACGCCGCTTACATGCCATACGATGTCGATGGCGATGGGAAAATGGACCTGATCGGCGAGCCTTTTGATTTTTCTATTAATGGCAGCACCTACTACAACATTCTGAGGATCCTCTACGGGAACGCCGACCGCACTCTCACCGAGCAGGACATTACGCTCAATCAATGCACGGCTCCGCGATTCGTCCCTGCCGTGGCGGATTTTAACGGTGATGGCATCAATGACGTCATCGTGACCGAAGGCTCGGATTGCCAAGGCTCAACGCCATACAGCGTCAATGTAATGCTGGGCAAAGGAAACCACACGTTCCAGCCCGAACAAACCTTTTACTCCACGGATTTTGCGACTGACTTTCATGTCGTCCGCGTCAATCTCGACAGCAAGCCCGATCTCGAGCTATTCGGAGAATCGCTGGACGGCTCCAGCTCCACAAAAATCTTTTTTACCAACACGACCCCGGGCAAGTTTCCCAAGTGTGCTCCGCCGAACTGGGCATTGGGATTCAACCTGTGCAGTCCGACCAAGACGGTCACGACTGGGACTTCTGTGCGCTTCAGCATTGGCGCCGCAAACCAGACACCAGGCCGCAAAGTAGAAGTTTGGATCGACGGCCAGAAAATGGCTGAAAATCTCAAGGGCTTTTCTCACTACAGCTTCCTCGACGCCACCCTCAATCTGGCGCCGGGCACTCACCGCGTTGGCATCTTCACTGCCGGCTGGGACAATCTGGTACAGGAATATCAATGGACAGGCGGGCCGGGCTTCACCTTCCCGCTGACTGTCAAGTCCAGCATTTGCCCTGCGGATGTGGGCCTGATCGTTTGCAGTCCTCTTAACGACGCGACTCTGAACTCTCCTGTCCGCGCCTGGGCCGTGGGCAAACTGAACGGAACTGACATCCTTCGCATGGAAGTGTGGGTGGACGGCGTGAAAAGATTCACGACCTTCGGCTCGAATACCTTGGACACGAAGCTCGATGTTGCCCCCGGCCTTCACCGATTTACGTATTATCTGATCGGCATTGACGGTACCAAAACATTGGCGACCGTGGACGCGACCGTACGCTAAAGTGTGCGCTAGGCGCAAGGCTGGAGAGGTTTTACTACAGCTCCCGGCGAACAGCGCCGCCGGGGCGGCTTGAAATACGTCCCTCCGTTCCGCCCCTTTTTCCCGAAACCATGCTATACGTGGACTTGCTTCGCTTGTGAGCAGGGGGGCTGTGTGCGGCGCCTAATTGCTTTGCCTGGTGCACTCCTTCTGGTGTTTGTCCTGATGGGGGCCGACGCTATCAAGACTGACGCCGACAAATCCCAGTCTGTTATCAGCCTTGAAAACGCGTGGAACCAAGCCGAAGCGCGACATGATTGGGTTGCCCTGAAGTTATTGCTAGCTGAAACCTTTGTGTACACCGACTATGACGGAGTCCTTATGGACCGGGACCAATGGTTGAAAAAAGTCGGGAGCGCAGCGAAAGACTACCGGACCTTGGCCAACGTGGTACAGGCTGCACGCGTCTATGGCGACACCGTGGTTGTGACCGGAATTTACCTCGAGCAAATGAAAATCCGGGGCAAGAACGTGGATCGGCGCAGCCGATTCACCGATACCTGGATTTTCCAAAACAGCCACTGGGAATGTGTAGCGAGTCAATCGACTCTGACAGGTCCCTAGTTGTTGGAGCGCGCTTGAGTCCCGCGCTGTAGGGGCGGCAGCGAACTTGAGTCCTGGCTCTTGCGACGCTCTGGATGGCTCGACTTCAGGGAAAGCAATTGCATCTGTCTGACAACCGCACCCAGCAGCGCCCGGATCAGCAGCAGAAGCCCAACAACGGTAAGAGCGAATCCAGCCATGGCCGGCATTCCAGTGGTTGTGAAGGATAGCTGCAGGGATGCTCCCACAACCGGATACGTAGCGCCGAAACCCGCGGTGCCATGGCAATATCCGAAGATCAAACCCAAGCCAAGTGCCAAAGAGGCGACGGAACTAATTACGAGACGGTCAGCGTTCATAAGGATTCCCCAATCGATTCTGCACGTGCGAAAATTTTACCGAGGCGTCGGCGAAGTTTCAATGAGATGACACAGGTAGAGGAGTGCGATTCCGACTTACGGCGTCCCGTACAACCGCTGATACAGCGTTTCGTTCCGCAGGATCGCCTGCACGTACTCGCGAGTTTCCGTGAAGGGGATGGATTCTACAAACTCCTGGGGATCGCGGTAGTGTCCCTGTTCCAGCCAGTCTCCGACGCGGTCGGTGCCGGCGTTGTAGGCGGCGAGGGCGTATTCGAGTTGACCGCCGTACTTGTCCACCATGGATTTGAAGTAACGCGTTCCCAATTGCATGTTGACGGCGGGGGTGTAAAGCTGGCTCGGGTTGTAGCCTTTCAGTTTGATTTCTTTCGCGACGTGTTTCCCAACCGAAGGGAGTAACTGCATAAGTCCCACGGCATTCGCACGCGATACCGCCATCGGATTGAATTCCGATTCCTGGCGGATCAGCGATGCGACCAGATAGGGATCGAGTCCGTTCAGTTCCGAGTATTTGCGCAGGTCGGTCCAGTACGGTTTGGGAAACAGGCCGTCCCAATACGCACGCGGCAATTCGGGAAGATCGACAGCGAAGTAATTGGGCTTCGCCCGCTTCAAAGCCTGGATTGCCCGGTTGTACTGCCCTCCATCCTGATAGATGCGCACCATTTCGGACAGCGCCCACGAACCGCCGTCCTCGCTGGAGGCGGCTTGCAGTTCGCGCACTGCCAGGTCGGCCAACGCGCCGTTCGAGAGCAATCGCGCCCGCTGCAAACGCAAGTTGTCTTCCGGAGGCTCACTATCCGCAACTTTGTCTTTCAGCGAAAGCGGCGGGACACGGTCGAGCAGCGCGTATGAAGTCGTGGCATCGCCGGACGCAGGCAGGTTCCTGATTCGCTTCCGCCCCAGGTCGGCGTAATAGTAGTTGAGAAAACGCGACGACAGTTTCTGATAGAACGCTCGCGCCATGCCCGTGTCGCCGGCCTCTTCCGCGAGCCGCGCCCGCCAGTACAAAGCGGCCGGCACTTCATTCGAGTCCGGATAGAGCGCGATCTGATCCTCGAAACCTTTGCGCGCTTCTTCGGTGCGGCCCTGCCGGAAGCTTAACCATGCCGTTTTCCAGTGCGCGTAGCTGGCGCGGGTTCCGTTCGGAAAGCGCTGTTGCAGTTCGCGGAAATGATCGATGGCGCGATCGTAGTCCCGCTTCAGCAGATACATGTTCGCCGCCGAAAGCAGGGCTTGCTCCAGCCACGGACTGGTCGGGCCGAACTGACGCAATTGGGCCAGCGTCCGCTGCACGTCTTCATCGTCGTTAGAGGATCGCGCGGTCTCATTCAACAGATAGAGACGCTGCGCTTCGGCATCTCCGGTCTGCGGGCCCATGGAGGTTAGAATCTGGCGGGCATCACGGTTGCGATCGCTCTTTTGCAGCGAGGACGCAAACGCCAACTGAACAGCAGGTCGGTCTGCGGCAGGCATTTCATCGAGCAGATCGCGATATTCGCCGGCAGCATCGCTATAGCGGCGGGCTTTGAAGAGGAGCTCAGCGCGCGTGCGACGCTCGGCCAGTCCGCCTGCGATTTTCAGCTTGCGCAACTCCGCACCCGCAGCGTCGGACTCGGGACTCACGGGCAGGTTGTAGTAGACATTGCGGAAGGCCGCAGCGGCCTTGTCGTCCTGATCCAGCGCCTGGTAGGCACGGCCGATCGCCAGTTCAATGTCGCTGCGAACGGGCGCGCGGTCTTGCTCCAGTAGCGAGGCCGCTTCCTGCGCACGCCCTTCCCTCAATAGCGCCGTGGCGTAAACCTGATGGACGTCGCGAGTCAGCAGCGAGTCGGGGAAATTTTTACCGAAGTCTGCGAACGTGGAAAGCGCTTCCGCGGTTCGTCCAGTCTCGAGGTAGGCATCGCCGAGGTAGTAGGCAACGTAGTCGCCCAGTTCGCTGGCGCCGGACTTGGAGCGGTTCAGCGGATCAATAGCCTTTGCGTAATCGTGATCGAGAGTATGAGCGTATCCCACCACCAGCCAGGCCAGCGCGCCGGCGTCTTCTTTGGCGTGGCGCCGAGCATAGGTCTCAACTCCCGCATAGGCGGAGGGCGTGCGGTCCTGTAACAACTGTTGCGCCATGGGACGCAGGCTCGCGGAGGCGACAAACGCCCGCTTCACCCTTCGCACGCGCGGAGATGCCGGCTTGCGGCGTTTTGCGGTACGGGCAGTTTTTTTCGCGGGCGACGATTTCTTTTTCTGGGCGGTGGCAGAGGGCGTTTTCCGCGCAGCCGGAGTCGCTTGCGCGAAGCTACGATCGGGCGAATCAAAGGAAAGGAGCAGAGAGACTGCGACTAACGTGGCCAACAAACTACGCAATGGAACCCTACCTAATGCCGGAAATTCGCTCCCATGATGGACACGTCGTCTTCGGCGAGACTGCGTACCAGTTCATGTTGAAAGTAATCGCCGGAAGCCGCAACCGTGTTCCCGTAACGTTTCTGGTACGTGCCACGGCTTTTTTCAATCGCTTCTTTCAAGCGATCGTAGAGGTCTTTGTGCTTCCGGCCTTCGGCGACCTTTGCTTGATTGTAGAGTTTGACTTCGTCCACCAGCAAGCGCGCAAAACGCTGTGCCTTGCGGTGGACATCCTGGTCCTCGGCCGACATCGTGGCAGCTGGAGCAGCTTCGGCCTCCGTCGCGCTCAAGTTCGCGGGCACCAGTTCTTCGACGGACTCTGTGGATTCTTCCACTGCCACGGGTTCCGGTTCTGCCACCACGCTCATCGCGGGTGCAGATGCAGGCGCCTCGGCAAAAGCCGTAGCTGCTGCCGCCCTCGCATGAGTGGGGGAGTGCGACGCAAACGGATCGTTGAAAGCGGGTGCCGCTTCAGCAGTGGCCACGGGATGGCTTTCGCTGCGCTCTCCCACCGGTTCTTTATGTACCTGCTTGCGCAGAGAACTGACCTCAAGCCAGGCGCTGGTGGCCAACACGAGCAGATCCAGCGAGCCAGCGTCGAACTGGCCGGCCCCATCGGTTCCCCCGTCGGCATAAACCAGGGCTGCGACTTTGTCTTTCAGGACAAGCGGCAGATAGCGGCCCTCACCGCTAGCGGGCGCACTAAAATCCTCCGCAAAGCGAGCATCGAGTTCCGCAGTCGGGGCACTCACCGGCCCACGATCGCCGATCGCACGCATCACCGCCGGCGCATGCACATCGAGAGCGAAGTCTTTCACTCCGTCGTTACTGCTGAACCCCCGGCCTTGCCATCCAGTTGCGCTGCCGCCTTTGACCACAAACAGGGCTGTGCGAGCGGCATAGTGTGCGCAGCTATCGAGCAAGGCTTTCAAAATTTCTTTTTGCGAGGTTCCCAACTGGATCTCAGCGACCGCTCGCGCCAGTTCGGACGAGTTTGCACCCGCAGGCGCGGCCTCTGTTGCCGGTTGCGCGGCAATTTCCTCCACTACCCGGCGGACGATTTCAGTGCGTAGTTGATCCGCGTGGTTCTCAAGAACCTCAGTAACCACCCGCTCCACGATCGGTTGTATCCAACTGCGATCCGCCATCCATGCTCCGGAACAAATCTATGAGGGCCGAACGTCGTTGCCTTCTAACCTCTGATTATAAGCCACTTGCAGGTGTTTACGGGACACCATGGTACGTGTTCTCCCGGTTACCGGGGTACTCGCGGAACCAATTCAGCCAACCCAACTGAATCGCGCGAACGTGCGCCGCTCCGAAAAGTCGGCTTAACCGGTACAATAGCACTCTGAGGTTGCGCCGTGCAGCCGCTAAAATCTGCATCGAGTTACGAATGAGTGCCATCCAACCCAATATAGGTGAGCAGCCCCTCAGTGAAGAACTCACACTGGTACGGGCAGCCAAGCAAGGCGACGATAAAGCGTTTGAAGAATTAGTGCGTCGGTACGATCGCAATGTTTTTCGGATCGCACAGCACATTACGCAGAATCGTGAGGACGCTGAAGACGTAGTTCAGGACGCGTTCCTCAAAGCGTATGGCAACTTGGCGCAGTTCCAGGAACAGTCCAAGTTTTATACCTGGCTGGTGCGAATTGCGGTTAACGAAGCACTGATGAAGTTGCGCCGGAGGAAACCGGAACGCACGGTTTCTCTGGACGAAGATATCAAGACCGAGGATGACTCGGTTCCGCGCGAGGTTGCGGATTGGAGTCCCAATCCGGAGCAGATGTATAACCAGGCGGAATTGCGGGACATTCTGACTCGCACGATCCAAGGGCTGCCGCCTGGGTTTCGAACGGTGTTTGTGCTCCGGGATGTGGAGGGGTTATCCACCGAAGAAACGGCACAGGCTTTGGAACTGAGCATACCGGCAGTAAAATCGCGGCTGCTGCGGGCGCGCCTGCAACTGCGGGAGCGGCTCAGCCGGTACTTCCAGAAACGGGCGAGCGGAGACGGCGACCAGTGAAGTGTACTGAATTCCTCAAGGAACTGACTAACTACCTCGACGGTGCGCTCGACGATCGCACCAAGTCCGATCTCGAGGATCATCTGGCGTGGTGCCACAACTGCTACGTCGTTTGCGACACCACTCGCAAGACCATTGAAATCTACCGGGACTCGGAGCTTTATCCGTTGCCGGAAGATCTTCGAGGACGCTTGCGCAACGCCATCATGACGAAGTGCGTCGAGAGCAAGAAGTCCGGTCCGCAAAACGCTTGACGCGTGTACTTCCCACGTTATTCCCAAGCAGCTAAGTGTCTTGAGAAGCTAGTGTTGGGCTTCTAACGAACCTTTTCGCCCCTTTTGGAATCTAAGGTATTGAAAGTAGCGGACCGCATGCTAGCGCGAGATCACGCCGCAGCGGTGAGTGGTAAGGGAGGTTAGCGATGTTCTCAAAGTTGATGGACGGCATATTTGGCTGCTGGCATCCCCGCTATAGTTTCCCGATGACCGCTCGTGCCGGAGCGCGCCGCAACCAGGCCGCCGCGCGGCTCGGTACTTATGTCGTCTGTCTCGATTGCGGCAAGGAATTCGCCTACGACTGGCAGGCCATGCGCGTTGTCGATGGGCGCCCACAAGCGGCGTCCCGCTCCCTGGTGACCAAAGAAGCCGCCTGAGATCCGATTTCTTCTGGAAGCAGCCGCGAGCAATCGCGGCTTTTTTTGTTCCGTGCCACCCCTGCTAGGACGCTCTCTCGCTTCCCCGGCTTTCTGCCTCTCAAATTGGCTGCGCCGAGTGGCGGTCTTGCTTTGCTCGAGATTCTCTTGATTTTCATCCAAACTTCACAAATCACTGTGTTAGATTCGACTTTCTCAAGTCAATCTGACTTTCTGGAGGAAAATGAATTGGGCAAAGACATGGTCCCCAAGCGGATCTTTTTCACCAAAGGCGTGGGAAAGCACCGCGAGCGGCTGACGTCTTTTGAGCTCGCCCTGCGCGACGCCGGCATTGCCGCGCAAAACCTGGTGCGTGTCTCTTCGATCTTCCCGCCGAACTGCAAACTGATCCCACGCTCGCAGGGACTGAAGTATCTGCATCCGGGAGAAGTAGTCTTCTCCGTAGTCGCGGAAAATTCCACTCACGAGCCGCACCGCCTCCTCGCTTCTTCGATCGGCGTAGCCATCCCCGCCGACCGCAACACCTACGGCTATCTGAGCGAACACCACTCCTTCGGCGAAACCGAAGACTCCGCCGGAGACTACGCCGAAGAACTCGCCGCCGAAATGCTGGCAACAACTCTTAACGTCGAGTTCGATTCTGACCGTTCCTGGGACGAGAAAAAAGAAATCTACCGCATCTCAAACAAAATCGTCCGTACCGCCAACGTGACGCAGTCAGCCGTGGGGGACAAACGCGGGTTGTGGACTACGGTGATTGCGTCGGCAGTGCTGATCTTCGACTAAGCAGTGGATATAGTTTTCGATTGATCGCAAATTCTGTGCAGAGACGCGGTTTTGCCGCGTCTCCTTCGTTCTGTCCCTGGTGGCGGGCGTTTCCTGCCTCCGTCAAAGCGCTTAACCCATGCCTTGGGACGCTCGCGCTCCGCACCGCACCGCTAGCACCACCTCTGTTATGTCATCCGGACTCTGTTGAGACGCGAGCACATCGCACCAACATTTTCCAATGTTTAGTGAGTCCACAATCCGGTAGCGGCGGCCTAGCTGTCCTATGATTTTCAGTTTCCCTCGCCTCCCTCGTCCGTGACAAATCTTTGACTTCCGATGCAAAACGCTGATGGCCATTGTTTTGCCTTTTTATCCACCGAGAGTTCGCGGCCCGTATACGCGACACTTCACAAAAACAGCGTGTACATGAATGTCAATTTAAGGAGAGTGTTATGAAGAGGCTCAGAAGTCCCCAGTGGCGGCTGGCGACAGTTTTTTTTGTTTTCCTGTGTGGTTATGCAGCAGTCGCACAAACGCAGTTTGGAACAATCACCGGTCGCGTGACCGACAAGACAGGCGCCGTAGTGGTGGATGCCAAGGTCACCTTGACTGACACAGCGACCCAGACAACGAAGGAGGTCAAGACAGCGGCCGAAGGCACGTACACGTTTGCGGCGTTGGTGCCGTCCAACTATCGATTGGCGGCCACCAAAGAAGGATTCACCACGGTCCAGAAAAACGTGGCGGTGACTCCAGCCGACCGTCTCACGGAGGACTTTTCGCTCGATGTCGGCGGCTCCCAGACAACGGTGACCGTCGAAGCCAATACTGTGCAGGTGAATACCACATCCGGAGATGTGTCGCACACGATCACGACCAGCGATCTCGAGAATATGCCCCTGCTGACCAAGAACGCGTATGCGCTGATCGGGTTGGCTGCCGGCGCGACCGACACTGCGTCCGCCAACGGAGACACCCGGGGCATGGGGTTCGCCGTAAACGGGCAGCGCACTTCCTCATTGAACTATCTCCTCGACGGCGCGGCCAACAACGAGTCCTATGTCACCGGTCCAGCGGCCTTGGTTCCGATCGATTCCGTGCAGGAAATGAAGGTACAGGGCAGCAACATGACTTCTGAATTCGGCCGTAACTCTACCGTTACCAACGTTGTCACGAAGTCAGGGACCAACCAGTTCCATGGTACGGCATCCGAGTACTATCGCGGAGCGGCTATCACGGCAAACACGGTGCAGAACAAGTCGCAGCCGACGCCGTTCGCTCGGCCGGGTTTCACCCGCAATGACTTTACCTTCGCTGGAGGAGGTCCGATCGTCAAGGACAAAACCTTCTTCTATGGTGCCCTGGAAGGCGTCCGGGTTCGTTCGAGTGGCAATAACTTTTGGTGGGTCCCAACCCAGCAATTCCTGGACAATGCAGCACCCAACATGGTGCAGTATCTTCAGGCAGGCGGGTTGCCAACCGCCAGCACCAGCAATGTAATCAATTCGCTTCAGTTCAGGAACCTCAACTCCGTTGACACGAATGGCGACGGTATTATCGAGGACAATGAGCGCATTCCGGCGCTAGTTAACCCCACCACCAATGCGGTCATCGGGGACGATGTTCCTCTGTTTGGTCAGGTCGTAACCAGCGCGCCCATCGACGCCGGTGGCGGCCCCGCCCAGAACACCTGGAATGCCCTGGGCAAGGTGGACCATCGCTTTACTTCCAACACGCAACTGAGTTTCCGCTTCGCTTTCACGGACAACAAGTTTCCGGTGGGCTTCAACGACACTCCCTACACGGACTTCCGCACACCTAACTTCTTCACCAGCGCGAACTACACGACCTCGCTGACCCACGCATTTTCGCCGAATATGATCAGCGAGAACCGGTTAAGCTTCAGCCGGACAGAGCCTGAGACTCCAAACGGCAAAGGCAGCCCGCTAATTCCCTGCATTCAATTCGCGAATCGCAATGCCACCTTAGACCACAATCCGATTGTTTTCCCGGGGTATTTGCCGACGGGTTGCAACATCGGGAGCGTACGAAGTGGCGGTCCGCAGAACACGATCTCGGCTGGCACGGGATTTACCCTGTCGCACGCTAAGCACACCTTCAAATGGGGTGCATATTTCAGCCATCTCCGTGACAACCATACCTTCGCGGCCTTCGAGAACGGCAATGGGACCATCGCCGCGCCGCAGAACCTGCTGAACGGAGTGGTGGACACCCGTTTCTCGGTGGCCATCGATCCCAAGGGCAAGGTTCCGGGAGACACCTACGACCCTGCAGTTGACGGTCCCTTTCAGGCGCCGAACTTCACTCGTCACTACCGCTACAATGAAGTTGCATTTTACGGCGAGGATGCGGTTCGACTGACTAACCGTTTCACCCTGACCCTCGGTATGCGCTGGGAGTACTTCGGCGTGCTGCACAGCCCGAACGCCGAGCGTGCGCTGGACGCGAACTTCGTCCTGGACGCCGTAGGTCAACCCAAGTCGCTAAATCCGGCCAAGACCGTTTTCGAGCAGATTCGCGACGGCCGCTTCCAACGAGTCAACAACTTCTTCAATCAGGACTGGAACAACTTCGGTCCGCGCGTTGGTTTTGCCTGGGATGTCTTCGGGAACGGCGGCACCGCAGTTCGCGGCGGCTACGGCATGTTCTTCGACAAGAATTTCGGCAATGCCCTGTTCAACGCAATCCAGAACCCGCCCAACTACAATGTGGCTGCCCTCCCTGTCGTCAGCGCCGCGGTGGATGTGAATGAGTACGCGTTGCTCACCAACATTGTGGGTCCCGGCGCGGCTCCCATTGGCGGCTCGGCCCGGATGCTGCAACAGGATATGGTCACTGCCTACAACCAACAGTGGAACATAAGTATAGAACACGACATTCTTCACAAAGGGCTCATTGCCTCCGTGTCGTATGTCGGAAACAAGGGTGACAAGCTGTATGCCCTGAATAACCTCAACCAACTGGGATCCTGCATCCTGGCACCGCCCGGAACGCTGGATACGTGCGATGCAACAGGCTCTAGCAAATTTAGCCGTCTGAACCAGACCGGTGTTACTGGCCTGAATCGACGCGGCAACGAGGGCTTCTCTCGCTACAACAGTTTGCGTGCCGAACTCAAGACGCGACCGCTTCACGGCGTGACGTTGGATACTTCCTACACGTTGGCCCACTGGAAAGACAATGTAAGCTCCTTCTTCGGAGACAGCACATTCGACGGAAACTTCGGTTTCGGTTTCCGCGATCCGTTCAATCCGAAGTTGGACTATGCTGATTCTTCCAATGACATCCGCCATCGGTTTGTACTGGCTTATACCTGGCAAATTCCAATCGGGAATCAAATGACGGGAGTCGCCAAACAAGCCCTTGCGGGGTGGAGTTTGAGTGGCGTCTATTCAGCACAAACGGGCGGCGCCTTTTCCGTCTATGATGCTTCCGGAGCCTTCGACAGCCAATGCTCACGAAGCGGCACCAACTACTGCTATCCGCTGGATGCACCTACTCCCAAAGCGCATGCTGTTTCGTCCGGAGCCAACTCATTCGCCTACTACGATCTGCGCGGTTATAAGCCACAGAACACAAACTGTGAAATTGGTGGCGACCCTAACAACATAGACTTGGCCTGCACAGCCCAGGTCTATCTGCTCGAACCCAATACACTCGCAAAACGCAACGTGCTCCGCCTCCCCGGGATTTGGAACTTCGATGCCGCTCTCGCCAAGAAATTCTCCATCAGCGAACGGGCGGGCCTTGAACTCCACATCGAGGCGTTGAACGTGTTCAACCACTCGAACTTCTACGGGAATCCGGCAACAAACGATATCGCCAACGGATTTTTCCAGGTCACCCGGGGAGTGCTTCCGGTGGCGCCCGGCACTTCTCCGGCGCAAGGCACGGTCGTAGAAAGACGCGCACTTCAGTTGGGGGCGAAGATCACCTTCTAGGATTTTCAAAACTCGCTGGAAGAAGATGGGGGAGCCGCCAAGCTCCCCCTTTTTTGTGCAACCTATTTGTTGGCCCTAACCTCTTTAGCAACGGAGGTGTAGCCATACATGATCCGCAAATTATCTTCTGGAAAGTTCAGGCTCTATTCCCGCAAGAAAGATCCTAAGACGGGCAAGCGAAAGAATCTGGGGACGTTCGGCACGCGCGCCGAAGCAGAGAAGCATGAACGCGCCGTTCAATTCTTCAAGAAGAAGTAACCTTTGCTCCGACCGCCGAATTCGCCATTGGTC
>Ga0137409_10002636_pt1 | contig 19156 bp, 11 predicted proteins | sample CZODoug1_16funga_FD_122059 | JGI IMG/M metagenome (GOLD analysis project Ga0137409, IMG submission 122059) | Vadose zone soil fungal communities from Angelo Coast Range Reserve, California, USA - CZODoug1_16fungal (Hybrid Assembly) | ecosystem: Environmental > Terrestrial > Soil > Vadose zone... | reverse complement strand
GACGAGTTCAGCATGAAATTCGAGTGGTTCGTCGCCCGGCGATACTTGCGGTCACCCTACCGCCCCACGGTGCTGCGTTTGGTGACGGCGTTTTCGATCATTGGAGTTGCGGCAGGCGTCGCTACGCTGGTCATTGCCTTGGCGATGAACACAGGTTTCCGCGAAACCTTGCAGGATCGTTTGTTGGGCGTCACCGCACACGTGTCACTTACTCGTCCGGGCGCAGGGGGCATTCGGGACTACAAAATGATGGCATCCAAACTTGCCGCCATTCCCGGAGTCCGTTCCGTCACGCCCGCCGCCTATCAGACCGTGCTGATGACCTTTGCAGGCGCGGCGCGCGGCGTAGTTACAAAAGGGATCGATCTGGAGAGCGAGCGCCGCAGCGATGAGGCGCTTCAACACATCATCGCGGGGACGCTCGATTTTTCTCCGGACCGGGACGGCATTGATGCCATTGTGATTGGCAAGCAGCTCGCGCAAGAGTGGAAGCTCTCTCCAGGCGATTACGTAACGTTGACCAGCCCGCAAGGTGGGCGCTTGACGCCTTTCGGGATGCTGCCGCGCAGCCGCCGCTTCCGCGTCGCCGGGGTTTTTGATTCCGGCTTCTACGATTACGATGAGAATTGGTGCTTCTTAAGCTTGCCTGCGGCGCAAGGACTTTCAGGTGTGGGTGATCGAGTCAGCGTGCTCGAGTTTCGATTGTATAAGCCGGAGCAGGCCGCTCAGATCGCGCGCACATTGGAACAAGCCGCGGGCTCCGGCTTTGCAGCGACGACTTGGATGGAAGAAAATCGTGCACTCTTTCGCGCTTTGCGCCTGGAAAAATTGGTGACCGCAATTTTCATCGGATTGATCACCTTCGTAGCTGGCTTGAACGTCCTTGTCGTGCTATCCATGACCGTAACCGACAAAGCGCGCGACGTCGCAGTGCTGATGTCGATGGGCTGCAGTCGGCGACAAATCCGGCGCATTTTTCTGTGGCAGGGCATTGCCATTGGCGCGACCGGCACCTTCGCCGGATTGTGTATCGGATATGCCCTGGCCTGGATCGCCGGGTCTTATCACGCGATCCCTCTGGACCCGCAAGTGTACGCAGTGCCATACGTACCATTTCACCCAAGCCTGCTGGATGGGTTGTGGATCGCAATCGTTGCGATGGGTATTTCTGTGGGAGCAACTCTCCTGCCCGCCAGGGCGGCGGCACGCCTCTTACCGGTGGAAATCCTGCGGTATGAGTGAAGGAAACCGGGCAGGCCGGAGTCTAAATAACCCGAGAAGAACGATTTTCCTGCTGGAATTGGAGCTTTGGAGCGTCGGTTGCTTCTGTTTGGGTACAAGTTGATTCGGTAAACCCGCTGAATCTCATTTAGCTTCGGGGGACGACTTGTGGGCCATAAACATTTGAATTGAAAGCAATTAAACAGTTGAGGGAATGCCCATTTTGGGCCGGCCTTTCTGTCGAGGCAAAGCCGCGCCACAAATGGGAAGTGGATGGGTCACCGCAGCAAGATTAGTGGGTAAGGTTTGGCACTGGATTTGCCGTTCCTGCATCTAAATAAGTGGCGGTACCATTCAGCCGCGTCACACGCAACATGGGGAAAGTGGACTTGAGATGAGTTCCGAAGCCAATTCTGGGTCGCTCGCTGGGGCTGCAACCGCATTCGGTTTGCCTGAGTCACCGGTGATACTGGAAGCTCGCGGTTTGCGAAAAATTTATGGCGCTGGCTCGCGATCTTTGACCGTTTTGGTGGACGCCAATTTGAGTTTGCGGCGCGGAGAGATGGTTGCCATCGTCGCGCCATCCGGAGCGGGAAAAAGCACGTTGTTGCACTTGCTTGCTGCGCTAGACACGCCGACGAGCGGTGCAGTATACTTCGCTTCCAAGCCCATTGAATCGAATCAAGACAGCACGGTCGCTGAGTTTAGAAATCGCGCCGTGGCATTTTTGTGGCAGCGACATCAATTGTTGGCTGATTTTACGGCCACGGAGAATGTAGCTATGCCATTGCTGCTGCGTGGCGAGGGGTTTTCACCTTCGATGGCCACTGCGCACAAGTGGCTCGCGGAAGTCGGCCTACGGGACCGGACCGAGCACCGCGCAGGGGAGCTTTCGGGCGGGGAACAGCAGCGCGTCGCTATTGCCAGGGCGCTCGTCACCAGGCCGGCCGTGCTGCTGGCTGATGAACCGACCGGAGATTTGGACGAGCAGAATGCTTGGGCCGTGTTCGAGTTGTTACAACGGCTGCATCGCGCGTACCAGTTGACGTCGTTAATCGCGACCCACAACTTGGCGCTCGCCGCGCGTTGCGACCGCGTACTGACTTTGGAGCACGGCGTTCTGTGTACTCGCGCGGCTTCTGCCGTTGCGATTGGGACCCTCGGGGGAGAAGCGAGCTAATCGTGTTTGAACGGTATACAGAGAAAGCGCGACGCGTCATTTTCTTTGCGAGATACGAAGCCAGCCAGTATGGCAGCCCGTACATTGAGACGGAACACCTGCTGCTCGGCTTAATGCGCGAAGACAAGGCTTTAGCCAATCGCTTCCTGCGTCAGCAGGGTTCCATCGAATCCATCCGCAAAGAGATCGAAGCGCGCATTACCATCCGCGAGCGCATTTCCACTTCCGTGGAAGTTCCGCTAAGCGCGGAATGCAAACGAATTTTGAATATGGCCGGCGAAGAGGCCGAGCGCCTGGGCGTGAAGCACGTCGGCACCGAGCACTTGCTGCTGGGAATTCTGCGCGAAGAAAAGTGTTTCGGCGCGGAAATCCTGATGGAGCGCGGCCTGCGCCTCTCCACTCTGCGCGAAGAACTCGCCCGCACGTCCGGCGAAAAAACCACCGCCGCCCGCCCCAAAGAAACCTCACTCCTCGCCGAATTCAGTCGCGACCTAACGCAAGCCGCTTCCGAAGGCTCCCTCGATCCGCTCGTCGGCCGCGAAGGGGAAGTCGAGCGCGTCATCCAGATTCTATGCCGCCGCACAAAAAATAATCCCGTGCTCATCGGCGAACCCGGCGTTGGCAAGACCGCCATCGTCGAGGGCCTCGCTCAGCGCATCTCCGATGGGGATGTTCCTCCTTTCCTTGCGGACAAGCGCATCCTCTCGCTCGATCTTTCGCTCATCGTCGCCGGCACAAAATATCGCGGCCAATTCGAAGAGCGCCTCAAGACCATCATGAAAGAATTGATGGAGAGCCAGAACGCCATCGTCTTCATCGACGAGCTGCACACGCTCGTCGGCGCCGGCTCTGCCGAAGGCTCCCTCGATGCCGCCAACATTCTCAAGCCCGCGCTTTCCCGCGGCGAAATTCAGTGCATCGGCGCCACCACGCCCGGTGAATATCGCAAGTCCGTCGAGAAAGATCGCTCTCTCGAGCGTCGCTTCCAATCCGTAAAAGTTCCCGCGCCGAACGAAGAAGAAGCCGTCCAAGTTATCAGCGGCGTGCGCGAGCGCTACGAAAAATTTCACGCCGTCAGCTACACCGACGACGCGCTAAAGTACTCGGTTTATCTTTCGAACCGCTACATCCCCGATCGCTTTCTCCCTGACAAGGCTATCGACCTCATCGACGAAGCCGGCGCCCGCGTGAAACTCCGCCAAGCCAGCGTCCCCGAAGAAGTCGGCGAAGTGCAAAAGCGTGTGAAATTCATCACCCATCGTATGGAAAGCGCGATCGCCGCCCACGAATTCGAGAAGGCTCGTTTCTACTCCGAAGAAGAGCGCAAGGAAAAAGAAAATCTCCGCGGCCTGCGCGAGCGCTACAAACTCGACGACGCTTCCACCGGCATCGTCACTCGCGAAGACATCGAAGAAGTCGTGTCCCGCTGGACCGGCATCGCGGTCACTTCCATCAAAGAAGACGAGCAGCAGAAACTCCTGCGCATCGAGCCCGAGCTTCACAAGCGCGTCATCAGCCAGGACAAAGCCATCACCGCGCTCGCTCGCGCCATTCGCCGCAGCCGCGCCGGACTCAAAAATCCCGCGCGCCCTGTCGGCTGCTTCTTCTTCCTTGGGCCCACCGGCGTCGGCAAAACGGAAGTCGCGCGCCGCCTCGCGGAATTCTTGTTCGGTTCGGAGAAGTCGCTGGTTCGCTTCGATATGTCGGAGTTCATGGAAAAACATTCCGTCTCGAAGCTCATCGGCGCCCCTCCAGGCTACGTGGGCTATGAAGAAGGCGGTCAGTTGACCGAGCGCGTTCGCCGCACGCCTTACTCGGTTATTCTCTTGGACGAAATCGAGAAGGCGCACCCGGACGTCTTCAATATCCTCTTACAAGTTTTCGAAGACGGCCAATTGACGGACGGCCTCGGCAACACCGTGGATTTTCGCAACACCATCATCATCATGACTTCCAACCTGGGCGCGCGCCATTTGCAAAAGCGCACTTCCATCGGCTTTCAGTCCGGCGCCGATGAAGCCAGCCTCAAGAGCATGGAAGAAATGGTGATGAACGAAGTAAAGCGGGCGTTCAATCCGGAGTTTCTCAACCGCTTGGACGAAATTATCATCTTCAACCCGCTCGGTGACGACGACCTGCTGCGCATCATCGATCTGCTCGTGGGCCAGATGAACGACACGCTGATCCATAGGCAAGTCCAGGTTGTTGTATCTCCGGAAGCACGCCAGTGGATCCTCGAAAAAACATGTGCAGACCGCAGTTACGGGGCGCGGCCTCTGCGGCGAGCTCTTCAGAAATATGTTGAAGACCCGCTGTCCGAGGCGCTCATTCAGGGTGGCATCCAAAGGCCAGCGACGTTGCAAATTTACGTCGCAGGGGAAGGCCTTTCGTTCCGTCCTGTCGGTGAGGCAACCCCGGTCGTCCACTAGGGAATCTGACACCAACATGTGTGGCCCCGGCGCGTACCGGGTAATCGCACGGCCGGCCCATACCGGGTTCGGCGGGAGAAGAACATCTTGGGTTTGGGGGCGCGGCCTTGACCACCTCTGTGGCCGCTCACTTAAGAGTTTCTTTGCCGTTTGGGGTTATGCGCGTCCGGCTCTCGATGATAGCGGCGGTGGTGTTACTGCTCGCATCTTCCGTGGTTGCCGCTGCGCCGCGTCATTCTAATGCGGCGGAATCCCCGTCTTCACTTTCCTCCCTCTTTGATTCAGATGACGCCACGAAAGTTACGATCGAAGCCGAGCCTTCCGAGCCTTCCGAGCATTTCTTCCAGAATCCGCCTCCGCAGCCGCCCGGAACAATCATCGATCGCATTCTCTTCATTGGCAACCGCCGGGTCCGCAGCGACACGCTAAAAGCGCGAATTTTCAGTCGCGATGGCGATCCTTACAATGAAGAGACGCTGCGCCGTGATTTTCAGGCCCTGTGGAACACGCAATTCTTTGAAGACGTGAAGTTACGCGTCGAAGATTCTCCCGATGGCCCTAATCACAAAACCGTGGTCTTCGAAGTCAAAGAGCGCCCGGTCATACGCCGCATTCGCTACGACAATATCCATTCCGTTTCGGAATCCGACATTCTCGATCGCTTCAAAGAGCGCAAGGTCGGCCTCACCGTGGAAAGCCAGTTCGATCCCACCCGCATCAAGAAGGCCGAAGTTGTCCTGAAGGAATTGCTCGGCGAGCATGGACGCCAATTCGCCAAAGTTACGCCGCAGTACGAGCGCATTGCCGCCAGCAATGCCGTCATCCTGGTTTTCAAAGTGGAAGAAGGGCCTAAGGTAAAGGTCGGCAAGATCAAATTTACCGGGAATCACGCCTTCAGCGATCGCAAGCTCGTTCGCGCCATGCGCCACGATCGTCCGTACGCCATTCCTCTTTATTTCTGGTACATTCCCGTTCTCACCAAAACCTACGACCGCGAAAAGCTCAACGAAGATCTTGAAGTGGGCGTCCGCGGTCTGTATCAGGACAATGGCTACTTCAAAGTGGTTGTGAAAGATCCTGTCCTCGAAAATATTGACACCACCAGTTTCCGCATGGGCGTTCCTATTGCCGGCCGTAGCCACGGCAAAGCGGTGAATATCACCATCCCCATCGAAGAGGGCGAGCGCTACCACATGGGAACGCTGAAAATCGTCAGCGCCGATCCCGATAAAGCCCTGTCTCTTAAAGTCGACGCCCTTAGGTCCATTTTCCCCCTTAAAGACGGCGACATCTTTTCCGCCGCCAAAATCCGCAAAGCCATGCAGGATTACACCAAAGCCTACGGCCAATACGGCTTCATCGATTTCACCGCCGAGCCCCAGTTTGATATCGACGACGCCGCGAAGCGCATTGACATCACTTTGCGCTTTAACGAAGAAAAGCAATATTACGTCCGCCGCATCGATTTTGTCGGCAACACCACCACCCGCGACAAAGTCATCCGCCGCGAACTTCTTCTCGATGAGGGCCAGCTTTTCAACAAGCGCGCCTGGGAAATCAGCATCCTGCGTTTGAACCAGCTCGATTACTTCGACCGCATCGAGGAAGACAAAGCGGTTGAGATCAAGCGCAATCAAAAAGAAGGCACTGTCGATCTCACTCTGAAGCTCAAGGAAAAGGGCAAGCAGTCTATCGGTCTGCAGGGCGGGGTCAGCGGCCTGGCCGGCACGTTCATCGGTCTCACCTATCAGACCAACAATTTTCTCGGCCTCGGCGAAACTCTCACCTTCTCCGCTCAGTTCGGCGACATTCAACGCAGCTTCATGTTCGGCTTCACCGAGCCCTATCTTTTCGATCGCCCCATCTCGACCGGTTTTACGATCTTCTCCAGCCGCTACAGTTTCAACCAAGCTCGCCAATTGGCGCTCTTGCAGGGCCAGTCTGTGAGTATCAATCCGCAATTCATCCAGAACTACAATCAGGACAGCACAGGATTCACCATGTTTGCCTCGTATCCGGTAAAGAAGCTTTCGTTCACTCGTCTGGGGCTCACGTACGGACTCACGCGCACCAGCATCACGGCCTTTAATGATGCTTCTCGCTTCCTGTTTGAGGACATTCAGTTCCGCAGCATTTCCGGTCCCAGTGCGCTGCAGGGCATCGTTTCCAGCACACTCACTCCCACCATTACCTACAACACGATCGACAATCCCACCAATCAGCATTCGGGAAAAAGCTATTTCTATTCACTCGGATTCACCGGCGGTCCGTTGGGCGGAAACGTAAACACTATTACCAACGTGTTTGACTGGAAGTATTTCCATCCTATTCAAAAACGTCGTAATGTCATCGGCTTTCACGCCAGCGCCGCCTATACCACCGGATACGGCGGCAAAGAAGTCCCCCCTTATAGCCGCTTTTACATGGGTGGTGAAAACGATGTTCGCGGCTTCGATCTCCGTTCGATCTCGCCGGTCGCTTTTATCCCGCAGGCTTCGGCGGTGCCCATCTCCTTTCACGACCCCACCGCTGGCGGGGCTCTTCGCACCTTCACGGTGCCGGTGCTAACCTATACTGCTACTCTGCCTGGCGGTGACGTTCAAACTTCTGGAAATGTCGAATACCGCATCCCTATCGTAGGTCCGGTAACCGCCGCCCTTTTCTTCGACGGTGGAACCGATGGAATTGCTCGCCCCAGCGCTCTCAACCTGAATCTTCAAGGTTTCCAGAGTCTCGCCCAACAGTTTCCCGGGAGCAACGTGACGCAGCAGCTCGCCATCGCGCCGCACACTAATTTTCGGCTTCGCGGTTCGACCGGTATCGAGTTCGTCGTGCAATTGCCCATCGTCCAGGCGCCTTTCCGCCTCTACTACGCTTATAATGTGAACCGCCTACACGAATCGATCGTTGCCCCCACGCCCTTCATAAACCCCAATGATGTAAATTTCTTGAAAACCGCTTTCAATGGGATCGACCCGACGATTTTTCCACTGCAGATCCAGCCGCAGTTGGACACCATTCTCCATAACCCGGGACGCTTGAACTATTTCGAGCCCAAGACCACATTCAAATTCACGGTTAGCCGGACTTTCTGATGCGCAACCGAGGAGATTTTTCGACGCTGATGGAGTGGACCTTAGTGGAGTCAATGTTACGGACCGCGAGCACCCACCTGCAATGCGGGTCTATTGGGGAGGCAGTTGGATGAAGTGGCGAATGATTTCGACTTACTTTACGGCCGCGATGATTGCGGCTTGGCTGGCCGCGGGCTGTGGCGGCGGTGGTTCCACCAATACGGTCACTGTTACCGTTACATCCTCCATCGGCAACAACATTATCGTCGGCCAGTCGACCACGCTGAATGCGCAGGTGACTGGCGGCACTACCACGAATATAGCTGTGAATTGGCAGCCCTGCCAGTTCACCACTACCACGGTTTCCGGGACCACCACTACGACTTCGACCCCGGCAGCTTGCCCCACAGATGGCTCTCTCGGCACGCTCTCCAACCAGCAAACCACCGGCACGGCTACCTACACCGCACCCGGCGCAATCCCCGACCAAACCAAATTTCCCGGACTCCAAATTGTAATTACCGCGCAATCTCAACAGGACACCAAAAAGACCGGAAGCATAAATCTCACGCTGAACTCCGGCATCGGCCTCAGTCTGACGCCTGCCACAGCCACGGTAGCCACCAACGAGCCGCAGGATTTCACCGTTACTACTACTAACGACCAACAAAATCTTGGTGTCACCTGGCTGATTACGCAGTCGTCGCCAACCACCACGATCACCGTACCCAATCTCACCACCTGCAGTCCCACCTGCGGAACGATCACCTCCACCAGTGGCACCACTGCGACCTACACCGCGCCGGCCACAGTTCCAACCGCTTCCACGCCCGCGGGCGCCAGCACCACGCCCGCCGACGTCACCATCGTGGCTACCTCTAAGGCTGATAACACTCGCTTTGTCACCGGAACCATCACCATCATCCAGGGCGGACCCATCACCTTCAATAGCATCGCCCCCACCATCGCTCCTCAGGGTGGGGTTCTTTGGGATATCTATCTCGACGCTCCCAACATGTCGTCTGCGTCCAAGATCACCATCACCGCGCAGAATGGTGGTGGGTCTAAGACGTTTACCTCTGCGTCTGGGCAGATTAAAGTTCTTGTGCCCATTCCCAACGCTACAACCTCCACGCCGCCTTCCAGCGGCGCCCGTCTGCGCCTGTTGGAGGCCGATCTCGGCGCAGTCTCCACTTCGAGTGCACCCCTTACATATACCGTTTCCGTCACCGATCCCGGCCAACCTGTCACGCAAGGCGCCGGTCCGTTCACCTTTACCTTGCTACCCGTGCGCGCCACCGTGGTTGGTACGGCTCCGACAGGAGTTGTTCAATCGACGACGCCCCAGGAAATTCCGTTGGCCGTTGATGGCGGGTACTTCGGGCCCGGCGGCACCTTTGCCACTGCTGCATTTCAATTGCAGGGCAACACCATTCCGCAAGACCCTTCGTCCAATTCACGTCGCCTTGCTCTGAGGTTTCCTGGCACCGCGGGCCCTCCGGGGCTATACCCACTCACCGTAACCCGCAACGCCAACGCGGCGCCGAATCCGAACAATTCGGCGGTCACCACCTTCGCTGTTTTCCCGAATTATGCCAGCGGACCGCCCTCCGTTCTCTCGACCGTCGCAGCGGGCACCAATCCCAGTGCCATCGATATCGATCCGGCCCTTGGCGTCGTCGTCGTTGCGGAGACCGGCTCCAACGCTGTGCAGTTCTACCAGATTGGCGCAGGATCGCTTACGCCCTTGGGCGGTCCCGTCCCGGTGGGTCAGACGCCGACGGGTGTTTCCGTCAATCCGACCAACCACTGCGTTGCGGTAGTCAACTATGGGAGCCAGAGCGTTTCCATTGTGCCCATCCCTCTGCCTGCTGCCTCTTCTTGTTCGGTAACCCAGCCAACTATCGATCTTTCCAATGCCTTGCAGGGACAAGGCAGCCCTGCTTTGCGTCCGTACGCTATTGCAGTCGATCCGGACACTAATCTCGCTCTGGTCGCATACTCTTCCACTTCCACTGCCTCCGGCGCCAATCTCGGATTCGTTGTCGATCTAAATCAATCCGCCGACTCGTTCGGCTGCGCGCCCATTTCCGGACAGTCCACTCCGCCGTGTATCTTTTCCCAAGTTACGCTCAACTCCGGCCAATACCCGCAGATTGCCATGGCCCCTCACGGCCATATGGCCTACGTAACCCCAGGTGGCTCCGGCTTCGTCGCGGGCATTGACGTTACCCAGTCATCGACTTCCATTGCCCTCGGCTCCCTGGTCTATAACGCTGGCACTGTGACGGCTACGACCGCCAGCTCGGCCCCTCTCACTGGTTTGGTTCCTGGAATCCCCACCACTGTTCTGATTTCCGGCGTTCCGCCACTTACAAATTCTAGTGGCGGCACGCCAGCAACTCTTAACCTTAACGGGGTCTTCGCCATTTCCGTCACCAGCAGCACGTCCTTCGCATACGCCTTGGGGTCCGGCATGACGGGTACCGCTACTTCCAACGGGCCGGGTACCGTTTTCTTTGGCAAACCTAACCTCGTTTTCGGCGGGCTTTCCAACACCACGCAAGGTATCGCCATCAATCCTATCAGTCATACCGCCGCGCTCGCGGACGCCAACGCCACCAGCCAGCAAATCAACGTTCTCAATCAGCTTGATGAGACGGTTTCTTCCATCAGTTTCCAAACCGGTTGCACCGCGTTCACGGTTCCCTGCAACACTTCCGGTGAAATTCCGGGAACGGCGAGAGTTGCTTGGCAGCCTTACACCAATTCCATCGTTACTTATAATCCCGGCACTCCCGGCACTCCGGTGAACGAGGTCTCCATCTCCGATCCAATAACCAGGGCGCGCTACGCTTTGATTCCTATGCCTAGCGGAACAGTGGGGTCGGCCAATATCATCGTCGCGAATGGCACTACGAACAGCCTTACTTTGTGGGGAGGCGTCGCCGTTGATCCTGTCACCAACCAGGCCTTTGTCGTGCAGTCGGGCACCGGCGGCATCCAGATCATTAATTTGAGTACGAGTTCTTTGAACGCCCCGAATCCTACGCAGGTCACTCAGGTGGTCGTTCCAAATCCCAATCCCGGCCCCGGTGTAATCGGCGGCATTCCGCAAGCTTTTGTTCCTCAGGGAACCCTGACTTCTACAAACGATTTGGCCGGCGTGCAAATTTTCGGGTCCGGCTTTCTCGCGGGAGCGCAGGTATTTCTGGACAACACGGACATCACGACTGCCGGCGGCACCGTGAACGTTATAAACTCACGCGAAATTGACGTGACTGTTCCTAAGTCGCTCCTATCCATGCCGCATCACTATGCGCTCGAGGTCGTCAGCGGCGGCTTTACATCTAACCCCGCGGATTTCATTGTCGTCAAAGCAGTGGACATGAAAGTGGCTTGCGCCACTCCCAATCCAAGCTCCGTGGCCATCGCCGACCAATTGGGGAATTCCGCGTTCTCACCTATTGCCGTGGTCACCAACAGCGGCTGCAACAGCCTCTCGGTTATCGATCTCAACCCTGTACCCGGCAGTCTGACATTTGGAACTGTACTTAAGAGCGTATCGATTGGGGCCGCTCCTCAGGGCGTGGCTATTAGCTCTCATCTTGGCATGGCCGTCGTGGCCAACAATGGCGCGGGCACCGCATCCATTGTGAATCTCGTCACGGGCGCCGAAGCCGTCGCGGACGTCAAAGTAGGGACAAGCCCCATCGGAGTTGCCATCAATGAAGCTACCGGCGTCGCTCTCGTCGCTAACTTCGGCGACAACACCGTTTCCCAAATCAACCTGAGTCTTTTGAGCGGATCTTCTCCGGCCACTTCTTTGACGGCGGCAACCATTGGTGGCGTGCAGGCCCCTATCGCCATCGCCATTGATCCAGATCGCGGCACCAACAACCAGGGGCTGGCCGAGGTCACCGGCCTGGTGGTCACGAACTCTGGTCCAGCGGGGGCTCTCTATCCGGTGGACATTGGTCTGGCCACCCCCACGGTGAGCACCAGTATTTCGATCGGAAGCGTCATCTCGGCTCCTAACGGGATTGTTTTTAATCCCGCCGTGCCTGCCGGAGCATCCCCGAATACGTTAGCTGGACTGAGCCCGATTGTGACCACTGGGACCTCGAATTCCGGACTTTTCTATGTCAGTTCAAGCGGCGGCAATGTGATCACATCTTTCAACCCGGATAGTGGTCTACCCAATCAAACGCACGTGGGAATCAATCCCACCGCTTTGGCGATCAATCCGCAGAGCGGCGCGATTCTTACTTCTAACTTTGGAGGAAAATCGGCATCCATCGTCGACACGGTTACTAGCCCCAAGACCGTGCAGACACTCGGCCTTCCGGGGTCGGCGCAATTTGGCGTGGCCATTGACCAATTCACGAATCTTGCGGTCATCGTGGATCAGGCCAATAACCGAGTGCTGCTGTTCCCAATGCCGAATTGAGTCGGCCTGAGGAACCGCATAGCGAGGTGAATATTGGCGGGCTTTTTGTTGCGGGTGATTCGGGCGTCAGCTATACTGCAACGTTTGTGTGAGGGCCGCAGAGCCCATTGGGGATGTGGAAACAATTTTAGGTCGATGCGTTTCAAGTTTGGCTGACTTTGCAAATTAGGCCGACAGTTTTAAGCCGGCGTATGCCGGCTTAGATTTTGAGCGATTAGAAAGAAGGAGAAAAAAGTGAATTCCAGAATTTTGACCCTGACCCGGTCGGGGTCGGTGAGAAAAACATTTCAGGTCGCACTCTTGGCCGCTGCCTGCGTTTTCGGCGCGAGCGCACTGCAAGCGCAAGGCACCGCGCCAGGATCGGCCACGGGAACGAAACTCGGCGTCATTAACGTGCGCCAAGCCATTGCCAGCACCGCCGAAGGCAAGCAGGCCGGGGCGGAACTGCAATCGCAGTTTGCGCCGCGCCAGAGCGAGCTGGAAGGGCTGAACAAGCAGATCAACGATTTGCGTTCGCGCATCGATGCCGGCAGCGGAAAATTCAGTCCAGACGAGCAAGCCCGCTTGCAGCGCGAAGGCGAAACCAAAGCGCGGCAACTGCAGCGTAAACAGGACGAATACCAGGAAGACGTAAACGCGGCGCAGGCCGAAGTGTTCGATCGCGTCGGCCGCAAAATGGTCGATGTGCTGGACCGCTACGCGCGCGAGAACGGGTATGTGGCCATCCTGGATACTTCCGCGCAAAATACGCCGGTTCTTTTTGCCTCCACGAATATAGATGTTACCCAAGACATCGTGAAACTCTACGATCAAGCGTATCCAGCGAAGGCTGGGGCACCTGCGGCCACGACTCCGGCCGCGAGACCAACGCAACGGCCGGCAACGACTCCAGCACCGAAGCCGCCGCAGCGGTAACCGCTCGCAAAACATTTCGGCGTTTCATTATTTGTCGACGCCCCGGAGCTGCACTCCGGGGCGTTTTCTTTTTGCTCGAGCACGTTCTGCTGGCCGTTCCAAAATAATCCAGAGTGAGCTTTGCCGGTGGGTGACACCCCCGGGGTTTTGTATACATGTGCAAACAAAGGGTTTGCGGGGAAATGGATTTGTAAGTTCATGAAAATAAAGGCCGTGGCAGAAGGGCAGTCGGAAGAGGGATTTGTAAGGTTATGAAAACAAAGGCTGCGCAAAAGTAGCAAGCAGGCGCACGTTTGAACGTTGGTCCCCGTCTAGGCCTTTTGCGCGAGGTAGTCGGCGAGGAACGAGCGGCGATCATGCCGACAGGATACCAACTTGGTTATCTAATACAGCTGCCTAAACGGACAGATCAGGTGTAAGTGGCCGATGTTTCGCAGGGGTGGAAGGCGAAGAGGCCAGATGTCCAAAATTGAACAGTTTTCGAGTGGGTCTGAGATTTTCTAAGCGGCCCACTGCATGACACTCCCATGACTCCCCGCATTTTCGCACCTTTGGACGTGGTTCTTCCGGAGGGTGTCGACCTGTTCCGATGCCCAAATTTGAGCTGTTCCATTTTTTATGCAGCGGGGACGCTGCAAGGGTTTTATATTCGCACGAAGAATGGCGAATTGATGCCGTATGAAAAGAAGTCTGACAACGGGTAAGTACTACCGACGTTTCGTATCAAATTATAAAGTTCTCAGATAGATTTCTTCGATTGGGCGAATTTTTTCCGCTTCACGTTGAAATGCGTGTGGTTGGTAACCGGCTTTGGACGGCGGAACCGCAAAAACAGTTTCAAAAAAATTTCGTTAAAAAATTCGTATACAGGGTAATCGGCGAGCTACATTGCGCATCTATCAGAATGGGCACGACGATTTCTTTAACGTCCGCTTCCAAGAGCGACGGACGGCGCTTAAATTGTCGTGCCTGCCATGAACACGGGGCTTTTCTTGAGCCGCGCCGGGAATATACATAAACCGCAAAAGGAGCCAATCACGCCGATGATCATAGGACGAGTGCTGACTGATACTGAAACGCCGCAGCCCTTTGTGGTATATGGGTGAATAGAGGCCCAACCCTCATGCCAAGACCTTTAGATATTTTCAAACTGGAGAAGGATGGAATAGTTTGGAAAGGAACCGCGGAAAATCCGGAGGTTGCCAAGGAATCGGTGAAAGCGATGGTGGAAACCTCCCCTGGTGACTACCTGATTTTCAGTCCAACGACCGGCGACAAGACCGTCATCAAACACAAGGAATGTGCGTAATCATGGTGAATTTCTGACGCATTTAATTACGACAAATCTGTTCGACGATGCGGGAAATGTGTAGTCGCCACTTCTACGCGGGCTAGACCAATACTGCACCGTCTTCTTTATTTGCCGCGAATTGCTGCAACTCCATATTGGAACGTTCCAGATCTTTGGCTCGCTCGGCCAGTTCGACCGTTCGCTCCGCTACCTTGCGCTCCAAGTCGGCGTTTAACTTGTGCACTTGCTCTTCCGCCTGGCGACGGTGCTGCATCTCGGCATGAATGATGAAACCTGCAATTCCCAGGGAGAGAATGGCCAACAATTCGCCTAGCACCAGCACGGTGCGTGTTTTTCGAGAACTAGCGCCTCATTCACCGACCGCAGTGTCAGCAACCGCTCCTCTTCGCTCTTCATCTCGCTGATGGTTGCTCTGACGCGGTCCATGTATTGCTTGCCGGCGCCTTCGCGCATCGCTGCCGCGCCCGCAGTCAGTCCGGCATTGCGACGAACTTGGATCCGTTCTTGCAACTCCCGCAGGCGTTTGCCAATCACCGGTTCCACTACATCAAGCGAACGTCGTTGGTTCGGGTTGTCGACCGTGAGCCTGCGTACTGCGGCACTGCTTTCGCGAACTTCGCTCAGACCGCGGTGGTAAGGTGCGAGGTAGGAATCATCGCCGGTAAGAATGTATCCGCGCTCACCGGTTTCGGCGTCGGTAATGCCTTGCAACATCCCGTCAAGCTGGCCCATGACCTGGTAAGTGTGTACAACCCACTGGCGCGGTCTTCCGCATTGCGCGCCATGCGCCAATAGGAAAGGGCGGCGACGAAAAGCAAAAGGGCCGCGGCCGCCAATACGCCACCGATGAGCTTGCTCTGGAAGGTCAAGGTACACCCACACCCAAACGTTTTTGTGCTTGATGAGCCCGGAAGGGGCTCACAGGAGGGGACCTACAGTATGAACTCGACTAGTTCTAAGACTAGAAGGAAATGCTAGCCAAAGGTTCCTGACTAGCATACGGGGCAGCGGCGGCTGTTTCTTTGTGGAGCGGGTTTTCGCTGCAAATGCGCATCCTGCCGAGGGGTATTGCGAAGGCTGGTGTATGCTGTGGGCCTGCTGGGCGGCTATCTACAGAAATTCTCATATGAAACTTTCAGCTGACCGACGGGCGACAGTGTCGCTGTGAACGCGCGGACCGTGATGACGGAGGAATCGAAATGACGTGGAAGAGAATTGTGCTTGCGATTTGCGTTTTGGCTTGCTGCACGGTTTCCTGTCTCGGCCAAGACTTGGGCAAAGTGAGCCGCGCAGAGGACATCGGCTTCTCTACCGAACGGCTGGTCCGGATCACGAAGTTCTTCCAAAGCGATGTCGATAAGGGAGCAATTCCTGGGGCCGTGGTGCTCGTGGCTCGCGATGGGAAGTTGGTCTATCAACAAACGGTAGGCTATCAGGATCGCGAGAAGCGCATCGCCATGAAGCCGGATGCGATTTTTCGCATCGCTTCGATGACGAAGCCGATCACGTCGATCGCGGTGATGATGCTGGCGGAAGAAGGCAAGATCGACTTGATCGCGCCGGTGGCTCAATATTTGCCGGAGTTTAAGGACGTTAAGGTGGGCGTGGAGAAGACGGATGGCAACACGGGGAAAACAGCGCTGACGTTTGAGGATCCCAAGCGTGCGATGACGGTGCAGGATTTGCTGCGGCATACCTCGGGGCTGGTGTATGGGCCGTTTGGAAATTCGCTGGTGCACCAGGCGTATAACAAGGCAAATTTATTTGATGGAAGCCAAACGTTGGCGGAGTTCGTGAACAAGCTGTCAACGCTCCCGCTGGTTCATCAGCCGGGGACGGTTTGGGAATATGGGATGTCGACCGACGTCTTGGGTCGGATCGTGGAAGTAGTTTCGGGAGTGGCGTTCGACCGATTCGTGCAAGAGCGAATCACCGGACCTCTCGGTATGCGGGACACGGCTTTCTATTTGAGCGCAGCGCAAGGCTCGCGGCTCGCGGAGCCGCAGGTTGATCCTTCTACCGGGAAGCGGCCAGGCTCCAGCGCACCCGAGGATCTGACCAAGGAGAGAGTGAAGTGGTTCTCTGGCGGTGGTGGGTTGCTGTCGACGGCCAGTGATTATGCGCGGTTTTGCCAAATGCTACTGAACCGGGGCGAGCTGAACGGCGTTCGCCTATTGGCGCCGAAAACGATTGCGGTGATGACATCGGATCAGGTCCCGCCGGGCATTCCGCGTTTGGGGTACGAAGACATGGCGCCGACGCCGGAGATGGGGCACAGCTTCGGGCTGGGGTTCGCGGTACGCACCGATCCGGGGCATAGTCCACTCTCGGGCTCGGTGGGCGATTACTTTTGGGCGGGTGCGTATGGGACGTATTTTTGGGTCGATCCGCAGGAAAAGCTCTTCGCAGTGATGATGGTGCAGATGCCGTTTCCGCAGTCCGGACCTTACCGGCGCGCGATGCGAGAGCTGGTTTACGGGGCGTTGGTGCGCTGAATCCGCCGGCGGGCAGACGGCGTCGGGGCCCAGGTGACAGGGATTGAAGATTCTATATCCCCAACGATTTTTACCTTTCCGATCATGCATCCAAGCAAGCCCGAGGCTTGCTTTTCGGCGGGAACGGGTTTGACGGGGGTGCGTTTCATGACAATCTCGGATGTTCCATCCATAATAACGATAACATGCTCATGGCGATTCGGGAACAGTCCGTCTGACCGATTGAAGATCACTTGTGTTTAACCGACGGCGTTGTGGGACCGGCGCAGCATGCTGCGCCGCTACAAGGGACAGGCGGCGCGACAAACCGTAGTGGCGCCTGTGCGGCGCCGGCTAGGTGCCTTGCTTTTGCCGTGGCGCGGGAATATACTCTAAATTCACTCTGAAGCGGTCGCACCGATGAGTGGGCGCAAGCCCACTTTTTTGTTGACGCCGGTTGGGGTGCAGTTGATACCGGCAATGGCCGGGGAGTCTTCACGTGAATTTGGAAAGGGTCCGTGCGGCGGCCGAGCGGGTGGCGCGCTCGGAAGGGCTGGAAATCGTTGATGTGGAATGGAAAGTGGGGAAGCAGAGGTTTTTGCGGGTTTACATCGATCGCGTGCCTCAGCTAAGCCCGGCGCTGAATGGCATGGCTGCCGCGGAAACCGCGGGCGCGAACATTCCCTTAGGCGATCCCGACCCGAAAATCAGCCACGCGGATTGCGAGCGGGTGAGCCAGCAACTCAGCGTGATTTTGGATGTGGAAGAGCTGATTGAGGGGCCGGCGGGGTACACCTTGGAGGTTAGCTCTCCGGGATTGGATCGAGCGCTGAAGAAGCCGGCAGATTTTGAGCGATTTGTGGGGCGGGTGGCGAAGATATCTACCGGCGAGCCGATTGGGGATGTAAAATTTTTTGAAGGGCGGCTGGCTGGGTTCGCGGACGGGAAAGTGCGGATGGAGTTGAAGGGGAAAGAGCCGAGACTGGTGGAAATACCGCTGGACGGGATTCGGAAAGCGAACTTGGTGGTGGAGTTTTAGGGAAGACCACAAAGGAAGAGAAAAAGATTTAACAGAGAGGCCGCAGAGGCCGGAACACAGAGCACACGGAGAAGAGAGTTAGGAACTAGCAATGGCGAATTTGCTTTATCAACAGATTGAAATGCTGAGCCGCGAGAAGCACATCGAGCCGGAGATCGTGGTGTCTGCGATCGAGGATGCGATGGTGGTGGCGGCGCGGAAATATTACAAGACGGAAGAGAACCTGCGCGGGAAATTCAACGCGGAATCGGGTCAGGTGGACGTGTTTTCGGTGCTGACGGTAGTAGAGGAAGTCGCGGACCCGAAGATGGAGATCAGCCTGGCAGATGCGAAGAAAAAGAATCCGACCGCGGAAGTGGGAACGGAGATTCTGACCGCAAAGCCAACGGATGTGCTGGGGCGAATTGCAGCGCAGACGGCGAAGCAAGTTATTTTGCAGAAAGTGCGCGAGGCCGAGCGGGACACAATCTACAACGAGTATCTTGTTGCAGGTGTCGATAGTCATTGGGTTAAAGTCATCCATCGCTCAGAATCCCTGTTCGGAGGCCCGAATTGCAGATTAGCTCCCGGCTCAGTGATGAACTTGGCACGAATCAGCCTCATCAACACCCTACGCCAGCCCGGAATCATCTTCTGAAACTCGCCTTCGTCGTTGTTCACCGTGACCGTAAACTCAGGATTGATATCCGACTCCAACCCGATGATGAAAGCCAGTTCTCCGTCCTCTTTACGATAATACACGCCAGTCTTATTGGGATCGGAGTTTGAGCGGATAAACCACAACGAAGGATTGAGCTTCCTGATCCGCCGTTCGATCTGATGGCATTTCAGGGTAATCCCAACCTGCGCCATCCAGTCTGTCATGGGTCTAGAACCGTCTACAGGGCTATTAGCGGCGACATCGGCGGCTGAAGCTACCGAGATGAGGGAATCCTGATAGATGCGGTCTAGCTGGCGCTTGGTGAGCACATGACGCTTCTCTGGGGACAGCCCAGGGTTACCGGCGCTTACGCGGTTTCCGGTAACCCTGGGCTTTTCTCGGGAGACGCTCATTGCAACTAC
>Ga0137409_10002635_pt1 | contig 19157 bp, 15 predicted proteins | sample CZODoug1_16funga_FD_122059 | JGI IMG/M metagenome (GOLD analysis project Ga0137409, IMG submission 122059) | Vadose zone soil fungal communities from Angelo Coast Range Reserve, California, USA - CZODoug1_16fungal (Hybrid Assembly) | ecosystem: Environmental > Terrestrial > Soil > Vadose zone... | reverse complement strand
CATCGCCGGCATGGCGCTCGAGCGCGGCCGCGCGCTGTGCATCGGCTTGAACAAGATGGACTTGCTCGATGCGCGCGCACGCGAGGCCGCGGTCAAGCACGCGCAGGGCGAGTTCGCCTTCGCGCCCTGGGCGCCGCTATTGCGCTTGAGCGCGAAGAGCGGCCAGGGCCGAAACGTTTACCAGCGGTCTGGTCATGGAGGCGTCGCCGGATGAAGTTTGGAAATCAATCAAGACGATGGACCGGGTCAACGCGCACAAAGGTTTTCTGATGCGGATCGGATTGCCGGTTCCAGTTAGTTGTAAGCTGGACAAGGAAGCTGTTGGCGGCACGCGCACCTGCTACTTCGAGTCGGGCTATATCGAGGAGCGAGTTACGGAGTGGGAGCCACCGCGCTCGATGAAACTGGAGATTACATCCTGGGACGTGCCGGGCAGGCCGTGGCTCGATTTCAAAGACGCGAGTTATGAACTCCACCAGGAAAACGGCCGCACAGTCATGACCAGAACTTCAACCATCGTTTCGCGTTTGTTACCGGCGTGGTATTGGCGCCGGCTCGAGAAGATTGGCGTCGAGACGGAACATGAATACCTGTTCGAAGCGGTGAAGAATAGAATCAACGGAGTGAAATAGCATGGAAGCATCAACCCTGATTTCCTCTCTTTACGTTTTTGCGTTGGCGGCGTTTCTCGGTTACCAGGTGATCTCGCGCGTGCCGCCGCTGCTGCATACGCCGCTGATGTCGGCGACGAATGCAATCTCGGGAATCTCGCTGGTTGGCTCGATTGTCACCGCCGGGGCTCACTACAACACCGTCAGCACTATTCTCGGTTTCACTGCCGTGTTTTGTTCCACCACCAATGTCGTCGGCGGTTTCGTGATTACCGATCGCATGCTGCGGATGTTCAAGCGCAAGCCGGCGGAAGGCCAGAAGGCAGAAGGCAAGAAGCAGTAGGCAGCGAGCGGGGAGCAAATACAAAGCTGAAATTCCAAATTCCCAAATTTCAAACGCAAGCCAGAAGCCCAAAACCAAAAAAGCAAAAACCCAGAAACCAAAGGCCAAAGACCCACTAAACCGTGCGCACCTACTTCATCGAACTAAGCTACCTGCTGGCCTCCATTCTTTTCATTCTCGGCCTCAAGGGATTGAGTCATCCGGAGTCTGCCAAGCGCGGCATGCATCTGGCGGAGTTTGGAATGTTGATGGCGATCATCGGCACCCTGATGCACTACGAGATCGTTACCTACACCTGGATTATTACCGGCCTGGTGCTGGGCTCGCTGGTCGGTTTGGCGATGGGCCTTTGGGTCCCAATGACGGCGATGCCGCAGCGGACTGCGTTGTCGCACGCGTTTGGCGCTTTCGCGGCGGCTTTGGTCGGAATCTCCGAGTTCTATCGCCACGGTGGACATCTCGAAACCATTACGATGAGCGCGCTTGGTTTTGAAGTAATGCTCGGCGCGTTGACCACGACCGGAAGTCTCCTGGCATTTGCGAAGTTGCAGGGTCTGGTGCGTGGCACGCCGGTGACCTATCGCGGCCAGAACATTTTCAACATGGCGCTGCTGGCAGCGACGATCGGAATTTTTATTTACTTAATTATCGTGCCGGGCTCGATGACGCTTTTCTTCGTCATGGCTGGTCTGGCTTTCGTTTTCGGATTGCTTTTGGTGATGCCAATCGGCGCGGCAGACATGCCGGTGGTGATGTCGCTGCTGAATTCCTACGCGGGCCTGGCGTCCGCAGCCACTGGGTTCGTGTTGAAGAACAACGTGTTGATTATTGCCGGCACGCTCGACGGTTTCTCAGGATTCATTCTCTCGATCCTGATGTGCCGAGCAATGAACCGTTCGATGACGAACGTGCTGTTTGGCGCCTTCGGCAGCGCTGTGAAATCTGAAGAACCCGGTGGCGCACAAGGTGTGATGCGGGAAGTAAGTTTGGACGACATCGCGGTGCAGTTGGCTTATGCAAACAAAGTGGTGTTTGTGCCAGGCTACGGCATGGCCACCGCGCAGGCGCAACATGCGGTGCGCGAGTTGGCTGACACGCTGGAGAAACGCGGCGTGACAGTGAAGTATGGGATTCATCCGGTGGCGGGACGCATGCCCGGCCACATGAACGTGTTGCTCGCCGAGGCCAACGTTCCTTACTCGTCGCTGTATGAGTTGGAACAAATAAATCCCGAGCTTCCCTCGACCGATGTGGCGGTCGTGATCGGCGCCAACGATGTGGTCAATCCCGATGCGCGCGATAATCCAAACAGTCCTATCGCCGGCATGCCAATCATCGAAGTAGATCGCGCGAAGTCAGTGGTGGTTTTGAAGCGCGGCCAGGGCAAAGGATTTTCGGGACTGGAAAACCCGCTGTTTTTCAAAGACGTGACGGGCATGCTCTACGGCGACGCGAAAGAGACTTTGACGAAGCTGGTGGGCGCAGTGCAACACGCCTAAACTTTCGTCCTGGCAGAAGCCCGACCATTAGGGAGGGCTTGGTTTCTAGCAGACGTTGAGAGCACTTTCGAGTAAAGAGAGCCCTTCCTAACGGTCGGGCTTCTGCCAGGATTTTTTCAGATTCGTCTCATCCGCGTTAATCCGCGGCCAATATCAATTCCTAATGAAATCCAGCGGAGCTTACATGCGAAGATCACTTGCAACCGTTTTATTGACGAGCGTCCTTGTCTTTAGTTTCTCATCGGCGCCAGCCCCGCGCGCGATTGCCCAGCGTAAGGCCAAGACCCAGAAAGCAGCGCCGGTTTCGCTCGCGTCGCAAAGGGGTGCGGACACAATCGCGGCCGCACAATTGAAAGACTATCTCTCCTTCATCGCCTCCGACGAGATGGAAGGCCGCGACACGCCCTCACGCGGGTTGGATACGACCGCCAAATTTCTGGCGATGAACCTCTCGCGCTGGGGCTTCAAGCCGGCGGGCGACGAAGGCGGCTACTTTCAAAAAATCGCGTTGAGCCGGGACCTTATCGACAAAGCAGAGACGCGCGCGCAGCTCAACAACCAGCCGCTGGTCCTTGGCGATGACTACATTCCCTTCGCGCGACCGGCTGACATTACCGCCTCGCAAATGGTGTTTGCCGGCAACGGTTGGCTCGTGAAGTCGAAGAATATCGACGCCTACAAAGGCATAGACGCGAAGGGAAAAATCGCAGTCATCTTTGGCCCGCCCAGCGGCACGCCGCCCGGCATCAGGAATTCCGACCTCACGGGCAAGCGCGGCGAAGACTGGATGAACGCGGCCGAGTATGCGCAAAAGCAGGGCGTCGCCGGGATTGTGATCGTTCCCGATTTTCAATACCTGGCGAATTGGGATCGCAACCGCGCACGAATGGCGGAGCGTGGAATAACTAGAGTTGACAAGTTTCAAGCTCCGGTCGGCGCACTGATACCGCAGCTCGTTATCTCGCCGCGCGTGGCGAATGTTTTGTTTCAGGGCGAGAAGCAAAACGCCCAGTCGATCTTCGAATCGGTTTACGCGAGTCAGTCGCCCGAACCCTTTGCGCTCAACCCGGACAAGAAACTTTCCGCGGTCGTAAAAATAAAATCCGAGCCGGCCACCACCCAAAATGTGGTCGCGGTTTTTGCAGGCAGCGATCCGGTTCTCAAGAACGAATACGTCGCGTTGGGCGCGCACTACGATCACGTCGGCATCGGCATACCGGTAAACGGCGACGCTATTTACAACGGCGCGGATGATGACGGCTCTGGAACTACTGCGCTGCTCGCGATTGCGGAAGCGCTCGGGAAAGCACCGACGCGACCAAAACGCTCGGTGCTGTTTGTTTGGCATGCAGGCGAAGAAAAAGGACTGTGGGGCTCACGCTACTTCACTGACAACCCAACCATTCCGCTTGCTAACATCGTTGCGCAAATCAATATCGATATGATCGGACGCAGCAAAAAGGAAGGCGACACCAATCCGAGAAACCGCGAACTCTCCGGACCAAATGAGATTTATGTTATTGGCTCAAAGATGATGAGCACGGAGCTTGGCGAGTTGACGGAAAATGTGAACAAGCAATATCTCAACATCACCTACGATTATCGCTACGACGATCCGGCGGATCCAAACCGCTTCTTCTTTCGCAGCGACCATTACAACTACGCGCGCAAGGGCATTCCGATAGTTTTCTTTTTCGACGGCGAGCATGAAGACTACCACCGTCCCGGCGACTCGGTCGACAAGATCGACTTTCAGAAAATGGAGAAGGTCGCACGCACGATCTACATGACGCTGTGGGAAGTTGCCAACCGGCCAAGTCGGCCTGTGGTTGATAAGCAGTTGCCGGCGCAGTTGACGCAGCAAACCAGGTAACTTTGTTTCGACTGACATTAACTAAGTCGAGTATTGAAGCTCAGTCTAAAAAAATGTTTACGACCCACGAATTTACACGATCCAGCCTGAAAGGCTGTCAGATAGTAGCCGGTGGTCGCAGCGAAGCGCAGACCACCGGTAGACAAGCAAAAGAATTCAGCAACCTGAAGGGTTGCCCAGAAAACCGTGGCACCCCTCGCTGGGTGCAGATGAACTATTCACTGCTTTCCGGTGGTCTTCGCTACGCTGCGACCACCGGCTACTATCTTGCAGCCTTCCAGGCTGAAATCCGCGAGGCTACTTACCGCGTTCGCTCACGAGTCGTCTATAAGCTTCATCACGAGTAAGTCCCAGTTCGCGTGCCGCTTTCTTTAATGCCGCGCGGTGATCCAGTCCTTCATTTTCGAATTTCGTAACCAGCGCGACGATACCTACGACGGGTTGAGCTTTCATGTTTTCGTCTTCAATGACTGCGCGGTCAATGAGCAGCACCATCTCGCCGCGTGCGCTTTCGCCCGCAGAAAAACGCGCTGCCAGCTCACTCAAACGACCACGGGCAATCTCCTCGTGCATTTTCGTCAGCTCGCGCGCGACTACCGCCTCGCGTTCGCCGAGAATTTCGTGCGCATCTTTGAGGGTGGCCGCGATGCGATGCGGACCTTCGTAGAGGATCAAGGTGGCTGGAATCGAACGAAGCTCATTAAGCCGCGCGCGCCGTGCGCCCGAACGTGCCGGCAGAAAGCCGCCAAAAAAGAATTCATCCGTAGGCAGGCCGGAAGCTACCAACGCGGCAATCAAGGCACTGGCGCCGGGCACCGGCACAACCCTTACTTCCTTTTCGATCGCGAGTCGGGCCAGACGAAATCCCGGATCACTAATGCCAGGGGTGCCGGCGTCGGAAACAATTGCGACGTCTGCGCCGGAGTTAAGTTGTTTGAGCAGCTCGACGGCACGTTCGCGTTCGTTGTGTTCGTGATAGCTGACGGTGCGGGTGCTGATGCCGTAATGATTGAGCAGCTTCTTCGTGTGGCGGGTGTCTTCGCAGGCAATGATATCAACTTCGCCAAGCACGCGGAGAGCCCGGTGAGTGATGTCTTCGAGATTGCCGATTGGAGTTGAAACCAGGTAGAGCGTTCCGGCCATGCAGCCATTCTGTCATCAAGGCTGGTTTAGGCGGAAGCCCGACCGTTAGGAAGGGCTTGGCGGCGACCTAAAGATCGCTATCAACTATGGCGATAGGAGCCCTCCCTAATGGTCGGGCTTCTGCAAAGATTCACATGCGAAAGCCTCGCTCCCACTCTTTTCAAGTTGGAGCGAAGCGCTCGCTTTTAGGAAACTGCTAAACAGCGGACTGACTAGTTGGGCCAGGGTATTCGGCGCCACCAGTCGTTGTTGCGGTTGTTTGGACTGTTCCGTCGATAGTCGTCGTTGCTGCGTCGCCGGTTGCGATTGTATTCACCGTGATCCGATCCGCGAATTCCATAGGCGTCTGAAATCACGCTCAACTCCTGGCTAATCTGTGACCACTCGGAAGCCAGACGATTGTTATAAAAGTGATGGCTCGCTTCATCTTCGATGTGGCTCGCCGCATCGAGCAGCCGCTGAGCCTCGTCATAGCTACTGTCCAGGTTGCGTTCATTGAATGCGTTTTTCAAATCGATCACGGCACGACGAAACTCCTTAGCGTCGGCATTCAAATGGTCCTCATGACGAGTTCCATTTTCGCGGCTGCGATCAAGTTCGCGATCAAGGTCGCGATCGAAGTCTTTGCTCAGCCGGTCAAGTCTTCGGATTGAATCGCGCAGATAACGGCTGTCATAGCGGCCATATCCGTAGTTGTCATTCTGGTTACGGTCGCGCCGGTAGTCTCTATCTTGCCCGTTATCCCGGTTACGGCCCCAGGGATCATAGGTACCTTGCGCGGCTGCCAGCGCCGGCAAGCACAACGCCAGGATTGCAGCCGCGAAAATTGAAAATCTCAGTGTGCGTCGTTTAGTCATCAGTAGCCTCCTCAAATCCTTTTTCGAGTCGATCTTCATTTTGAGTCTCTGCGTCGCTCTCAGGTCAGCTCGGTTTTCTTAACGCTCGTGTATGGGGGAACCTGTCATGTCGAGCGTGATCGCCACAACATTATTGGCAAGCATCGTGCCCCGAGCTTTAGCGACCTTAGCGTCGCCCTGACCGACCCGGAAAACTCGGAACTCCAGCGGTTTTACGAGGATTGAATTATTTTTGACCGTTCGAGTGGTTCGAAAACGTGCACTGGCCAGCGGAAATGGTTAAGAGCGTTTGGAAGGATTTCGGGAAACGTCCAACAGCATCGCAATGTGATCTTTTACGTTTGCCTCATGAAACTCGTAGGCCCCGTGCGGTCTTCCGGGTCTTGCCTTGCCGATCCACTGCGGTGTGCCACTCGCGCTCAGGATGAGCCGGAGTTCTTCGTTAGCGGATTTTATTCCGCGGTGTTTGATGTTGGCGCAGGCCAGGCCGCCGCCGCGAATGAAACCATCGCGTGGCTCGCGCGGCCAACCCACTTCCACGATGACCATGCGCACGCCGCTTTCCAAACTCAAGCGACTACCAACCATGCCGGCATTGCCAACCTTGAAGCGGTGCGCATCTTCGGTGGAGATCTTTATCGCCGCGCCGGCGCGGTTTGCGTGGCCGGCAGCGACGGCAAACAGCCCGACCAGCCAGTCGCCGGCAGTCTTCCTCAGCAGATCATTAGACCGGCGCAGCGCAATATATTCAGAAATGTCGGTCCGTCCCGCCGCGCGCGCGCGCGCTTCAGCTTCGGCGAGGACCATGGCCCATGCCTGGTCAAGTTCGCTCACTACAACCTCCGGGAACATTCGCAAACATTCCAGAACCGCTTACATCCCTCGCTGACCAAAGCACGCGATGTTATCATGGCCTTCCAGACTCCCCCATCTAGATGTCCAAATTCGTTTGAACCAAACCAAATTGAGCGATAAGAAGCATTGTTGTGAAACGCTGGGATATCAGTTGAATCTGCGCTGCGACCAACATCCAGACCCGTTCGACTGTGTTGATACTCTCGTCTATCACTCAGCGCAATTCGACGAGTACGGCATCATCATTCATGATGGCGGCTCGTCTTACTCTCTTATTCACTACTGTCCCTGGTGCGGAACTAAACTGCCTAAAACCAAACGCAAGCTATGACACGGCTTTATTCAACGATGAAACTGACCGACTATCCAAGCTGGCTACTCCTTGCCGCCTGTAGCACGGCACTCTTCCTCTCGCTTGGCGTGACTCAACTGGCGCAGACGCAGCAGCAAATCCCGGCGCCCACCGGCCATGTAAACGATTTTGCCGGGGTGGTGGATGAAAAGACAAAACAACAACTGGAAAACATTCTGGAGAATGTGAAACTAAAAACCGGAATCGAATTTGATATCGCCACGGTGCAGTCAACCGAAGGTCAGGACATCTCCGACTTCTCCCTGGAGCTGGCGAAGAATTGGAACATCGGCGCGCGCACAAGTGCAAAGAAAAGTTTGTTGTTGGTGCTGGCCGTCAATGAGAAGACGTCGTTCACGCGGTTTAGCCGCTCGGTCCAGAATGATCTTCCCGAAGGCGTGCTGGGCGAAGTGGGCCAACGCATGCGCGCGCTCGTTGACTCCGGTCAATTCAGCGAAGCGCTAAACGCAGGCGTGGAACATTTCGTGAGTTCGCTCGGACAGAAGTTGGCATTTAATACCGAAGATTTCGATAAGGCGCCGGTAGTTTCGCCCGTAGTTTCAACGCCAAATGCGGCGACCTCTGCTCCCGATGTAAACAAACCGACTGATGAAACACCGCCTGCGATCCCGCCAGTTACAAAAAGTGAGGCCGGGGCGGCGCCCCTCAAGTCTCCCGCAACTCGCCGAGATAACGTTTCACTCAAAACGAGGAAGCCGAGCACGATCATCGATGATGCAGCCGAAGCTGAGGAAGTGTCATTGACGCTGACCAAGCCTCACGAAGAGCGCATCGTCTTGCTCAAGGCCTTCCTCGCTGCGCATCCCGATTCCAGGGAGAGGCCTCGGGCGACGGAACTGCTGGTTGCCGCGCGCGCGGCCTTTGGCGACGAGCGATTGAAGAAAGGCGATAGCGCGGGCGGCATTGAACAACTAATGCTGGCCATCGCCGACGCTCCAGTCAACGCCTCGGAGAAGTTGTTCGCCGGAGTTATTTCTCAGATCCCTTTGAACCTCTACCTGCGCGGCGAGCCGGTAGCCGCGACGAGGGCAGCCCAAACTATCGAAGCGAAATTCGGAAACGACGCGAAACGATTGCTCGCTCTCTCGGGTTTTTACATCAGCACTGAACAAGGGGCTGAGGCTGTACGGTTGGCAACGCAAGCGGTGCAGCTTGCTCCCGAACTTGCCGAAGCGCATCAGGGCCTCGCGCGTGCGCTGCACATCTCGCTGCGGCTTGCCGAGGCTGCGGGGGAATACAAGCGAGCGCTCGAGCTTGATCCGAATGCCAAAGCGGCGCGACGCGGTCTGGCCGATCTTGATCGCGCTTTCGGGAAGTCGGAAGAAGCGTTGCCGCTCTATCGCCAACAACTCGATGCCGAACCGACCGACAAAGCCGCGCGCACCGGATTGATTCTTTCCCTGCTCGATCTTGGCCGGACAGACGAAGCGAAAGGCGAACTGGAAAAAGCGCTCCAAACTGATCCGCGCAACCTGAATCTCCTGGCCGGCGCCGCCTACTGGTTTGCCGCACACAACGAGAGCGACCTGGCTCTTGCCCTCGGACGCCGGGCCGTCGAGATCGAGCCCCGCTACACCTGGTCGCAAATTGCGCTGGCGCGTGCCTTGGTGGCGCAGAAGAAGCCACTCGAAGCGGAACGCGCGCTTCGTTTCGCGCGTCAATATGGAAAGTTTCCGACGCTTGATTATGAGTTGGCGAGCACCCTCGCGGCCGCCGCGCTTTACGACGAAGCTGCGGAGGTTCTCGCGCAGTCGTTCAACTTGAAAGATGGCCAGATCGAAGCACGACTTGGAGGTCAGGCTTCCGCGCGTAGCGCCGACTTCGTCGAGCTGCTGGCGCCCGAGCGGCGCGCAAGTATTTTTCAGTCAAGCGCGGCTGACACGGAGAGCAATGCAAAACTTCTCAAAGCGCTTTTGATGTTTACCACTGCCCTGGACCAGGACGCTACTGGCGCAACAATCAACGAAGAGAGCGCTACAGCCGCGGCAAAAGAGTTTGCCTCGGGTGAGGATGTCGCGCGTGTCTATCGCCAACTCTATGCGGCGAGCCGCTTGCTGCAAAAGGGAATTGGTTTCCAGACTGCTTACGAACTTGCCGAAGCGGCGCGCAATAGTGCCGACGCCGGCATGAACGTTCCTGACTTAACGTTGGCAGTGCAGGCTGATGAGTTTCGTGTGATTCGTGCGCGCGCCATCGCTGCCGGCGGCACACCGGACATTCCCGAAGCGCCACGTAACGTTTTATCAAACTTACTGCGTGGGCGCATCGAGGACACCAGCGGCTGGTCACTCTTTGGCCAGGACAAACTCGACGAAGCCGTGGACCACTTGAAACGCGCGGTCGCCATACTTCCGGAAGGCACGCCCGCTGCGCGCACTTCGCTATGGCATCTCGGCGTCGCTCTCGATCGTCAGGATAAAAAAGCCGAGGCACTTTCGTATTACATCAAGAGCTATAACGCAGGTGAACCCGATTCGGTGCGTCGCGCGGTGATCGAGCAACTCTACCGCAAGGTGAACGGAACACTTGACGGACTCGACGAACGAATCGGTCCAGCCGCCGCCGCCTTGCCAGTCGCGCAAACATCGGCGGGCGAGAACACGACCGATAGATCTGTTGCAGCTCCGGCGCCGCCAGTCTCCTCGCCGGAGAGTACGCCGGCTGCAACCGCAGCTTCCGTAGCGCCGGTTGCCGATGCTTCAGCAACTCCCGCGGCGACGCCTGCTTCATCACCAACCGCTGACGCGGCGGTAGTGACCGCACAGCCGACACCGTCTCCAGAATCAGCATCGCCGTCACCTTTGCCATCATCTACGCCGGAACAATCTCCAGCGCCGACACCAAGTCCGCCGTCTGAAGTTCTACCGGCAGCAACTGCGGAGCCGACCGCGTCTCCGGAATCAACGCCATCAATAACGCCGTCAACCATGCCGCCTGCAACATCGCCGGCGCCCACTTCTCCGACGTCGTCGCCCGCAGCGACGCCGGAACCAAGTGTCAGCCCCACGCCGGAAACGCCAACCCCGTCAGCACCGACAGCGGACCCAGCGCCAACTCCAACGCCCGATTCCAAGCCCCCGGTACCATCCACGCCTGCGCTCGGCGACTCGCCGGTGGCGAAAATGGATAAGCCACCGCGCACGAGGATTACGATCACCGGGCGGGTAAAGGACGCCGGCGGCAGCCCGCTCGCAAACGTTGTGGTGGTGCTAATCAGTCCACAGGGCACGGTGCTGGCCTCGACTACCGACGCGCAGGGAAACTACTCATTCACCGTGGCAGTATCACCGTCACCGCAGAGTTACAGAATCATTCCTTCGCGTGATGGTTTTACTTTTGAGCCGGTCGACAGGGCCGCGCCCGTAGCGAGTGACGATGTGAAAGAATTGGATTTCATAGGTGTGCTAAGCGGCAAGCCTTAACGCAATTTGTAACGCAATCTGTTAGATTACGATGACTCGTGACCTCTCAACTAAGTGGCAGCTTGGCTCCGCAAACTAACAGTTTGCGTTACCTCGGCATAATTACCTGACCAGGCCTTGGTATCCAGCCAACCGCGTGCACCTCTTTACCATCCAAAATCGCAGTTTAGAGTTCAACTTTCAACGGCTTCCAGCAGCTATTCTGCCAAGAGCCGGCGGCTGTATACTCAAGGACGAACCACCCAGCAAAAGCAGAGATCATATGAAGATATCCAGGCCCACCTTTCCCCAAGTGCTTTCGAAAACCTTCTTCTCGCTTGCCGGGCTTGTTTTGGTTGCGACCAGCGCGGGCGCCCAGCAGCCCGGGCCGCAACCGGCCGCGACGCGTTTCGACATAACGAACTACCGCATCGAGGCCCAATTGATTCCCGATCAGCACACGTTGCGCGCCGGCGCCGACATAACCGTCATCCCGTTGGAAGCAACGCGTTCGCTGGTGTTCGAACTCAACGGCTCACTGCGCGTGGAGAGTATCGATCGCGATGGCAGACCGCTGCCCGGTTTTGTCCAGGATGCAGTCGGCGTAGGCGCGCTTGGACCAAGCGTGAGAATCGATCTCGGTCAGGTTGTACCGGCGAATCAGCCGGTGACCCTTCGTTTTCGTTGGAGTGGAGCATTGCTCTCGCCGGAAGGCGGACCTCTGGCAACCAAGCGCCTGGCTTATGTCGGCCCGGAAGGTTCGTATTTAATGTATGCCTCGCGTTGGTTTCCGTTTCACGACTACGCTGCGGATCGCGCCACGTCCGATATCACCTTGATCGTGCCTTCTGGTTTGCAAGTAGCCGGGACCAGCGACGATCCGGTGACGCCGCAATCTTCGCCGAAAGAGGGTGCGACACGTTTTCATTTCGTCCATCGCCAACCGGTCCTGATTGGAAACTTTGCCGCCGGCCAATACATCAATCGCAATCTGCGCTTTGGGAGTTATGAGATTCAGTTTTATGCAAAGCCGGGGAGCGAGGGTCGCATTAATGGTTACGCCGAGATGATGGGCCAGGTGCTGGAGTCTTACTCAAAACAGTATGGCGGCCCGATCTTCGGCACTCGGCTGGTCGTGGCCCAGGTTGACGATGACAGTCTGGATACTTATTCGGGCCCCGGGATTGTTTTTCTGGCCTCGAAGCTTTTCGACTCTACTCGTCCCATGCCCGAAGAGAAACTTCAGCGCGAAGTGGCCTATCAGTGGTGGGGCCAGACAGTAGGGTTGAAGTCGTTTGATGACGCCTGGATTTCACAGGGCCTGGCTGAGTGGAGCGCGTTCGCGTTTCGTGAATCCAATTTATCGGGTGGCGCGCTCGAAGCCGCTCAGCGCGAGCAACAGGAGCGCGCGCTGACATTCGAACAGACCGCGTCGATCGCGCGAGCGCCCAGCGCGCTGGACGATCAGTCGGCGGCCTATCAGTCGATCGTCTTCCACAAAGGCGCGATGGTCTTTCGCATGCTGCGCGAAACCATGGGTAAGGAAAAGTTTGACCGCCTGTTGCATAACTTCCTCGAACAGTATCGCGGTAAAAATGCGTCTATCGACGACTTCGAACATTTGGCTTCGCAGGTCGACGTGGAAAATCTTCGCTACTTCTTCGCGCAATGGGTGGAGGGCACGGGTGTTCCGGAGTTTACCGTCGACTACCAGATCATTCGCACGCGGGCCGGGAAGTTTCGTACGCGCGGCACGGTCAAGCAGTCGCTCGAAACCCTGCGGATGCCGGTACAGTTGATGTTGCGCGCTGAAGGCGACAATCAAACGACGACAATTAGGATCGAGGGCAAGAGCGAGGACTTTGATTTCGAATCAAACGGACAGCCGCTGGAAGTAGTCGTCGATCCCAACTACAAAATCCTGCGCATGTCAGACGACTTGCGCGTCTCGATAATTGCGCGTCGCGGCATCGAACAAATGAAGGAAGGTCTCTACGCGGAAGCGCAGCAGCAGTTTGAAGCCGCGTTGAAGTTGGATCGCTCAAATTCGTGGGTCTACTACAATCTTGGCCTGCTCTATCTCGAGCAGCGCAACTGGGCGCCCGCCCTCGACAATTTTGAAGCATCGCTCAATGGCACTTTGAAGCCTTCCTGGATCGAAGTCTGGGCCCACATCAAAAAGGGTAATGCTTACGATGCCAAGGGCGAGCGCAACCGCGCTGTCGCTGAATATAACAAGGCGGTGCAGTCCGGCATTAACTACGACAACGCGCTGTCAGTGGCGAAGAAGTTTCTCGCCACCCCGTTCGATCCCAAGACAGCACAATCAGCCGAGCTGATGTCGCCGGGGAATTAATTTTGTAGGGGCAGGGCTCGTCCCCGCCCGCGGTTTTTGCAAAGGAGTGAATCATGAGTACACCGCAAAAGAAGGTCGAACCAATTCCGGCTGAGTATCCCGGGATAACGCCTTATCTTTCCGTCAACGACGCAGCCGCTGCGATTGAGTTTTACAAGACGGCGTTTGGCGCAACTGAAATAATGCGCTTGCCAGGCCCGGATGGAAAACTCGGACACGCCGAAGTTCGAATTGGTAACGCAGTCGTTATGCTTGCTGATGAGGCCCCTGATTCCGGCAGCTTAAGTCCAAAGACTCTGGGCGGTTCACCAGTGAGGTTGCATATGTACGTCGCAGACGTCGACGCCTTTTTTGAAAAAGCTGTGGCGGCCGGTGCGAAGATCTTGATTCCCATTGCGGATCAATTCTACGGCGACCGTTCAGGCCGCCTCGAAGATCCGTTTGGGCATGTCTGGCTCGTCTCGACGCATACGGAAGACGTCTCGCCCGAGGAGATGCAGAAACGCATGGAGGCGTGGACGCGAGAACAGAGTGGTTGAGGTTCAGAGTCCAAGCTTTAGCTTGCCGCTTGCGTACGAGCAACCTGAGGGTTGAACTCTGAGCTTTGATGGGTCACCGGCCTGGGTTGTAGGTCAGCCAAAAATAGATCGCCTGTCCGACGCCTATGAAGAATCCAATCACCGCGCCAAACAGCTCGATTGTCTTCAGGTGATGTTGCGCGACTGACAGCACCAGCTCCTCGAGTTTTTCAATCGGATAATCCGAGACCTTCTTACGCACCAGTCCGCCCACGTCAAACTCTGCAATCGCCGTCGGCAGCCGTTCGCGCGCCGCCGCCGTAATTCTTACGACGAGCGCTTTGCTCGCTCGCTCCATCGAATGCTGCGAAACGTGATCGCCGAGACGGCCGATCGGCGCAACCAGCAAACGCTCGATCTGCGAGCTCAGGATTTGGTTAATCGTCCGGGCGGTGTCATCTCGTGACAATAGTCCGAGGAGACTCTTCGTCAGAAACTGTTTGGCACGAGGGATTGTGGCAGGGTCGAAATGCTGTAGCGCAGAGCCAAGTGTTTGCAGGCGAAAACGTTCAATTGCTTCGCGGACGTAAGTGGAAACCGACGTCGACAACTCTTCACTCCGAGCCAGCTCCAGAATCCGATTGCTTATCTCGCGCTTGATCGAGTCAAACTTATCCGATTCGATCTGTCCGACCAGCACGTTGAGCGGCCGGGCCAGAACGTTGTCGATAGTCGCGTTGAGAAAGGCCTCGGCCTCCTGCTCGAAGGCCGGGCCGCGCAAATATTCTTCGATGCGTCGCGGCAGCGTCTTATTCACTAGCTCGTCGACTTCGCGATGGATGCGCTCGCGGGAGATGAAGATCTTTTTGATCAGCGAAAGCTGTTCGTAATAGTCGTCAACCTCGCGTTTGATGAGCGCGCCGATTTGTTTGCGGGTGTTCTGGCTGGTGGCGATGTCAGCCAGGTGTTGCACGATCGGCGGCACCTGGCCGTCGATGCGCTCCTTGATGAAAGCCACCGTCTCCGGTGTAAACGTTTCGGCCAGCGTCGCGTTGCTGCGCGCGAGATCGTCCAACCGGCCTGAAACAAAATCAATGATTCTTTGTTCAAAGCCTTCTGCGTGAACCAAACGTGCAAAGCGCTCCTCAATGAAGTGCAGAATGTGGTTGAACTGATCTTCACTGAGCGTCTCGCCGACGCGGCGAGCCAACAATTCATCAATGCGGGCGTCGACGAAAGACGCAATCGCGGCGGCAGTCTCTTCGCTCTTCAGCATCGCGGCAATGTATTCCGCCAGTCGATATTGCAACGCGGAGATGGTGTCGAGAATCGGAGCGCGCGCTTGCGAAGGCAAGGCGTCAATGAACGACGGGTAAACTCGCGAGAGCAGATCGCTGGTGTAAGCGCCGACGAAGTCTTCAACCTTGCTGTGAAAAAAGCTGGTTTCAAACAGCGCGTCAAACACCGTCTCCTGCGAAACCAGCTCGTTGCCGACGGCTTTGCCAATCGACTCGGCCAGCTTTTCCCGGTGGCGTGGAATCATTCCCTGGGGCCAGACGGTGATGCCGAAAAGTTTCACCGGCCGGTAAGGATGAAACAACATCCAAATCGCCAGCCAGGCCGCCCCGTAGCCATGAATCGTGGCAATCACGACGATTGCGATGCTGATTAGGAGTTTGAAGGAAAACGGATCGATGGGAACCTCTATGTGACTTTCATTGGACCTGCCGGGCTCTGTTAGGAGCCAATTTTATAGAAGCGAACGCGACCAGGTAATTTAGCTTAGCTCCGTCAGGAGCGAAATGTCATTTCGCGGTTGAGTGGCTTAGAGGTTACAAAAAAGCGCCGCGCTGGAAGAAGACCAGCGCGGACGCTTTGTTTCGTGTCAGAAGAACTGACTAGTGCCAGATCTTCATATAACCTGAGTCATAGATAACAACATATTGGCTTTCCGTCTCAATCAGATGACAGCCCCTTTCCTCGACCAGTTGAAGCAATGCTTGACGGCCCCCATATTCATGAACATCTTTCTTGCTTCGACGGACTACGTCATTATTTTTGCCACCAAATGCCTGTCTTAACCATCCGCTAATATTCATTGTTGTATCGATCCTTTCTTAAAGTTTTTACCAATAAACGCGCGGCGAGTCATCCTTATCAGTTCTGAAAGACTCACAGACGAAAACGATTATACAACAGATGGTCGCTGAGGATGGCCAAGACGAGATGAGATAACTCACGATGCACCGTGCAAGAGGGCGGCGGTCAGTTACCGACAACGAGAAATACGTCCCAAGCCCAGCGGCCGACCTTTGAGTGCTTTGTATCGTCAACCTTACCGCGATATCGGAACCTATTGCCATACTGATCGATCCGTTTCGATTCTTTATACTCCAGGGAAAACGAAGCTACTTTCAAATCCTCGGGTTGGTGCAATTCTGAGGACTCGGAAATGCCGTTGTGATTTGAGTCCCTCCAAAGCCGTAGATTTGAGAATACGTTGTCTCGCCGATCAATCACACCGTCTTGGTTCCCGCCGTGCTCGGCCTTGTCAAATTCGGCTAAAGCTAGAAATCCATTTGGAGAATCTGAGGTCTGCTGAGCCGTGAAGTTTCCGAACAACTCCAGTCCGTTATCGATAGAGCCGTTGCCATTCCGATCTAAGGCGAGGAAGGCATCATCTGAAGAGGGTGTCGTCCAACCCACAGCCTCTGCGGTACCGTCACCGTTGAGATCAAATTTCACACCGCCTGGAACATCTGTCAGGTCAAATCCGTTTCCCTCCACGTCAACCAAAATGGGCGAAGAGTAATCTTCACAATGACAATAACAGTAATTCCAACAACCTCCGTCTATCATTTCACATTTATTAATCTGGGCGGCGGTTGGGTTACACGAAGGGTTCGAGCTGGGACTGAAGCAATCTATGTCGCAAACGTGATCCTTGAAATAATATTTGGTATTGGTATATTCACAAGCGTAGACACCATCAGGGTAACCATAGATCTTCGCGTCTCTGATATCTTGCCGCCATCGTCCCACCGTTTGTCCGACAAGGTTAGTATATTCCGAAGTACTGGCAGTCAAGAAAGCCGGATAACACTGATGGTACTGGCCGTCGCAGCCTCCATAACCAACTGTGTCTGCATAGTCTGTAGCACCATCGCCAAATGTTATGTAGTTTCTTTCTCTCTTCGTGATCGTCAGATCAGGACCACATCCGGTATCCCCTAGCGTGATGTTTTGAAAAGTGGGTCGGCATGGAAATATCGCTAGAGCGGTGATCGCCACTAGAATAAATCCAACGAAGCAGAGAACGCGGAATAATGTGAGTTTCATCTCTAGCTCCTCTTTCGATTAATGAGTTGAGAGCGAGGTCATAGTTTGGTTAGCATCGAGCTATAACGGCCAGTGAGTCGATTAAGAGACGCTCTGTAATTAGAGTTTGGCTCGCCGTGCGTCCATTTCTTTAGCATATTTAGTTCTGAGACTAGGGCGGCCCTTGCATCTTCTCGGGCCTCTTTACGGTCAACTGAGACCTTGGGGCCTTCCGCGAGTGGCGGTAGCGACTCCAACTCGAGCACCAGTCTATCTGGATCGTCGTCAGAAGAAGAGACGCTCTTCTGCAATAACGGGAGCATAAGGGCCATTTGTTCTTTTGCGCCCAGGCGACGCTCCCAGATCATTCGCAGATGTTGGGCATCTCCTTCACCTTCTCCGCCCTCGAAGGCCACAGCTGACACCGTTAATTCGCCGGCGCGCCTTGAATCCTGCGCGGCAGCGGCTTCGAAATTGCCGAAGGGTACAGACTCAACCTTCTGCTGCCCTGGAGCGAGCGCTCCGTCGCGAGATAAGGCAAGATCAGTCACGATTCCTCCGCTTCCTACTAGCAGCGCGTACGCGGTGATCGTCTTGTTGGAAGCATTTAGCAGCGTGATTTCTACGTCTGAAGTTCCTTTGTCAGATTTCTTTAAATCCACCACTTGCAAAGCCGTCGTTTTGTTGATGCTATGTAAAGGAATCTCCTGAGAAGTTCTAGAGAGAGGCCCAATATGAGCGAAGGACAATCCGGTAACCACCAATACAATTGTTAGCGCAGCAAAAACGAAAACCAAGACGAAAGTCTGAGCTTTGGAAGATTTGGAAGAGTTTTTGATCATGAGGGCATCTCCTTGTCAATCCGGAACCGGTTTTCGATGCAAAAGGGAAAGTGAAGCGTCGGAAACGGAGATTTTATACACCTTCTCCCAGCCTGCGTCAAAATGTTTTTTGGCATCCGAGGCCGCAGGTTTCTGACGTTTCCTTAAGGATTGGGGTTCACTGAATATCCGGCGGCGATCCAGCCGCTCGTGCCACCGACGACGTTCAGGAGATTCGAAAAGCCATGACGGCTGAGGATGCTGGTGGCCGCGCTCGAGCGATAGCCGCCAGCGCAAATCACGGCGGTCGGTTTAGTTGGATCGAGTCCGAGATTTGCAAAGTTCTGTTGCAAACCGAGGAGCGGTACCGACTGCGCCCGCGGCACGTGCCCACTTTCGTACTCCGCCGGACGACGCACGTCCACTATTTGCAGCGGCGTTTGATCTGCAATTAAGTCATGCAGCTCATTGACGGTGATCTGCGGCACACTCGCGAGTTCTAATCCCGCCTCGTGCCAGGCTGCGATGCCGCCGGCCAAATAACCGTTCACGCTTTCAATGCCGACACGCGCCAGTCGCATGACGGCCTCGCCGGCTTTCTCTTCCGACTCCGCCACGATCACCAATGGAGTTCCTATCGCGATCAAGCTTCCGGCCCAAATCGCAAACTGACCGTTGAGGCCAACGTTGATCGATCCCGGCACGTGGCCGGCGCCAAATTCACTGGCGGGACGAACATCAAGTATGACGTCGCCTTGCGCGGCAAGCAGTTTCACCTCTGGCGGCGTGAGCCCGGGAACACTTGCCACTTCAACCAGCGGCGCCGCGCCGGTACGATTAATCTCAGCGTCTTTGGGAAAGTAAGCGGGCGGCTCGGGCAGATCCGCCGTCATCATGCGAACAAAAGCATCCTTCGCCATCGGTTGCAGGGCGTAGTTTGACTTGCGCTGTTCGCCGATAGTTGAAGAAGTCTCCTGGGACATGTTGCGCCCACACATTGAGCCGGCGCCGTGGGCCGGATAGACCTCGATGTTGTCGGCGAGCTTTAAGAGTTTGTCGTGCAGCGTGTCATACATCATCGCCGCCATCATCGGCGGCGTGAAACCTTTTCCACCCGCGAGATCGGGTCGGCCAACATCGCCAACGAAGAGCGTGTCGCCGGTCAGAATTTTCTGTGGTTGATCTGAAA